>Ga0213875_10000307_pt1 | contig 46789 bp, 44 predicted proteins | sample BarmaccomBMRX_R8_FD_160105 | JGI IMG/M metagenome (GOLD analysis project Ga0213875, IMG submission 160105) | Root-associated microbial communities from Barbacenia macrantha in rupestrian grasslands, the National Park of Serra do Cipo, Brazil - RX_R8 | ecosystem: Host-associated > Plants > Roots...
TTCGAGGCCGGCGAGATTGTGCGTGCTGGACGTCAGCAGGATCATCTCCTGCACACCGAGATCCTTCAGGATCTGCGCGCCGACGCCGTAATCGCGCTGGCTATGGTTGTCGGAATAGTCGGGATGCCCGTTCAGCAGCCGGCGCGAGCTGTGCGTGGGATCGGGATCGCGCACGAACACCGCGATCGCCGACCCCTCATGTTCCGCGAGCGCGCGGAGCGCCGACGGCACATAGTCGCGCCGGCCCACCTCCCAGCCGAGCACGTCGGCCGCGAGGTCGAGCTGGTGGACGCGCACGAGCGTCGGCTCGCCCGCGCGGACATGGCCGCGGACGAGCGCGACATGCTCAACCCCGTCGAGCCGGTTGCGATAGACGATGATACGGAAATCGCCGCCATAATGGCTTGCGAACGGCCGCTCGGCGACCCGATCGAGCAGCGACTCGGAGCGCCGGCGATAGGCGATGAGATCGGCGATCGTGCCGATCTTGAGATCGTGGACTTTGGCGAACTCGACGAGTTCCGGCAGCCGGCTCATGCCGCCGTCCTCGTTCATCACCTCGCAGATCACGCCGGAGGGATTGAGCCCAGCAAGCCGCGAAATGTCGACCGCCGCCTCGGTATGGCCGGCGCGGACGAGCACGCCGCCCTCGCGCGCGATCAGCGGGAAGACGTGGCCGGGCGAGACGATGTCGGCGCGACCCTTGGTGGGATCGACCGCGACCGCGATGGTGTGCGCGCGATCATGCGCCGAGATGCCGGTGGTGACGCCTTCGCGCGCCTCGATCGAGACCGTGAAGGCGGTGCCGTGGCCGGACTGGTTGCGCGCCACCATCGGGCTCAGGTCGAGCTGCTCGGCGCGATCGGCCGTGATCGCGAGACAGATCAGGCCGCGCGCGTGCTTGGCCATGAAGTTGATCGCCTTGGGCGTCGCGAACTGTGCGGGGATGATGACATCGCCCTCATTCTCGCGATCGGGCGCATCGACGAGAATGTAGGGAAGCCCGTTGCGGGCATCCTCAATGATGTCCTCGATCGCCGAGATTTCCGGATGCGACACTGATGCTCTCCTGCGGCCAGGCCGACGCCCAGGCATGCTGCAGTTATGGGTCGTGCCGCTTTGCGCGCAAGCCGCGGCGGCGGCAAGGCTTCGCGCGTCGGGTCGCATCGGGCGGAAGACCGCGCGACCGCCTTTTCTTCGCTCTCATTACATGCAAGGGCACGCGCGTGCCGGCGATGATGCGTAACCCCGATGCCGAACGACAGGCGGCCGATGCCGCCCTCGCCGCGTCGTCACCTGCATCAATGCGGCCGCAAGCTTCCGCGCGTACCTGTAGGCGGTGAGCGATCCGGTTAGCCTGCCCCGTTCGATCGGCACCAAGCTTTCCGTCGTCGCGCGCCAGCTTCGCCATCGCTTCGACGAACGGCTCGGCAAGACCGGCGGCACCCGCGCCAAGTGGATGCTGATCGGAACGGTCGCGGCCAATCCCGGCGCCACCCAGCGGATGATCGCGACCCGGCTCGAGGTGACCGATGTCACCGCCGGGCGCCTGATCGACCGCATCGTCGCTGAAGGACTGCTCGAGCGACGCGAGCATCCGCAGGACCGGCGCGCCTATTGCGTCTATCTCACCGGTGCCGCGCAGCCGTTGCTCGATATGCTCGCCCGCACCGCCAGGACGCTGGAAAGCGAGGTGTTCGCCGGCTTCTCGGATGGGGAGCTGGAACTGCTCGGACAGATGCTCGATCGGCTGGCACGCAACATCGGCAGCATCGACGCCACGCCGCGCGAGCGCGAGACGAAGCCCTAGCGGCCGGCGCTTCGCGCCAGGACTGGCAGGCTATCGCGCCGCTCCCTAGATGCGCTTCGCGCGATTGCACGATCACGAGGAACATCCGATGCCCGGCCCCAAGCTCTTCGAGCCCTTTCGCGTCGGCAGCCTCGCGCTTGCCAACCGCATCGTGATCGCGCCGATGTGCCAATATTCGGCGGACGAAGGCTCGCTGACCGACTGGCACCATATCCACCTCGGCAACCTCGCGCTGTCCGGCGCCGGCCTGCTGACGATCGAGGCGACGGCGGTCACGCCAGAGGGCCGCATCACCTACGCCGACGCCGGCCTCTACAGCGACGCCAACGAGGCGGCGATGGCGCGAACGCTGGAGAGCATCCGCCGCTGGTCCGACATGCCGATCGCGATCCAGCTCGCCCATGCCGGCCGCAAGGCCTCGAGCGAAGTGCCGTGGAAAGGCGGCGCCCAGATCGCACCGGACGATGCCAATGGCTGGGACACCGTCTCCGCCGCCGCCGTGCCGTTCACCGCCGACCAGATCCCGCCGCACGCGCTCGATCGCGAGGGCATGACGGCGATCCGCAAAGCCTTCGCCGAGGCCGCCCGCCGCGCCGCGCGGCTCGATCTCACCGCGGTGCAGGTTCACAGCGCGCATGGCTACCTGCTCCACCAGTTCCTCTCACCGCTCGCGAACACACGCGCCGACGAATATGGCGGCAGCCTCGCAAACCGGATGCGCTTCCCGCTCGAGGTGTTCGATGCGGTGCGGGATGCCTTCCCCGCCGATCGCCCGGTCAGCGTCCGCATCTCGGGCACCGACTGGATCGGGGGCGGCTGGGACATCGAACAGTCGATCGCCTACGCGCAGGCGCTGGAGGCGCGCGGCTGCGCCGCGATCAACGTCTCGAGCGGCGGCATCGATGCGGCCGCGCGCATCCCGATCAGCCCGAGCTATCAGGTGCCGCTCGCGCGCGCGATCAAGCAGGCGACGAACATGGCGGTGATCGCAGTCGGTCTGATCACCGACTATGAGCAGGCCGAGGCGATCGTCGCCACCGGCGATGCCGATCTCGTCGGCCTCGCCCGCGGCATTCTCTACGATCCGCGCTGGCCCTGGCATGCCGCGGCCGCGCTCGGCGGCAGGGTCAAGGCGCCGCCGCAATATCTCCGATCGCAGCCGCACCGGCTGAAGAACCTGTTCGACGTTTCCGGCAAGGCCGACCGTTCCTGACGGAGCCAAAGCGGGCAGCCGTCGTTAGGCAGCCGAGCGCGAACGGGAGGCGACGATGACGGGGCAGGCGCCGATTGCGGCATCGCTGATCCTCGCCGGTGGTCTCGGCCTCGGCGCCTATCAGGCGGGCGCCTATGCCGCGTTCGCCGATGACGGCCGTATCCGGTTCGAGGCGATCGCCGGCTCCTCGATCGGCGCGATCAACGTCGCGATCATCGCCGGCAACCCGCCCGAGCGCGCCGTCGAGCGGCTGCGCGCCTTCTGGCAAAGCGTCGCGACGCAGATTTCGCCCGCGCTCCCGCTCGATCCGTTCGGCCTGACCGACAGCGGGCCGCTCCGTCACCTGCGCAACTGGGCGAACACGGCGGCGGCGCGGCTCGGCGGCGCCCGCGGCCTCTTCCAGCCGCGCCTGGCCGGCGACAGCGAGATGCCGAGCCTCTACGATACCGCGCCCGCCGCCGCGACGCTGAACGAGTTCATCGACTTCGAACGGCTGAACGGCGGCCCCACCCGCCTCTGCATCGCGACGACCGATATCGAGACAGGCGAGCCCGTGCTGTTCGATACGGCACGTGGCGATCGCATCGCGGTCGAGCATCTGCTCGCGAGCGGCGCGCTACTGCCCGCCTTCCCGGCCGTTCGCATCGGTGAGCGGCTGCTCGGCGACGGCGGCCTTGCTGTCAACGCGCCGCTCGAACCGTTTCTTTCCTCGGAGCGGCAGGAACCGACGCCGCAGCGTTGCTTCCTCATCGATCTTTTCGCGCTCGACGGACCGGCGCCGCGCAGCATCGAAGCCGCCGCCGCGCGCGCGGCCGACCTCAAGTTCGCAACACAGACTGCGGTGCGGCTGACCGGTCTGCAGCGCGAACGCGCGCTCGAGGCGCAGCTCGCGCCCGATCGGCCGGGAGCCGACCTCTTCTGGCTGAGCTACCATGCGTCGCCGGACGAGACCGGCCCGGAGAAACCCTATGATTTCTCGCGGCGCACGCTCGGCGATCGCTTCGCCGCCGGCGCCAGCGACGCGGCGGCGGCGCTGGTGCTGATGGAGCAGCTCGAAGCAAGCGGACCGGGTTTGCGCGTCCATCCGATCCGTAGCGATGGAGTCGCGCCTGGCGCGGCTCAGCCGCTGGCGGAGGAACTATCGGCCTGAGCGATCGCTTCGGTCGCGAGTAGCTCGATGGCGTCCAGGCGACCGCCGAAATCGACGAGGTCGCCCGCGCCCGCGCCGATCAGCGCACGCGCCAACGGCGACGAGAAGGACAAGCGATCGGCGGCAGGTTCCGCCTCGTCGTCGCCGACGATATCAACGGTGCGTATCTTGCCGCCGAGCCTGAAACGGACGCGCGAGCCGAAGCCGACCTCGCCCGGCGGCGGCGGCGGCGCGAGCTGTGCGGTCGCGAGCCGCGTCCGCCAATAGCGCAGGTCGCGACGCACCGCCTCGGCGGCCTCGCCCTCGAGGCTGGCGACTTCCGCCTCGAGCTGCTCCACCTTCGCTTGCGTGAACGCGAAGCCGCGCGCGGTGACCAGGTTGGGGCCCGGCGGGATCGGCAGCTCGAAGCGCGGCTCCTTATGCTCGTCGTCGCTCTCGCGGCGAAAGGCGACGCTCATGGCGTATCCTTCTCGACAACAAACCCGTTCGGGCTGAGCCTGTCGAAGCCCCGTTCTTCTTCATCGCTCGGAGAAAAGGACAGCCCATCGACAAGCTCAGGACGAACGGATCTTTTCACGCGTCCGCTACGCAGTCGCGTCGACCTTCACTTCGGGCGCGGCCTTGGCGACCCCGACCATCGCGGGACGCAACAGCCGGTCGCGGATCATCCAGCCGGTCTGCATCTCGTGAACGATCGTGCCCGGTTGCGCGCTCGCATGCTCCATCTCCATGATCGCCTGGTGGCGGTTGGGATCGAGCGGCTGGCCCATCGCCTCGATGCGGGTGATGCCCTGGCGCTGGAAGATCGTCTCCAGCTCCTTGCCCGTCATCTCGATACCGGTGACGAGGCCCTTGAGCTTCTCGTCGTTCTTGAGGTCGGTCGGGATCGCCGCCAACGCGCGGGCGAGGTTGTCGGCGACCGAGAGCATGTCGCGCGCAAAGCCGGTGGTGGCATAGGCGACCGCGTCCTGCTTTTCCTTCTCGAGCCGGCGACGGACGTTCTGCGTCTCCGCCTGCGCGTAGAGCGCCTGGTTGCGCGCCTCCTCGAGCTCGGCGCGCAGCCCGGCATCGCCGGGCGCCGTGCCTTCGACAGCGGCGCCATCCTGTTCGTTCGTCTCGATTTCGCTATTCTCGTCTTCGATCATGCCATCAGCCTGGAGAGTGTCTGTGCGGTGAAATCCACCATGGGCACGACGCGCGCATAGTTCAACCGCGTCGGCCCGATCACGCCGACGACGCCGACGATCCGGCCGTCGCCGGCGCGGTAGGGCGCGGCGATCACCGACGAGCCGGAGAGCGAGAACAGCTTGTTCTCGGCGCCGATGAAGATCTTGGTCGCGGCGCCATCGCGCGCGCTTTCGAGCAGCCGGGCGATCTCCTCCTTCGATTCGAGCTCGTCGAGCAGCTGGCGGACGCGCTCGAGATCGGCGGCGGCGGCGGCGTCGATCAGGTTCGCCTGCCCCCGCACGATCAGCACCGGTCGCTGCGCGCCATCCCGGCTCCACGCCGCCAGACCACGCCCGATCAGTTCCTGCGCCACCCGGTCGAGCTGCGCGCGGCCGAGCCCGATCTCGGCGGCAAGCCGCGCCTGCGCCTCGGCGAGCGTCAGCCCGGCGAGCCGGTCGGAGATATAGTTGGCGGCTTCGTCCAGCGCCGAGCGCGCGACGTCCGCCGGAAGATCGACGACGCGATTTTCGACCTGGCCGTCGGCGCCGACCAGCACCGCGAGCGCCTGCCGCTCGGAGAGCCGCACGAAGCCGAGCTGGCGGAGCACGACATCGTGCCGGGGCACCATCACGATGCCCGCGCAGGCCGAAAGCCCGGAGAGCACCGCCGTCGTCGCCGCCAGCGCCTCCTCGATCGGGCCGCCCGGCCGCACATGGCCCTCGATCGCGGCGCGCTCCTCGGCGGAGGGTTCGGCGGCGCGCATCATGCCGTCAACGAACAGTCGGAGACCGGTTTCGGTCGGCACTCGCCCGGCTGAAACATGCGGGGCGGCGAGCAGTCCGATCTCCTCGAGATCCTGCATCACGTTGCGGATCGACGCCGGCGACAGGTTGAGACCGGACAGTCGCGAGATGGTGCGCGAGCCGACGGGCTCGCCCGAGCCCAGATAGGACTCGACGATCATCCGGAAGATCGCCCGCGCGCGATCCGAAAGCTCGAGGACCTGAGGGCCGGTCATGCGGGAAATGTAGGGCCGGCTTGCATTTCCCTCAACCGCGACTTGGGCTAGAGGCGCCGTCAATCCACTGTGCGCCTGCGAAAGCAGGAGCCTGGGGTCGCAAACAATAAGCTCGCCGCCTTGTTCCTGCTTTCGGAGGAACACGTGCTTGCCAAACATGAAAGGACATCCATGCGCCCTTCAGGACGCGCCCCCGATCAGATGCGCGCGATCGCGATGGAGACCGGCTACACGGTCCACGCCGAAGGCTCCTGCCTCGTCTCCTTCGGCCAGACGCGCGTGCTCTGCACCGCGAGCGTCGAGGAGCGCGTGCCGCCCTTTCTGCGCGGCAAGGGCCAGGGCTGGATCACCGCCGAATATGGCATGCTGCCGCGTGCCACGCACACGCGCGGATCGCGCGAAGCCGCCAAGGGCAAGCAGTCCGGCCGCACACAGGAGATTCAACGCCTTATCGGCCGTTCCTTGCGCACGAGCCTGGACATGACGCTGCTCAGCGAGCGGCAGATCACGATCGACTGCGACGTCATCCAGGCCGATGGCGGCACGCGCACCGCCTCGATCTCGGGCGGCTGGGTGGCGCTTCGCATCGCCATCGACAAGCTGATCGCCGCCGGCAACCTCGCCGCCGATCCGATCAAGCACCAGGTCGCCGCCATCTCCTGCGGCATCTACGAAGGCACGCCGGTGCTCGACCTCGACTATATCGAGGACAGTTCGGCGCACGCCGACGCCAATTTCGTGCTGCTGGACAACGGCCACATCGCCGAGGCGCAAGCCACTTCCGAGGGCGGCACCTACGACGAGGAGGGGCTGCTCCGCCTGCTCCGCCTGGCCCGCATCGGCTGCAACGAGATCTTCACGGCGCAGCGTCAGGCGACCGGCCGGTGAGCGGACCGGTCTCGGATGACGAGCCCGCGCCGCAGGCGATCCGCAAGCTGCAGCCGGGCACGCTCGTCATCGCCAGCCACAATGAAGGCAAGGTGCGCGAGATCCGCACGCTGCTCGCGCCCTATGGCGTGGAGCCGGTCTCGGCCGCGTCACTCGGCCTGCCCGAGCCCGACGAGACCGGCACCACCTTCGCCGCCAACGCCGAGCTCAAGGCGCGCCAGGCCGCCGATCTGTCGGGCCTCCCGGCGCTGTCGGACGATAGCGGGCTCTGCGTCGAGGCGCTGGGGGGCGATCCCGGCATCTTCTCGGCGCGCTGGGCGGGCGCGGCGAAGGACTTCGGACTGGCAATGCGCCTCGTCCACCAACAGCTTGAAGATAAAGGGCCCACTGTGGGCCGCGATGCGCATTTCGTGTGCGCGCTATCGCTCGCTTGGCCGGATGGACATATCGAGACGTTCGAGGGGCGCGTCGATGGTATCCTCGTCTGGCCACCACGCGGAACGCGCGGCTTCGGCTATGATCCGATCTTCGTCGCCGACGGGCATGACGTCACCTTCGGCGAGATGGATCCGGACGAGAAGCACCGCATCAGCCACCGCGCCGACGCCTTCGCCAAGCTCGTGAGTGCGGTGTTTTGATCATGGCTCCCCTCCCTGCGAGGGAGGGGCTAGGGGTGGGTCGCAGCGAAGCGAAGCGCCCGGCCCCATTTCCACCCACCCCCGACCCCTCCCTTGGAGGGAGGGGAGATGCGTGCGACGACGCCCTCGCCCTCTACATCCATTGGCCGTTCTGCATCTCGAAGTGTCCTTATTGCGACTTCAACAGCCATGTCCGCGAGCGGATCGACGAGGCGGCGTGGCGTGACGCGCTGCTCGCCGACATGCGATACGAGGCGGAGCGGCTCCCCGGTCGCACGCTCGGCTCGATCTTCTTCGGGGGCGGCACGCCCTCGCTGATGGCGCCGCAGACGGTTGCTGCGCTGATCGAAGAAGCGAATAGATTATGGCGCTTGCGTGCCGATGCAGAGATCACGCTCGAAGCGAACCCATCCTCGGTCGAGGCGGCTCGCTTCGCCGGCATCGCTGCCGCCGGCGTCAACCGCGTGTCCCTCGGCCTGCAGGCGCTCGACGACAAGGCGCTGCGCTTTCTCGGCCGTGCCCATGACGTCGCCGAGGGATTGGCCGCGCTGGATGTCGCACAGGCCAACTTCGGCCGCGTCAGCTTCGACCTAATCTATGCACGGCCCGATCAGACCGAGGATGACTGGGCAGCCGAGTTGAGCCGAGCGCTTGCGCTCGGCACCGGGCATCTGTCGCTCTACCAGCTCACCATCGAGCCCGGCACGCGCTTCGCGACGCTGGTCCGCCAAGGCGCGTTGGCGCCGTTGGATGGCGACGCGGCCGCGTGGCTGTTCGAGCTGACGCGCGCTGTCACGACCGCCGCAGGTCTGCCCGCCTATGAAGTCTCGAACCATGCCCGTCACGGCGAGGAGAGCCGTCACAACCTCACCTATTGGCGGTACGGCGACTATGCCGGCATCGGCCCCGGCGCGCATGGCCGCCGCGGCGGCGTGGCGACGCTCCGCCACAAGAAGCCTGAGATCTGGTCGGCTGCGGTCGACCGCGCCGGCAACGGCCTCGCCGAGGAAACGGCACTTACCACCGCCGAACGCGCGACTGAAGCGCTGGTGATGGGCCTGCGGCTCGGCGAAGGCGTCGATCTCACACGGGTAGCATCGCGCAGCGGCGTGGCACCGGACGACCTCGTCGATGTGCGCGCCGTCGGCCGGCTCGCCGCGCAGGGCCTGCTGACACATGACCGCGATCGCGTCCGGCTCACCGAGAGCGGGATGCTGTTGCTCGACGCGATCCTCGCGGAGATCGTCGCGATCTGAGCGGCATCGGGGCTGCGGCGTCGCAGCCGAACCCTCGCACACCAACGGATGACCGGCGGATGCTGACGGGTTCTACAACAGCCCCAGCGCGCGGAAGCTGCGAAAGCCCATTGGCGTGAAATCGAGCCGATCCAGCACGCGCACGCCCAGTTCCCGCGCGCCCTTCGCCAGGGCATGCGTGGCGCCGACTTCCTCCGCACTCGGTTCGGGATCATCCGCCGGCCGCCGATGCGCGATCAGCAACGCACTGCTTTCCCAGCGTACCGCGTCGCGCAGCGCGCGCTGAACCGGCAACGCGACTCCGTCCGCTACCGTCTCCACCGAGATGCCGAGCAGCCGCCCGCCGCAATCGATATGCAGCACGCCGACACCGGGCTCCGGCAGCGCTTGCCGTGCAATCGCATGCGCATCGGCGGCGTTCGCGACGCACCGCCCCGCCAGCTCGGTCCGCTCTCGCTCCACGGATGAGCGCAATGCGGATACTGAGCCGGCACACCATCCCGATCCGGCTCCATTTCGCTGAGCTTACCCACAAATGAATCCGGAATGGAGGAAAGCAGCCGCTTGGCCAGCCGCGCGGCCCGCGCCATATCGCGAACCATGCAGCAATATCTCGACCTGATGGCGCGCGCGCTCGAGCATGGCGCGGTGCAGGCGGACCGCACCGGCGTCGGCACGCGATCGGTGTTCGGCCATCAGATGCGCTTCGATCTGGCGGAGGGCTTCCCGCTGCTCACCACCAAGAAGCTGCACATCCGCTCGATCATCGTCGAGCTGCTCTGGTTCCTGCGCGGCGAGACCAATGTCGAGTGGCTGCAGGCGCAGAAGGTGAGCATCTGGGACGACTGGGCCGACGATGCCGGGGAACTCGGCCCGGTCTACGGCAAGCAGTGGCGCGCCTGGGAGGCGCCCGGCGGCCGCGAGATCGACCAGATCGCGAACCTGATCGCGCTGATCAAGCGCGATCCCGCCTCGCGCCGCCAGATCGTCTCGGCGTGGAATCCCGGCGACATCGATGCGATGGCGCTGCCGCCCTGCCACTGCCTGTTCCAGACTCACGTCGCCAAAGGCCGGCTGTCGCTCCAGCTCTATCAGCGCTCGGCGGACATCTTCCTCGGCGTGCCATTCAACATCGCGAGCTACGCACTGCTCACCCACATGATCGCGCAACAATGCGATCTCGAAGTCGGCGAGTTCGTCTGGACGGGCGGCGACTGCCACCTCTATTCCAACCACATCGAGCAGGCGCAGCTGCAGCTGACGCGCGCGCCGAGGCCGTTGCCGACGCTGAACATCCTTCGGCACCCGGACGCGATCGACCAGTATCGGCTCGAGGATTTCGAGATCACGGGCTACGAGCCGCACCCGCACATCAAGGCGGCGGTGGCGGTGTGAGCGTATCCGAAGTGGCGGCACCCGAGATCGTCTTCTACGTCGCGCGTTCGGACAACAACGTCATCGGCCGCAACGGCGCCATCCCCTGGCACCTGCCCGGCGATCTCAAGCGTTTCAAAGCGATGACGATGGGCAAGCCGATGCTCATGGGCCGCAAGACGTTTGACAGCCTGCCGGGGCCGCTTCCGGGCCGCCGCCATATCGTGATGACGCGCGACGCGGATTGGCGAGCGGAAGGCGCCGAGGTCGTCCACAGCGTCGACGAGGCGATCGCCCGCGCCAGCGACGCCGAGGAGCTGGCGGTGATCGGCGGCGCGGACATCTTCGCGGCGCTGATGGGCCGCGCCACACGGATCGAGCTCACCGAGCTCCACCGCGAGGTCGAGGGCGACGTCCGCATGCCGCCGCTGGGCACGGGCTGGCGGATCGCCAAGCGCGAGCTCGGCGGGCCGGACTGGGATTACGTGACGCTGGTGCGGGGCGCCTGAGCCTCTCTCTTTGCACTAAGCCCCTCCCATTTCTGAAGCCCCTTCCTGGAGGGGAGGGGTTTGGGGCGGGTGGATGGAGATGGAGCGCTCCGCCACGAAGCTACCCGCCCCCTGCCCCTCCCTTCCAGGGAGGGGGGACGATGCTTTTGCCATCCCCCGTTCCCGCCCCTATAGCCCGGCGCGATGGAAAGGCTGACCAGTGCGGCGCCGTGGCCGGAGCATCTGCGCGGCGGCGTGATCGCGCTCGGCAATTTCGACGGCTTTCATCGCGGCCACCAGGCGGTGGTCGCGAAGGCGCGCGCGCGCGCCGGCGCGGCGGGGCGTCCGCTGATCGTCGCGACCTTCGATCCCCATCCCGTCCGCTATTTCCATCCCGATGCCGAGCCGTTTCGGCTGACCACGCTCGATCAGCGTGCGCGGCTGTTCCGCAGCGCCGGCGCCGACGCGATGCTGGTGTTCGAGTTCAATGCCGAGCTCGCCAGCGTCCCCGCCGTCGACTTCTTCACCGATCGCATCGTCGCGCGCACCGGCGCGCGCGCGGTGGTGACCGGCCAGGACTATGTGTTCGGCAAGGGCCGCTCGGGCGACGTCGCGCTGCTCGCGGCGCTCGGCCGCGATCATGGCGTCGAGGTCGAGACCGTGGCCGCCGTCGAGGACGGGTCCGGACCGATCTCGTCGAGCCGGATCCGCGCGGCGCTGCGCGAGGGCGACTGCGAGACCGCGACGCTGCTGCTCACCCGCCCGTTCGCGATCGAGGGCATCGTCCAGCACGGCAACAAGATCGGCCGCACGATCGGCTTCCCGACCGCCAACCTCCGGCTGGAGCGCTATCTGCGCCCGCGCTACGGCGTCTATGCGGTGCGCGGCCGGCTCCCGGGCGGCCGCGTGCTCGACGGGGTCGCCAATCTCGGCGTCCGGCCGGTGATCGATCCGCCCGAGGAGCTGCTCGAGCCCTATTTCTTCGATTTCACCGGCGATCTCTACGATCAGGCGATCGAGGTCGAGCTGATCCGCTTCATCCGGCCAGAGGCGAAACTTTCCGGGCTCGACGAGCTGATGCAATGGATCGCGCGGGATTGCGAGGCGGCGCGCGCGATCCTTGCCGCCACCCCGCACCTCGCCTAATCGCGGCTCCGATATGTCCGAACCCGTAGACAAGCGCGATTGGCGCGACACCGTCTTCCTGCCGAAGACCGACTTCCCGATGAAGGCCGGCCTCGCGCAGAAGGAGCCGGCGATCCTCGCCAAGTGGCAGGCCGAAGACCTTTACGGCCGGCTGCGGGCCGATCGCGCCGGCCAGCCCCGCTTCCTGCTCCATGACGGCCCGCCCTACGCCAATGGCGACATCCACATGGGCCACGCCATGAACAAGGTGCTGAAGGACATCATCGTCCGCTCTCAGTCCCTGCTCGGCAAGGACGCGCCCTATGTTCCGGGCTGGGATTGCCACGGCCTGCCGATCGAATGGAAGGTCGAGGAACAGTATCGCGCCAAGAAGCGCAACAAGGACGAGGTCCCGATCGACCAGTTCCGCGCCGAATGCCGCGCCTATGCCGCGCACTGGGTCGGCGTCCAGCGCGAGCAGTTCAAGCGGCTCGGCGTGATGGGCGACTGGGACGACCCTTACCTCACGATGGATTTCAAGGCCGAGGCCGCGATCGTCGCCGAGCTGCTGAAGTTCGCCGAAACCGGCCAGGTGTATCGCGGCGCCAAGCCGGTGATGTGGTCGCCGGTCGAGAAGACCGCGCTCGCCGAGGCCGAGGTCGAATATGAGGACATCGTCTCGACGCAGATCGACGTCGCGTTCGAGATCGTCGAAAGCCCGATCCCCGAGCTGGTCGGCGCCCACGCCGTCATCTGGACGACGACGCCCTGGACGATCCCGGTCAACCAGGCGATCGCCTATGGGCCGGATGTTGAGTATCTGCTGCTGCGCTTCGATGAGATCGCCGAAGGCCCACGGACGCTGTTGATCGCCCACGATCTTTGCGAGGCGTTTGGTGCTCGCATCGGTCACCCCGTCTCGATGAAGCTGGGAGATTTGGCCGGCACTGTGACGCCGCTTAAGTCGATCCCGGGTCGGGACCTCGCCGGCACGATCGCGCGCCACCCGATCTACAATTATCTTCGTCATTCCCGCGAAGGCGGGAATCCATATGCCTCGACGTCAGAGAATATGGATCCCCGCCTGCGCGGGGATGACGAGGAAGTGGATGAGGCATTGGCCTTCTTCGCGCGCCCCCGCCCGTTCCTGCCCGGCAACTTCGTCACCACCGACACCGGCACCGGCCTCGTCCACATGGCGCCCGATCATGGCGAGGACGATTTCCTGCTGTGCAAGGCGCATGGCATCGATCCCGTGTTCGCGGTCGAGGGCAGCGGCTTCTACCGGCCGGACTGGGCGTGGATGGGCGGCCAGGGCTCGGTGATCGCGCCCAAGCTGAATGCGCCCGACGGGCCGATCTGCACGGCCCTGCGCGACGCCGGCGCGCTGCTCGCCGCGAGCGCCGACTACAAGCACAGCTATCCGCATTCGTGGCGCAGCAAGGCGAAGGTGATCTTCCGCTGCACGCCGCAATGGTTCATCGGCATGGATAAGCCCCTGACTCCCTCTCCCCGCCGGGGAGAGGGTCGGGGTGAGGGGGAGACCGGCGCAGCCGAGCGTGATCCCTCGATAGCGCAGCCCCCCCTCACCCAACCCTCTCCCCCGAGGGGAGAGGGCTTCGATGGCAACGGCGCCACGCTCCGCGGCATCGCGCTCGACGCGATCGCGCACACCCGCTGGGTGCCCGAGAAGGCGGAGAACCGGATCACCGCGATGGTCGCCGGGCGGCCTGACTGGGTGATCAGCCGCCAGCGCGCCTGGGGCGTGCCGATCGCGCTCTATGTCAACCGCAAGACGGGCGACTATCTCGTCGATCCGGCGGTCAACGCACGCATCGTCGCGGCCTTCGAGGCGGGTGGCGCTGACGCCTGGTTCTCGGCCGATCACGCCGCGCTGCTCGGCCCCTCCTACGACGCCGCCGACTACGAACCCGTCACCGACATCCTCGACGTCTGGTTCGACAGCGGCTCGACGCACGCCTTCGTGATCGAGGGCCGCTATGGTGTCGGGACGCGCGCCGATCTCTATCTCGAGGGCTCGGACCAGCATCGCGGCTGGTTCCAGTCGTCGCTGCTCGAAAGCAGCGGCACGCGCGGCCGCGCGCCGTATGACGCGGTGCTGACCCACGGCTTCGCGCTCGACGGCCAGGGCCGCAAGATGTCGAAGAGCCTCGGCAACGTCGTCGATCCGCTCAAGATCATCGGCGAGAGCGGCGCCGACATCCTCCGCCTGTGGGTCGCCTCGACCGATTATTTCGAGGACGTGCGTATCGGCAAGGAGATCCTCGCCGGCACCAGCGACGCCTATCGCAAGCTCAGGAACAGCTTCCGCTACCTGCTCGGCGCGCTGGACGGCTTTGCGGAAAGCGAGCGCGTCGCGGCGGACGCGATGCCCGAGCTGGAGCGCTATATCCTCCACCGCCTGGCCGAGCTCGACGTCGAGCTGCGCGCCGCGACCGACGGCTTCGAGTTCAACCGCTACGCGCGGGCGCTCTCGGACTTCTGCAACAACGATCTCTCCGCCTTCTTCTTCGATATCCGCAAGGACAGCCTCTACTGCGACGCGCCCGCCTCGCCGACGCGCCGCGCCTACCGCACCGTGCTCGACACGCTGTTCCACGCGCTCGTGCGCTGGGCGGCGCCCATCCTCTGCTTCACGGCAGAGGAAGTCTGGGGCACGCGCTTCCCCGATAAGGGTTCGGTGCACCTGCTCACCTGGCCGGAGATCGATCCCGCATGGGCAAACGACGATCTGCGCATGAAATGGGAGACGCTGCGCACGCTCCGCACCGGCCTCACCGGCGAGATCGAACCGCTGCGGCGCGAGAAGATCGTCGGCTCCAGCCTCGAGGTCGACGTCACCGCCCTCGCCTACGATGCCGGCGACGCGGCGCTGCTGCGCTCGGTCGATTTCGGCGAGCTCGGCATCGTCGCGAAGGTCGAGATCTGCGACGGCGATCCGGCCGTGGCTGCCGATGCCGGCAATGCGGCGGCGATCGAGGCGGTCCGTTTCGAAGTCGCCAAGACCGAATATGAGAAATGCGGCCGCTGCTGGCGCCACTTGCCCGAGGTCCGCACCGAGGAAGCGCTGTGCGCGCGCTGCGCTGAGGTCGTCGGCGAGGTTGTCCGTGGCTAGGCGCGGCGCGCACCGCCAGGTCGGCCTCGGCCTCGCGGCGGCGGTGTTCGTCGCCGATCAGCTGAGCAAGTGGCTCGTCACCGGCCCGCTCGATCTCGCCGCACGCGGCACGATCCGCCTGCTGCCGATCTTCGATTTCCGCTGGGTCGCGAATTACGGCGTCTCGATGGGCTTCCTCACCGCCGGCAGCGCGACGCAGCGCTGGCTGCTCGTCGCGTTCACCGCGGCGATCGCCTGCGCGGTGGCGATCTGGCTGTGGCGCGAGCGGCGGCGGGAGGATGCGATCGCGCTCGGGCTCGTGCTCGGCGGCGCCGCCGGCAACATCCTCGATCGCGTCCGCTTCGCGCATGTCGTCGACTTCGCCGATCTGCATTTCGGCGACTGGCATCCTTTCCTGGTGTTCAACGTCGCCGATGCCGCTATTACCATCGGTGTTCTGCTTCTGCTCCTGCGCGCTCTCCTGACGCGCAAGGAGCGCGAGCCTGCGGAGGATGTGCATGCGTAAGGCGCCAGAGTGGCGGAGCGTTGGGGTTGCGGCGATGGCGATGGCGAGCCTGCTCGCGCTGGCCGGCTGCGGATCGACCAAGGGCGGCGTGTTCAGCCGCGCGCGACCCAACGAGTTCGAGGTGACGCGCAACGCGCCGCTGGTCGTGCCGCCCGATTATTCGCTCAGCCCACCCAAGCCGGGCGCACCGCGTCCGCAGGAATCCAATTCGAGCACGGAAGCGCTGTCGGCGATGTTCGGCGGCGCGGCTCCGCGCAGCACGGCCGAGAACGCGATCCTCGACAAGGCCGGCAACAGCGAGGTCCAGCCCGGCGCGCGCTCGACCGCCGGCAGCCCCGGCACCAATGTCGTCGACAAGGGCTCGGTCACGCGCGACATCATCGCCGCGCCCGAAGGCCAGGGCCAGGGTGCGCAGGTCTCGACGCCGCAGCAATAAGCGCAGGCCTTGACGTCACCCCAGCAAAAGCTGGGGTCTCGATCGATCGAATACGTTCTTGCCGCACGAGATCCCGGCTTTCGCCGGGATGACGATCCCCTCGGAAAGCAAAAGGGTCGCGGCCCCTGCAGGCCGCGACCCCTTCTCCCGTCCCCCCGAACGGGAATGGCAGCCGCCGGAGCGGCTCCCGAACAAACTCAGAACGACACGCCGACCGAGCCGACGAAACCGCCCTTGGAGATGTCGCGGTTCTTCGCCGAGGGGAAGTTCACGCCGGCGAGCGGGCCGCCGCTGTAAAGATCCTTGTTCGTGTCGACATAGGCGGCCGAGAAGGTCAGCGCCTTCCAGGTATAGGCCGCGGTCACGCTCCAGTCGGTGTATTTCTCGCCGAAGGTGATATAGTTGCGGGCGAACGAGTGGCCGAGATGCCCGGTGACCGAGAAGCCGGTGTTCGGGACCGCCGCGGAGAGCTCGCCATAGCCGTAGAAACCGTCGCCGCGGCTATGCGCCACGCCGGTGTTCGGGTTCACATAGGCGAGCGCATGCTGCTTCCACGCGAAGTTGCCGCCGACCTTGACGCCGAGCGGGCCGAAGCTGTGCGACGCGTTGATATAGGGCTCGAAGAAGTCCGAGTTCACGCCACCCGAGCCGGGATAGTAGTAGTAGAGCACGCCCATATCGACGGCGGTGCCCGACCAGGTGTGCTTGTAGCCGGCATAGAGGTCGATCTCCTGATCGCCGCCATTGGCGACGTAATCGTCGATCGAGCTGCCCAGGTGCCGACGTAGAAGCCCGACGAGTGGCTGACGCCGAGCGTACCCTGGATGGCGAAGCGCTTGTTGGTCTGCGAGATGCCGCGGAAGCGATAGTCGCTGGTGAGCGTGGCGCCGCCGGTGACGGTGAACGGGCTGGCGGGAGCGGCCGCGGCGTCGTCCGCGAAAGCGGGGGCGGCGATCGAGATGAGTGAAACCGTCGCGAGAGCGATCAAGGAGGTGCGCATGATAAGGTAGTCCCCTTCTGTCCTTGGGCCATCTCCCATCCTGCTAGCTGCGTGCGCGCGCATCTCCGGCGAGCCGGGGCGAACGTCATCGATCAGCAACATGGTTGTGACGCAGCGGTTCGCACCGCACAACGGAATTCATGACGCGATTCCATCGTAACTGTGAAACTGTTGCTGCGCCGCAACAGTTAGTAAAGGTCGGTTAACCGTCTGGATTCGAAGGCCGGTTGTACCAAGCCTAGCCTGACCGCTTGAAAAGACTCGCCTATCCAGCGTCGCGCGCCGCGCGAAATCGGGACAGTCCGCCGTCAAGATCGGCGATCAGCGCGTCGACATCCTCAAGCCCGATGTGGAGCCGCACCGCCGGTCCTGCCGCCTGCCACTGCGTCACGCTACGGATCGACGCGGGATCCGCCGGCACGACCAGGCTCTCGAACCCCCCCCAGGAGAAGCCGATGCCGAAATGCACGAGGCCGTCGATCAGCGCGGCACGTGCGCTGCCGTCACCGCCGGCGAGCACGAAGGAGAACAGCCCCGAGGCTCCCTTGAAATCGCGCTCGAAGACAGCGTGCCCCGGGGAGGACGGCAGCGCAGGGTGAAGCACGCGCGCGACCTCCGGCCGGTCCTCGAGCCAGCGCGCGATCGTCAGCGCCGCCTCGCCCTGCATCTTCAATCGCGCGCCCATCGTCCGCAACCCGCGCAGGCCGAGCCAGGCATCGTCGGGCCCGACATGCTGGCCGAGCGCCTGCGCGGTGCGCCTGAGCGCAGCGTAGTGTCCCGGGCCGGCGGTCACGGAGCCCAGCATCGCATCCGAATGGCCGACGACATATTTGGTGCAGGCGAGGATCGAGAGATCGATCCCGGCGGCGATCGCGGGAAACAGCAGCGGCGTCGCCCAGGTGTTGTCGAGCAGCGTGACGACGCCGCGCGCCTTCGCCGCTGCGCAGATCGCCGGCACGTCCTGCACTTCGAAGGTGAGGCTGCCGGGGCTCTCCATCAGGATCGCGCGCGTGTCGGCCGCGAACAGCGACGACGGATCGGCGATCAGCGGATCGTAGAAGCGTGTCGCGATCCCCATCGGCGCGAGGATGTTGCGCGCGAATGCCCGCGTCGGCGCGTAGCAGCTGTCGACGACGAGCAGCTCGTCGCCCGGCTTCAGCACCGAAAGCAGCGCGCCGGCGATCGCTGCGACACCGGAGGGATAGAGGATCGTCCCTTCCGCGCCGGGCTCGAGCGCGGTCAGTGCTTCGGCGAGCGCCCATTGGGTCGGCGTGCCGCGGCGACCATAGTAGAAGCGTCCGTCCGCGTTGTTGCGCTCCTCAGCCTCGAGCACGGCGCAGCTTTCGAACAGGATCGTCGAGGCGCGCCAGACCGGCGGATTGACGGCCGGTGTCGACCACGGCGCGCGGCCGGCTTCGACGAGCGTCGTGGCAGCGCGGGGTTCGCCGTCCGTCATCATGCCGGTCCGGTGGCCTTGGGCGTATCCGGATCGGCGCCCCATTCGCTCCACGAACCATCATAGAGCGCGACGTCGTCTCGCCCGAGCAGATGCGCGCCGAAGGCGAGCACCGCCGCGGTGGTCCCCGAGCCGCAGGTCATCACGAGCGGCCGCGCGAGATCGACGCCGGCTGCGCGAAACGCGTTGCGCAGCGCCGCCTCGCGCAGCCAGGTGCCGTCCGCTGCGAACAACGCGCTGTACCGCACATTGTAGGAGCCGGGGATGTGCCCCGGCGCGACGCCGGCGCGGGGATCGCCCTCCTCGCCGGTGAACCGCGTCGGCGAGCGCGCATCGATGACGGTCTCCCGCCGCGTCGTCAGGTTCGCCACCATCTGCTGCTTGGTGCGGAGCGTCGCCGGATCGTCGCTGAGCGCGAGCGGCGGCGCAGCGGGGGCCGGCGCGCTCGTCCCGGTCTCGATCGGCCTGCCCTCGGCGCGCCACTTGGCGAAGCCGCCATCGAGCAGCGCGATGCGACGCAGCCCGAAATGCCGCATCACCCACCACGCACGCGCCGCCGTGTGATGCGCGGCGGCGTCGTAGAGGACGACCCCGCTCTCCGGGCCGATGCCGAGCGCCCGCATACGATCTGCGAACAGCTCCGCCGGCGGCAGCATCGACGGCAGCGGATCGTCGGGATCGCACAACGTCTTGAGATCGAGGTGGCGCGCGCCGGGAATGTGGCCGGCGGCGAACTCTGCGGCGGCGTCGCGCTCAGGCTCGAGCGCGTGGAACGTCGCGTCGAGCAGCACGAGATCGGGCGCACCGCGCTGCGCGTCCAGCCATTCGGTCGAGACGAGATCGTCCATCGCTTCGCAGCACTCCGTCGACGCTGAGCCCTTTGACCGGGCGGCCGGGAAACTGCAATCCACGCGCGTTGTGTCCCACGCCCCGTCGGCCGCCGCTCGCCGGCGCGCACCACCGCGATCTTGCGTTCGGAGGCGCGATCGGCGACGTTCGAGGGTGGAGAGGCAACCACGAACATCATGCGATTGCCCGTATTTTTTGCCGCGCTCGGTTGCCTCGCGCTCACGAGCGGCAGCGGCGGCGCGGCCGACCTCGGCAGCGATGCGGCGCGCTGCCGGCCCAATGAAGCAGGGCCGGCCATCCTCGTCGACGTGACCGGCATCAAGGATGCAGCGGGCGTGCTTCGCCTCGAGCTTTACCCCGACGATCCGCACGATTTCCTCACCGATGATGCGAAGCTGATCGCCGCCGGCAAGACCTTCCGGCGCGTCGTGCAGGCAACGCCGCCAGCTGGCAGCGGCCGCCTCTGCATCCGCGCGCCCGCGCCCGGTAGCTATGCGCTCGTCCTGATCCACGATCGCGACGGCAAGCCCGCCTTCAGCGTCTGGCATGATGGCGTCGGCGTGCCGGCCAATCCAGCGGTGCTGCACGGCCAGCCGACCGTGTCCCAGGCGCGGATCGCCGTCGACTCCGGCGTTACGCCGGTGGCGATCCGGCTGCTCTACCTCCACGGCCTGCTGTCCTTCGCGCCGATTGCCCGGTGACGACGAACGGCGCAGTGGCGAGCGAAGCAGCCGCCCGCTCTAACCGATCGCCTCCATCGGCGTCTCCGTCCGCGCCTGCTTGAGCGCGCGCAGCTCGCGGAACATCGCGATGTGGCGCGGGAACACACCCTCGTCATAGTAGCGGAGCAGCGGCATCGTCTCCGGGTCCACGCCGGCTTCGGCGGCGAAGCGCGCGATCAGATCGTCCGTGCCGGTCTCGAGCGTTCCGGGCGTCAGCTCGGCGGCCGGGAAGCTCGGCTCCTGCCCCGCTGCCTCGATGCGGGCGCGCAGCTCCTTGTGCTGCGCGTCGCCGTCGTCGAAAACTTCGAAGCGGAAACGTTCGGCAAGGCCGGCCTCGGTAAGGAAGATTCTCAGCTTAAGACAGAAGGGGCATGACCGCTTGAGATAGATGATAGCCTGCTTGGCGTCGTCTGGCATCGCCGGTCCTCCTGGCGTCGATATCGCCCTCAACGAGCGACGTCGCCGGGAGAGCCATTGCACGCCCATCCGATCAGCGGTTGCGGCCCTCCAGGATCAGCTTCGCCGCGCGCCAGGCGGATGCCATGATCGGCCCGTTCGTGTTGGCAGAGACCATCGTCGGCATGATCGAGCCATCGACGACGCGTAGCCCGTTGACGCCGCGCACCCGGCAGCGCTCGTCGATCACCGCGTCGGGGAAATCGCCCATCCGGCAGGTGCCGCAGGCGTGATAGCCGGCCTGGCCGGCGGTGCGGAACGCCGCGATGATCTCCTCGTCGGTGTTGAGCGAGGGCACCGGCTCGCGCTCCTTCACCACCATCGGCGCGATCGCCGACTGCCTCATCCATTCGCGGATATAGCGGAACATCGCGACCGTCACCCGCTGGTCATAGGGATCGCTGAGATAGCCGGCGCGGATCGTGCCCGGCGCGGCCGGATCGGCGGAGCTGATCCGCACCGAGCCTTCGCTGCGCGATCGCAGCGGATAGCCGAACAGCTGGATCGAGTGGACCTTGTCGAGCACCAGATCGCCCTTTGCATTCGGCGTGGCGACCGCGGGCGAGAACAGGATCTCGACGTCGGCGGTCTCCGATTCCTCGAGCACCTTCGCGAAGGCGCCGACCGTTCCATAGGCGGCGGCGAGCGCACCCTTGCCCTGGAAGAAGTAGCGGGCGGCGTTGAGGATCAGCCGCCACCCGGCGAGCTCGAAATTGTGCGAATGCGGCGCGCTCACCTCATATTGCATCATCAGCAGGCGATGCTCGAGCATGTGCTGGCCGACGCCGGGACTGTCGACGACGACCTCGATGCCGAGATCGCGCAGCAGCGCCGCCGGGCCGATGCCGGAGCGCTGCAGGATCTGCGGCGACATCAACCCGCCCGCCGAGAGGATAACCTCGCCATCCGTCGCGAAGCGGCGGCGCGCACCGCCGACGATCGCATCGACCCCGACGCAGCAACCGTTCTCGAACAGCACCTTGTCGACGAGGACGCCGGTGACGACCTCGAGATTTGGCCGCCCCTTGGCCGCGCCGAGAAACGCTACCGCGCTGCTCTGGCGCCGCCCCTTGTGGACGGTGCGCGTGGCGTAGCCGACGCCGCGGCCGTCGGCGGGCTTGTCGTTGAGGTCCTCGACGCGCGGCAGTCCCAGCTGCTCGCCGGCGCGGATGAAGGCTTCGGTGAGCGGATCGCGCTCCGCCTCGACCGAGACGTGCAGCGGCCCGGAACCGCCGCGCACGGCGCTGCCGCCGAGCGAGTGCGTCTCCATCTCGCGGAACGCCTTGCCGACCTCGTCCCAGCCCCAGCCGCGCGCGCCGAGCGCCGCCCAAGCATCGTAATCCTCGGGCTGACCCCGGAAATACATCATGCCGTTGACCGAGGACGAGCCGCCGAGCACCTTCCCACGCAGCCAGGTTTCCGACGGGATGTCATCATGCGCCTCGGTCTGTAAATACCAAACCTGGGAAGCGTCGCCGTACACCTTGGCGACGCCGCGCGGCATGTGGATGAACGGGCTCTTGTCGACCGGTCCCGCCTCCAGCAGCAGCACCTTGTTGCCCGGATTCTCCGAAAGCCGCTCCGCGAGCACACACCCGGCGGAGCCCGCCCCGACGATGATATAATCCCAACCGCTCACAATCCCCTCCGCTCGCGTCACATTCACGCCGGTCCGATCCGGCTCCTATCGTTCATCCGCGATGCGCTGCAGGCAATCCACGAGTGCGCCGGGCGACGAGAAGAAGGGCGAGTGATCGCTTTCCAGCGTGAACACCGGTGAGCAGGGCAGCTCTTCCTGCATCAACCGCTGCAGCTCGAGCGGCACGGCATTATCCTCGGCGCATTCGATATAGGCCCGCCGGACCGAACCGAAGCGATCGGAAGTGAGTGCGAGCGGCGTCGTGAAGACCGCCATGGGTTCCGGAGTAAGTTGTTCCTTGGCGCGCGCGATCCACGCCGGCTCGGTGCGGTTGTAGAATGCGGGCCCGACCGCGTCCGGGTGGATCGTCGTCGTGCCGTCGTCGCCGGCGATCACCACACCCGGCTTCGCTTCGCGGGATATGCGATTGGCGACGTCGAACAGCGTCTGCCCCGGCGGCACGAGGAACGCCGCGAGATAGACCAGCGTCTCGATGCGATCCGGCGCGCGCTCGGCAACCGCGCTGATCACGATGCCGCCGCGGCTATGGCCGACGAGCACGACCTTGTCCGCCAACCCGGCAATGATATCGGCGATCTGGTCTGCCCAGCGCGCGAGCGTCACGGTCGACAGCGGCGTTTTGTCGCCGCCCATGCCGAGCAAATCGGGCGCGACGACCTGGTGGCCCGCAGCTTCGAGCAGCGGCACCACCCGCTCCCAGCACCAGCCGGCATGCCAGGCACCGGAAACCAGCACGAACGTCGCCACAGCCCCTCCCCGTCGATTCCCGGCGCAGCGATAGCGGGCTGTAACGCGCGCGGCTACGATCAAGCCGGCTCGAAGCGCAGCCCGGCCGCGGATCGCTTCATCCGGCCCGCGTGCGGATGGGGCAGATGCGCCGGGATGATCAGCATGTCGCGGGTCAGGCTCTCCTCGACGAGGCGACGGCGCGTCGCCACGATCGCCTCTCCATCGTCATAGTCGCCGAAATGAAGCGTCGGCTCGATCAGCTGAAGCGGATGGTGAAAGGCGTCCCCCGAGAACATAGCCTCCGCGCCGCCCGTAACCAGGCGCAGCATGCTGTGGCCATGAGTGTGGCCGGGCCCGGGCTCGACGTGGAGGTTCGGCAGGATCGCATGACCGTCCAGCACGAGCTCGGCGAGGCCTGCCGCGACGACGGGCGCGATCGAGCGCTCGTAGACGCCGTCGTTATACGCGACGCGGCGGTAGCGAGCGACGCGATCCGGGTGCCACCGATCAAGCTCGCGCCGCGCGAAGACGTAGCGCGCGTTCGGGAAGGTCGGCACCCAGCGGCCGTCGCGCAGCATCGTGTTCCAGCCGCAATGATCATAGTGCATGTGCGTGCAGAAGACATAGTCGACATCTTCGACGCGCGTGCCGGTCGCCTCGAACCGTTCGAGAAACGGAATATCGAGCCGGTCGAACAACGGGATCGGATTGGGGCGGCCGTTGCCGGTGCAGGGATCGACCACCACGATTTTGTCGCCGATCTTCACGATCCAGCTTCGGAAGTTAAGCCGCCACAGATCGCCGGGCTCGAGAAAATGCGGCGCCAGCCAGGCTCGATGCGCCTCCACGAGCGCGCCGTTCGCGCCGAGCGCGGTGATCGGAATGCCCGGCATCTCGAGCTCGAGCGCCGAATCGATCATCGCATCGCCGATCGCGAACGCCGCCATGCTCCCCGCTCCTCCCTACGCCGTTCGCCGATTCGGTATCGCGGACGGCGCCATACCAAAAGGGAGTGGCGGCCCGTGACGACACCATTAAGCTGTCCGTATAATCGAGGAAGAGACGCGGAATGGCTGGAGTTGTAAAGGGCGGCGTCGCGGTGGTGACCGGCGGCGCAACGGGCATAGGCTTCGCGCTGGCGCGCCAGCTCGCCGACCGGGGCATGAAGGTGATCCTCGCCTCGACCAACCGCGAACGGCTCGACAAGGCGGTCGCCGCGATCCGCGCTGAGGGCGGCACCGCCTTCGCCGAAGTCTGCGATGTGACCGACCGCGCGGCGGTTCGCGCGCTGGCCGCGCGCGTCGAACAGGAACATGGCCCCGTCGATCTCCTCTGCGCCAACGCCGGCGGCACGACCACCGGCACCTATCTGGAGCATGATGACGGCGACTGGGATTGGTCGATCGACGTCAACCTCCGCGGCGCGACGAACAGCCTCCAGGCCTTCTATCCGGCAATGGCGGAGCGCGGCTCCGGCCACATAGTGCTCACCGGATCGCAGACCGCCTATGCGCCCGATTGGGTGCTCCAGCACGGACCCTATGTCGCCGCCAAGGCGGCGGTGCACACGCTGGTCTTCACGATGCGCCAGGAAGCGGCCGAACGCGGCGTCGCCCTCTCGCTGCTCGTTCCGGCGGGCACGGACACCGAGGTGCTCAAGGGCCAGCGCAGCCGGCCGGACCGCTACGGGTCGGCACGCGAAGGCGGACTGCGCATGGGCGAGAACCTGCCCGAACTCGGCACCGAAGGCCTGTGGCTGAGCGCGGACGAGGTCGCACGGCGGGCGATCGTCGGCATCGATGCCAACCTGCCCGTGATCATCACCCATCCCGCGATGCGCCCGCTGGTGAAGCATTATTTCGACCGCATACTCGCCGCCTACGACACCGCGGCGGAAGCGGCGATCGCCGCGGGCCAGCCGGCGTAGCGCCCCGTCTCGTGGCGCAGCGATCAGGGAACATCGAGCCGCAGCGCATGGGGTTCGACTTCGATCCGCAGGATCGAAGTTTCCTGAGCGCCTGCCTTGGCAGGCCATCGAAGGGCTCAGCCCGAACGGCTGAGGCGATTCAGGCTGATCGAATAGCGCTCTAGGCGGCCGCCCCGCTGCTCTTCCGGGACGTCGCGGCGTCCCACCCGCGCAGCTTGCCGAGCGCGAACGCATCGACGATCGTGACCAATGCCACGATGCCGACGCCGATCGCGGCGTTGCGGCGTTTGCTGCCGTCTTTGGTGCCCGCGGTCGCGCCGAGCGTCGCGAGATCAACGACGTCGCCGGCGAGACGTGCTGCGATCGGCCAGGCGAGCGTTGGCGCGGCGACCGCGCCCGCACCGGTCGCGATTTCGCGCGCGGCGGCGAGCCTGAACGCGGTCGGCGACGTGATCCCGACCCCGCGCGCGAGGCGCTTCGCCATCACCGCATCGAAAAGGCCGAGACCGATGCTCGTCCAGCCGATCGCCGTCACGAGCCTGCGGATTTGATCCTTCGCCATCCTATCGTCACTCGCGTCTCTGACCACTCGCTCCGAAACGGCTCGTCCGAGCTTAGGTTGCGCATGTCAGTTCCCCCCGCGCTCGTCCGGCACCAGCAGATCAAGCCGGTTGCGGCCGTCCGCGCGCGCATAGCCGAGCACGCGCGTCCAGGCCCGCACGATCGCCAGGCCGCCGCCGCCGCCGCGCTCGGGCGGCAGCTCCGGTTGAGGGGCGTCGCGCGGATCGAACGGATCGCAGCCGTCGCACAGGCGCAGATGGGTGCCGCCCGCCTCACGCCACAGGGCGAGCTCGATGTCGCCGCCTGCATCGCCGCAGCCATGCTCGACGAGGTTGCAGACCAGCTCCTCGACGATCACCGCCAATGTATCGGCCTCGGCGAGAGCCTCCCGCTCGGCGAAGCGGCGAACATAGGCGATCGCCTCGCCCGCCGCGCCGGGACCGCGTGCGATCCGAAGCGGCGGTGGCGCGGTCATGCCGGCGTCCGCCGCAGCGCCAGGATGGTGAGATCGTCATAGGGGTCGGCGCCGTCCTCGAACGCGCGCACCGCGCTCCGCAACGCATCGACCGCCCCGCGGGCCAGCCATCCGTCGCCGAGCCGCGTCAGCACCAGCTCGACGCCCGCGCGGTCGAAGCTGCGGCCGTCGACCGCCTGCGCATCGACAATCCCGTCGGTGATCACGACGAGCCCCTCGCCCGGAGCCAGCGTCTTGTGTTCAACGTCATAGGGAAAGTCATCGGCCGTGCCGATCGGTGGGCCACCCTCGATGACGAGTTCCTCGATCCTCCCGTCGGCGCGCAGCAGGAACGGGTTCTCGTGGCCGGCGCTGAACAGCGCGAGCGCGCCGCTGGTCACGTCGAGGACGCCGATCAGCATCGTGACGAACATGTCCGCGGCATTGTGGCGGCCGAGATCCGCGACGAGCAGCGCGATCGTACGCGCGAGATCGCCGGCCGCCTGCCGGATCGCGCTTTCGGCCAGAGCCTTGGAAAGCGCCATGAACAGCGCCGCGTCGACGCCCTTGCCGCTGACGTCGCCGACGAGAAAGGCGACGCGGCCGTCATCGAGCGCGAACGCATCATAGAAGTCGCCGCCGACGCGGCGCGCCGGCTCGAGCAGCGCATCGACGTCGACGCCAGGGGCTATGCGGGCGAGGTTCTCGCGCGGCTGGAGCATACCAAGCTGGATCTCGCGGGCCGCCTCCATCTCGCCGGCGGTGCGCGCGGCGGCGAGCTGCTGGGTGTGAAGCGCCTCGCGCAGCCGCCGCTGCGTCGCCATCGTCTCGGCGAGGAGGCCGACGAACGTCGCCGCCGCCGCCGCGCCGGCGATCAGCAGCGGCCGCAGCGGATCGAGCAGCAGCGCGAGCAGCAGGAACGCCGCGGCGCTGACCGCGAGAACGATCAGCGCCAGCGCGACCGGCACGGCATAGGCAGCGATGCCGTCGAGGCGCGGGAACCACAGGATCACGACGAGCGCGAGCAGCAGCCCTGCCGCATCCTCGGCGACCAGCGCCCAGGCCGGCCGTTCCAGCCAGCCGCCGCGCAGGATCGCATCGACCGCCTGCGCCTGGATGTGCGGGCCGAAGTCACGCGCGGAGAGCGGCGTCGTTACGACATCGGTCGAGCCGCCGCTGGTCAATCCGACGATCACGATCTTGCCGGCGAGCGAGGAGAGATCGTAGCCGCGGCGAAACACATCCGCCGCCGAGCTCGCGCCGCCCGCCGGCCAGCGCCCGAAGTGAAGCAGGAAGCGCCCGTCCGTGCGGACCGGGATCGTCCTCGTGCCGAGGCGGACGCCGTGCAGCGCATCACGCGCGACGATCGGCGTGAGCGCATCCAGGCCCTGACCGACGCGCGCGAGCTCCAGCGCGAAGCCGGCGTTGGCCGCGCCGTTCACCAGCCCCACCGCCGGCACATGCCGGACGATCCCGTCGGGATCCGGCTCGCCGTTGACGAGGCCGTAGCCGTGGCCGACCTCCTCGATCGCGGGAATGCTCGAAAGTGCCTGCGGCCAATGCTCGACGGTCGGCGGCAGCGGCGCCGTGAAGCTCGCCTCGACCGGGAGCTGTGCGGCATCCTTGTAGATCGGCTCGATGAAGTCGCTCTCGCGCGCGGTGACGCCGGCGCGCGCCAGCACCACCGGGCTCGCGCCGATCACGTCCGCGAAGCTCTTGTCCATCGAGGGCAGCGCCCGCAGCTGGGCCAGCGTCGCCGGCGGCAGGTCGGTCGCGTAGCGCTCCGCAAAACGCGCGGGCGCCTGGCGGTCCTCTTCGGGAAAGACCATGTCGAAGCCGATCGCGGCGACATGCCCTTTCTTGACGAGCAGCTCGGTCAACCGCGCGAGATCGTAGCGCGACCACGGCCAGCTGCCGATCGCATGAAGGCTGGCGGCATCGATGTCGACCGCCTTGACCTTCATCGCCGCGAGATCGCGCGGGTGCAGCCGCTGATAGGCGTCGAAGGTGACGTTGCCGAGCCGCTCGTTACCCTTCAGCAGCGTCAGCAACGCCAGCATGATTAGGCTTGCGAGAAAGCCGGCAGCGCGGATGCGGCGGCGTTGCCCGCGCTCCAGCGCCGGGGCGGCTTGCGTCGCCGCGTCAACCGTCTTCGACACGGAAGATCTTGTCGTAGCGGCTGATCGCGAACACCTCGCGCAGCTTCGCGTTGGCGCCCGCCAGCACGATCTCGACGCCGTCGGCTCCCTTGCGAGCGAGCGTCAGCGCGCGAAGGCCGCGGGACGACATGTACGGCACGTCCGAGAAGTCGATCCGGAGATCGCGCCGCTCGGTCTTGGCACGCTCGACCGCCGCCGTCAGCGCCTCGGCGAAGGCCGCCCACGTCGTCTCGTCGATCTTGCCCTGGGGTTGGAAGACCATCGGCGCGCCACCCTCGGACATGTTCGGTTCCCCATGCGGATCGAGTCCGCCGTCACTCTATACGTCCGTCGCGGCATTGCGAACGTCATCGAAACGAGCGCATCATCGCCACCGGCAGGAGTCGGCGCGCGAAGGAGGCTTGCGATGGCGAACATGGTGGCATGGGCGGCGCCGAGCGCCGGCGCGAAGCTCGCACGCATCGAACGCGAAGTGCCGCAACCCGGCCCGACCGAGCTCTTGATCCGCGTGCACGCCTGCGGCGTCTGCCACAGCGACTCCCTCACCGTCGAAGGGCATATGCCGGGCATCCAATATCCGCGTGTGCCCGGCCACGAGGTGATCGGCACCATCGAGGCGCTCGGCACCGAGGTGAAGGGCTGGCGGATCGGCGAGCGTGTCGGCGTCGGCTGGTTCGGCGGCTCGTGCGGCTACTGCCCGCGCTGCCGCCGCGGCGATGCCTTCGCGTGCGAGACGATCACGGCGGCGACGGGCGTGACGCGCGACGGCGGCTACGCCACGCACATGCTCGCGGAAACATCGGCAGCGGCGCACGTGCCCGGCGATCTTGACGCGGTCGAGTCCGCGCCGCTGCTCTGCGCCGGCATCACCACCTTCAACGCGCTGCGCAACAGCGGTGCGAGCGCCGGCGATCTCGTCGTCGTCCACGGTGTCGGCGGCCTCGGCCATCTCGGCATCCAATATGCCCGGCGGCTCGGCTTCCACACCGTCGCGGTCAATCGCGGCCGTGACAAGGAAGAGCTCGCCCGCTCCCTCGGCGCGCACGACTATATTGACAGCGAGTATGGCGACGTCGCCGCGGCGATCGGCAAGCTAGGCGGCGCGAAGGCGATCATCGCGACGGTAACGAGCCCCGATGCGATGCAGGCGATCGTCGGCGGCCTCGGCCCGCGGGGCACGATGATGGTGATCGGCGCGGTCGGCACCTTCTCGGTCGACACGCTTGGGCTGCTCCTCAAGAGCGCCGCGCTCAAGGGCTGGTATTCGGGCGTCGCCGCCGATTCCGAGGACACGCTCGCCTTCAGCAAGCTGAACGACGTCCGCTCGATGAACGAGATCTATCCGTTCGCCGAAGCGCAGGCGGCCTACGACCGGATGATGAGCGGCAAGGCCCGCTTCCGCGTCGTCATCCGCATGGATTGACAGCGGAAACCCGCACTGGACGCGGCCTTCGCCACGTCCTATATACCGCACGGTATGGAAGTGGCGATCGCCTCCCCGGCGGCCAAGGGCCGGCCGCGCGAGTTCTGCACCGAACAGGCGCTGGCGTCGGCTTTGCGCGTGTTCTGGAAGCGCGGCTATGAGGGCGCCTCGATGGCGGAGCTTACCGCCGAGATGGGAATCACCAAGCCCAGCCTCTACGCCGCCTACGGCAACAAGGAAGCGCTCTTCAAGAAGGCGCTCGATCTCTACGAGCGCGAGAAGCTCGCCTATGTCGGCGAAGCGCTCGAAGCCCCCACCGCCCGCGGCGTCGCCGAGCGGCTGTTGCGCGGCGCGCTGGCGATGCAGTCGAGCAGTTGCGATCCGAAGGGATGCCTCAACGTGATCGGCGCGGTCGCGTGTGGGGTAGAAGCGGAATCCATTCGTGAGGAAGTGCTCAAGCGCCGCGCCTCGTCGCAGGCGGTGCTGATCGCGCGGTTCGAGCGGGCCCAGGCCGACGGCGATCTGCCGGACGGCATCGCGCCGACGGCGCTGGTCTCCTACCTGCTGGCGGTGATGCAGGGTCTCTCCGTCCAGGCGAGCGCCAACGCTTCGCGCGAAAACCTCGAGGCGATCGTCGAGACCGCCCTCGCGACTTGGCCGGGCCGCTAGGCTTCAGAAAAATACCTATCGGTACAAAATAGGCGTTGACGCGCCGCCGCCGCGTTTCTATACCGGTTGGTAGGGAAGAGGACCGCTCAGTCGGGAGCGGTCGATCCGAGCAGCATCAGCAACCCGGTGGGCGGCGTTCGCGCCGCTACCGGCCGCGACATGCTCCGTTCAGACGGGGCGGCCGATTGGTCGCGTCACCGGGCATAGCGGCTGCCCGAAGCCAGGGAAGGAAGACACCATGGCCTATCTCGATCTTCACGCCACCTTCCAGCCCGCCACGCCCGCATCGCGGGCGGATGTGCCGGCGCCGCAGCCCGCGTCCTTCTCACCGCTCGAGTGGAATGTGATCGCGCTTGCGCGGCGCGACGGGCTCACCAGTCTATCCGAGCCGTCGCGGCTCGCCCGCGCGCTCGGCGGCCTGTTCGGGCGCGGGACGGACGCACGGCTCGCCGACCCACGGCTGGAGACGCTGCGCCGCCTTGCGGTCCACGCCTGGCATCGCGGCTACGCGCTGCCAGTGTCCGAGCTCAAGGCGTTCGTCGCCGCGGGCTTCAGCATGGACCAGGCCGAGACGCTGCTTGCCAGCGTGACCGGTGTGCGCGCCGGCATGCGTGCCGCGGTATAGAAGAGCAGCGAGCTAAGTTCGAGTGCTGGGCGGCCTCATCGCGACGAGGCTCCTCCCTCCAGCACTCGAAGGGACGCGTGCGTGTTTCGTTCCGGCACGCGAACGATCGCATGGGAATAGCTGTCTTCGCCGGCCTGGCGGATGATCGAGGCGAAAGGCTGCGCCCGCTTGGCGCTCGCGCCGCCATGCTCTAGGCTGTGATCACAGCTTGGGGTGGACTCGTGGGAGAACTCGCTAGAACCGATGGCCTGCGCCTGCCCGGCCGCGCGATCGTCGACGGTGCGGCCGTCGAGCCTCGCGCAACTTTCGACAATGTCTCGCCGCGCGACGGCGGCATCCTCGGGCAAGTGGCGCGGTGCGGTGCCGCCGACGTCGATCGTGCCGTCGCCTCCGCCCGCGCCGCATTCGAGGACGGGCGCTGGCGCGAACAGCCCTATCGCGCCAAGAAGCAGGTGCTGCACAAGCTTGCGGACCTGATCGAGACGCATCTCGAGGAGCTTGCGACGCTCGAAAGCCTCGACATGGGCAAGCCGATCGCCGATGCGCGTGCCTTCGACATTCCCGCCTCGGCCAACAGCTTCCGCTATTATGCCGAGGCGCTCGATAAGCTCTACGGTGAAGTCGGCCCACATCACCCCGATCGCATCTCCTGGGTGGTGCACGAGCCGCTGGGCGTGATCGGCTGCATCGTGCCGTGGAACTTCCCGCTCAACATGGCGGCGTGGAAGGTCGCGCCAGCGCTCGCGATGGGCAACTCGGTGGTGCTCAAGCCCGCCGAGCAATCGCCGATGACCGCGATCCGCCTCGGCGAGCTCGCGCTAGAGGCGGGCCTGCCGCCCGGCGTGCTCAACGTCGTTCCCGGCTATGGCGAGGAAGCGGGACAGGCGCTCGGCCGCCACATGGACGTCGACATGCTCGCCTTCACCGGCTCGGGGTCGGTCGGCGGCCTACTGATGCGCTATGCCGGCAAGAGCAATCTCAAGCGGGTGTCGCTGGAACTGGGCGGCAAGTCGCCCCAGATCGTCTTCGCCGACTGCCCCGACATGGAGGCCGCCGCGCAGGCCGCCGCCTGGGGCATCTTCTTCAACCAGGGCGAGGTTTGCACCGCCGCCTCGCGCCTGCTCGTCGAGAACGGCATCAAGGCGGAGTTCGTCGCGCGCGTCGTCGCGATCGCCAAGGCGATCGTGCCCGGCGATCCGCTCGATCCGGACACCAGATTCGGCGCGATGGTCAGCGAGGAGCAGATGACCGGCGTGCTTCGCCGCATTCAGCGCGCGGAAGCCGATGGCGCCAAGCTCCTGCTCGGCGGCCAGCGGGTGCGCGAGGAAAGCGGCGGCTTCTTCGTCACGCCGACGGTGTTCGACGACGTCGATCCCGCCTCCGCGCTCGCGCAGCAGGAGGTGTTCGGTCCCGTGCTCGGCGCAATCGGCTTCGACACGACTGAGGAAGCGTTCCGGCTCGCAAACCAGACCGTCTACGGGCTTGCCGCCGGCGTCTGGACCGCCGACGTCACCCGCGCCCACCGCGCCGCACGCGCGATCCGCTCGGGCCTCGTCTGGATCAACGGCTGGGATGCGTGCGACATCACGATGCCGTTCGGCGGCTTCCGGCAGTCCGGCTTCGGCCGAGACCGCTCGATGCACGCGCTCGAGAAATATGCCGACCTCAAGGCGATCACGATCACGCTGGGGCCTCAGAAATGAGCGGCTTCACAGCGGACCCCAAGGAGGCGATCGACTGGCTCGACGCACATCCGGAGACGCAGTTTTTCGAAACGATCTTCACCTCGCTCGCGGGCGTTCCGCGTGGCAAGCGGCTGCGGCGTGACGAGCTGATCAAATGCTATGAAGGCTCGGCCTTCCTGCCGGGCTCGATCGTCGCGGTCGACATTCTCGGCCAGGATTGCGAGTCGACCGGCATGGTCTGGGAGACCGGCGACGCCGATCGCATCGCCCGCGCCGTCCCCGGCGGCCTCGTCCCCGCACCGTGGCTCGGCCCCGATGCTGCGCAGATACTGTGCTCGCTGCACGAGCTCGACGGATCGATCTGCGAATTCGATCCGCGCGCGATCCTGCAGCGCGTGCTCGATCGGCTGAAGGCGAACGGGCTGACGCCGGTCGTCGCCTGCGAGCTCGAATTCTACTTGGTCGAGAGCCGGCGCGGGAATGTCGTGCTCAGGCGGTCGCCGTTCACCGGGCGACGGCCGCACTACAACGAGGCGCACAATCTCGAGGAGACCGAGGACGCCGCCGACTTCCTCCGCGCGCTCTGGAAGGTCGCCGACGCGCAGGGCCTGCCGCTCGAGGGCGCAAGCGCCGAGGCCTCGCCCGGCCAGCTCGAGCTGACGCTCCATCATCGCGCCGATGCGCTCCGTGCCGGCGACGATGCGATACTGTTCAAGCGCGCCGCCAAGGGCGTCGCCCGGACGCTGCGCTGCGAGGCGACGTTCATGGCCAAGCCGTTCGCCGACATCGGCGGATCGGGCATGCACGTCCATATGTCGATGCTGGACGCGGACGGCGCGAACATCTTCGCCGACGAAGCGCCCGAAGGCACGCCCGCGCTGCGCCACGCGATCGGCGGCATGGCGGCGACGATGGCCGACGCGATGGCGATCCTCGCGCCCAACGCCAACAGCTATCGCCGCTTCGTCGCGCGCAGCTATGCGCCGGTCGCGCCGACCTGGGGGATCAACAACCGCACCGTCGCGCTGCGCATCCCGGCCGGCAGCGCCGCCTCGCGCCGCGTCGAGCATCGCGCCGCCGGCGCGGACGCGAACCCCTATCTCGTCCTCGCCGCGATCCTCGCCGGCGCGCATCACGGCATCACCCAGGCGATCGATCCCGGCCCGGCCACGCATGGCGACGGTTATGCCGCCGCAGCCGCCTCCGAACACCACCTCCCGACCGATTGGATCCACGCCGTCGATCGTTTCGAGAAGTCGGCGATCATGCGCGACTATCTCGGCGGCGCCTTCGTCGACCTCTACGTCGCGGTCAAACGCACCGAGCAGGCGCGGTTCAACGCGGTGGTCACCAGCCTCGACCACGACTGGTATCTGGCGAATGCCTAGCGCCGAACAGCAGAAGACCGTTCGTCCTGAGCGCAGCCGAAGGACGTGCCAAGCAAAGCGACATCCGTTCGCACTGAGCTTGTCGAAGTGCAGCCACGGCGTGGCCTTCGACATCGCTCAGGCTGAACGGAGCGAAGCGCCGGTGGCACGTACTTCGACTTCGCTCAGCACGAACGATGGAAGTTTGACGAGAGTCAGTCGTCCGTGACCGAGCTCAGTCCCGCATGACCGAGCAGCCCGCCTCCAAAGCCCACGCTGCCTTCGCGACGACGTTTCTCGCCCCCGCCTTCTGGCTGATCGCCTTCTTCCTGGTCCCGCTCGGGATCATCTGGGCCTACAGCTTCGGCCGCACCGTCGGGCTGACCGAGATCGCGATCGACGGCACCTTCGCCAACTATGCGCGCATCGCCGATCCGGTCTATGTCGAGGTGTTCGTCAAATCGATCGCCTATGCGGCGCTGACGACCCTGCTCTGCCTCGTCGTCGGCTTCCCGGTCGCGCTCGCGATAACCTTCGCGTCCGATCGCGCCAAGATCTGGCTGCTGCTGCTCATCATGCTGCCGTTCTGGACCAACCTCTTGGTCCGCACCTACGCGCTGATGGCGGTCCTGCGCACGGAGGGCTTCGTCAACGATATGCTCGGCTGGGTCGGCGTCGGCCCGCTGCCGCTGCTCCACAACAATTTCGCGGTCGTGTTCGGGCTCGTCTACGTCAACCTGCCGTTCCTCGTGTTGCCGCTCTATTCGGCGCTTGACCGGCTCGATCGCTCGCTGCTCGAAGCGAGCCTCGATCTCGGCGCCGGGCACCTGCGCACGATCTTCGAGATCGTCGTGCCGCTGGCGCTGCCCGGCATCCTCTCGGGGCTCTTGATCACCTTCATTCCGGCGCTCGGCTCCTATCTGACGCCCGATCTGCTCGGCGGCCCCGACAGCCAGATGATCGCCAACGTCATCGAGCGCCAGTTCAAGCGCGCCAACGACTGGCCGTTCGGCGCGGCGCTCAGCTTCATCCTGATGTATCTTACCTTCATCGCGATCGCGGTGCAGGCGGTGGTCACAAGGCGGCGCGAGGCGCTGGCGCGATGAGCAGTCTCCTCAACCGGTGCCCGTTCGTGTCGAGCGTAGTCGAGACACGCTCGCGCGCCCCCCGCAGCACGTCCCTCGACTTCGCTCGGGACGAACGGTTCTGTTGGAGGCGGGCGTGAGCAAGTCCCGCCCTGCCCCGCTCGACTATCTCGCGCGCTGGCCGCTGCGGCTCTGGATCGGGCTCGTCGCGCTGTTCCTCTATGCGCCGCTGGTCACGCTGATCGCGTTCAGCTTCAACGAGAGCCGGCGCAACATCGTCTGGACCGGCTTCACGCTCGACTGGTACGGCGCGGTCGTCAACGACGGCGATCTGCTCGAGGCGTTCGGCAATTCGCTCACCATCGCGGCGCTGTCCACCGTCATCAGCGTGATCCTCGGCGCGCTGATCGCGGTCGCGATGTGGCGTTTCCGCTTTCCGTTAAAGCCGGCCTTCGAGGGCGCACTGGCGCTGCCGATCGTGGTGCCCGAGATCTGCATGGGCGTCGCGATGCTCGTCTTCTTCTCGCGCGTGATGCCGTGGCCGACCGACCTGCCCTGGCCGCTCGATCTCGGCGCGATCATCATCGCGCACATCTCGTTCAGCTTCCCGTTCGTCGCGGTGATCGTCCGCGCGCGCCTTGCCTCGTTCAACCGAGAACTCGAGGAGGCCGCGAAGGATCTCGGCGCATCCGAATGGCGCGCCTTCATCGACGTGCTGGTGCCGCACATGCGCCCGGCGCTGATCGCCGGCGGGTTGCTCGCCTTCACGCTCAGCCTCGACGATTTCGTCATCACCTTCTTCACGGCGGGGCCGGACACGGTCACCTTTCCGGTGAAGGTCTATTCGATGGTGCGCTTCTCGGTGACGCCCGAGGTCAACGCCGCCTCGACCATGCTGATCGTGGTGACGGTGCTGCTCACCGCGATCGGATTGCGCCTGCAAGGCCGCGACATTGCCAAGCTGGAAGGGGGTCAATGAGCGCGCTGATCCGCATCGAAGGCGTCTCGAAGCGCTTCGGCAACTTCGCCGCGGTCGACGACGTTTCGCTCGACATTCGCGAGAACGAGTTCTTCGCGCTGCTCGGCCCGTCCGGCTGCGGCAAGACGACGCTGCTCCGCATGCTTGCCGGGCTCGAGGTGCCGAGCGAGGGCCGTATCCTGATCGATGGGCAGGACATGGCGAACGTGGCGCCGAACAAGCGGCCGGTGAACATGGTGTTCCAGTCCTACGCCGTCTTCCCGCACATGACCGTCGCGCAGAATGTCGGCTACGGCCTCAGGATCGACGGTGTCGCCAGGGCTGAGATCGAGGGCCGCGTCCGCGAGGCGCTCGGCCTCGTCAAGCTCGACGGGCTCGAGGCGCGCAAGCCGGATCAGCTGTCCGGCGGCCAGCGCCAGCGCGTCGCGCTTGCCCGTGCGCTCATCAAACGACCCAAGGTGCTGCTGCTCGACGAGCCGCTCTCCGCGCTCGACGCCAAGCTGCGCGAGACGATGCGCTCCGAGCTCGCGATGATCCAGGACCAGGTCGGCGTCACTTTCGTCATGGTCACGCACGACCAGGACGAGGCGCTAGCGATGGCGTGCCGCTGCGGCGTGATGCACAAGGGGCAGCTCCAGCAGGTCGCGACGCCGGCCGACCTCTACGAATATCCCGCCAACCGCTTCGTCGCCGATTTCATCGGCAGCGTGAACCTGTTCGAGGGCCGGCTCGCGCTCGATCAGCCCGATCAGGCGCGCGTCGAGGTGCCGGGGCTCGGCGCCTCGATCTGGGTCGATCATGGCGTGACGGGCGCGACCGGGGGAACCGTATGGGCGGCGATCCGGCCCGAGAAGATCGAGCTGCATCACCGCGGCGCCCAAGCAGATGTTGGGGGCGGCGACCCGCCGCCACTGCCGGCCGGAACGCCGGTCGACGCCAATCTGCTCGAGGGCAGCGTGCGCCACTCGTCCTATCTCGGCAGCGAGACGGTCTACGAGATCGAGGTCGCCGGCGGCCGCATGGTCAAGGTGCTGCGCTCGAACGTCCGCCGCTACGAGGAGCGCGCCTTCGAGGTGGGCGATGTGGTGTGGCTGAGCTGGAGCCCGCAGGCGCCCGCGGTGCTGCTGTCGTGATCCGCTCCCCGCAAATGCTTCCGTGCTCCTGCGGAAGCAGGAGCTCGCCGCCGCAAGCGACGCCGTTGTCGGAACGGCCTCCTGCTTTCGCAGGAGCACGAGGTAAGACGGCGCCATGACCCGTCCCCTCATCGGCATCACCGCCTGCACGCGCGATTTCGCCGGCGAAACCGCGCAGGTCGTCATCGACCGCTACATGGAGGCCGCGGTGCGCCATGCCGATGCCGATGCGGTGCTGATCCCGGCGCGGCCCGATCTCGTCGACGCGGTCACTATCGCGGCGCGGCTCGACGGGCTGCTGCTGACCGGCAGCCCCTCCAATGTCGCGCCGGCGCGCTACGGCGACGCCGACGCCGGCGACGGCCCGTTCGACGCGGGCCGCGACGAGATGGTGATGCGGCTGATCGCGGCGATGATCGATCGATCACGGCCCGTGCTCGGCATCTGTCGCGGCTTCCAGGAGCTGAACGTCGCGTTCGGCGGCACGCTCGCGCGCGACATGGGCGCGGTCGGCCGTGCGGTGTCGCACCACGCGCCGGACGGCGTTCCGCTCGATTCGATGTTCGCGCATGGGCACGACGTCATGCTGACGCCCGGCGGCGTGCTCGCCGACGCGTTCGGGCGCGATCGGCTGCACGTCAACTCGGTTCATTTCCAGGGCGTCGCACGGCTCGGGTCGGATCTCAGGATCGAGGCGCAAGCGCCCGACGGCGTGATCGAAGCCGTCTCGGCCAACCCCAACGGCGCGGCGATCCTCGGCGTCCAGTGGCACCCCGAATGGCAGAGCGACCGCGACGCGGCGAGCCAGGGCATCTTCCACATCTTCGGCCGTGCGCTGCGGGGTGAGAATGCCGTGCGGTGCTCCGGCGAAGGCCGAAGCGCTGGCGACGAAGGACCGGCGCCCGTGGCACAGGGCTCCGGCCTTCGCCGGAGCACAGAAGAGACATCGGAGGCGCACTCATGACCGCACGCCGCAACCACGACATCGCCGAGCTGCGCCGGCTCGACGTCGCGCACCATCTGCCCGCGCAATCCTCGTACAAGCTCCAACAGGAGATGGGCGGCAGCCGCGTCATCGTCCGCGCGGAAGGCTCGACGATCTGGGACGGGGACGGCAACGCCATCCTCGACGGCATGGCCGGCCTGTGGTGCGTCGACGTCGGCTATGGCCGCAAGGAGCTGGCCGAGGTCGCCTGCGAGCAGATGCTCGAGCTACCCTATTACAACAGCTTCTTCCGCACCGCGACGACGCCCGCGATCGAGCTCGCCGCCAAGCTCGCGGGGCTGCTCGGCGGCGAGCTCCAGCATATCTTCTTCAACTCGTCCGGTTCCGAGTCCAACGACACCGTTTTCCGGCTCGTCCGCACCTATTGGGCGATCAAGGGAAGCCCGGAGCGCACCATCTTCATCAGCCGCAAGAACGCCTATCACGGCTCGACCGTGGCCGGCGCCAGCCTCGGCGGGATGAGCTACATGCACGCCCAGGGCGGGCTGCCGATCCCGGGCATCGAGCATGTTGTCCAGCCCTATCGCTTCGGCGAGGCGCATGGCGAGGACGACGACGCGTTCGGAGCGCGCGCCGCGCAGGCAATCGAGGACCGCATCCTCGCGGTCGGCCCCGAAAAGGTTGCCGCCTTCATTGGTGAGCCGGTACAGGGCGCGGGCGGTGTCATCATCCCGCCGCCGGGCTATTGGCCGCGCGTCGAGGCGATCTGCCGCAAATACGGCATCCTGCTCGTCGCCGACGAGGTGATCACCGGCTTCGGGCGGCTGGGCGAGTGGTTCGGCTTCAAGAAATTCGGCTTCACGCCCGATCTTGTCAGCATGGCGAAGGGCCTGTCCTCGGGCTATCTGCCGATCTCGGCAACCGCGGTCTCGCGCGAGATCGTCGAGACGCTGCGCTCGGTCGACGACGATTTCGTCCACGGGTACACCTATTCGGGCCACCCGACCGCGGCCGCAGTGGCGCTGCGCAACCTCGAGATCATCGAGCGCGAAGGCCTGGTCGATCGCGTCCGCTCGGACATCGGCCCGCACTTAGCCGTCGCGCTCCGCCGGCTCGACGACCATCCGCTGGTCGGCGAGGCGCGCTCGATCGGGCTGATCGGCGGCGTCGAGATCGTCTCCGAGAAAGGCACGAACGCGCGCTTCGGCGGCCGCGAGGGCAACGCCGGGCCGATGGTGCGCGACGCCTGTATCGCGCGCGGGCTGATGGTCCGCGCGATCCGCGACACGATCGTGATGTGCCCGCCCTTCGTCATCACCCATGAGGAGGTCGATCGCATGATCGCGATCATCGCCGCCGCGCTCGACGACGTCGCCGAGCAACTCCGCCGCCTCGATCGGCCGCCGCCGCGCGAGGTGCTGGAGGGCGCGGAACCGGGCCTGTAGCGATACGATAGCCGTCACCGTTCGTATCAAAGGAAGTTGGGGGGGGCGCTGAGCCCGATCGAACATGGACACATTCGCCACCTGGATCAGGGACAATCGCATCAGCGAGGTCGAGTGCCTCGTGCCGGACATGAACGGCGTCATCCGCGGCAAGGTCTGGCCCGCCAGCAAGTTCGTCGACTCAGTACGCAACGATTCACTGCGCATGCCGTCGAGCGTGTTCGCGGTGACCGTCACCGGCGAATATGCGGACGAGGAAAGCAATGAGGAGAGCTTCAGCGATCCCGACGTCTCGCTTCACCCTGACGCCGCGACGCTGTGCGTCGCGCCGGGTTTCAAGACGCCGACCGCGTTCGTCTTCGCCGATGCCTATCACAAGGGCGGCGGCGGCCCTTACGAGACCAGTCCGCGCTTCGTGCTCAAGAAGGTGCTCGAATTCTACACCGAAATGGGCTGGCGGATGGAGTTGGCGCCCGAACTCGAATTCTATCTGACGCAGGTCAATACCGATCCCGATCTGCCGCTGCTGCCGCCGGCTGGCCGATCGGGCCGCGCCGAAACCGCGCCGCAGCCCTACGGGCTCGAGGCCGTGACCGAATATGAGGATCTTATCGAGGACATCTACGAATACGCCGAAACCGCCTCACTCCACCTGGATACGATGATCCACGAGGCCGGCACCGCCCAGCTCGAGATCAATTTCAACCATGGCGACCCGGTCCATGTCTGCGACCAGGTCTTCCTGTTCAAGCGCATCGTCCGCCAAGTCGCGCTGAAGCACGGCGTATACGCGACGTTCATGGCCAAGCCGATGGAAAACCAGCCCGGTTCGGCGATGCACCAGCATATCTCCGCCGTGGACATCAAGACGGGCCGCAACCTGTTCGCCGACGGCCGCGGGCGCGAGGGGCTGAGCAAGGTCTTCCGCCATTTCGTCGGCGGGCTGCAGACGCTGCTGCCCGAAGTCGCGCCGCTGTTCGCGCCGAACGTCAACAGCTTCCGCCGGATGCGCCCGACCCATTCGGCGCCGATCAACCTGCAATGGGGCTACGACAACCGATCCTGCGGCCTGCGCGTGCCGATCACCGATGCCGCCTCGACGCGCGTAGAGAACCGCGTGCCGGGCGCCGACGCGAACCCCTATCTCGCCGCCGCCGCCAGTCTCGTCTGCGGCTATATCGGCGTGCGCGATCGCATCGAGCCCGCGCCGATGGTCGACGGCAACGCCTATCGCCATCCGCGCACGCTGCCCCGCAACCTTGACGAGGCGCTCGACCGGCTGCTCAAGTGCCGACCGGTGATCGAGCTCTTGGGCGAGGACTTCATCCGCGCCTTCCACCGCATCAAGGCCGACGAGCTCAACGCCTATGAAGGCGTGATCAGCAGCTGGGAACGCGACCACTTGCTGCTGAAGGTCTAGCTCTCTTCCGCTCGCGAAAGAAGAGGCGGTGGGAGGGTAAGGGCAAGCAGGTTTCGGCCCCCCACTTGATGAAGAAGACCCTGACCCCACCCTCTCCCGCAAGCGGGAGAGGGTCCAAGAAGAGAAGCCCATGGCCACCACCGCACCGCCCAACGACCTCGCCGCCTTTTGGATGCCGTTCACCGACAATCGCGGCTACAAGGCGAACCCGCGCATGCTCGGGCGTGCCCGCGACATGCATTACTGGACGCCGGACGGGCGGCAGATCCTCGACGGGACGGCAGGCCTGTGGTGCGTCAATGCCGGCCACTGCCGCGAGCCGATCACGCAGGCGATCCAGGCGAGCGCCGCCGCGCTCGATTTCGCGCCGACCTTCCAGCTCGCCCATCCCAGCGTGTTCCGGCTCGCCTCCGCCATCGGGGCGATGACGCCCGCCGGGCTCGACCGCATCTTCTTCACCAACTCCGGCTCCGAAGCCGTCGACACCGCGCTCAAGATCGCGCTCGCCTATCACCGCGCACGCGGCGAGGGGCAGCGCACGCGGCTGATCGGCCGGGCGCGCGCCTATCATGGCGTCAATTTCGGCGGCACCTCGGTCGGCGGCATCGTCGGCAACCGCAAACAGTTCCTCAGCCTGCCCGGCGTCGACCACCTGCCCCACACTTACAATCGGGCGGAGCAGGCGTTCACCCGTGGCCAGCCGGAATGGGGCGGCCACCTCGCCGACGCACTCGAGGATCTCGTCAACCTGCACGGGCCGGACACGATCGCCGCAGTGATCGTCGAGCCGCTCGCAGGCTCGACCGGGGTACTTCCGCCGCCGGTCGGCTATCTCGAAAAGCTTCGCGAGATCACGAAGCAGCGCGGTATATTGCTGATCTTCGACGAGGTCATCACTGGGTTCGGACGGCTGGGCGCGCCGTTCGCCGCGCAAGCCTTCGGCGTGACCCCTGACGTGATCGCGATGGCCAAGGGCCTCACCAACGGCGCGGTGCCGATGGGCGCTGTCGCCGCCGCCGGCTTCGTCCATGATGCGATCGTCGACAATGCCGCGCCCGGCATCGAACTGTTCCACGGCTACACCTATTCGGGGCACCCGCTCGCCGCCGCCGCCGGCCTCGCGACGCTCGAGATCTACGAAGGCGAAGGCCTGTTCGAGCGCGCCGCAGCGCTCGCCGCGCCCTGGGCCGACGCGATCCATGGCCTGCGCGATCTGCCTAACGTCATCGACATCCGCACCTGCGGCTTTGTCGCGGGGATCGAGTTCGGCGCATCGTCCGAGGGCGCCGGCGTACGCGCGCGCAAGATCTTTCACCACGCTTTCGACGGCGGCCTGCTCGTGCGCGCCACCGGCGACATCATTGCGCTCTCGCCGCCGCTGATCTGCACGGAAGCGCAGATCGGCGAGATCGCGGACCGACTGCGGGCAGCGATCCTCGCGGTGGGGTAGCGGCACGTAAGCTCCATTGAGGACAGAAAATTCAAGCGCTTGGTGCCTAAGGTCACACGCGCTGCGGCGTGAAATGCCGCGCGAAGGTCACAGAGTAACGTGACCTTCGCACCTGTGACCTTCAACGCGCCCGGCCGCCCCCGCGAATCCAACGGTGAAGACAAAGCTGCGATGGTGCGCCTGCTCCTGCGCTGTAGGAAAGTGGAATGTCGTCGCTGACATCCGGCAGCGGGGTCGCGCGGTTCCGCGCATGTCTGCAGCCGGCGCGATCATGATTGTTGTCGCCCCGCGATGTTCGCACGCTAGGATAGCGGCACGGCAGCGAGAGGCGGACCAGCACCATGGCACTGCGCATCGAAGGCGCGATCGACATGCACTGCCATTTCGGACCGGATTCCGTCGGCGCACCGCCCGCACCCGGCAGTTCCTCGGCCTTGAATGCGCTCACGGCGGCGACGGAGGCGCGGGACAGCGGCCACCAGGCGATCGTCCTCAAGGCGCACGGCTTCGCCTCGCCAGTGGTCGCCAGTTATATCGAACAGGCCGTCCCCGACATCCGTGTCTTCGGAGGCATCTGTACCGATCGTCCGAGCGGCGGTCTGAACGTCAATGCCGGCGAGACGGCTCTGCAGCTGGGCGCACGGATCGTGTGGCTACCGACGCTCCACAGCCATCAGGATTATCTGAACGGGATGGGCGCGCGGTTCGGAATAGAGGGCTGCGGCCTCAAGGTGCTCGATGAGGACGGCGAACTCGTCGAAGCGGTTCGCGAGATCGCGCGGCTCGTCCGCCAGCACGACGCGATCCTGGCAACCGGCCATATCACCGCGGCGGAACACGGCGCGGTGGTGCGCGCGTTCGCATCGGAATGCGAAGTCGTCGTGACGCATGCCGGCGAGCACCTCGCCGGACCGCACCTGACGCCCTGCCAATGCCGCGAACTTGCCGACATGGGCGTGACGATCGAGCTGACCGCGCTCAGCTGCAACCACAATATGGGGCCCGGCGCGAAGAGCATCCCCGACATGCTGGCGGTGATCCGCGAGATCGGCGTCGATCGCTGCACGCTCGCGTCCGATTACGGCTGGTCGGACGCGATTGCGCACCCTGTCTCGGCGCTGGGCGATTTCCTCGAGCATCTCTGGGACGAAGGCTTGGGCGAAGACGATCTCGCGCTGATGGCGCGCGACACGCCGAAGCGCCTGCTCCGGATCGACTGATCGCTTCTTTTGCCTTCGGCGACGACGGCGATCGGCCCGCAGCTCCAGCCGCGACCGCAGCGCGCCCAGCCTTCCGCCTGCGGAGATGAAGACCCCTGCCCGCTACTTCCGGTACGTCACCGTCATGCCGACGGTGCGCGGGCGGAAGGTGGAGTTCTCGAACAATGCGGTGTCGGCGTCCTCATGCGTGTAGCCGAGCTGCGGGGCGCTATCGAACAGGTTGTCGACGAACAGGGAGACGTTGGCACCATGCACCAGCGCGCCCGCGCGGAGCGACACGAAGGTGTTTGCTGCGGGCGCGATCAGCGCGGGATCGTAACTCTCGCTTGCCGGGTCGCGCTCGGGCGTCGGTGCTTTCAGCCGGCTCTGATACTCGACGTCGCCGCGGACGTAGAAATCGAGATCGTTGACCGGGAAGTCGTACTGCGCGCCGAAGCTCAGCGTCCACGGCGGCCCGTCGATTGCGTCGCCTTTGGTGACGACGACTTGGCCGCCGGCCGCGAGCGCCGCATCGGCGGTGTAGCGCGTGTGGGTATAGCCGATCGCCGCATCGAGCGTGACGCCGCGCACCGGGCTGATCGAAGCCTGCAGATCGAAGCCGCGACTGCGCGCTTTGCCGACGTTGGCGATGAAGCGGATCGCGCAGGTCGGCAGATTGACGATCTGCTGGATATTGTTCCAGTCCGACGTGTAGATCGATGCGTCGATCGTCAGTTTTCCGCCGAACAGCTTGTTCTTCGAGCCGACTTCCCAGCTCGTCACCTTGTCGGATTTGTAGGTCGTCGGCGCGCCGGCGAGGCCGAGCGCGGCGAGATCGTCGGCGCAGGGATCGATCGGCACCGGCGGATTAGCGCCCGCCGCGCGGAAGCCCTTGGACCAGCTCGCATAAACCAGATTGTTGCGATCGGCCTGGAAGTTGATGCCGAGCTTGGGCGTGAACGGCGAATCGCTCTCCTTGCCGCTGCCCTCGGTGCGGCCGGCGTTCTGCGAGCCGTCCGCGAAGTTGACGACCGAGAATTTGGTCTTGGCCTTGCGGCCGCCGGCCGTGAGCGAGAGCTGATCGGTGACGTGGTAGGTGAGGTTCGCAAAGGCCGCGATCTGCGATTCCTTGGCACTCGAGCTGTTGATGTAGCTGTCGACGCGGCCGTTGTTCACATAGAGTGGCCAGCCGAAGAAATCCTCGATCCCCTCACCGAACACCTGCTGGAAGAAGCTGTTGCCGAGCGGATCGACGAGCTCCTCCGTGCTGCGCTGCTTGGTGTGCTGGTAGAAAACGCCGACCACCCAGCTGAGCCTGGCGTTCGGATCGTCCGACTGAAGCCGCGCCTCCTGCGTCCAGATGCGCTGCGTGTTGGTGACGAGCGAGGGGCTCAGGTAGAAGGGTAGCGCCTTGTTGATGCCGGTCGGCGTCAGGAATGGGTAGAGCGGGCCTGGATTGTCGTCGGTGCTGCCGTTGACGCCGGTATCGGCGAAGCCGCAGCCATCGAGATAGCAGCTCTGGTAGTAGGACAGATCGTAGAGCGTGCCTGAGTAGCCGGTGATGTTGCGCCGCTTGAAATAGGACGTGTTCGAGATCAGCGAAACGCCGCTGAAATCATAGTGAATGTTGAGCGACGGCAGGACGAAGCGGTCCTTGCTGCCGCGATATTCGGGCGTCGAGGTGCGGAATACGCCGTTGCCGGGATCGGAGAGCCCGACGAAGAAATTGTCGGACGCGTGGGTGTCGCGCTTCTGATAGTGGACCGAAGGGGTGATCTTGAGTTCGTCGATCGGCGCATAGGTGAGCGCCGCACGCAGCACCGTCGTGTCGCCATGATTGATGTTCTTGTCGTCGACCCGGCCGCTCTGCTCGTCGACATGATCGATATAGCCGCCGTCGCGCCGATGCCAGGCGGATATCCGGAAGCCGAGCTTGTCCTTCACGATCGGGCCGCCGATCGCCGAGCCCGCCTCCCAGCTCAGCGCGCCGTGCGCAGTGCTGGCAATCTCGCCGCGATCATACGTCTGGAAATGCTGGAGATTGGGCTGCGGCGTGATGAAGCGGACGGTGCCGCCCTCCGAACCCGCGCCGAACAGCGTGCCCTGCGGCCCACGCAACACCTCGACCCGCTCGAGATCGAAGATCGCCGGCAGCGTGTTCTCGGAATTGAAGCCGAGCCCGCGGATCTGGATCGGCGTGTCGTCGATATAGATGCCGGTGGTGCCTGCGCCGGCGTCGGACGAGATGCCGCGGATGCTGATGTTGTCGGCGGCACCGCCCTCGCTGCGGCCGAAGCGCACGCCCGGGGTGAAGCGTGCGACGTCGGCGAAGTCCTTGAGGCCACGCACGTCCATCGATTGCTGCGAGAAGGCGCTGACCGAGAGCGGCACCTTCTGGAGCGATTGCGCCTGGCGCGTCGCGGTGACGATGATCTCGCCATTGGACGCGCCCGGCGCGGAGGCGGCGGCGCTCGCGGCGGTGGCACCGGAGGGCGGCGGCGCCGCGGTCTGTGCCTGGGCGAGGCCCGGCAGCGACGCGATCAGCACCGCGCCTATTACCCGCTTCGATCGCTTCGTGGCCCCCGTCACGTCCATATCGTCCCCCTGATGGCCGAGCAGACGATCTCTCCCGAAACGCCGGCGTCTCGCGCGCCCGGGTTCATGTGATCACAGCGGCGAAGAGCGAGTCAATCTTAGAAGGCGTCCCGAAATGAGAGCGCCGACATCGCCGCGACGAGCGTCGGCCAGCGCATCAGCCGCCCGCCCGGAAAGCGCGGTATGTCGAGCCTGGCGAGCCGCCGGAAGTCGTCGGCCAGCATGCCCGCCTCGCCGCCGAGCGCCTGCGCCGCCAGTTTGCCCAGATAGGGTGCGAGCACGACGCCGAGCCCCGAAAAGCCAGCTATGGCGGTGAGCCCGGGTTCGATCTCGCGCACGAAGGGCATGCGGTTGGGCGTGATCGCCAGCGTGCCGCCCCAGGCATGTTCGATCCGCGTTCTCTTCAACTGCGGGAAGATGCGTAGCATGTGCGGGCGGACGAAGCCGGCGATATCGCTGGGGAAGGTCCAACTGTAGTTCTCGCCGCCGCCGAACAGCAGCCGGTGATCGCGCGTGATCCGGAAATAATAGACGACGAAGCGAGAGTCCGAGACGGCGTGACCCTCCCGGATCAGGGCCTGTACCCCGCTT
>Ga0213875_10000308_pt1 | contig 46749 bp, 46 predicted proteins | sample BarmaccomBMRX_R8_FD_160105 | JGI IMG/M metagenome (GOLD analysis project Ga0213875, IMG submission 160105) | Root-associated microbial communities from Barbacenia macrantha in rupestrian grasslands, the National Park of Serra do Cipo, Brazil - RX_R8 | ecosystem: Host-associated > Plants > Roots...
GACTACCGGTACTTCCCCGAGCCCGACCTGGTTCCGGTGGCGCCCCCCGCCGAGTGGGTGGAGGAGATCCGCGCCAGCCTGCCCGAGCTGCCCTCGGCGCGCCGCGCCCGGCTGCAGGCGCAATGGTCGCTGTCCGGCCTGGAGTTCGAGGCGCTGCACAACGCCGGCGCGGTCGGCGTGGTGGAGGAGACCGTGCTCGCCGGTGCCTCGCCCGCCGACGCCCGCAAGTGGTGGCTCGGCGAGCTGGCCCGCCGCGCCAACGACGCGGGTGTCGACGTGTCGTCGCTGCCGATCACCCCCCAGGCGGTGGCCCGGGTCGCCGCCCTGGTCGCCTCCGGCACGCTGAACGACCGGCTCGCCCGCGAGGTGATCGACGGCGTGCTCGACGGCGAGGGCACCCCGGACGAGGTGGTCGCCGCCCGGGGCCTGGCCGTGGTCAGCGACGAGGGCGCGCTCACCGCGGCGGTCGACGAGGCCATCGCCGCCAACCCCGGCGTGGCGGCCAGGATCCGCGACGGCAAGACCAGCGCGGCCGGCGTCCTGATCGGCGCCGTCATGAAGGCCACCCGCGGCAAGGCCGACGCCGCCCGGGTCAAAGCCCTGATCCTGGAACGGCTGACCTGACATGACTCAGCCCGAGGCCGAGGACGACACCTCTGCCCGCGCGGTGCCATTCATCACTCGCGTGCGCCTAAAGAACTACAAGAGCATCGCCGCATGTGATGTGAGTCTTGGCCCCCTAACCATCCTGGTCGGGCCGAACGGATCCGGCAAGAGCAACTTTCTCGATGCACTGGCCTTCGTCGCAAGGGCGCTTGAAACGACCCCCAGCGAGGCTATAAATGAGCGCGGCGGGGTGGCCGAGATCGTGTGCCGCGTACCCGGCCCAATGGATTCGTTCAGCATCGAGCTGGAAGTTGCCGTGCCGCTAGGGGCTGAGCCCTACCCTCGTGTAACCGGAAGCTATGAGATCGAGATCGGCCGCGGGCGACTCAGCGAACGCGAATTCGAGGTTATTCGCGAGAGGTGCAGTCTGCGTTTGCGGAATGACACGGAAGGCTTCCGGGTTGAGCGTGGGGTCGTGCATGGCGAGACGCCGGGGATATTCGGGGAGCTGATCGAACCGGATGATATCGGCTCAGACAGGCTATATCTCCCGCTCGCCGGCGCTCGTAAGAGCTTCGAGCGATTGCTATTTGACGGCTTGCGTGCGATGCATTTCTACAACTTCGCTCTCGACGAGCTGAGGCAGCCACAGCGTCAGCTGGGCCGGGCCGTTCTCGGCGCCAAGGGTGAGTACCTTGGTGACGTTGTGGGATCACTCGAAGGTGAGGATGCCGGATTCAAGGACCGGCTCGACGCTTACCTCCGGGCAATCGTGCCGGGTGCGATAGGCATTTACCGCTGGTTTGCGGGATCGCGTGTAACGGTCATGATCCGGTCAGGGACCGGCATAGGTGGCAGGGGTGTCGACTTCGGGCCGGATGCCATGTCCGATGGAACGCTTCGTGCCGCAGCGGTACTCGCTGCACTCTTTCAGCCTGCGGCGCGCGACGGGCGAATCTCGCTTGTCGCTATTGAAGAGCCGGAGATTGCACTACATCCGGCCGCAGCGGGCGCTCTTTTCGATGCCCTCACCGAGGCCAGCAAATACGTCCAGGTGATCGCGACTAGCCAGAGTGCGGATCTGCTTGACCGCGAAGACCTTGACATTTCTACGATTCGCCCAGTGACCATGCGTGATGGCCTGACAGTTATCGGAGAAGTCGACGACGCGAGTCGCGATATCGCCGAGAAGAAGCTCTACACACTCGGCGAGTTGATGCGCGGCAACCAACTTGTTCCCAAGACGGCCTAGACGGCCGCTTCGCCTTCCGGAAGAAACATGAGCAGCGCTTGGACCCCTGCGGTGATCGCGTCCGTCGTCGAGGGCCATGGTGAGGTATACGCTCTTCCAAAGCTTTTGCATCGTATCGCGTCGGAATTCGGTACTCCTCTTATCACACCCAAACCGCCCATGCGTAGACCTAGGTCAAAGCTGGTCGCTCCCGGTGGCATTGAGAACGCTGTGGAGGCCAAGGCAAGCGAGATAACTGGTACGGGCGGCGTTCTCGTCTTGGTCGACGCCGACGACTCCTGTCCTGCTGAACTGGGGCCGCAACTGCTCGCCCGCGCTTGCGAAGCGCGTCCAGACAAGCGGGTTTCGGTCGTTTTGGCGAAGAAGGAGTTCGAGGCGTGGCTCTTGGCTGCGGCGTCGTCCATAGCGGGCTACCAGGGGCTGCCGCCGGGGTTCACGTTTCCCGGAGACCCGGAGGCCGTCCGCGACGCCAAAGGTCAACTCAGCAGGGCAAGAACCGACGGCCACCCTTATAGTCCGACCGTAGATCAGGCGCCGCTCGTCTCGGTCTTGGATGTAACGACAGCCCGGGACAACTCTCCGTCGTTCGACAAATTCTGCCGTGACGTTGCATGGCTTCTCGGCGCTTCATGAGAAGGTTAGCGGGGCAGGGCGGAGCGGCGCCAGCCGTCTGGGGATGGGTGCACGGGTGACCGCAGGAGGCGGGATCTGTCGTTCCATACCGAACGGGCGGTGGTATTCCGGCCCGGCTCGCTGTCACGACGCAGCGCGGCGAGCGCGACGACGAGCGCGGCGATCTCCTCCGGTGACGCGTCGCCCCTGACCACGCGGAGGGCGGGTTCGTTATCCACGGGACCTGCCGACACCGATGCCGAACTCGCGGTGGACGCGAGCCCAGAACGCGTCGCGCAACCATTCGCGGGCCTCCTGGTAGGGGCGCAGCGACTGGCCGAGCTCCTTCTCCGCCTCGACGAGCAGCTCCTTGTCGATGACTGGCGGCAGAATCGGGCCGGGCAGCAGGTCCCGGATGTTGTCCTGGCCGCGGGTCAGTATCCACTTGTGCGCGACGTGCTCGCCGGCCTCCTCGACCCTGCGGCGGTCCGGGCCGAGCTTGGGGAGCGGGCCGGTCGAGGCCGTGTAGGCGTTCCGGACGGCGGCCACCGGCGGGCGCGGGTGCCGCTCGCCGAACAGCTGGGCCGGCGACGGCACGGTGGGGGAGACGTCCGTCCGCGGCTGCTCGGCGGCCGGGGCCCGGGTGAAGTAGGGGCGCAGGAACGCGGCTTCGAGCACGTCCACGGTGTCGGATTCCCAGACCAGGCGCTCGGCCTGGTTGGTGCCGTACGGCGGCTCGATGCCCCACAGGTGCACCCGGACGCCGTAGGCCTGGGCGGCCTCGACGGCCGGCACCATGTCCTCGTCACCGGCGATCAGCACGGCGTCCGTGATCGCGCGGTGCCTGGCCAGCGCCTCCATGTCCGCGCGGATCTGCGCGTCGACGCCCTTCTGCTGGCCGCGGGCGTTGAGGTTGCCGAGCCGCAGCTTCACCCACGCCATCTGCGCGACGACCCGCTGGTCGATCGTGGGCACCCGGTCGCGCGCGGCGTCGTACCAGTACACCCGCAGCAGCTCGCCCCGGATGAGCTCGTCCGCGTGTTTGGTGACCGCCTGGATGAGCGGGACCGCGTCGACGCGGTAGTCGCGGCGCGAGCTGGTGCCGAAGAGCAACTCGCCGGCGGCCGCGTAGATGTACCCGACGTCGACCATCACGGCGTAACGGGCGAGGACGGGTATCGGGGCGGCGAATTCGCTCATCGTATTCCGACTTTAGGACAGCGCCGCCCGTGCGCGTGCCACATGCCCCACGATTGCCGGCGGAACTCTCCCGTATTGCTACGCTGTGTGATCGATGAGACCGGCCTTCCGCCAGAGGTACCTGCTCGGGCCGCCGATCAGGCCGGCCTCGGTGAATGTGGCGACGGCCTTGCGGGCGAACCAGGCGGTGGAGGCGCGCCAGTGCGGGTTGTTCCTGGCGGCGCGCCGCGCCGCGCGCGGGTCGAGGCCCACCCTCGCGTAGCAGTCCGGGTGGATCAGCCGGGTGGTGGCGAAGTACGCGACCACCGCGAGCACGAACCGCGAGTACGCCCTGCTCACCCCGCCACGGCGTGCCCAGACCCGGCGGAGCTCTTCGCGGGCGTACCGCATGTGCCGCGCCTCCTCCGTGACGTGGATGCGCGCCACCGCCCGGGTGAGCGGATCGAGCGTCTCGTCCGTCACCGCCTCACGCTGCATCTGGTCCAGGAGTTCCTCGACGAACAGCGCGCCGGCGAACGTGAGCGGCCCGTTCGACGTCGACTTGAAGACCTTTCCGAGGGCGTGCGCGACCGGGTCGGGCCGGAATCCCGCGGCAGCCATCTTCCCGATGAACTTGGCGAACATCACCGAATGCCGGCACTCGTCCGCGATCTCCGTGTACGCCCACTGGATGTGGCTGGCCGCCGGGTCGCCGTCGTAGGCGTGCCGGATGAGCATCTGCGTGAGGATCGCCTCGAACCAGATGCCGGAGGTCGCGATGCTCGCGACCTCCTGGCGGCTGAGTTCCCTCCGCTGTGCCTCGGTGAGCCTGTCCCACAGCGGCGTGCCGTACAGCGACAGCCGCTCCGGCCTGGCCGCGTAGCGGTCGGGGTCCACGGGCGCGGTCCAGTCGATCGCCGTCACCGGGTCGTAGGACAGCCTCGCCGAGGAGCGGAGCAACCGCTCGGCGACCAGTTCCCTGTTGCCGGCCCCCGTGTTGCCGGTCCGCCTGTTGTCGCTCTCCCCGCTGCGGGTTCCCGTGTTTCCGGCCCCCGTGTTTCCGGCCCCCGTGTTTCCGGCCCCCGTGTTTCCGGTCCCCGTGTTGCGGGTTCCCCTGCTGTCGGCCCCTGCGTTGCCGGTTTCCGTTCGTGTCATGGTTCAACGTTACAATGATCATTGTCTCAGTTCAATAGGGTATTGTCTCCCTGTGGCTGACTACCGCATCGACGAGCTCGCCCGGCAGGCCGGCACCACCGTGCGCAACGTTCGCGTGTACCAGGATCGCGGGCTGCTCGCCCCGCCGCGCCGCGACGGACGGGTGGGCATCTACACCGACGCCCATCTGGCGCGGCTGCGGCTGATCGGCCAGCTTCTGCGGCGCGGCTACACCTTCGCGAACATCGGCGAGCTGCTGACGGTGTGGGAACGCGGCGGCGACCTAGCGGACATCTTCGACCTCGAGTCCGCGGTAGGCGATCCATGGACCGACGACATGCCCGCGTATGTCACCCCCGAGGGGCTGCGCGAGCTGTTCGGCGCCGAGGTGACCGAGGAGAACCTGGAGCGCTCGTTCCGGCTCGGCCTGCTCGAACCCGACGGCGACCGCTACCGCGTGCCCAGCCCCCGGCTCCTGCAGGCCGGCGCCGAGCTCGTGTCGATCGGCATGCGGCTTCCCGCGGTTCTCGACCTGGCCGAACGGCTCAGGGTTCAGGTGGACGCGGTCGCCTCGGACCTGGTGGGCACCGTCAACGGCCACATCCTCGCCACCCACGCCCCCGGCGGCATGCTGCGGGGCGAGGAGATCGCGGAGGTCGCGGCGATCGCCCGCCGGATGCGCCCCCTCGCCCGGATGGCCGTGGAGTCTCTGCTCGCCCAGTCCATGACCCGCCATGTCCAGGACGCCCTCGCCGAGCACTTCGCCGAGGTCCTGGAGCACCTGGTCCGCGAGAAGGCCGCCGATGCGGCCAGCCGCCCCACAGTCTTATCGAGCTGGCCGCGGCGAGTACGGATTTGGGTGCAGTCCGCGCTGATATGACAGCATGAATTGCACCCAAACTCCTTGGGCGGAGGGGCGGAGCGGCGGGCCCGCGCGGCGGAGCCGCGCGCCGCGCGGGACAGCGGGACAGCGGGACAGCGGGACAGCGGAGCGGCGGAGCGGCGGCCCCGCGCGGCGGAGCCACGCGCCGCGCGCCGCGCGCGGGACGGGGTTACAGGGGATACGGGGGTTACAGGAGGATACGGGGGTTACAGGGGGATGTTGCCGTGCTTCTTGGGGGGGAGGGTCTGGCGTTTGGTGCGGAGGGAGCGGAGCGCGCGGGTCACCGCGACCCGGGTCTCGGCCGGGCGGATGACCGCGTCGAGGTAGCCGCGCTCGGCGGCGATGTACGGGTTGGCGAGGGTGTCCTCGTACTCGGTGACGCGCCGGGCGCGCAGCTCGTCCGCGGACGCGCCCGCGGCCGCGAGCTCGCGCCGGTACAGGATGTTCACCGCGCCCTGCGCGCCCATCACCGCGATCTGCGCGGTCGGCCAGGCCAGGTTCACGTCGCCGCCGAGGTGCTTGGAGCCCATGACGTCGTAGGCGCCGCCGTACGCCTTCCTGGTGATCACGGTGACCTTCGGCACGGTGGCCTCGGCGTAAGCGTAGATGAGCTTCGCGCCGCGCCGGATGATCCCGCGCCATTCCTGGCTGACGCCGGGCAGGAACCCCGGCACGTCGACGAACGTCAGCAGCGGGATGCTGAACGCGTCGCAGGTACGGACGAAGCGCGCGGCCTTCTCCGAGGCGTCGATGTCCAGGCAGCCGGCGAAATGCATCGGCTGGTTCGCCACCACGCCCACCGGCGCGCCCTCCACCCGGCCGAACCCGACGACGATGTTCGGCGCGAACTCCTCGTGGATCTCCAGGAACGAACCGTCGTCCACCACCCGCGCGATGACCTCGTGCATGTCGTACGGCTGGTTCGGCGAGTCCGGGATGACGGCGTCGAGCTCGGCGTCCGCCGGGGTGATCTCCAGCGGCACCGGGCCGCCCGGCGGCTCGGCGACGGGCGGGTCCTCCAGGTTGTTCGACGGCAGGTAGGACAGCAGCTCGCGGGTGAACGCGGCGCAGTCCTCCTCGGAGGCGGCCTGGTAGTGCGCCACGCCGGACCTGACCCCGTGCGCGTGCGCCCCGCCGAGTTCCTCGAACGACACGTCCTCGCCGGTCACGGTCTTGATCACGTCCGGGCCCGTGATGAACATGTGCGACGTGCCGCCGACCATCAGGACGAAGTCGGTGATCGCCGGGGAGTAGACCGCGCCGCCGGCGCACGGCCCCATGATCAGCGAGATCTGCGGGATCACCCCGGAGGCCTGGACGTTGCGGTAGAAGATCTCCGCGAACAGCCCGAGGGCCACCACGCCCTCCTGGATGCGCGCGCCGCCGCCGTCGTTGATCCCGATCACCGGGCATCCGGTCTTGAGCGCGTGATCCATGACTTTCACGATCTTTTCGCCGTACACCTCGCCGAGCGAGCCGCCGAAGACCGTGAAGTCCTGGCTGAAGACGCACACCGGCCGGCCGTCGATGGTGCCGTGCCCGGTGACCACGCCGTCGCCGTACGGCCGGTTCGCGGCCATCCCGAACTCGGTCGCGCGGTGCCTGGCCAGCTCGTCGAACTCGGTGAACGAGCCCGGGTCGAGCAGCAGGCCGATGCGCTCGCGCGCGGTGAGCTTGCCCCTGCCGTGCTGCTTGTCCACGGCCTGCGCCGAGCCGGCGTGCACCGCCTCGTACCTGCGCCGCTCCAGGTCGGCTATCTTGCCCGCGGTGGTGTGCGGGCCGGGCGGTTCGCCGGAAGCCGGGTTGATCATGGGCCAAGAGTAGCCGCGCAATCGTCAGCGCTTACGCTCTCACCGTGAGCATGGACAGCACCATTAGCACGGGCAGGGACAGCGACCGTGAGGAGATGCCGCGGCCGCTGCGGCGTGACGTCCGGCTGCTGGGCGGCCTGCTGGGCGAGATCATCCGGGAGTCCGACGGCCCGGAGCTGCTCGAGGACGTCGAGCGGCTCCGCCGGGCGGTGATCGCGGAGCGGCGCTGGGAGGGACGCGCCAACGCCGGGGACGGCCGGGCCGACCCGGGCGGGGACGCGATCGCGGCGATGGTCGCCTCCTGGTCGCACGCCCGGGCGGAACAGGTCGCGCGCGCGTTCACCGTCTACTTTCACCTCGTCAACCTCGCCGAGGAGCACCAGCGGATCAGGACGCTGCGGGAGCGCGATACCGGCGCCGGGCCGGTGCGCGAGTCGCTGGACGCCGCGGTGCGGGAGATCACCAGGGAGCAGGGCGCGGAGCACGTCGCCGGGCTGCTCGCCACGCTGCGCGTGCACCCGGTCTTCACCGCGCACCCGACCGAGGCGCGGCGCCGCGCGGTCGTGGCATCGCTGCGCCGGATCAGCGGGCTGCTCGGCGCGCTCGACGACCTGCGGCTGGGCGAGGCCGAGCGGGCGGAGGCCCGGCGGGAGATGCGCGAGGAGATCGACCTGCTGTGGCGGACGTCGCAGCTCCGGGTGAAGGGCATGGGCCCGATCGACGAGGTCCGCACCGTGATGACCGCGTTCGACGAGACGCTGTTCCGCCTCGTGCCGGCGGTCTACCGCGCGATGGACCAGGCGCTGGCCGGCCCGGACAGCGGGCACGCCCGCACCCAGGTTCCCGCGTTCCTGCGGTTCGGCAGCTGGGTCGGCGCGGACCGCGATGGCAACCCGACGGTCACCGCGGCGGTCACCAGGGAGGCCGCGATCATCGGGGCCGACCACGCGCTGCGGGCGCTCGAGGCCGCCTGCACCCGGATTGGCCGCGCGCTGACCGTGCACGAGGCCGCCGCGCCGCCGTCCGGCGAGCTGCGCCGCGCGCTGTCGGCGGCCGCGGCGGCGCATCCGGAGCTGCTCGGGGAGATCACAGCTCGCTCGCCGCAGGAACCGTACCGCGCCTACCTTCTTTATTCAGCCGAACGGATCCGTGCTACGCGCCTGCGTGACGCGGACCTCCGCTACACCGGGCCTGCCGAGCTGCTGGCGGACCTCCGGCTGGTGCAGGAGTCACTCGCCGGCGCCGGGGCGCGCCGGCAGGCGTTCGGCGAGCTGCAGCACCTCATCTGGCAGGCCGAGACGTTCGGGTTTCACTTCGCCGGGCTGGAGGTCAGGCAGCACAGCGCGGTGCACGCCCGGGCTCTCGCCGAAATCGCGTCCGGTGAGCTTTCCGCGCAGACCGAGGAGGTGCTCGCGACGCTGCGGGTGGTCGCGTGGATCCAGCGGCGGTTCGGCGCGGACGCGTGCCGCCGGTACGTGGTGAGCTTCACCAGGTCGTCCGGCGACATCGCGGCGGTGTACGAGCTCGCGCGGCACGCCATGCCGGACGGCGACCCTCCTGAGCTGGACGTGGTGCCGCTGTTCGAAACCGGCGAGGATCTCGCCAGCGCGCCGCGGGTGCTGACCGGGATGCTGAGCCTGCCGCCGGTCGCCGAGCGGCTCGCCGCGAACGGCCGGCAGCTCGAGGCGATGCTCGGCTACTCGGACTCGGCGAAGGAACTCGGCCCGGCCAGCGCGACGTTCCGGCTGTTCGAGGCGCAGGCGGAGCTGGCCGCGTGGGCTGCCGCCAGCGACGTCCGGCTGACCCTGTTCCACGGCCGGGGCGGGGCGCTGGGGCGCGGCGGGGGGCCGGCCGGCCGGGCGGTGCTCGCCCAGGCGCCGGGGTCCGTCGCCGGCCGGTTCAAGGTCACCGAGCAGGGCGAGGTCATCTTCGCCAGGTACGGCCAGCCGGCGATCGGCCTGCGGCACCTGGAGCAGGTCACCTCGGCCGTGCTGCTCGCGTCCTCACCGGCGATCGCCGAGCGCAACGGCGCCGCCGCGGCCCGGTTCCGGCCGCTCGCGGACCGGATCGACGCCGCGGCCAGGGAGGCGTTCCGCGGACTGGTCGAGACCCCGGGGTTCGCCGAATGGTTCGCCCGGATCAGCCCGCTCGAGGAGATCTCCGGGCTGCGTATCGGGTCCCGGCCGGCCCGCCGCGGGCTCGGCCCGGCGCCCGCGGGCCTGGCGGACCTGCGGGCGATCCCCTGGGTCTTCGCGTGGTCGCAGACCAGGATCAACCTGCCCGGCTGGTTCGGCCTCGGCAGCGGGCTGGCTGCTGCCTCCGGAGCGCCCGCGCCCGGAGCGGGCGCGGACGCTCCGGGCGCGGACGTGGCGGTGCTGCGCAGCGCGTACCGGGAGTGGCCGCTGTTCGCCGTCCTGCTCGACAACGCGGAGATGAGCCTGGCCAAGACCGACCGGTCCATCGCGGCGCGGTACCTGGCGCTCGGCGGGCGGGACGACCTCACCGCGGCCGTGCTCGCCGAGTACGACCTGACCCGGCGCCTGGTGCTGGAGGTCACCGGGCATGACAGGCTGCTCGCCAGCCGCCCGGTGCTGTCCCGCGCGGTAGCGCTCCGCGACCCGTACGTGGACGCGCTCTCCTATCTGCAGCTGCGCGCGCTGGGCGAGCTGCGCTCCGGCGGCGACGGTGACGGTGACGGTGGGGACGGCGGCGACGGAGCCGCCGGTGACGCTGGCCCGCGCGAGCGGGTGGAACGGCTGCTGCTGCTCACCGTGAGCGGGGTCGCGGCGGGCCTGCAGAACACCGGCTGACCGGTCACCGCGCGACGGCGAGTGCCAGCTCTCGTTCCGTCTCATGCTCCGGCCAGCAGGGGAAGCGGTCGTCCAGCCCATCGCCGGCCGCGAGCCGTTCCATCGCGGTGCGCGCGGTTTCGCTGGCCGGGATGTAGACGACCATGCGGGCGCCGGGCACCGCCCGGACGTCGAAGCTCGTCGACCTGGCCTCCAGGCGGCCGAACCGCGGATGCCGGAAGATCTTCAGGTAGCTGGCGGGATGGGCGACGTCCTGTGCCGCCCACGCGCGGGTGAACTCGGGGCTGATGGCCTCCAGCCGGCTGATGAAGTGGGTCCAGGCGGGGTCGCCGACGTGCCTGCCGTACGCGGCGCGAAGCTGGGCGACCATCCCGGCGAACTGGTCCTCGCGGTTCTCGATCGGGGTGCAGCACGACGGGCGGGTGGCGCAGGACAGCAGCGTGTTGCGCTCGGCCGCCGCCGAGGTCGTGACGTGCGGGAACAGCGCGGCGTAGACGCGGTTCCAGGCGAGCAGGTCGAACCGCTCGGTCGTCACGCTCGCGGGCATCGGGAGCAGCCCGTCGATGACCTGCTGGACCTCCGGGGGCATGGGGCAGTCATCGCAGGAGGCGAGGGTGGCCGCGCCCGGCACCTCGGCGAGCCGGAACAGGTGCGCCCGCTCCACCGGATCCAGCATCAGCGTGCGTGCCACCGCGTCGAGCACCTGGACGCTCGCGTGGATCGGCCGGCCCTGCTCGAGCCACGTGTACCAGGTGACGCCGACGCCCGCGAGCTGGGCGACCTCCTCGCGGCGCAGGCCCGCCGTCCGGCGGCGCTGGCCGGGCGGCAGCCCGACGTCCTGCGGCCGGACCCGCTCCCGGCGCGATCGCAGGAAGGCCGCGAGCTCCGTTCGGCGGGCGCTGCCGACCCCTGTCATGCTCACGGACTCCATTCTCGCCGCGCCGCGGCGCTCCTGCCAGGTGGTGCCAGTACCAGGATAAGCAGGCTCTTGGTACCAGCATAATTATCACCGCAGACTCGATGGCATGACCAACATCATCGATCGCCTTCCGGCGCTGGCCCCCGGGACCGGCCGTGCCCGGCGCGTCCGCCCGGGCGCCGTGCTCGCCATCGTGCTGGCCGGGCAGTTCATGGCGGTCCTCGACGCCTCCATCGTCAACGTCGCCATCCCCTCGATGCATGCCGGGCTGCACGCGTCCGGCGCCGGGCTGCAGCTCATCGTCGCCGGCTACACGATCGCGTACGCCGTCCTGCTGGTCACCGGCGCGCGGCTCGGCGACATCCTCGGGCACCGCCGGATGTTCCTGGCGGGCGTGGCGCTGTTCACGCTGGCGTCGCTCGGCTGCGGCATCGCGCCGTCCACCGGGTTCCTCATCGGGTTGCGGTTCGCTCAGGGTGTCGGCGCGGCGGTGATGATCCCGCAGGTGCTGAGCCTGCTCCAGCGCACCTACACCTCGCCGGGCCCGCGAGCCCGGGCGATGAGCCTGTACTCGACGGTGATCGCCGGCGGCGCCGTGGCCGGCCAGGTCATCGGCGGCCTGCTGATCAGCGCCGACCTGTTCGGCTCCACCTGGCGGCCGATCTTCCTCGTCAACGTCCCGGTCGGCGCCGTACTGCTCGCCGCCGGCGCGGCGGCGCTTCCCCGGCCTTCGGGTGCGGAGGACTCCCATCGCGCGCTCGACCTGCCGGGGCTGCTCACCCTGACGCCCGCCGTGCTCGCGTTCGTGCTCCCGCTGGTGCTCGGCCAGCCGCTGAACTGGCCGGCCTGGGGCTGGGCGCTGCTGGCCGCCAGCGCGGTGCTGTCCGGGCTGCTGTTCGCCGTCGAGCGGCGCGTGTTCAGCCGCGGCGGCCAGCCCATCCTGCCCGCGACCCTGCTGGGTCAGCCTGGCATGGCGTCCGGGATCGGCGGGCTGTTCGCGGTGATGACCGTCTTCGGCGGCTGGTTCTTCGCGTTCGCCCTGCACCTGCAGGACGGGCTCGGCGACTCGGCGCTGCGCGCCGGCCTCACGTTCGCGCCCGCCGCTGGCGCGTTCGCGCTGGTCAGCCTCAACTGGCGGCGGGTGCCTCAGCGGTTCCACCACGCGCTGATCGTCACCGGCTACGCGATGAACGCCGCCGGGATGCTCGGGCTCGCCGCGCTGCTGCGGTCCGGCGGTACCGGCGGCGTGCCGCTGTACCTGCTCGCGGCGCTGGCCGGCGCCGGGATGGCGGCCGCGTTCAGCCCGCTGATGACCAGGGTGCTCATGCGGGTCCCCGTGGCGATCGCGGCGGACGCGACCGGCGTGATCGTCACCGTGAACCAGCTCGGGATCGTCGTCGGGGTCGCGACGTTCGGCACCCTGTACCTGAACCTGGCCGGCCGGCTGCCCGCGGGGGCGGCGGGCGCCCACGCGTTCCTGCTGTCGTCCGCGCACGCCGAGGCCCTGACGTTCGTGGCGCTGGCCGCCCTGGCGATCGCCGGCGGCCTCCTCGCCACCCTGCACGTGCGCGGCACCCGGCAGTAGGCTCACCTGCGTGAGCAAGACACACCGGCTGGAGCTGGACGACCAGACGCTGCGCGAGTGGGACGCCGTGGTCCTCTCCTCCGGCCCCGAGGGGATAGTGCTGGACAGATCCGCCTTCTACCCGGGCGGGGGCGGCCAGCCGCCGGACCACGGCGTGCTGCTGTGGGGCGGCGTGCAGACCCGGATCGTGGACGCCCGCAAGGGCGACGATCTGTACCTGGTGCCCGCCGAAGACGGCCCGCTGCCCCCGGCCGGCACCACGGTGCGCGGCGCGGTCGAGGACGAGCGGCGGACGGCGCTGATGCGCACGCACTCCGGGCTGCACGTGCTGTGCGGCGTGGTGTTCCGTGACTTCGGCGCGCTGGTGACGGGCGGCAACATGGAGCCGCTGTCCGCGAGGATGGATTTCAACCTGGAATCGGTCCCGCCCGGCTTCCGTGAGGACGTCGAGGCCGCGTGCAACGCGGAGGTTCTCGCCGGGCGCCCGATCATGGTCCGCGAGCTGCCGCGCGCGGAGGCGTTCGGGATACCCGACATCATCAGGACCGCCACCAACCTGGTGCCGGAGGACGTGGCCACGGTCCGCATCATCGACATCGCCGGCCTGGACCAGCAGGCCGACGGCGGAACGCACGTGGCGTCGACCTCCCAGGTCGGCCGCATCTCCGTGGTGAAGGTGGAGAACAAGGGCAAGGGCTTCCGCCGCCTCCGCATCCGCATCGAGGACTGAGGCGTGCCCACACCCACCCGCCGCCCAGTCCCCGCGCGAGCCGGACAAAACGGACAGCCACCATGATCGCGGAAACGGCGGGCCGAATACGACACCTTCGTTTCCGCGATCACGAAGTGCGGTGCTGATGTGACTGACGGTGCTGATGTGGTCCGGTACCAGTGTGACTAAGCGTGCCAGCGATTTAATTGGTAAACGAGTGACTGCTGAGGACGCCGGGGGCGCGCGGCGCCCGCTTGCGGCCGGACTGGTGAACGACGCGGTGGTCAAGCCCGGCGGGCTGTGGGCCGGCATCAAGGTCATCGCCAGGACCGGGTCCACGAACACCGCCCTGCTGGAGCTCGCGCGCGACGGCGCGGCACCCGAGGGAGCCGTGCTCGTCGCCGAGGAGCAGACCGCCGGGCGGGGCAGGATGGGACGTACCTGGGTGAGCCCGCCGAGGGCTGCGCTCACGTTCTCGGTGCTGCTGCGCCCCGGCGGCGCCGTCCCGCCGAGCCGGCTGGGCTGGCTGCCGCTGCTGGCCGGCGTGGCGGTCGCGACGGCGGTGGAGACGGTGACCGGGCTGCGCGCACGCCTGAAATGGCCCAACGACGTGCTGATCGGCGACCGCAAGCTCGCCGGGATCCTGGCCGAGCAGTCGGGCGGCGCCGTCGTGGCCGGCATCGGCATCAACGTGTCCACGGCACCTGAGGAGCTGCCACCGCCCGGACCCGGCGCGCTGCGTCCCACGTCGCTCTCGATCGAGGGAGCGGCGAGCGCGGCGCGGGAGCCGCTGCTCATCGAGGTGCTCACCGGCCTGGAGCGCTGGTACGCCGCGTTCCGCGCGGACCCTGACCCCGAACGCAACGGCCTGCGCGCCGAATACGCTCGCCTGTGCGAAACGCTCGGCCGCGCCGTCCGGGTGGAACTGCCCGCCGGCGGCCTGCTCGCCGGCGTCGCCGAAGGCGTGGACACCGACGGGCGCCTACTCGTGCGCGGCCCGGCCCAATCGCCAATCCCCGTCGCCGCCGGCGACGTCGTTCACCTGCGTCAGTCATGATTTGTCTGCGGTAATTGCTGCCATAGCGACAGTTACCGCAGACAAATGCTGGTGCCGCGCCTCAGCCATCGCCGCGGCCAGCAGCTCGTCCGGCCGGAGCCGGAAGGCCGCCCTCGGCGCCTTGACCGTCGGCCGTCGCCGGCTGCGGCGCGGTGGCGAGGGCGCAGCCGGCGAGGATCAGGGCGAAGGACGCGGCGATCGTGGCGGTGAACGGCTCCCCGAGCAGGGCGACGCCCGCGGCCACCGCCACGGCCGGGTTGACGTAGGTGAACACCATCGCCCGCGAGGTTCCGGCCTCCTTGATGAGCGCGAGGAACACGATGAACGCGAACGCCGTGCAGATGACGCCGAGCGCGGCGAGCGCGGCGAGGACGCGTCCCGACGGCAGCCGGTGCGGCCACGCCGCCGCCGCCGCGGGCGCCCAGACGAGGGCGGCGAGGCTCAGGCAGGCCACGGTCATCGGCAGGGCCGGAACGTCGCCCAGCTTCCGTGCGGCGATGAGCGGGGCCGAGGCGTAGCCGGCCGCGACCAGCAGCACCTCGGTGACCGGCCAGGCGCTGCCCCCACCCAGGTGCGGGCCGGCCAGCACTCCGACGCCCGCCAGCCCGATGACGAGGCCGGCCCACCGCCGGGCGGTGAGCCGTTCGGTGCCGCCGGTGAGCCTGGCGACCACCACGCCGATGATCGGCACGGCGGCGATGAGCAGCCCTGCGAGCGAACTCGGCAGGCGCCGTTCGGCGTCCGACAGCAGGCCCCACGGCACGATCATCTCCAGCGTGGCGAACGCCACGAGCGGCCGCCAGTAACGGCGCAGCACGCGGAACTGCCCGGACCGCAGCGCCAGCGGCAGCAGGACGGCGGCGCCCAGCGCCGTCCGGGCGAACACGATGACGGGAACGGCGACCTGGCCGTCGGCGACCTTGATGAACAGGTAGGGAATTCCCCACACCACGCACATGACGGCGAACAGCACCCAGCCCCGCCGGCTCATGAGGCGAGCCTCCGCACGGCGTTACCGGTCAGAGTGACCACCGTTCGTTCAGTAGACATAGGTCTTCTATCTTCTACGATGCCAGCATGTCGGTTATGCCGCATCGGGACGGCCTCGCGGACGGTGAGCGGCCGGTGCTGATCTTGCACCCGCACTGGAAGGTGATGATCGCGCCTTACGCGCTCACGATCGTCGTGGTCGCGGCGCTGCTCGTCGCCGAGGCGCTGATCCCGCCGAACCGGGACGCGGGCATCGAACGGCTCGCGATCGCCGCCGTCGCGATCGTCGCGGCGATGCTGTGGCTGCTGGTGCCGCTGCTTCGCTGGCGGACGACGGTGTACGAGCTGACCACGCGCCGGCTGAGAACGCGAAAGGGAATCGTGGCCAGGCAGGGGCGGGACATCCCGCTGTCGCGGATCACCGACGTTTCGTTCTCCAAGGGGCTGCTGGACCGCATTCTGGGCTCCGGCAGGCTGGTCGTCGAGTCGGCGGGCGAGCACGGCGAGGTCACGCTCACCGAGATCCCGCACGTGGAGCGGGTACAGGGCGTGCTGTTCCAGCTCGTCGAGGACGAGCGGCAGCGCGTCGGACGGGAGGACCGGGGACGTGCCGACTGACGGCGGCGGCAGCGGCGCGGCCGAGCTCATCGTGCGGCGGCATGAGGGCCACGTCGCCGAGATCGTGCTCAACCGCCCGCGGGCGATGAACGCGATCAGCACCTCGCTGGGCCGCGCGCTTGTCGCGGCGTGCGCCGCGATATCGGCGGACACGTCGGTCCGCGCGGTCGTGCTCGGCGGGGCTCCCGGGCGCGCCTTCTGCGCCGGAGCGGACCTGAAGGAACGCGCCGCGATGACCGACGAGCAGATCCTGGGCCAGCGCGAGGTGATCCGCGCCCTCTACGGCGCCGTGCGGGAACTGCCGCAGCCGTCCGTGGCGGCGGTGCACGGGTTCGCGCTCGGCGGAGGGTGCGAGCTCGCGCTGAGCTGTGACCTGATCGTGGCCGACGAGACGGCCGTGTTCGGGCTGCCGGAGGTGACGGTCGGCCTGGTGCCCGGCGGTGGCGGCACGCAGCTCGCGCCGCGCAGGCTCGGTGCCGGGCTGGCCGCCGACCTCGTGCTGACCGGCCGTCATCTCGATATAGACGAAGCCGAACGGGCGCGGCTCATCGACCGCAGGGTCCCCGAAGGCCTCGCGGGGGCGGCGGCGCTGGAGGTGGCGGCCGCCATCGCGCGGAACTCGCCGGTCGCGGTGCGCGCGGCGAAGCGGGCGCTGCGGCACGGCTGGGGCGTCTCGCTGGAGGCCGGGCTGGACATCGAGGACGCCGCGTGGCGGACGGCCGCGACGTCGGCGGACCGGCGCGAGGGTATCGCGGCGTTCGCGGAGAAGCGCAAGCCCCGGTGGCCCTCCGGCCGGGCGTAGCCGATGGGGGCATAACCTGGGATCGTGAGCTGGGAACTGCCTTCGCGGATCTCGCTGCGCGAGGTCGGCCCGCGTGACGGCCTGCAGAACGAGGATCCGGTGCCGACGGAGGCGAAGGTCGCGCTCGTCGACCTGCTGTCGAGGACCGGCGTGCAGCGCATCGAGGCCGTGTCGTTCGTGCGGCCGTCGGCGATACCGCAGATGGCGGACGCGCCCGAGGTGTGGAAGCAGATCTCCCGCGACCCGTCGGTACGGTACTCGGCGCTGGTACCCAACCTGCGGGGTGCGGTGCGCGCGCTGGACGCCGGGTTCACCGAGCTCGAGGCCGTGGTGTCGGCGTCCCAGACGCACAACCTGAAGAACGTGAACCGGACCACGGGGGAGTCGCTGGAGGAGATCGCCCATCTCATCGGGCTGGCGCACTCGCGCGGCGCGACCGTGCAGGTGATCGTGTCCACCGCGTGGGGGTGCCCGTACGAGGGCGACGTGGCCGAGCAGCGGGTGGTCTCCGTCGCCTCGCGAGCGGTCGCGTCCGGGGCGGACTCGGTGTCGTTCGGCGACACGACGGGAATGGCGACCCCTACCCGGGTGCGCTCGCTGGTTTTCGCCTTCCGTTCCGCGCTGCCCGACGTGCCGCTGAACCTGCATTTCCACAACACGCGCGGCACCGGGCTCGCCAACGTGCTCGCGGCCCTGGAGCTGGGCGTCCGCGACTTCGACGCGTCGGTGGGCGGGCTGGGCGGCTGCCCCTACGCGCCGGGCGCCACCGGCAACATCGCGACCGAGGAGCTCGTGCACATGGCCGAGGACATGGGCGTCGCGACGGGCATCGATCTCGGCGCCCTGCTCGACGCGTCCGCCGAGGCGGAGCGCATCGTCGGCCACAGGCTGCCGTCGCAGGTCCTGCGCGCCGGGCCCCGCACCCGCACGATCCCCGCCTGAGTTCCGGGGCTGGGGAGCGGAGCCTGAGCGGCGGGTACGCTCCCGATGTGAGCGAAATTCCTGATGTCGCGGGTCCGTCCGCTTCCCCTTCCCTCCCCGACGTGACGAGCCTGAGGGAGCGGATCGAGCGGGGCGGCGAGCCCAGGTACCACGCCGCGGCCGCGGAGCAGGGGAAGCTGTTCGCGCGCACCCGGATCGCGGAGCTCGCCGACGAGGGCAGCTTCACCGAGGACGGCCGGTTCGCGAACGCGCTGGCGGAAGGGCTGCCGGCGGACGGCGTGGTCACGGGCACCGCGACCGTCGGCGGCCGCCCGGTCGCGGTGATGGCCAACGACTCCACGGTCAAGGCTGGGTCGTGGGGCGCGCGCACGGTGGAGAAGATCATCCGGGTCATCGAGAAGGCCTACGAGTCCGGCATCCCGATGATCTACCTGGTGGACTCGGCGGGCGCCCGGATCACCGACCAGGTGGAGATGTTCCCCGGCCGCCGGGGAGCCGGCCGGATCTTCCACACCCAGATCCAGGCGTCGGGGTCGATCCCGCAGGTCTGCGCCCTGTTCGGGCCGTCCGCGGCGGGCGGCGCGTACATCCCGGCGTTCTGCGACTTCGTGGCGATGGTCGACGGCAACGCGTCCATGTACCTCGGCAGCCCGCGCATGGTCGAGATGGTGGTCAGCGAGAAGACCACGCTCGAGGACATGGGGGGCGCCCGCATGCACTGCTCGGTCTCCGGCAGCGGCCATTTCCTGGCTTCGTCCGAGGCCGAGGCGCTCGGCGCGGTGCGGACCTACCTGTCCTACCTGCCGTCGAACTGGCAGGACGCGCCGCCCGCCGCGCGCGCCGTCGACCCGAAGCCGGTGGACCTGTCCTCGCTGGTCCCCGCCAGCGAGCGCCAGGTTTTCGACATGCGCCGGTTCATCAGGGGCGTGGTCGACGACGACTCGTTCTTCGAGGTGCACGCGCTGTGGGCGCGGGAGGTCACGGTCGGCTTCGCCCGGCTGGACGGCTCGGTGATCGGGGTGGTGGCCAACAACCCGCTGCACAAGGGCGGCGTGCTCTTCGTCGACTCGGCCGACAAGGCGGCGCGGTTCGTGGAGCTGTGCGACGCCTTCGGCGTGCCGCTGCTGTTCCTCGCCGACGTGCCCGGGTTCATGGTGGGCACGGCCGTGGAGCGGCAGGGCATCATCCGGCACGGCGCCCGGATGATCAGCGCGGTCTCCGCCGCGACGGTGCCGAAGCTGTGCGTGGTCGTCCGCAAGGCCTACGGCGCCGGCCTGTACGCGATGGCCGGGCCTGGTTTCGCGCCGGACGCGACGCTGGCGCTGCCTACCGCGAAGATCGCCGTGATGGGCGCCGAGGCCGCCGTCAACGCCGTCTACGCGGCGAAGCTCGCGCAGCTCCCGGAGGACGAGCGGGCCGCCGAGACGGCCCGGCTGCGCGCGCGGTACGAGGCGGACATCGACATCGTCCGGCTGGCGTCGGAGCTTGTCGTCGACGACATCGTCGCGCCGGAGGGGCTGCGCCCGGAGCTCGTCCGGCGCTTCGCCGCCGCCCGGCACAGGCACCGCCCGCCGCCGCGCCGCCGCCACGGCATCAGCCCGGTGTGACGCCGCTCGCGGCGTCCCCGTTGCGCGGCGCTCCCGTTGCGCGGCGCTCCCGTTGCGCGGCGTCCCCGTTGTGCGGCGTCCCCGCTGCGACGCGCCCGCCGCGGGGCAAGCTACGCGACCTTTACCGTGGCTTTACTATTTATCCATGACCCGTGTGCTCCTCGCCGAGGACGACACCTCCATCTCGGAGCCTCTCTCCCGTGCGCTGCGGCGCGAGGGGTACCAGGTGGAGGTCACCGACGACGGCCCCGCGACGCTGGACCGCGCCCTGTCCGACGCGGTCGACCTCATCCTGCTGGACATCGGGCTGCCCGAGCTCGACGGGCTCGAGGTCTGCCGGCGGGTCCGTGCCGAGGGGCACGCGGTGCCGGTGCTGATCCTCACCGCCCGCGCGGACGAGGTGGACACGGTGGTCGGCCTGGACGCCGGCGCCGACGACTACGTGACCAAGCCCTTCCGGCTGGCGGAACTGCTCGCCCGGGTCCGCGCGCTGCTGCGCCGGGGGACGGCGGAAAGCCCGGCGGTGCGCGGCGTGCGGATCGACGCGGACGCCCGCCGCGCATGGCACGGCGACACCGAGCTCGACCTCACCACCAAGGAGTTCGACCTGCTGTGGATCCTGCTCCGGGATGCGGGGAAGGTGGTCACTCGTGAGCAGATCATGCGGGAGGTCTGGGACGCGAAGTGGTGGACGTCCACCAAGACCCTCGACATGCACATCTCCTGGCTGCGCCGCAAGCTCGGCGACGACGCCCACCATCCCCGGTACATCACGACCGTGCGCGGAGTCGGGTTCCGTTTTGAGCGCGGTGACTGAATCCGCCGCGCTCCGGACTGGCCGTATCGCTTCGTTCCGGGAGCTGGCTGACTGATGCGCCGCCGCCTGTGGCTGTCAGTCGCGGCCGTCGCGGCCGTCGCGGCGGCGATCCTGGGCGTGCCGTTGCTCGTCGTCGGCGCCGCCCGCGACGCGGGCACGCTCATGCTGGGGCTGCCGCTGCTGTTCGCGGCCGCCGCGGCCGCCGCGGCCGGCGCCGGCCTGCTCGCGCGGCGGGCGGCGCGGCCCGTGGAGGAACTGGCGGAGGCGGCCGGGCGGCTGAGCACCGGGGACCCGCGCCCGGTGGGGCGCAGGTACGGCGTGCCGGAGCTCGACCAGGTGGCGGACGGGCTGGACAGCGCCGCCCGCCGGGTCACCCATCTGCTCACCGCGGACCGCGAGCTGGCGGTCGACGCGTCGCATCAGCTCCGCACCCCGCTCACCGCGCTGTCGATGCGGCTGGAGGAGATGATCGCATCGGCCGGCGACCCGGATGCGGTTCGCGAGGAGGGCACGGCGGCCCTGGCGCAGGCGGAGCGCCTCGCCGAGGTGGTCAGCCAGCTGCTCGGCCCGGCTCGGCGGGCGGGCGGCAGCACCGCGGCGCTCACCGGGATCGACGAGATCGTGGCGCAGCAGGTCGTGGAGTGGGAGCCGGCCTTCCGCAGGGCAGGCCGGAAGATGGTGCTCACCGGGGACACCGGGCTGCAGGCCTACGTCACGCCGGGCGGCCTGGCCCAGGTGATCGCGACGCTGCTGGACAACGCGCTCATGCACGGCGCGGGCACCGTGACGATCCGCAGGTCGCAGTCCCCGCGGTCGGTGGTGATCGAGGTCGAGGACGAGGGCCGGGGCGTCCCGGCCGAGCTGGTGTCGCGGATCTTCGAGCGCAGCGTCAGCGGCCGCCCGGAAGGCACCGGGCTCGGCCTGTCGCTCGCCCGGACGATGGCCGCGGCCGACGGCGGGCGTATCGTCCTCGCCAGGCGGAAACCGCCGGTCTTCGCAGTGTTTCTGCCCAGGAACCCGCCCGGTGACCGGACCCGCTCCCCGCGCGCCGGCCCCGCCTGATCCAGCGCCCCCGCCCGACCCCAGGGCCCCGCCGCACTCACCGGCACTCGCCGCAGCCCAAGCGCATCCATCACACTCACGGGCCACCGCACTCACGGGCACCGCCGCACCCACCGGCACCGCCGCACCCACCGGCACCGCCGTATCCACCGGCACCGCCGTATCCACCGGCACCGCCGCACTCACCGGCACCTGCCGCAGCCCAAGCGCATCCGTCACACTCACGGGCACCGCCGCACCCACCGGCACCTGCCGCAGCCCAAGCGTATCCGTCACACTCACGGGCCGCCGTACTCACGGGCACCGCCGCACCCACGGGCCTACTTCAGCCGACTGAACGCGGCTTGCGATGCCTGCCGCCCGCTCGCGGATCCCCATTGTGCTGTTGCCCATTGTGTGGCTGTGCGTCGTGTGGCTGTGCGTCGTGCTGCTGGCCGTTGTGCTGCTGCGTGCCGTGTGGCCGGGGGGCGCCCGGCGACTCCGCGGGAGGCGGCCCCGGGGTGTGCGGCTCGTGTCCGTTGGCGGACCCGTTATGCGGCCCGGGGACGTAAAACGTCTGGGGCTGCTCCCACGGCTCGGGCTGTTCCCAGGGCGGCGAAACGCTCTGCGCGGCGAGTTCCTCCGCCAGCCCGGCCGGAGCGTGCTCGGCTGCCGGCGCGAGGAACACCCATCTCTTGTACGCGAAGTACCGGAAGATCGTGCCGAGCCCGGTTCCGACGACGCTCGCCGCGTTGTAGGCCAGCGGGTCCTTCAGCCCGAGCGCGTAGGTGGTGAACGCGATCACGAGCTCGGCGATCAGCAGGCCGATCGCGTTCAGCAGTACGAACAGCGGCGCTTCGCGGAGCACGGGCTGGTTCGCCCGGTGCCGGAACGTCCAGAACCTGCTGCCCAGGTAGGTGAAGATCGTCGCGGCCGTGATGGAGATGGCCTTCGCCTTGAGCGGCCCGACATGGTAGACGCCGTGCAGCGCGGCGGCGCCGCCGAGGTCGATGATCGCTCCGATGCCGCCGACCACGCCGAACTTCGCGAGCTCCGGGATCAGCTCGCGGAGCCGCTGATAGACGGCCGGCCGGGTCGAAGCAGACGTCACAGGCATTAGGCTACAGCCCGTGCTCGATCCCCAGGCCAGGCGCCACGAAGCCGAAGAAGAATCCCGGGCCGCTCGCGCGGGGATACCGGCCGCCTGGACGCCGGCCAGCGGGACGCCTGTGGCCGGGATGGTGGGCGCTGGGCAGCTCGCGCGAATGACCGCGCAGGCCGCCATCGCCCTGGGTGTTCCGTTTCGTGTGCTGGCCGGGGAGGCAGGCGACAGCGCCGCCCAGGTGACGTCCGGCGTCCAGGTGGGCGACTACCGGTCGCTGGACGACCTGCTTTCGTTCGCTGCCGGGTGTGACGTGGTGACCTTCGACCACGAGCACGTCCCGGCCGGTCACCTGCGCGCGCTCGAGCAGGCGGGGGTGAAGGTCCGCCCCGGTGCGAGCGCCCTTGGCTACACCCAGGACAAGCTGGCGATGCGGGACCTGCTCACCGCCCTCGGCATCGCCTGCCCCCGGTACGCCCCGGTCAAAACCGCGGCTGACGTCGCCGGGTTCGCCGCGAATTCCCCGCGCGCTCTTCCCGGCCCGGACGGCCCCGCCTCCCCCCGGCCAGCGGAGCCGCCCCCGGAAGCGTGGCCGGTCGTCCTCAAGGCGGTGAGCGGCGGCTACGACGGCAAGGGCGTGTGGGTGTGTGATTCCCCCGCCGGGGCGGCAGAGGTGCTCGGCCATGGAGTCGCGGTGTTCGCCGAGGAGCACGTGCCGTTCAGCCGGGAGCTCGCCGCCCTCGTCGCGCGGTCGCCGCACAAGCAGGGCGCGGCCTACCCGATCGTGCAGACCGTCCAGCGGGACGGCATCTGCCGGGAGGTGATCGCCCCGGCGCCGGGCCTCGCCCCGGAGCTGGCCGCCGAGGCGCAGGCGCTCGCGCTCCGGATCGCGAGCGAGCTGGACGTGACCGGGCTGCTCGCGGTGGAGCTGTTCGAGACCGGCGCCGGCCTGCTGGTCAACGAACTCGCCATGCGCCCGCACAACTCCGGGCACTGGACGATCGAGGGCGCGCGGACCTCGCAGTTCGAGCAGCATCTGCGCGCCGTCCTCGACCTGCCGCTGGGCTCGCCGGAACTGGCGGCGCCGTACGCGGTCATGGCGAACCTGCTGGGCGGCGACGACCCGGACGTCTACGACCGGTACATCCACGTCATGGCCGCCGACCCCGCGGTCAAGGTCCATTTCTACGGCAAGCAGGTGCGGAACGGCCGCAAGATCGGCCACGTGACCGTCCTCGGCGACGACGTGACCGCCCTGCGCGACCGCGCCCGCCGCGCGGCCAGCTACCTCCGCTGGGGCACCGAAGACGGCGATTAAGGCACGAGGTCCCACAGGCTAGGAGGCGGGCGCCCGGCGGCAACCCCCGACGCCGCTGACGCGTCTGGGTACTCCCCGGTACGTTCGATATTACCGTTATGCCCGCTTTTTACTCATACATCTGCGACTGGAAGAGCTACATCCTGGGCAGGCTTGGTGAAAGGGATGTGGTCCCGAGGGCAGGAGGCGGGACATGACCATCGGCGAGGCGCTTGCCCAGGCACGTCACCAAGCGGGCCTGTCCGTCGCTGAGGTCAGCGAGCGGACGCGCATCAGGTCAGCGATCATTCGGGGGATCGAGCAGGACGACTATGGCGAATGCGGCGGCGACTTCTATGCCCGCGGCCATATCCGCGCCATCGCGGACGCTGTCGGCGCGGATCCGCGGCCGCTGATCCAGGAGTATGATGCGGCGCACCCCGCCGCGGGCATGCAATCAACCGCGGCGGATCTCTACAAGCCTGCCAGCCCATTCGTGAAGCGGGAACGGCGCAGGGCCGCGCGGGCCGCGGCGCTGGCCGTGGTGCTCCTCGCCGTCATCGGCGCCGCCTGCTACGAACTCGTCTCGGGGGTGGGCCAGACGCAGCGCCTCGCCGCTACGGCCAAAACCGGTCCCGGTACGGCCAGCGGCCCTCATCACGCTGCTCCGCGAGCCCACGCCGCCGCCGCTCCCAGGTCTCGCGCCTCGTCACCCTCTGCCCCCTCTGCCCCCGCCACGGCGCACCCCGCCACCCCGGCGCACTCCGCCGCCCCGGTGCAGGTGCTCGTCCCTGCCGCCGCCACGTCGTTCGGCCCAGGCGGGACCGCGGACGGCGACGACCCGCAGCAAGCGGTGTACGCGATCGACAGCGACCCAGCCACTTTCTGGCACACCAGCTGGTACACCACTCCGCAATTCGGGAACCTGAAGACGGGCACGGGCCTGCTTGTCGACTTGGGCCGCACCGAGACGATCACCAGCGTCGATGTGACGCTCGGCAGCACTCCAGGCGCGGATCTCCAGCTGCGTGCCGGCGACACGCCGTCGCTTGCGGCCCTGCCCCAGGTGGCGAGTGCCTCCGGCGCCGGGGGCACGACGCATCTGCGGCTCGCCTCCGGAGTCCGCGCCCGCTACGTGCTCCTCTGGTTCACCACACTGCCGCCTGACGCCGCGGGCACGTACCAGGTGAACGTCTACAACGTCAGCGTGACCGGCCGCCTGTAGGCGGCTCCCCAGCTCTGTGTACCGGCTCCTGCTCTGCTCGCGGTGTTATCCGATCCGTCTCCTCCGCGCTTTTGGCACCCTTACGCCCAGCACTGGCTGGCCACCGCGCACACCCCGGTACTCGCGATCCCACGGCCAGTTGCCACGATCATCCGCGTGCACGATCTGCAGGGCGTGGAGTTCTCGCCCGTACAGGTCGACGGCCGTGTACAGATGGGCGTCCGGAACGGCGACATCGACGATCTCGATCAGCGGCCCGCCGCGCAGCTGCACCTGCTCGCCCGGGCGCGGGGCTTCCGCGTGGAGGACATGGGCCGCGACGTTGTTGAGCAGGCTGGTCGCGTTGGGGATAGGCATTCCCGTGACGACAAGCTCCGGATGCCCCTGCGGCGTCAGACCGACCGTATACGCCCATGGCGGATGGATCCGGTCCCGCTCGACGCCCTGCACGGCCCAGCCGTACTGGGTGATGAGCCCGCGCATGTAGTCGAGGAAGTCGTCCGGGGTAGCGGTAGGGTGGTCGCATTGCCAGCACATATGTCCTCCTGTGAGTCGGCTGCAATACCCTCGTTCGCTACTATGCTCGAAGCCACTGACATTCCGGCGGAACCGGATCAAGCGCGACCGGGCATGACCACCGCACTCTGATTCAGGGTGTGCCGGTGCCGCGTGCGTCTTCCTGTCCGGGGAACCGCCCCGGAGTTACCCGGGGCGGGTCACCCCGCTCGGGCGGGTGGCCCGTGGCTGTGCAGGACCTGTCCCCAGGGGGAGCGGGCCTCGGTGGTGCCGTCCGGGTGCAGGAGGATCGCCCACCCCCACCGGTGCACGCACACCTGATGGTGATACGAGCACAGCAAAATACAGGACGTGACGCTGGTCGGCCCGCCGTCGGCCCGGGGGATCAGGTGGTGCACTTCGCAGGTGGCGGCGGGCCGGTCACAGCCCCCCGCCCACTCACACCGCCCCCGGGCGCGCAGGAGAACCGCGCGGCGGATGTGGGCGGGGATGGTGTCCGCGGCGCCTACGTCCAGCGGCAGGCTGGACGTGCTGAACGGGGCGCCCAGCACCCGGGTGCGCAGGTAGGCCGCTAGCCCGGCCGGGCCGGACAGCGCGTCGGCCGCCATCCCCAGCAGCGTGCGGCGCAGCCGCGCCTTCGCCTCATCGGTCATCGGCGCCGGGGGGTGGCAGGAGCACTTACCGCACTCGCAGTCGCAGTGGCTGCCGCGGTCCAGGCCGTGGGCGGTGACCCAGACGCTGGTCATCTGGTCCAGCACTTCCCAGTCCACCCGGCCGGTGACCACCGGGATGATCGTGGCGTCGCAGGCGGCGGCCCGGGCGTCTTTCCCGGTGAGGTAGCCGGGTTCGCCTGCCCTGGCGGCCAGCCAGGCAGCCTCCGCCTCCGACGCGCCGGGCATGTCCCGCAGCTGGGACAACGGCACCAGCACCTGCACCTGAGTGGGCTGACCGGCCCGCCCGGGCAGCATCCCCGCCCCCACCAGCAGCCTCACCGCCTCCTCCAGCGCATCATGGTGCCGCTGCTCCCCGGTGCGCAGGTCCCCCGGCCCCCGGCTCTTCCCCAGCGCGTCCAGGACGGCCTGCAGCGCGGCGGCGCAGGCGGGGGTGAGGTTGCCGGTGAGGACCCCGGCGCCGTCGAAGGTGGGCTCCAGCCGCACCCGCCGGTCATCGAAGCTGGTGCCCTCCTCCGGGTCCGGGGCCTGCCCTTTGGCTCGTTCGTACATGTCCGCGGCGAGGACGGTCAAGTCCGCGAACGGCACCCCGCCCGCCGCCGCGGCCAGCAAAATGGCATCCGCGGCCGCCCGGTTCTCCTGGGGGAGGCGGTCACTCCACGCACACAACTGCCGGGCCCACGATTCCGACACCTTCCCGGCGGCCAGCGCATCGCGGATGCCGGCGTGGGCGTCCAGCCGCCGCATCCACCCGGCCGCGCCCCGCGCGGCGGCCTTGGTCACCCGGGTCATGTGCATCAGCCACGGCACCGGCCCGCCATGCCCGTCGGCTTCATACCCGCTGGACGCGGTGAACGCGGCCAGCACCGCGGCGTGCGCCGCGGTGTACCTGGCTTCCGCCCGGCCCAGCGCGGCCAGCGTCTCGGCCTGCGCCGCCGACGACAACCCGGCGGCATCCGTAGCGTTCAGGAACCCGAGCCCAGCGTCGATCATCGCCAGCGCCTCGGCGACCGTCCCCGGAGCACCGCCCGAGGATGGCGCGGTGACAGCGGAAGCAGACGCGGCAGCGGGAGCAGAAGCCGGCTCGGAAGAAGGGGCAGACGCGGAAGGAGAGACGGAGGCGGCGCTCGGACCAGCGCCGGGGCGGAAGGGCATTGCGGAACTGGCGGTCGCGCCGGCGGGCTGGCCGTGCTCCCCGACGTCGCGGGGCTGGCCGGTGCGGCCAGGCTCGTCTTCCAGGCCAGCGTCTTCGGGCTGGACAGCCACAGGCGGTCACCTCCCCGCATGCCAAACGGGCTCTGGGTGATGCTGCAAACGGAATCCCGGAGATCCGGTAATGAGGCCGTCCGGGAAAGGGACCCATCTACGTATCCGTCTGGCCCGCGCTGCGGGAAAGTCACTGTCGGCCGGCCTCTGCTGACTTAATGGCCTGCCAGTCTCACGGTCCCATGTCCAGTTCAATAATAGCATCTAGTTCGCAGAAAGCAAGTCAGATATAGTAACTTGGGAAGATCTTTTCGATCATCTCGCCCACCATCCTCGGGCCCGCGTGAGGCGGGCCGCATGAGCCCGAGGGCCCGCGTAAACCGCGCGCGCATAAGGCCGCGCGCGCATAAGCCGCAGGCCGCGTGAGCCGGGGGCGGCGTGAGCCGGGGGCGGCGTGAGCCGGGGGCGGCGTGAGCCGGGGCCGCATAAGCCGCAGGCCGCGCAAGCCGGGGGCAGCATGAGCCGGGGACACGTAAGCCGGGGGCGGCGTGAGCCGGGGCCGCATAAGCCGCAGGCCGCGCAAGCCGGGGGCAGCATGAGCCCGAGGACGCATAAGCCTGGGCGGCGTGAGCCGGGAGCGGCATTAGCCGGGAGCCGCGCAAGCCGGAGGCTCTGGACGCGCGGGCTGTCCTGGGTGACGCTGTGATGCAGGAGCCCAGGGGCAGGAGGCGGGGCGTGGGCATTGGTGGGACGCTGGCCGAGGCGCGTCGGCGGGCGGGTCTCACCGTCCTTCAGGTCAGCCGGCGCACCCGTCTCAAGGAAACGGTCATTCGCAGCATCGAGGATGACGACTACGCGGTCTGCGGCGGCGACTCCTACGCCCGCGCCGATATCCGCGCCATGGCCCTCGCCGTCGGCCTGGACCCGCGGCCGCTGATACGGCAGTACGACGAGACACGGCAGAACCAGAACTCGCAGCGCGCCGAGGCGTGGCACACCGGGGCGCCGCAGCACCACCATGAAAGGCGACACCACGGCAGAGCAAAACAAGACGGCGGAACACCCAACCAAGGCCGGGCGCGTCAGTACGACTGGTCACGTGAGTACGCCAGAGCACGTAATTACCGGCGATCACGTCAACACGACAGAGAGCGTCAATACGACAGGGAGCGTGAGCACGAGAGAGCACACCGGCCCGGCGACACACCCTCTGCGGTTCCGCAACCACCCCGCCGCGCGCCCGCCGGAGAGTCGGCCACGGCACACACGCACCGGTCGCCGACGCCCGCGGCCGCCCGCGAAGGAGGGCCGCCCGAACGCCAGCCCGAACGCCGCCAGCCCGAACGCCGCCAGCCCGCACACCGCCACTCCGAACGCCGCCGGATCAGGCAGACCGCGATGCTGGCCGTCGTGGTCCTGGCCGTCCTCGGCTTCGCCTCATACGAGTTCGTGTCCACCGTGGATCACGCACCCCGGCCCGGCCGCCCAGCCGTCACCGCGGCGCCGCCACGCTAAACGCGCCAGCCCCATGAGGGAAGGCCCGCACGCTCACAGGTAAGCAGAACGCCCGTGCTCGCGAGTTAAAGGGTTGTGAGTCACGAAAGGGCGGAGTTCGCCGAGTTCTTCGAGGCCAGCTGGGAGCCGTGCCTGAAGGCGGTGGTGGCCAGCACGGGCAGCGTGCAGCTGGCCGAAGACCAGCTGGCGGAGGCGTTCGCCAGGGCGTGGATGTCCTGGCGCAAGCTCCGCCGCCATCCGGCGCCCCGGGCGTGGGTGGTGCGCACCGCGCTCAACACCGGGGCTTCCTGGTGGCGTCGCCGCATCCGTGAGCTGCCACTCGCCGATGACGACGCCGCCCCTCCACGTAACGCCGTTCCCCGTAACGCCGTCGAAGGCGCAGACGACGGCGTCGACGCCAGCCTGCTGACCGCGCTACGGCGCCTGCCGAGCCGGCAGCGCGAGGTGATCGCGCTGCGCGCGTTCCTCGACCTGGATATCGAAACGATCGCCGCACATCTGGGCATCGCCCCCGCGACGGTGCGGGTGCACCTGTCCAGAGCGGTCGCGGCGCTGCGCCAGGAACTTTCCCCCTCTCAGCTCACGGAGACCGACTGATGAACGACAACGACCATGACGTGCTGACCGCCGTCCAGGACTCCATTTCCGCATTGCCGATGCCGAAGGCTCCGCGCCTCGAGGCCGTCACCGCCAGGGGCCGCGCGCGCCGGCGCCACCGTCTGACAGGGGTGTCCGCCGTGGCCGCCGGGGCATGTGCGGCGCTGGTCGTCGGCCTGGCCGGCGGCGGAGGCCCGGGCAGCCCGGCCAGCCCGGGCAGCCAGCACGGCGCACCCGCGATCCACCTGGCGGCCTTCTCGGTCGTCAGCGGTCCCCGCGGAATGACCACCCTCATCCTGTATCCGGGCCAGGTGGCCAACCCGAACGCGGTCCGCCAGGCCCTGGCGCAGCACGGCATCGCCGCCCTGGTCACGGCCAACAGCTTCTGCCACACGAAAGAACACCCGGCGCCCCCTGGCCAGGTGATACTGCCCTACCGAGCGCTGCCGCCCGGTGCTGGCAAGGCTCCGCCGGCAATCAGGATCAATCCGGCGGCGATGCCCGCCGGATCCAAGATCAGCATCGGCTACCGCCAGGATCGGGCGGCCAGGCAGATCTCCGCCACGGTCATCAAAGCAGGTGCCTTCCTCATCTGCACCAGCATTCTCAGCACCGAGAATGCCGTGCACACCTTCCACCCGGTTCCCGCCAGGTAACCTCGCACGACAGCGCACCCCGGGCTCTCCGTCCCCGCGCGGGACGGAGAGCCCGCCCGCGACGATCGCACCGTTACGCTGGTCTGCGTGGATGCACAACCCCTGGCCGGGATCGTCATGGGCAGCGATTCGGACTGGCCGGTGATGAGCGCCGCGGCCGACGCGCTGGACGAGTTCGAGGTGCCCTACGAGGCCGACGTCGTGTCCGCGCACCGGATGCCGCGCGAAATGATCAAGTACGGCGAGCTGGCGGCACAGCGTGGCCTGCGGGTGATCATCGCCGGCGCCGGCGGCGCGGCGCACCTGCCGGGAATGCTCGCATCGGTGACGCCGCTGCCGGTGATCGGCGTCCCGGTGCCCCTGGCGCACCTGGACGGCCTCGACTCGCTGCTGTCGATCGTGCAGATGCCCGCCGGCATCCCGGTCGCGACCGTCGCGGTGGGCGGCGCCCGCAACGCGGGCCTGCTCGCGGTCCGCATCCTGGCCGCCGCCGACGAGGCGCTGCGCCTCCGGATGATCCACTTCCAGGAGCAGCTCGCCGCCCAGGCTCACGCAAAAGGGGCGGCTCTGCGCGCGCGCCGGACTAGCATCGGGCAATGAACGAGGATCCACCGTCCGTTCAGTCGAAAATTGTGGAAGCTCAGCGGAGGCTGCGTGACCAGCAGGGCCCGTTCGTGCCCAAGCCAAAGCTGCCGATCCTCGACGAGGTCGTCGCGACCGTACTGTCACAGCACACGTCCGACCGCAACTCCGAGCGCGCGTTCGCGCGGCTCAAGGCCGCGTTCCCGGCCTGGGAGCAGGTCCTGGAGGCGCCACCGGAACTGGTCGCCGCCGCCATCCGCTGCGGCGGCATCGCGGACCAGAAGGCGCGCCGCATCCAGCAGATCCTGGCCGCGATCGAAGAACGCGAGGGCCGCATCAGCCTCGACGGGCTGAACGACCTCGACGACGCGGCGGTCGAGGAGTACCTCACCTCACTGCCCGGCGTGGGCCCCAAGACGGCCGCGTGCGTGCTGGTCTTCTCCATGGGCCGGGCCGCCTTCCCCATCGACACGCACGTGCACCGCATCGCCGCCAGGCTGGGCTGGATCCCGCCGGGCGCGACCGCGGAAAAGGCGTACCGCATTCTCACGCCGCTCATCCCGCCCGCCATCCGCTACGACCTGCACGTCGCGCTCATCACGCACGGCCGCACGGTGTGCCGTGCCAGGCAGCCGCGCTGCAAAGAGTGCGTGCTGCGGGACATGTGCTCTTTTGCATCTACCGAACGAGCCGTGGAGTCTCCCCTGGCCCGCCTCGCCTGAGCGGCTGGCCCGGCCTTACCATCGGGTAATGACCGAGGACTTTCCGGCTTTCGCGCTGTCGGAGGAACAACAGGCGCTCCGCGAGGCGGTGCGCGCCCTCGCGGACGACAAGATCGCACCGCGGGCCGCTGAGGTGGACCGGACCGCCGAGTTCCCGTGGGACGTCTACGAAGCCCTGGTCAAGGCGGACTTCCATGCGGTGCACATACCGGACGCCTACGGCGGCGCGGGCGCCGACGCGATAGCGACCGCCATCGTCATCGAGGAGGTCGCCCGCGCCTGCGCGTCATCGTCGCTGATCCCGGCGGTGAACAAGCTAGGCACGGTGCCGCTCATGCTGGCGGCCCCCGCCTCGCTGAAGGAGCGTTACCTTCCGCCGGTGGCGCGCGGCGACGCCATGTTCTCCTACGCGCTGTCCGAGCCGGAAGCCGGCTCGGACGCCGCCGCGATGCGCACCCGGGCGGTCAGTGACGGCGACAGCTACGTCCTGAACGGCGTCAAGCGGTGGATCACCAACGCGGGCGTCTCGAAGTTCTACACGGTGATGGCCGCGACCGATCCTTCCGCGGGAGCGAACGGTATCTCCGCTTTCGTGGTGGAGGACTCCGACGACGGCTTCTCCTTCGGCGCCCCCGAGCACAAGCTCGGCATCAAGGGATCGCCGACCCGTGAGCTGTACTTCGACAACTGCGCGATCCCCGCGGACCGGCTGATCGGCGCCGAAGGCGAGGGTTTCAAGATCGCGCTGCGCACCCTGGACCACACGCGCATCACGATCGCGGCCCAGGCGCTCGGCATCGCCCAGGGCGCGCTCGACTACGCCCTCGGTTACGTCAAGGAGCGCAGGCAGTTCGGCAGGCCGGTGGCCGACTTCCAGGGCCTGCAGTTCATGCTCGCCGACATGGCGATGCGGCTCGAGGCCGCCCGCCAGCTCACCTACGCCGCCGCAGCGAAGTCCGAGCGCGCGATGGCGGGCGAGCACGTCGAAGACCTGACGTTCTTCTCCTCCGCCTGCAAATGCCTCGCCTCCGACGTCGCGATGGCGGTCACCACCGACGCCGTGCAGCTCCTCGGCGGCTACGGCTACGTCAGCGACTACCCCGTCGAGCGCATGATGCGCGACGCGAAGATCACCCAGATCTACGAGGGCACCAACCAGATCCAGCGCATGGTCATGGCGCGGCAGCTGCTCAAGTAGGAAATTAGCCGCCAGATGGTCATGTGCCTGCACGCCGAACCGTAAGCGATCAGTCGGACAAGGCGGGCGCAGGGCTGTGCCTTAAAGTGCGTTGGCTCCTTTTGAGCAGCGCTCTGGGCTGGAGCGGCGCGGGTAGTTGAGCAGTCGGGGCAGTCGTTATCCTCACGGTGCGTGGTGGCGCCAGAGAACAGCCGCGCGCTGCCCGTGACCTCGCGTCTGGCCGGGGTCGCCTTATGCTGGCTTGCGGGCGAGGTCGTAGGCGAAGCTCACGGTGTCGGGGAAGGCGCCGTCGTCGCTGTGCGGGCTGAGGCTGGCCGCGAGGTCGTCATCGAAGGCGGCGGCCTGGTCGCCGAGTACCGGCGGCGGAAGGACCGATGTCGAGCGGATGTGCCCGGCGAGTTCCGGCAGGCTCCAGCGGTGCACGGCGGTGAACTCACGGCGCCCGGCCGCCTCGAACCCGGCCTCGGACAGCACCTCGGCATCAGGCCGGCGCCTGCGTGCCAGATCCCAGCCCGCGGGTGCCCGGTTCCCGGCCCCAAGCGCCGTCCGCCATCTGGCCATGACGGCCGCGAGCGCCTGCTGCCAGTCCCGCCCGCCGGCCCAGGGCGAGGTCGACCAGCACAGCGCCAGGCAGCCGCCCGGCTGGAGCCAGCCGAAGACCTGGCGGGCGACCAGATCGCGGTCGAGCCGGTGGAACGCGTTGCCGATGACGGCCAGTTCGAACGAACCAGACCTGGCGTCAAGGGACTCGGCGCTCGACACGACCGGCCGGACCTCGCCGGCGCCTGCGGCGGCCGTCTTGGCCCGGACCACGTCCACCATGTCCGGCTCCTGGTCCACCGCCCACACCCCGTCGGGGAACCAGCGGCGCAGCGGGAAGGCGAGCTGGCCGGTGCCGCAGGCCATGTCCAGCAGCCGCCCGTGCCCGGAGACGGCGGCGCGCTGGACCAGGTCCGCCAGCATCGTCTCCGGGTAAGGCAGCCGGTACTGGTCGTAGAATCCGGCGCTGCCACGGTACAGGTCCGCCGCGAACCTCACCTCGTCAGCCACAACGCCCCCAGCGTGAATCGCCCGGTCCAGCCGGAGGCACAGTTGCCACCGCGCTGAGGATACGCCCCGGAGACTGACAACCCGCGATTCCCGCTGCGGCCAGCTCGACTCGCCGTGACCGGCGCAAGCCGGCCACCATGGGGATGCTCGCAGGCGGTGCCGCGGCCCATAGCTCTGTGACTGGCAAGGCCCCGGGTGCTCAAGTATCCTGCTCGCTGCTCGTGTAGTGCTCAAGTACGGCACCGGGTGCTCATGTAGATGGTTCCCTACAGAGAACTGTGTAGGGATCGCGTGAACTTGAACACCATGAGCTGGGCGTTTTGTTGTAGTCGAATAGCTCTCGGCGAGCTGGTTGCCGGGTAGGTGAACAGTCCCGGGCGCTGCTTGGAGTAACGTTCCGTGATTGTCGTCCTTGCCTTTCGGGATTGCGCGAGTGATTCCAGGGCGGGGGGACGTCGCGGGCGAAGAGCTGGCCGTAGGCGGTCAGTCCTTCGGGGCCGTCGGCCCCGAATCGCCAGATCATCCGGCGCGCCGTCATCACCGACACGTCTAGCTCGGCGGCCTTGGCCCGGCAGCGTTCCAGCTTCGGGCTTCCGGGAGCGTACTGAGGCTGCGGTTCCCCGGGCAGTGCAAGCGCCTCGCTGCCGCGCTGGTATCCGGTCAGTACTTCAGGCACATGGCCGGTCAACTTCCGTATTTCTTCCGTCTCCGGCGGTGTCAGTCCGCTCGTGCCGTTCATGCCGCCACTTCCAGTGCGGCGTCGGCATCAAGATGGCTGTGCAGGTCAGTTGCCAGGCGCTGCTGCCATAGCAGTCGCAGCACAGCGGCCTTGACCTCACCAGGCCGCCCGGACACCCGGCTGATCACGCCACCGATCGTGTCGCCGGGCCTGACTGCGGCGAGAACGTCTTCGGCCAGCTGTCCGGACAGCAGGCCGGGCCGCCGGTAGGCGGCCAGGAAGCGCAGGTTCGCTAGCAGCACCGGGTCGGCCCCGCTCCAGATCTCGTACTGCCAGCCACGTTCTCCAATCAGCTGCCCCGGCCACGCCAGTGCCTCGGCGATCCGCGGCTCCTCAAGCTTGCCGGACGGCTTGACGTTGATGACCCGCACCGATTTGTCGGCTTGCGCCAGCAGGAAATCCGGCACATGCTGGCGGGCCGTCCCGGCCACGCGGGCCTGCAGCAGGAACGGCTGCGCCCCGATCGCCGCCACGTCACGGTCGAAGTCGGCCAGCAGCAGCCGCGCCAGTTCCAGGCGACTCTCGTAGATCACGTGCCCGCCCATCGTCGCGGACCAGAAATACCCGGGATAGTGGGCCTGGCCGCGGGCACTGCGCGCCTGCCGCCACGGCACCGCGGCGATCACCTGGCGGGCCTGCACCAAGCGCAGCGGGAAGCTGGCCTCGCCATCATCAGCCATGCGCAGCGACACCGTCGCATCTACAGGCAGCCCAGCACCCGCCTGGACGCCAGCCACGGGAGGTAACCCCGCGAACCGGGACGCCATGACCCGAACCTACCCGTGCGCTGGCAGCCGGCCCGGTATAGACACGCCGCACTTCCGCAGCCGCCTGTCCCTGTCGCTCGGGCTCGATCACGACCGCGACGCGTTCTTGTCCTTGGGGGTAGGGCGCACCGGTGTACTTCGTGGACAGCTGGCCGGCGATCTCCCACGCCGCGTCGCCCTTGAGCCATCCGGCGGCCCGCCCGCGGACGATACGGGCTCGAACGGGTTGTTGACGGGCGCGATGGACAGCGCCATCTGGGGATCACGGCGCAGGTTGCGTGCTTTGCGTGAGCCCGGGCCGGTGAGGAAGTCGGTCCGGTCGCCGTGGGTGCCGAGGAGGCGCCGCAGCCGGTGGCGGCGACGCGGCGATCTGCCCACAGCAGCGACGGATCGCCGCCGGGCGCCCTGCACGTCGGGAGAGTTTCGTAATACCAATCGTAAATTGGTCCGTAAGGCGGGTGAGGGGCATGGGCTACTTCGGGTACGGCGAGCTGCCGCTGGTGCTGCTGGCGCTGCTCCGCCAGCGGCCGGTGAACGGCTACGAGCTGCTGGGGCAGCTCGGCGAACTGTTCTCGCCCGGGTACGTGCCGTCGCCGGGCAGCGTCTATCCCGCCCTCTCGGCGCTCAGCCGGTCCGGGCTGATCGAGGCCAGGGACGACAACGGCAAGAAGCAGTACCGGCTAACCCCGGCCGGCGAGCAGGCACTCGGCGCGCGCCGGGGCCAGCTCAGCGCGATCGAGGCCCGCTGCGGCGTCTGCCTGCGCGACCGCTCCGACGTCGAGGCCGAGCTCGGCCGACTCCAAGCTGCTGTGAGCGTCGCATCGTCCCGCGCCGACCCCGCCCCCCTGGTCAGCATCCTGCACGGCGCAACCAGCCAGGTGAAAGCTCTCGGCGATCCCAAGAAGAAGCCATGACAGTCAGCGACGACCCATTCGAATCAGCCGCGCGCCACGAGCACGCCGGCCAACTGCGCCGGGAAGCGGCAGCCGCCGCAGTCCGCAGCAGCCCCGGCACGGTGTCCGGCAGTCGCGGCATGCTGATCGCGATCGTGGTGTTCCTCGGCCCGTACGTGCCGTGGGCCGTGGCCCGCGCCGGGAACCACGCCTGGACGACGCCGACCGCTGGCAGGGCGATCGTCAGCTTCTTCTCCGGAACGGGGCTTCCGTTCGCCGCCTGCACCGGCTGGCTGCTCGTCCTGGTGTGGGTCTGGGCCATCGTCGCCGCGAGCATCCCGTCAGCCCGGCGCAAGCGCTAGAGCCGCATGTCACGGTTCCAGGCCGGGCGCGGCCCGGAAGTCGTCCATGCAGAACGGCATCGACTCGTGCTCGCAGGCGATCTGCCACGCGCCGTCGCGCTGGCGCAGGCCGAACGTGACGCGGAGCCCCTTGCTGACCTGCCCGGCGGCGCCCATCCGGGCCAGGCCGCGCACGAACGCGACGTCGCCGTCGGCCGCGCCGACCATGAGGCCGGTCCAGAGAACCCGCGAGCCGCTCTACGGGAGGTTCAACCTAACGCTCCCGGTGTTCCCGTTCCACTCCAGCGGATTTCCGCTGGTCAAGCGGCACAGGATGCGCAACTGTGCCGGCAAGCCCGTAACGGAATTGCGGCTTTCATCGCGTGCGGTAAGCGTCTGCGCGGTGCGTGACGGAGGTGATGATGATCGTGACCTGTTCGTCCTCGATGAGGTACAGCACCCTGTATTCGCCCCGGCGCGCTGAATACTGCGGGGCGAGCGGCTCAAGGAGCGGCTTGCCGACACGGTGCGGCTTCTCCGCGAGCGGCCCGTGGATAAATTCCCAGCACGCGGCGGAGATCTTCTCAGGCATACGCTGCAATGCGCGTACCGCGGCGGGACGCAGCACGACGCGGTGGCTCACCGCGCCTGCTGCCGGTGCATCGAGATAAGGGCCTCAAGCGTCGCCATGCAGACGGGATCCGGCAGGCCGCGAGCATGCATGTCGGCTACCACGTCCGCGTCATCCCCGAGGTCGATCCCTTGTGCCCGGGCGGCCATGATCTTCTCCATCTCGGCTGCCGTGACATAGCGGTCCTCCGCGGAGTCCGCCTTCGACTGCTCGACGTCCTGCATCACGGCCGCGTCGGCGAGCACGTCGAGCGTCTCCATGATCGACTCGAAGTCCTCGTCGGAGATCATCCAGATCACCGGGACTCCGTTGCGGGTCACCAGGACCCGCTGGTGGGTGGCGACCGCCTCATCGACGAGCGCTGAGAAGTTCTGCCGGGCCTCGGCAACAGGAACAGTCGTCATGTACAGAATTCTAGCGCACTGGCTGGTGGTCTGCGGAAGGTAGTCAGGCGCCGACTTCGCGCAGCGCGCGCAGCGTCCTCCGGGTTGTGGCCGCCCTGCAAGCGCACGAGCCACGCCACAGGCCGGGAAACCTGGTTCGCCGACTCTTCTGACTGTTCGCCGGGACTTTTCAGCTGCCATACCGCTTTCGCCACCCTGTTCGGTCAACTAGACGTGCAACCGGACTACGCGTCGGCGGTCGGGGTTGCCGCGTCCGCGTCAGCAGGCAGCTAGCGCGAGCGGCGGGTCTGGGGCGTGACGTCTGGCGACTCGTTCATGCCGCTCGCCGCGAGGTACCGGGCGATCCGCGTCATGCCTTCGCTGGCCGGGTCCAGGGTGGCCCGGGCGAGCGGCAACAGCCGCTGGTAGGTCGGCCACGTCGCGGGATCCTGCGGGTCGGCGGGGAGCGCGGCCTCGACCAGGGCCTCGCCGGCCTGCTGCCAGTGGGCGGCCTGTTCGGCGGTGAGCCGTTCCCGTACGCCCGCCCGGGCCAGCGGGTGCACCTGCACCCCATGGTGAACGACGTGGCGGACCAGCGACTGGTAGTGGAGGCCGTTCATTGGGTCGCTGGCCTTGATCGGGTTGCTCAGCAGGGGGCCGAGCACGGCGGCTGCTGTCTCCGCCTCTGCTGCCTCCGTCCCGGTCGCGCCTGGCAGGGTGGCGGGCGGCTGGCCGACGTGAAGCACCAGGTCGAAGAGCGGGACGGGCATGTCAGGAAGGCATGCCAGCATCCGCAGCAGGCCGTACATGGCCTTGGAGTGCTCAGCCACCCAGGACAGCGTCACGTCGACGCCTTCGGCCACGTCCGCCGGGTCGGCCCCGGCAGCAGCCTCGCGTTCCAGCACCACCATGGACATCGGGCGGACCCGGATCGTGAACATGATCGGGCTATCGTCCTCCGGCTCATGCCCGGCGTACCCGCCCAGGTCGACGGTGCAGGTCCGCTTCCCGTCCTGCTCCGGCGCGAACAGGATACGGCAGATGGGCTGATAGGGGGACGCGTACCGCTGCCCGTCGATCGGCTTGCTGGGACGGGAGGCCCACCACTCCCAGATTCCGGTGCCGCCGAGGCCCACGCACTGGTCATTGCCGTGCTCGTCCTGGCGGACGAAGCGCAGGTTGCCCTCCCGGTACGCCTTTTTGATCATCGCGGCGAACACTTTGATGTCGCAGACGGTGACGCCTTCCGGGAGGCTACGGTTGACGAAGAGGATCCGGGAGAGACCCTGGCGCCGCAGCTCGTCGAAGGAGACAGTGACGGGGGGCCTGCGGTACCCCATAGCGTCCAGCGGGCCTAGCTGGACGAGGTTCTCGGCCGGGGGTCGGCCGGCGGGGCGGGTGCTGATCGGGAAGGTAGCCACGGTGGGGCGATCCTCGACGGGTTCCTTTTCCGGTATCCGCGCCTTGAGGGTGGCCTGGCGTGTGCCATCGTGTTCCGGGGCTAGCGTCAGGGTCCAGCCCGCCCGCCGGGGCGTGATCAGCGCCCACTCCCAGAGCCCGTTGTTCCCCACGCCACGGCAGAGCTGGTCGCCGTGCTCGTCGGGCGGGTCGATGAGCAGGGTTTGGGGCGGGTTGTATGCCTCTTCGATCATCACGGCGAACGCGTTCACGTCGCAGATCGTGACGCCCTCCGGCAGGAAGGCATGCACAAACAGCGCCTCGGGCAGGCCGCGGCGGCGCAGGTCCGCGAAAGAGGCGGTAACGGGGGGCCGGTGGTAGCCGAGGTTGTCCTGCGGGCCGAACTGGACGGATTCCATAGCGCCGACCCTAGCCACCGCACCGACCCTAGCCACCGCCACCGACATTCCAGCATTCCGGTCGACGGGTTGACGGGTCGGCTGAGCGGCCCCCGTCATCTCAGGGTTGCCGGGCGGCACGGGTTGTCGGTTTCCACTGGTCAGACGGCACAGGATGCGCAACGGCGCCGGCAAGCCCGTAACGGAATTGCGGCTTTCATTTCCCCGTAGGTGCAGTCGCTGAACTGGCGAAGATTGGCCTCGGCCAGTCCGCAGTGTGCCGATCGCCGGAGACCGCCTCGCGTGCCTGCCCACAGAACCTGCGTATCGGTCGCGGCATGGACGGCTTCCTGCTCGCCCGCCTTCCCATCCCAGAGCGCGTCTACCAGGCGGCTATGGCGCTGGACTGCCTGAAGGACGTTACCAGCCGGGGCCTGGTCTCAGTTGAGCTGGGCGGGGGCGACGCGGAGTCCGGCTGCGGTTGCTCCGGCGTGCAGGCGGCGGTCCCATACGGCAACGACGAGTTCGGGATCTGCAATGGCCAGGGCGCTCGCAAGGTGAACCGCATCGGCGCCGCGCAGGGCATGGCGTCCGGCGAGCCGGCCGGCGTGCTGCTCCACGGCCGCGGTGAGCTCCACCGGGCGGATGGCCGCCCAGTACTCCTCCCAGGCCGTTTCGGCGGCGCGCAGGCCGTCCTTGTCGAGGTCGTGGTTGCGGGCGGACGCGGCCAGGGCCGCGCGGACCTCCGGGTAGGCGAGCCTGCTTGCCACGGCGGCGTCAGAGCCGTCCCATAGCTCTGCGGCCAGGTCGCTGCCTGCCTCCTCGACGACGAGCTTGACCAGTGCGCTGGAGTCGAAGCAGACGATCGCCAACGTCAGCGCCGCTGCTCGCTGACGATGTCGGCCACCGGCCGGCGCGGCCGGGGACGGGAGCGCCCGGACGCCACCGGGCGCTGCGCGGTCGCCGGGCGGCCGATCACTCCCTCGGCGGCCAGTCGCTGCAGCGTGCTGGCAGTGGTCAGGCCGAGCAGCCGGGCAACCGGCACGCCGCGGTCAGTGATCACGAGCTCACCGCCTCCGCGCACCTGTTCCATCCACTCGCTCAGGTGCGCCCGCAGTTCAGTGACAGGTACGTCCATAGCTGGATTGTACACTCAGGCAATCTCCTATCTGTACATCAGCGGACCCCGGGCCGCCCCTGCTGCCGACGGAACAAGTCGGCGACGGCGAAGTGACACGCTGAAGAGATGCTAGATCGCGAAGCCTTACGCCTGAACTTGCAACGGCCATGATCTGCGCGGCGCCACAGGGGCGTGCGGTCAAAGACCGGGCGCGGGATGGCGCGGCCGGGGTGAGTCAGCCTATGGCCTCATAGCATCATGCCAGTGGTCGCCGGTCGTTGCGACGGTCGGGGTTCCGGGGCTGGATTTCGGTGATGCCGCCTGCCTGCACCAGCTGACTTGTTCGCTGCGCTTGAGCTGTGCCGGGTATCGACTAATATCCTGGTCTCCACTATATTGGCGGTATGTCCCTCAGGCCCATGACCGGGCAGGCGTTCTTCGTGCTCACCGCGCTGGCCGACGGCCCGCGGCACGGGTACGGCATCGTGCTCGAGGTGGCCGAGCTGTCGCAGGGCCGGGTGAAGCTGAAGATCGGCGGCCTGTACGGGGTGCTGGACCGGCTCTCCGGCCAAGGGCTGATCGAGCCCGACCGGGAGGAACCGCACGACGGTCGGCTGCGCCGCTACTACCGGCTGACCCGGGACGGGCGGCGCGCGCTGGCCGAGGAGGCCGAGTTGCGCGCCGCCACCGCCCGCGTGGTGCGGCTGAGGCTGGGCCTGGCCGGCGGGGAGGCCGCCGGATGAACATCGACGGCCCGGACCTCGAAGACCGTTACCGGCGGGTGCTGCGGCTGCTGCCCGGCTACTACCGGGATCGGTGGGAAGAAGACATGGTCGCCGCCTTCCTGAACAGCCAGATGACCGGTGACGAGGACGAAGACGACTACATCTCGGGAGCCGCGCCCAGAACAGCGCGTGGCCGCCGTCTCCTTCCGGCACGAACTGCTGGCTGATGACCTCCAGACCGGCCTGGGTGAGCCATGTCCGGTAGGTGGCGGCGTCGGCCTGGCCTCCACCACATGGCCGCAGGTCCGCCGAGCCAGTTGTCCTCGGTGCCGGTCCAGGCGTCTTGCCCGGTGATGGCGAGGAGCCACCCGCCGGGGCGCAGCCAGCGGGCGGTGCCGCGCAGCAGGTGCGGCTTGCGGTCGAGCGGCATGTGGATCAGCGCGTACAGGCAGACGACGGCGTCGAAGGAGCCGGGCGGGAAGTCCAGGTCCCGTGGCGTCGGCGCGGAGGAAGACGGCGCTGGGAACGAGCCAGCGAGCGCCGCAAATCCCGCACCTGACCCGCCCCGGCCAGGCAACGAGAGCGGGACCAGTTCCACGCAGGTATAGCGTTAGCGGGTGCCTGATGCGATCTTCGCTCATCCGCGCCTAGCGGCCGTCTACGACGCTTTCGACGGGCACCGTGACGACCTGGACCTCTACCTGGGCCTCGCCGACGAGCTGGCGGCAAGCATGGTACTGGATGTCGGTTGCGGGACCGGGAGCCTCGCGGTCCGGCTCGCCGCAGGCGGCCGCACGGTGGTCGCGGTGGACCCGGCCAAAGCGTCGCTTGAGGCCGCCAGGCTCAAAGACGGGGCGGCGGAAGTCCGGTGGATTCACGGCGATGCGACAGCGCTGCCCGCGCTCAGCGCCGACCTTGCGGTGATGACCGGGAACGTAGCCCAGGTTTTCCTCACCGACGAAAGCTGGGAACAGTCACTTCTCGGAATCGGCGCAGCACTCCGGCCCGGCGGGCACCTGGTATTCGAGACCAGGCGTCCCGAGTACCGGGCCTGGCAGGAATGGGCGGCCGGTACAGGTCCGGTCACCCTGGATGTCCCCGGCGTCGGAGCGGTAGAACAACGGCGCGCTGTGACGCAGGTGAACCTGCCGTTCGTCTCCTTCCGTTACACCTACAGGTTCGCCGACGGCGCCATCGTGACCTCGGACTCGACGCTGCGTTTCCGTGACCGCGAGGAGGTGGAGTCCAGCTTGGCCGCCTGCGGCTACCGCGTACTGGAAGTGCGCGACGCACCCGACAGGCCCGGACGGGAGTTCGTGTTCATCGCCGAGCACCTGGCCTTCAGGGCCGTCAATCACTCGCCGCAGGACACTGACAACTCCGCATGCGCAGAACGTCAACGATGTGGTTGAGCTTTTGTCGTCGGCCGCCCTGCGCCGCACCGGGCACGTCCGGTGCCCGAGGCCGGGGTGGAACCCCTGCCGCACAGCCTTGCAGATGACAACTGCCTACACAGAGGACATCCGAAATGACGACTAGCCGGTCCTGCGCAGGCTTGTTGTCATCTGGGGACTATGGATGCCTGCTTTGCGGTGCGGGGTAGTTGTCATTTCCCTCGTCGGGCGGCGCGGGGGGCCGGGTCCGCGTGGCTATGGGGCGGTCGCCAGGATCCCGCCCGGCCCGGCGCCCGGGATCGCGGGATGGCGGTGCGCGCGCACCCATGCGCCCAGGGCCGCGGCCAGGATGACGGCGGCCAGGCGGGGCAGGATGCCGGCCAGGATGCTGGCCTGGTCACCATGCAGGAGCGGCGTGACGGCCACGGCCGTCGCCGTGACGAGCGTGGCGGCTGCCGACAAGCGGCGCTCCCGCTGGTCGGCGACGGTCGCCACGGCGAGCAGGACGGAAAGGATCATGATCGTGTCGAGGTCGGTCAGCATGTACGCCAGCAGGATGCCGGCGAGGGCGCCCAGCGGCTTGCGTCCGCGCAGCAGCAGCGCGACGGTGCACTCAGCGAGTGCCAGGATCTGGAACATCGTGTGAGTGCCGCCTCGCCCGGCCCCGGCGTGCAGCGCGATCCATGCCGCGCCGAGCGCCGCAATGGGAAGCACGGGTGCCGCCGCCCGCACCCACCGCGCGCGAAGCCTCCTGCGTATGTCGCTCATGCCGCCGAGGTTACGGCCAGACAGCCTCCCGCGCGTCGGCCTGGAAGCTGAACCTTGCCGCCGTTCCTACGGCTCTGGTCGTACGCCGCGGTGTCCCGAACAGTCACCTGCGCCGGTCCTCGCCGCGGGGCCACGGGATCACACGCTACGAGCAGCAAGCGGTCGAACTCCCCTACGTCATCGCGTCGCAGATGACAAGTAGCTGCACAAATGACAGTCGGGATGGCAACTAGGCGGTCTAGACGACACCTTCACCGGATCCCTACAGGCAGGCATTTTGCCTGCCCGGCGAAAGGAACCGGCGCCCGCCAGCAGCAGCCGGCCCGCCTCGATGCCGGAGACGGTCCACGCCTCGCCGTCATAGACGATCACGGTCCCGGTCGTGACCGCCGTGGCCCCTGGCCGGGCGGTCACGCTGCACGCTCCAGCATCGTGTCGGCCGACAGCGGCACCGACAGGTCCGCGCGGAACACGCCCCGCCAGACCAGGTGCAGCACCGCCGCGCGCACCTCGCCGGCACGGCCAGGCCGGGCACCTTCCAGGTCGCCGATGCCCACCGTGGGCGTCCCCCGGCCAATGACCGCGGCCACCAGGTCCGCATCCACCCGGCCGGGATACCGGTACCCGGCCAGGAACCGCACGTTCGCCAGCAGCACCGGATCAGTCCCCGACCAGACCTCGTGCCGCCAGCCGCGGGCGGCGAACACCTCCCCGGCCCAGGCCAGCGCGTCCGCGACCCTGGGAACCGCCAGCTGATCGGCGGGCTTGACGTTGACCACGCACACCCCGCCGTCACGGTCGGCCAGCAGGAAGTTGGGCACATACCGCCGCACCCGCCGCCCCGCCCGGATCAGCCCGGCTGACCCTGTATCGCCGACGGCAGGATCAAAACCGCCGGCATCCCCCAATGTCACGCACCGCAGTCTGCCAGAAACAGTGAGACAGTGACGTTCAGTTAAGAAAACGATCAATCACCTATGTCACCACCACCAAGGCGGCCTGCCAAGATCACCGAGACTCACCAGATCACTCGCACGTGCAGTGAGAACGACCGGGACCTGTCATTTCCCTCTTCGCCGGGCCACGCTGGTCGGCCTGCGCGGTGTGCCCGGCGACTTGAGCGCTTGACAGAGGGCGGTGCCCCTGGCTCCACTCGCCGGGGACGATCACCGAGCCGGCCGCCCAGCTACCTGACCGCCGTCACGCTCTGGATGATGACCGCATAGCAGGGGTGCCACCGTGGTTCGCGCAGTCCGGCGGCGGTGATCAGCCGGGTGGCCCGGGACCTGGTGCGGGCCTTGCCGCGGCGGTTGCCGGCCATTGTCGGCCACAGCAGGTTCGAGAACAGGTCGGTCAGCACGAGAGCGCCGCCAGGCGCGAGGACGCGGGCGCACTCGCGGATCCCGGCGCCCTGGTCCGTCCAGTGGTCGAAGGACGTGGTGCTGACCACCAAGTCGTAGGCGCCGTCGTCGGCGGGAAGCCGCTCGGCCGTTCCCCGCATGAAGTCCAGCCGCTCATCAGACGAGGCTGACCGCGCCGCCTCGATCATCTTCGGTGCCGCGTCGATGCCGAGGAACTCATCCGTCTGCGGCAGCCGGGCGGCGAGCTGGCGCAGGGCATAACCGGTCCCGCAGCCCACGTCGAGGACGCGGCGCGGCGCCGGCACCCGGCTGAGGGCAAGCTTTACCACGCGGTCGGAGATCTCCTTGTGCAACTGCCCGTGCCAGCCCGACTCATACGAAGCGGCACGGTCGTCGAACGCCTGCACATCCCGGTCATATGACATACAGCAAGTCTCCCTTGCCCAAGCCGCCTGCTCCCAGTTTCCCCGCGACCGCCCTCTCCCCGGCACTGCGCACCGCAGCGCGGCAACACTGCGTCAGCACCCTGGCCAAACCCAGCGGCACCCACCGCAGAAGACAAGTAGCTGCACAGATGACATCTGGAGAGTTTGGATATCCGTTCTCTAGCGCGGGGAAGTTGCCATTTCCCTCATCCGGCGGCCTGCATGTCTCCTGGTGGCCAGGTGAGCCGTGTTCCGAGCGCACCGGCCAGCCGGGCGATCGCCTGCCGCGCGGGCGGCCTGCCGACCTGCCCGGGGAGCCAGGCGCAGGCGAGGCTCGCCGCGACGACGTCCGCGGTGGCGGTGATCGCGGTCAGGCAGTCCTCGATGCCGGAGAGCGTGGGGCCGGGACCCGCGGGGAACCGCAGCCCGGGAACCTGGCTGCTGTCCAGGATGTCGACGTCCACGTGCAGGTAGACCGGCAGCTCGCGGAGCCCGGACAGCGCGTCCCGGAAGGCGCCGGCCGTGGCGGGGATGCGGCGGACCTGGCTGGCGGTGAGGGCGTCGCGTTCGGCGGGATCGAGGTCCCGCGCGCCGGCCAGCACGATGTTGTGCTCCGGCACCGGCCGCAGCCCGAGCGGACCGGCGAGCACCTCAGGTGCACGGCCGGCCAGCATGGCTATTGCCATCCCGCCGAGATAGCCGGAGATCGTGATGGCCGGGGTGTTGAAGTCGCCGTGGGCGTCCAGCCACACTACGGCGATCTCCCGGTGCCGCTCCTGGAGCCCGGCGGCCACGGCGAGGCCGACGGGGCAGTCCCCGGACAGCACCAGCGGCCGGGGCGCCCCCGCTACCGCGCCCGCGACCGCCCGCTGGAGTACGGTCACCCGGCTCGTCACGGCGCCGTCCGGCAGCGGCGGGGCGATGGCCGCGACCGTGCCCGCGGGGACCGGGAAGTCTGGAATGTGCTCGTCCAGGTGCCAGGGAGCCACGATCAGGTCCCAGGCATCGCTGGTGTCACCCGGCATCGGCCACGTTCCTCTCATTCCGCTGGGCAGGCAGATCCCGGAGCCGTACCGGCTCTGCGCCCCCGGCCTGCAGGAGGATGCTATCTGGACCTTGACCCGGGCCGGGGCGCCGCGCAGCACGCCCTCACCCGTGCCTGCGCCGCCAGCGGCGCCGCCCGGGAAACCACGTCGCCCTCGGACCCTGCCACCGACGAGACTGCCGCGCGGCCAAGTGGTGCACAAGGCAGCCTGACGGGATCAGCCTCGGCTGAATAACTCCTGGCGGCCTCAGAATCCGATGGCCTCGCGGAGCAGCAGGACGGTGCCGCGCCCAGGTTCGGGTTCAGCGTTGAGGATAAGGACGCGGTTGAGGGCACTGGGCTGCCCGTAGACTCTCATGACGCGCTCACTTTCCAGCCGGAGGCAGTGCTCTTCGACGCGGCGCAGCGCGGCGGGCAGGTCGGACACCACCTTCTGCGCCCCGACGACCCAGATCACGCGAGCAGCGGCACCGGCGTAGCCGGGCAGCTGGGCTCCGCTGGCCGAGGCGGCTACCAGGGAACCGGTCTCGGTGACCGCGGCGACGCTACCCACGATGACATCGGGGCTTGCCATCCGCCGCCAGATCTCGGCCAGGTCCTTGACCCGGCTCAGGTCCCGGCTGCCC
>Ga0213875_10000309_pt1 | contig 46706 bp, 45 predicted proteins | sample BarmaccomBMRX_R8_FD_160105 | JGI IMG/M metagenome (GOLD analysis project Ga0213875, IMG submission 160105) | Root-associated microbial communities from Barbacenia macrantha in rupestrian grasslands, the National Park of Serra do Cipo, Brazil - RX_R8 | ecosystem: Host-associated > Plants > Roots...
GCGGCGCGCCCGCCCGCGGCGCGCCCGCCCGCGGCGCGCCCGCCCGCGGTGCGTCCGCCCCGCGCCTGGCGCCGCCGGCGCCGTGAGCCCCCTTTCGCGGTTATTGAGTGTTGTTCGGTTCGGAATTGCGAACAGAACAACACACGATCATGGGTGCGGGACCCGGTGATGGTCACGTTGGGGGCGGAGATGACGAGGTTCGAGCGGATCTCGGTGATGTTCGCGTCCTGTGCGGTCCTGATCGTGAGGTCCCAGACGAGGGCGCACGGTCAACGGCTCCGGCCCCGCGCGACGAATAATGAGGTGCGGGCGGGCGCCGGGGGCACCTTATGATCGTCGTTCGGATGGCGGAGTGCCGGGCCGACGGGAGGCGAACGCTGTGAAGATCGTGGTGGACGACCTTTCTGGCCCCGAGATCGCCAGGTTCCTCGAAGAGCACGTGCGGGAGATGCGGTCGGTCTCGCCGCCGGAGAGCAAGCATGCCCTCGACCTCGACGGGCTGCGCGGGCCCGAGGTCACGTTCTGGTCGGTGCTGGACGCTGGCACGCTGGTCGGCTGCGGCGCGATCAAGCGGCTGGATCCCAGGCACGCCGAGCTGAAGTCGATGCGCACCGCGCCGGCGCGCAAGCGCAGCGGGATCGCGTCGCTGATGCTCGAGCACATCATCGCCGAGGCCAGGCGGCTGGGGTTCACCAGGCTGAGCCTGGAAACCGGCTCAGCCGAGTTCTTCCGTCCCGCCAGGAGGCTCTACGAGAAATTCGGCTTCGGCTACTGCGAGCCGTTCGCGGACTACCGGCCGGATCCGAACAGCGTGTTCATGACGCGCGTGCTCTAACCGGTAACAAGCCCCTGGGCGTGGGCGGAAGCGATATAAGAGGGCCATGCCCTACCAGCCGGCCAGCCCCGCCGAAGCCGTCACGCTCGCCGTGCAGGCGAGCCGGGCGCTGGCCGCGGCCGGACAGGACGACATGGTGTGGGGGCACGCCGGAATCCGCGACCCGGACCGGCGCGGGGTGTGGATGAAGAGCGCGGGCTGGGGCCTGGAGGAGATCGACGCCAGCAGAATCGTCCTGGTCAGCCCCGAAGGAGAGGTGCTCGAGGGCAGCGGCAAGCGGCACATCGAGTACCCGATCCACACCGGAATCCTGGCGCGACGGCCGGATGCGGGCGCGGTCGTGCACACGCACTCGCCGGCCGCGAACCAGTTCTCCGCGCTGGACGTTCCGCTGCGCCCGCTCGATCACGCCGGCTCGCTGTTCGCCTATCCGGAGATCCCGCGCTTCACGCTGACCGGCGGCCTGATCAAGACGGGCGAGCTGGGCGTCGCGCTGGCGGCGGCGCTCGGCGGGGCCCGCGCCTGCCTGATGCCGCAGCACGGCATCGTCGCGGTCGGCGCCGACACGCCGACCGCGGTGATGACCGCGATCCTGCTCGACCGTGCGTGCCGGACGCAGCTCGCCGCGATGGCGGCGGGGCCGCTGCGGCGCTGGGGTACGGAGGAGGACACCATGGCCAAGCGTGCGGACGTGTGGTCTGACCGGCAGTTTCACGCCGGGTGGGAGTATCTGCTGCGCCGCTCATGATCCGGGGGTGCCGGCCGCCGGGACCACGCGCCACAGGCCGCCGTTCAGGTTGAGGTTGTTGCCGCTCGCCTGGCCGGGCGCGGTGTCGCCGATGTAGGTGTACAGCGGGTGCCCGTCGTAGGTCACCTGGACGGCCCCGCCGGTACGGGTGATCGTGCCGGTCTTGCCGGTGACGCCGGGGCCCGCGACCGGGGTTCCGGTGACCGGCGGCCAGTACGCGGCGCAACTGCCGTAGCAGGCCGACCGGGTGGGCGTGTCCGGCGCGAACGAGTACAGCGTCAGCCCCCTGGCGTTGGTGAGCACGGTCACGCCGCCGATCGTTGCGGTCTTGAGCTCCGTGCCGGCGCCCGCGGTGGCGGCCGGAGCGCTGGCGGGCACGCTGGTCGCGGCCGCGACCGAGCCGCCGAGGACCGCGAGCGCGATCACCGACAGCGCCGCGACGGCCGGCACGGCGCCGCGCACGCCCGCGAGGCCGCGGGCCGGGGTGATGCCGCCCGCGGGCGCGGCAGTACCGCCCACGGGCGCGCCAGAGCCGCCCGCGCCGCCAGAGCCGCCCACCCTGGCGCCAGCGCGCGCCGGGACGGCCTCGCTCGCCCTGCCGGTTTCCGCCGCAGGCGCGGCAGCGACCATCGCCAGCGCCGCGAACGCGGCCACCTCGATCACCCCCGCGACGGTGCCCGCGGTCGTCCTCACCTCCTTGAACCCGAACAGGCCGACCCAGAGCGACAGCAGGTAGCCGCCGAGCGTGGCGACGGCGAACCCGGCCCCGGCGGCCGTCACGAGGCGGGGCAGCGGCCCGTCGCCGCGGACGAACGCCGTCGCTCCGGCCGCGGCGGCAAGCGCAAACGCGGCGATCACCTGGAGCAGGAAGAGCCAGCCGATCGTCGGTATGGTGCGGTACCCGGTCAGGTACAGGTCAAGGTGAATCGCCGCCGTGGCGGCCAGCAGCCCCGCTCCGGCGAGGAGGAGGAGAACGCGTGTACTAGCCCTCATACCCAGGTACACGTTCCCTGACATGCCGGGGTTCACGCTCCGTAAGGAAACTGTAAGGACCGTCGGCTGTTGTCCAGGCCGGCCAGGAAGCTGAGGAGGGCGGAGCTGGTCTCGGCGGGCGCCTGTTCCGGGAGGTAATGGTCGCACGGCAGGGCCTGGCCGGTGACCTTCGTCGCGTACCGCCGCCAGACGGCGAGCACGTCGTAGTGGCGGCCGACGAAGCTGTCGGAGCCCCACAGGGTGAGGACCGGCGCGGTCACGCGGTCGCCGCGGGAGGCGGACTCCTCGTCGTCGGCGAGGTCGATGCTCGCGGCGGCACGGTAGTCCTCGCAGCTCGCGTGGATCGCCTCCGGGCTGGCGAAACACCGGACGTACTCGGCCACGGCGGCGGGGTCGAACGGCAGGCCGGCCCGCTGGCGCGCGTTCATCGTGGTTCGTATCCAGAACTCCGGGTTGGAGCCGATGAGGCGCTCCGGGATTCCGTCACCGGCGGCCAGGAAGAACCAGTGCCAGTACCCGAGGCCGAAGGCCGCGTCGGCATGGCCGAAGACGTGCCGGGTCGGCACGATGTCGAGCACCGCGAGCCCGGTGACGGCGTCCGGGTAGTCGAGCGCGAGCCGGTGCCCTACCCGGCCACCCCTGTCGTGCCCGGCCACCGCGAACTCGCCGAACCCGAGCTCGCGCATCACGAGCACCTGGTCGCGCGCCATGGTGCGCTTGGCGTACGCGCGATGGTCGGGGCCGCCGGGCGGCTTATCGCTGTCACCGTATCCGCGCAGGTCGGTGAGGACCACGGTGTACTGCTCGGCGAGCGCGGCGGCGACGTGATGCCAGATGAGGTGCGTCTGCGGGTAGCCGTGCAGCAACAGCACAGGGCTGCCGTGCCCGGCGGTCACCGTGTTGATCCCGACCTCGCCGACGCGTACCCGGGTACGGCGGAACGTCGGGGGCAGCGGAATGCTCATCGCCCACCCAGGGTACGCGTGCCCGGCGGTGCGGCGGTGCGGCGGTGCGGCGTTCGCGGTGCGGCGGTGCGGCGTTCGCGGTGCGGGCGGACGATGCAACCGTGGCGACGGGGTTGACGTCATATCTACCGCGAGCCTCACAGAAAGGGACCCGTGGATGACCTCACTTCCGCGCACAGCCCTCCCGCCCGCCACACGGCGGGTCATCGCCGGTGCGGCGGTCACCTGCGCCGCGGCGTTCGCCGCGGGCTGCGCCTCGACCAGCAGCACGCCCTCCGGAGCGGCATCCCCGACCACAACCGCATCGAGCACGGTCGCGCATGCCGCGGCCGGTGGTTCCGCCAGCGCCGCCGCTGGCACGCCGTCCCCCGCCGGCGCCGCCTCCGGCTCCGCCGGCTCCGTCGGCTCCGCCGGCTCGGCGGGCGCCGCGGGACCGGGGCCCCGGCCCTGCGCGACCACCTCACTGCAGGTGTCGATGGGCCCCGGCCAGGGCGCCGCGGGCTCGACGTACATCGCGCTCGACTTCAAGAACATCTCCGGCGCGGCGTGCACGCTCTACGGCTACCCCGGAGTCGCGCTGGCGGGCGGCAGCCCGGTCAGGCAGATCGGCGCCGCGGCCACGCGGTCGAGGGCACTTCCGCCGCGTCTGGTCACGCTGGCGGCGGGAGCGATCGGAAATGCGCTGCTGAAGATCACCGACGCGCGCAACTACCCGGCGCCGGACTGCGGCCCGGTCTCCTCGGGCTACATCCAGGTGTACCCGCCAAACCAGTTCAGCCGGGTCTACGTGCGGTTCGCCAGCACCGCGTGCACGAAGCAGCTCAAGATCCTCACGATCGGCGTCGTCCAGCCCGGCACCGGCGGCTGAGCGGGGCGCCGACCGGAGCCTGACCCGCCGGAGCCTGACCGGCCGCAGCTTACGAGAAGGCCGCCTGCGCGGCTGCCGCGGGCGGGATGGCGGCGAGCAGCGCGCGCGTCCAGTCACGGTAGCCGTCCTGGCTGGGGTGGAAGTAATCGGACGCGAACTTCCCGGTCCACGGCCGGGTGAAGTGCGATGAGATCTCGGCCACCGGCAGGCCGCGCGCTCGCGCGACGTCGTGAATGGCCCGGTTGATCCGCACCACGTAGGGCACGGAGAGTTTGCCGACGATCCCCCAGAACCCGGCGGGAAGCGGCAGGTCGAGGACGACCGTGTTGTCGGGCACCGCCGTGAGCACGGCACGCAGGTCGCCGAAGAGTTTCGCGGGCGCGCTGTACAGGATGTCGTTGGCCCCGATTCCGCAGGTCACCAGGTCGGGGGCAACGGGCAGCGTGGCCAGCAAGGGCACCTGGTCACGCAGTACATCGCGGATGAGCGCGCCCGAGACCGACAGGTTGAGCACGCGCCACGGCTGGCCGGTGCGCGCCCGTAGCTCCTCTAGCACCTGGCCGACGTACCCGCCATCCGGGCTCGGCGCACCGAGCCCCTGGGCCGTGGAGTCACCGAGCACCACCCACAGCGGGCCGGGCTCGGCCAGCACCAAGTCGTTGTGCGCGCGCCAGTGGCCGGCGAAGGCGATGCAGTCAGCGCGCATCGCGGTAACGCCGTCGGTCCACCGCCCGAAGCGTCCCGCGCGCAGTCCCGAGAACTCCGCCGCCGGCGTCCTCGTTACATAGGAGGCCGCGGTCGCGACGATCTCGACCGGCGACCGCCGCCCGCCGCCGGTTCCCGGGAACGCCGCAAGCCAGGCAGGACGGGATACAGTTGGCGGCCGGCGCATGCTCGCTCCCCAAACATTGACGTCGGATGAACGAAAGTAGACCAGAACGTCGCCAAATGTCAACGTTTGGGCGGACACGCGAGGTTCTGCGGACAGGGCCTGGCGACCGCCGAATGTACGCAGTTGAACACCCAAGGTGCGTTCAACTCTTCTCTGGTTTACGGGATTCCGTTACTCTCACTCCGAGTGCACTCGTCGCAACCCACCGCAGGACCGGCAAGAGGGTAATCCTTCGCGAATCGGCGCCGTCCCGCGATCCGCCCTTTGCCTGGGGAGCTCTATCGGCACAAGGAGCCTGAATGCTACGACGATGGGGTGTGCCTCTCGCCACACTCGCCCTGCTGGCCGGCTCGGCACTCGCGGCCGCCAGCGCCACCGCCGCCACGGCGCCGCCAAGCGTTCCCCGGACGGTGGTGCCGGGCGGTCTCGTGGGTCACCTGATCCGGCCGGGAAGCACGGCGGCCGTTCACGGCAGAATCCGCAACCAGGCGTACAGCACCAACTGGTCTGGCTATGCGGCCACCGGCCGCACGTACACGAGCGTCTCGGCCAACTGGACCGAACCGAGGGGCTCGTGCACGGCCTCCAACCAGTACGCCGCCTTCTGGGTCGGCCTCGACGGTTACAACAGCAGCACCGTCGAGCAGACCGGCACGCTGATCTACTGCTCGGGGACCACCGCCCAGTACTACGCCTGGTACGAGATGTACCCGGCCAACCCGGTGTACTTCAACGTCAGCGTGGTCCCCGGCGACCATCTGAGCGCCTCCGTCACATACGACGGCGGCAGCCAGTACACGCTGAGGCTCGCCGACTCGACACGGGGCTGGAGTGAGAGCATCAACCAGTCCCTGTCCGGCGCGGCGCGCTCCTCCGCCGAGGCCATCGTGGAGGCCCCCTGCTGCACCTCCAGCGGCGCCCCGCTGCCGCTCGCTGATTTCCACACGGCCAGCTTCACCGGCACCACGGCCAACGGCTCGGCCATCGGCAACTTCGGCCCGACGCAGATCATCATGGTCGACAACTCCGGGCAGGAGAAGGACACCATCTCGTCGCTCAGCGGCGGCGAGAACTTCTCCGCCACCTGGCTGCGCAGCAACTAAACGGCGCTGCCCACTGACGGCCCCGCGGGCGGGATGCCCGCGGGGCCGTTGGCGCAGCCGGCCCCACTCAGCGGGGCCGCTGGCGCAATCAGCCCCACTCGGCGGGCCGCTGGCACAGAGGCCCGTCTGGCGGGGCCGCTGGCGCAGATGGCCCCACTCGGCGGGGCCGCTGGCGCATTTGGCCCCGTCTGACGGGGGGCCGTGGGCGTAGCTGGCCCTGGGGCGGTGAGCGCGCGAGTGCGGGATGCCCCGCGCGGGGAGGCGGCGGTCAGGCCTCGTGCTTCCGCGTTCCTGGGTTGGGCGGCGTGCCGGGCGAACCCGGCGGCGCCGGCGTCATGACCGTCAGCACCTTGCGCTCCCCCGGCTCCAGCGGCGGCGCGCCGACGGCGCAGTTGACCTTGCACTCGGGCTCGGGCCTGCCGGGCACCGCGCGCAGCACGTCGTCGCGAATCGTCAGCCCGGACAGCACGGCGCCGAGGAAGAGGCACGTGGCGCCGATCAAGATGGCGATCCGGAAGCCGTGCAGGAACACCAGCGGGTGCGCCTGGACGTCTCCGGTGAGCCCGGCGAGCGGCGGGATCGCCGCGACGAACAACAGCGACGCCGCCCTGGCGACCGCGTTGTTCACGCCGCTGGCCACCCCGGCGTGCCGCACGTCCGCGGTCGCGAGCACGGTCGCGGTGAGCGGCGCGACGACGGCGCACAGGCCCAGCGCGAACACGACCACGGCGGGCAGCACGTCGGCCACGTATGAGGTATGAGGCCCGATGCGCGTCATCAGCACCATGCCGGCGCCGGCCACGGTGAGCCCGGCGGTCATTGGGATCCGCGGGCCGATCCGCTGCGCGAGCGCGCCCGCGCGCGATGACAGCAGCAGCATCAGAACGGTGGTCGGGATCAGCGCGGTACCCGCGGCGATCGGCGAGAACCCGGCCACGACCTGCAGCGCCACCACGAACAGGAAGAACACCACCCCCATCCCGCCGTACACCACGAACGTGACGACGTTGACCGCGGTGAACTCCCTGGAGGCGAACACGTCGAGCGGCATCATCGCTTCGGGGTCGCCGGTGCGGGTGCGCTCGCGCTCGGTCAGGACGAATCCGGCCGCGCAGGCCACGCCGAGTACCGCCGAGACGATCACCGCTGGCTTCGATGCGCCCGGCTGGGGCGCCTCGGTGAGCGCGTACGTGACGCCGGCCAGCGCGAGCGCGGCGAGCACCGCGCCGCGCACGTCGAACCCCCCCTGCTCGGTTTCGTCCCTGGTCTCGGGGACGTGGCGCACTGCCACGGCGACAACGACTGCCGTCAGCGGCAGGTTGATCAGGAACACCCACCGCCAGCCCGCCGTGCTCACCAGCCAGCCGCCGAGGAACGGGCCGATCGCGCCCGCAATGCCGCCAAGGCCGGACCACGCGCCCACCGCCCTGGGACGGTCCTCCCTCACGAAGGAGGCCTGGATGATCGCCAGCGAGCCGGGCGTGAGCAGCGCGCCGCCGATGCCCTGCAGGGCCCGGGCCGCTATCAGCATCTGGATGTCGGCCGCGACGGCGCACAGCGCCGAGGCGGCCGCGAACCAGATCACCCCGATGACGAACACCCGGCGCCTTCCGTACCGGTCGCCGAGCGACCCTCCCAGCAGGATCATCCCGGCGAGCGTCAGCGTGTAGGCGTTCACCACCCACTGCAGCTCGGCGATCGTGGCGTGCAGATCCTTCCCGATCGTCGGCAGTGCGACGTTGACGACAGTCGAGTCGAGGAACGCCACCCCAGAGCCGAGGACAGTCGCGACGAGCACCCAGCGTCCCTTCGGGGACGCAAGCCGGAGATCAGGACCCATAACGTCATACTGCCACTGCGGTCCCCGCAAGTCCTGGTGGCTGCCGCGGAGCGCCGCCGGCCTGCCGGCCCCAGCGCTCTCTCCGAGGAAGAACGCCAGCTCGCCACGGACGCGGGCCTACCTGTCCCCCGCACCGGTCGTCATCCTCGACGAAGTCCCCTGCACCTCGATCCCGCCGCAGAGGAGCACGCGGAGGCGGCGTTCGCGCGCAGGCCGGGCACGCTGATCGTCATAGCGCACAGAATCACCTCGGCCATGCGCGCGCGGCGCGTCCTGGTGCTCGACGGAAGCAGCGCCCAGGTCGGCGACCACGCCTCACTGGTGGGCAGCTCTGCGGTGTACCGGGATCTCGTCGGATACTGGAGCGCCGCGCCGGATCCGGGGCCGGGCCCGGGAGCGCCGAAGCTGGCGCCGGCGTAGCGGCAGCGTGCCGGGTCGGTGCGACGCACGCGCTGCGAACCGGTATGCTATCTGCGTTCCGTCCGCGACGAGCGTGGGCGCGGCCAAGGGGCTATGGCGCAGCTGGTAGCGCGTCTGCATGGCATGCAGAAGGTCAGGGGTTCGAATCCCCTTAGCTCCACCAGGTCAGAGGCACATTGCTAGCTCCTGATGATCATTCGGGAGCAAGGCGGGGAGCAAACCACGTGTTATGCTCCCGCCATGGGTGGTCGTGCTGTCGGCGCCCGGCGTCGCGGGCGCAACGAAGGATCGATCTACAAGGACGAGGCCAAGGGCCGCTGGTATGCCGCGGTCTCACTTGGCTACGGCCCGGATGGCAAGACCTGGCGGCGGCACAAAGTCTCGGGCCGCACGAGAGCCGAGGTCGCCGAGAAGCTTCGGTTGCTCCAGGCTGAGCGAGACTCTGGCGTGCAGCCTGCGCGCGCCTATACGGTCAAGCGCGCCGTGGATGACTGGCTTGCCGAGGGCCTAGATGGCAGGTCGGCGAGGACTGTCGGGCTCAACCGCGGAGTCCTGAAGCTGGCTACCGCCATCGTCGGTGACATCGAGTTGCGGAAGTTGACCGCGCACGATGTACGCCGCGCCCTGGTGCAACTGGCGCAAGATCATTCCAGCCGGACGGTGGCACTCGCGCACAACGCGCTGACCAGGACCATCCGCCATGCCGAGGCCAACCGTCACGTCATGCACAACGCCGCCGCGCTGGTCGACACCCCGAAGGGTCAGTCAGGAAGGCCGAGCAAGGCTCTGACCGCCGACCAGGCGGTCGCCGTCCTGAAGGCGGCCAAGGATTCCAGGCTCGGCGCCTATGTCGTCCTGTGCCTGCTGACCGGCGTCCGCACCGAGGAGGCCAGAGCGCTTCGCTGGGATCACGTGGACCTGGATGCCGGAAGCATCGCGGTGTGGCGATCGGTGCGCCGCGGCGGTGACACCAAGACCGCCAAATCACGCCGGACCCTCGGACTGCCGCAGGCGGTTGTCGAGGCGCTGCGTGAACACCGCGTGCGGCAGGACGAGGAGAGGCTGGCCGCCGGGGAGCTGTGGAAGGAGGATGGTCTCGTCTTTGCGACCACAGTCGGCACGCAACTGGACGCGGCTAACGTCCGGCGGTCTTTCAGGTCTATCTGCAGGACTGCCGACATTGGGGAGGGCTGGGCGCCCCGCGAACTGCGGACTAGCTTCGTCAGCCTGTTGTCGGCCTCGGGCGTGCCTGTGGAGGAGATCGCGCGGCTGGTCGGGCACTCGAGTTCGCGGACAACGGAAGTCATCTACCGGAAAGAGCTCCGCCCGGTGCTGATCAAGGGCGCCGAGGTAATGGTCGGGTGGCCGGGAGGAATTTCACCTTCCGGCTCCCACAGATCCGGGCGTGACAGTCTCCCGTCACCCGGCTCTTATCACCCCTGGTGCCCAGAAGCCGCGGGTCCAGCGCCAGTGGACGAACAGGTGAGGGTACCGGGTGGTGATCCCTTCCCAGCAGGTCTTGGCTTTCTTGAACCCGCGTAGCCGTTTGTATTTCTTGCGGATCCAGCGCATCAGGTAGGCGTTGATGCGTTGCAGGAGGGGATGCAGCACCGAGCGGTAGAACGCCCCGTAGTACTGCATCCAGCCGCGCACGATCGGGTTGATCGCGCGGGCCAGCCCGGCGAGGCTGTGGCCGGTCTGCCGGTGCAGCCGCCAGGAGCGGACTGTCCGGCTGATCTTGGTCAGGGCGTCCTTGCTGATCGCGGGCAAGAACGAGGCAAAGTTCCTGCCATGCCTGTTCCTGGCCTTGCGGGCGCGGAAGGTGAACCCGAGGAAGGTGAACGACGTGTGCTCGTGTGAGCCGCGCCGGTTGCTGTCCTTGCAGTACACGATCCGGGTTTTGGCCGGGTGCAGCTGCAGCCCGACCTCGGCCATCCTGTTCTCGATCGCGGCCCGCACCGTCACCGCCTGGTGATGGCTGGCGCAGTGCACGACCACGTCATCGGCGTAGCGCTCGAAGGTGATGCCCGGCCACTGCCGGGCCATCCACGCGTCGAACGCGTAGTGCATGAACAGGTTCGCCAGCACGGGCGATACCGCGGATCCTTGCGGGGTGCCGCGGTCCCGGTCAGCTAGCGTGCCGTCGGGCAGCGTGAGCGGGGCGGTCAGCCACCGCCGCACGTAGAGCACTACCCACGGCTCGGTGCAGTGGGCCTGCACCGCCTTGACGATGAGGTCATGCGGGACGCTGTCGAAGAACTTCTGCACGTCCAGGTCGATGACCCAGTCGTGCCGCCAGCAGCGCTTCCGGCATGCCGCGACCGCGTCCAGGGCCGACCTGCCCGGCCGGCAGCCATAGGAGTCCGGGCAGAAGACCGGCTCGGCCTTCGCCTCGATCCTCCTGGCCACCACCGTCTGGGCGATCCTGTCGGCAACCGTGGGCACGCCGAGCACCCGCACTCCCCCGCCATGCGGCTTGGGGATCTCCACCGCTTTCACCGCAGGCGGGAAGTAGCTGCCCGACGACATCCGGTTCCAGATCTTGAACAAGTTGTTCTTCAGATCGGCCTCGAAGTCCCCGATCGACTGCCCGTCCACCCCCGGTGCGCCCTTATTAGCCTTAACCTGCCGGTACGCCTCCCACACCTCGTACTTTGAAATATCGAACGGCTTTCCCGGCGACATTAGCTCGCCCACGCGGTTCCTCCCGGTATTCGCCCGGTTGACGACATGAACTAGCCACGGATGATCCGGCCCCTTCGCTCCGCCCCCATTACAGGGGCTTCAGCACTACTACGAGCCGGTCCGCCAGCACGCCCCGCGACGGTACTCAGCCCCTCACGGTTTCAGCCGCTTGGAGATCTCCCTCTCGGGACCCGGCAAGGGTCCCGGTATCGGGGCGTGCCTTCCCACGTTCCATGCGGAAGCAGCAGATCAGGCTCACGTCGCCTCCATGCCGGACGCCGCCTGGCCAGTCGGCGGGCACCCGCCAGGCTCATCCCGGGACCAAAGCTCCGCCCCGGTTTCGACGTCATCTGCAATGAATTACGGCACCTCAGCAGCGATTCGCTTACGCTCGTCTTCCTGATCCCCACCTGACGCCTTAACCGGCGCCTTTTCCACATCGCTCACCACGGCCGCGTCACCGCGCCCGCAGCATGTGGCGGTTTGAGACCTCCCCCCGCAGGGCGATCCCGAAGGGCCAGCCTTCATCTCCCGCACAGCACCACTTCAGAGAACTCTGCCTACATAAGCACCCCTCCATGTTCGTGGCACACAACCTTTTCCATCCTGATTCCGCCTGGTCTGGCCTGTCTGTCACAGGATGATCACCGGGCGGCGCGTTGCCGCTGAGACTGAAGAAGCCCCTGGTAAGTGAGGCAATCGACCAAGACGCTTCACTGCCACCAGGGGCTCTCATGCTTTTCTATCGTGCCGCGCTGCCGCTGTCGTCCCGGACCCTCACCTTCGTGTCCGGCATCATCCGCCGCTACCGGGTCTCGGTCGGGTCGTGCTGGCGGAAGCTGAACCCCGGGCAGCAGGCGCTTCCCGTCCTGGCCTACCTGCGCAAAGGCGAGACGTTCGCCGAGCTGGCGGCCGGGTTCGCGGGCGGTGTGACCACGGCCTGCAGATACGTCAGCGAGACGGTGGAGTTGCTCGCGGCCAGCCCGGACGGGGGCATCTTGTGGGTGTCCGGGGCACTGCCCGGCCCGGTGCACGACAAGAAGGCCGAGTGGATCTGGGGTGCCCTGGCCGAGCTGGAGGCCGCGGGCCTGGTCACCCTCGCCGGTAAGGGCTACCAGGGCAGCGCGTACGCCAAGCTCCCGTACCGGGGACGGAACAAGCCGGAATCACAACAACAGGCCAACCGCGCTCACGCCAGGCTCCGCTCACCCGGCGAGCGCGCGAATGCCCAGCTCAAAACCTGGAGAATCCTCCGCAAGCTCCGCTGCTGCCCCTGGCGCGCCGGCCAGCTTGCCAAGGCCATCCACGTATTGCAGATTTGCGAGGCATAACCAGGATGAAAAAGGTTCAGTGGCGGCATGCCCTCACGGCTACTTTCCTGCTGGGTGCCGGGTTTCGCGCGAGCGGGACGAGCGGGTCAAAGACCAGGCCGTGGCCCGGGCCGCGCAGGTCAGGCCCAGCTTGCGTCCAGGCTGAACTCATGGTGTATGATGTGGTGTATGAAGCGAACGAACATCTACCTTGCCGAAGGCCAGGCCGCCGCGCTGGACCGGGTCGCGCAGGCAGAGGGAGTTTCGCGCGCTGAACTCATCCGCGAACTGATCGACCGGGCGATCGGGGGGCACCCCGGCGCGGACCTCGCCGCCGACCTCGCCGCGATCGACGGGTCGTTCGGAGTCCTTGGCGGGGGGGAGACGTTCGCCCGCGCGCGGGATGAGCGCATGGATTACCTGGACCGGCTGGCCGACGCGTGATCCTGGTCGACAGTGACGTGCTGATCGAGCACCTGCGCGGCAACACAGCCGCCCGGGACTGGCTCGTGGGCGCCCGGCGATCCTCCGGGCCGCTGGCCATCAGCGTCGTGAGCCTGACCGAGATCGCCGGCGGAATGCGAGCGGCGGAGCGCCGCGAAGTCATGCGCCTCCTCGGCAGTATGCAACGGTTCGAAGTCAGCGAACAGGTGGCGTGGCGAGCAGCCACCCTCATGCGCGAGTACCGCCGGTCGCATTCCGGGATCGGCCTCGGTGACTACCTGATCGCCGCGACCGCTCTCACCGAGGGACTGGAACTCGCCACACTGAACGTCCGTCACTATCCCATGTTGGTCGGGCTCGCACGTCCCTTCTTATCTGAGGCGGTTTAGCGTCAGAGCCCTCGACGCGGTACGTCGGCCACGTGTGCACAGATTGGGGACGATCCCAACGCACTCGATCTGGCCGTCGGCATTGATGAGGTCCCCGCCGGTCGGATGGATGCACGAGCCGGTGTCAGCATCATCTCGCTGCCGCATGTGGCCGCGCCGTTTACCCGCCGGATCCGGGGGTAGCTCAACGCGGCTTTCGGCGGGACCGCTCACGCGCCCGGTGGACCGAAAGGAGGGATGGCTGTGCGCAGTATGCTTCCACCGCTCCTCCTGCTGCTTCTCTACGAACGGCCGGGTCACGGGTATGACCTGATCGGCCGGCTCTCCCGGCTCGGAATGACGGACGTCGAGCCGGGACACGTGTACCGGATCCTCCGGAATCTCGAACGGGAACGCTGCGTGGTCTCCGACTGGGTGATCACGGATACTGGACCGCCGCGTCGCCGGTACGAACTCACCGCGGACGGGCTGGCGGAGCTCGGCACCTGGATGTCGCAGCTCACGCAGCTCGACCACGTGGTCGCCGCCTGCCTGGCCCGGTGGGCGGGTGCCTCGGAATCATGCCCGGCCCAGCCGCTGCCCGGTGCTGACGGCGGCTACGCGCCGACGGCCGGGGATGGCCAGCCGCCTGCCGGATTCTAGCGTGGCGCGCGGCCGTCGCCCCCGGGGACAGGTCACATCAGCAATATCTTGATTTCGCGCCGAACTGCCGGGTACTCGCGGACGGCGAGGGCGGCCACCGCGCCCGCGCCGAGAGCGAGCAAGAGCGTCCTCACCGCGGTCCGCGCCGGGGCCCGCGCTGGGGTCCGCGCCGGGGTGGACCTGCCGGGCTTGCGCGCCCTGGCCGCGCCTTGGCGGCGTGTGCTCCTGGCGAACAGCATCCACCTCGCGGCGCGCCTGGCGCGCGGGCTCTTCGCGAGGATCAACGCCACGGCGAGGGTCGGTGCCCGCGGGCTCGCTACGATGGCGCGCCGGATGGGACGGGCGGCCATATCCCACCTCCTGATGGTCGCGGCCGCGCGGGTCAGCCCGGCGGCAGGTTCGGCATGATCTCCAGGATCGGGTTGTGCCGGGCGGGGTGCACGCCGGTGGACCGGCGGGCGTCCGCCGTGCCGTCCTCGTGGTGGCCCGCCTGCTTGTGGTAGGCATCCTTCTCGTTGCCCTGCGTGACGCCCTTGACGTGAGTCGGGGTATCGGGCTTCACGTGCCGCTTGCCGACCTTGATGCGTCCCATCACCCCTCCCGGAGTTCATCGAGGAATTTCTCTATTGCGGGCCAGACCCGGTCTCCGCCGGACAGGCCCCGCCAGTGCTGACGGACCACGGCCGTCAGCCGGTAACAGTCGTCGAGCGGCAGCAGCCACACGTCGGCACGGCCGCGTACGGTGCAGGCGAGCAGCGCCTCCACCTGGGGCACCAGGCCTTCCAGCGCGGGACAGGCTCGCCGCGCCTGCTGCCACGCCTCCGGCGGCACTTCCCATTGCGTCGCCCCGGCGGGGCTCGGGTAGTGGGCGAGGACGCGGCCGTCGGAGCCGGGGACGAAGAACGCGAGGCCTACTGGTACGCCGAGGGCGCGCAGCGGCACCCCCGGGAGCCGGGCCCGCCGCTGCGGGATGAGCTGGTAATGGCCCCGGCTCGCCGCCGGCCGGCTGAACAGCAGTGAGCAGGCCCGGCAGACGCACAGCAGCCCGCCGTCGCCGGTGTCCAGCGCGTGCCGGTGACCGTCCGGCACCGGCTCGGCGCAGAGCCCGCAGCACGGCCCGGCCGGCCGCGGCCGGACGGCCGCCTGGCGCACCACTCTCGCGAACGCCCCGGCCGTCACGGCCGCCAGCCTCCCGCGTGTCCCGCCGAAGCCGGTTTGCGCAGCAGCGACTCGGCCGGGATGAGCTGGGGCGCCCGGTTACCGGTCTCGGGCTCGACAGCGGTCAGTTCGGGGGCGGCGCTGAGCACCGCGTCGGCCACCGCCCGCGAGAGCGTGGCGGCCGAGGTGCCACAGCCCTGGCAGCTTCCGGAAAACCTGACCCTGGCCGCGCCCTCGGAGATGCCGAGGAACTCGGCGTCACCGCCATGCGAGCGCAGGTACGGCCGGATTTCCTCTACCGCCCGGGCGGCGCGTGTCGCGGCATGCTCGGGATGGAGCCCGTGCAGGATGAGCAGGCTGCCGATCACCTCGTCCTCGGTCAGCGAGGTCATCAGCCGGGGCTGCCCGGCGGCCAGGGCCGTGACCCGGGCGAGCGCGGTGCCGTACACCTGGGTGAGCACGGTTACGGCCGTCACCGCGGATTCCGCGACCGGGCCGGTGGCCTGCTGCAGGTATTCCAGCAGCCGGTCCAGATCGCCGATCAGCTCGCGCACCTCCCGGTCCGGCAGGCCGGCGGCCCGATTCGGGTCCCGGTCAGTCATGGGACGCCCCGAACATCGGCGAGTGCGTCTTCTTCAGCACGGTGCCGTTGCCGAGGTACATGTGCACGCCGCAGGGCAAACAGGGGTCGAAGCTGCGGACGGCCCGCATGATGTCGACTCCCCGGAAGTCGTCGGGGCCGTTCTCCTCGAAGATCGGCATGTTCTGGACGGCGTCCTCGTACGGCCCGGGGGTGCCGAAGCTGTCACGGGGACTGCCGTTCCACGGTGTGGGCGGATACGGGTGGTAGTTGGCGATCTTCTTGTCCTTGATCACCATGTGGTGGGACAGCACGCCGCGCACGGCCTCGTGGAAGCCGCACCCGATCGCTTCGTCCGGCACTTCGAAGTCGTTGAACACCTTCGTGTCCCCGCCGCGGATCAGCGCCATCCCCGTCTCGAGGAACTGCACGGCCATGGCGGCCGAGTAGGCGACGAAGTATGCCCGGGCGCGGTCGCGCTCAATGGCGTTGGACCACTGGGGGATCCGCCACTCGAGGGTCATTTCGGGCAGCTTCTCGCTCTTCGGCAGCGATATCCGCACGCTCGAGCCGGTGGACTGGACGTAGTCGGTGCGCACCAGGCCGGCCAGCGCGGTGGACCACAGCCGGGCCAGGGGGCCGCCGCCGGTGTCGAGTGCCAGGTGATCGCCGGTGCGCTTGTCCAGCCAGCGGGGGCTCATCACCCAGCTGTACTTGTCGCCGAAGTCGCGCTTGCCCGGCACCGGGATGGTCGTCTGGTTCCACGGATGGCGCATGTCGACCGGGTTGCCGAGGGGATCGCGGGTGACGAAGGGCTCCTCGTTCACCCAGTCGTCGTAGTACGAGCTGCCGAGCAGAATCCGGATGCCCAGGTTGATGTCGACCAGGTCGGTGGTGATCTGCTCGCCGTCCACGATGATGCCGGGCGTGACGTGCATGGCCCGGCCCCAGCGGGCCATGTTCTCGTACCTGTAGTCGCAGACGCTGGGATCTTGCCAGGCTCCCCAGCAGCCCAGCAGGATCCGCCGCCGCCCCACCTCCTCGTAGCCCGGCAGCGCTTCGTAGAAGAAGTCGAAAATGTCGTCGTTCATCGCGACTGCCTGCTTGATGAAGTCCAGGCAGGACAGCAGCCTGGTGAGGTAGTCGGTGAAGAGGGTCGGCTCCGGCATGGTCCCCACCCCACCCGGATAGACCGTGGAGGGGTGGACGTGCCGGCCCTCCATCAGGCAGAACATCTCCCGTGTGATCCGGCTGACCTGCAGCGCCTTCTTGTACACATCTCCTTCGAACGGGTTGAACGCGCGCATGATGTCGGCGATCGTGCGGTACCCGTGAATCTCCGCGCGCGGCGCCTCGGTGCTCTCGGCCCGCCGCAGCATGCTGGGGTTGGTGTCCTTGACCATCGCCTCGCAGAAGTCGACGAAGACGAGGTTGTCCTGGAAGATCGTGTGGTCGAACATGTACTCGGCCGCCTCGCCGAGGTTGATGATGTACTCGCCCAGCGGCGGATTGTCGATGCCGTAGGCCATGTTCTGCGCGTACACCGAGCAGGTCGTGTGGTTGTCGCCGCAGATACCGCAGATCCGGCTGGTGATGAAGCCGGCGTCCCGGGGATCCTTGCCCTTCATGAACACCGAGTAGCCGCGGAACAGCGACGACGTGCTGTGGCACTCCGCCACCTGCCGGTTCGCGAAGTCGATCTTGGTGTAGATGCCGAGGTTGCCGATGATGCGGGTGATCGGGTCCCAGGCCATCTCAACAAGCTGGCCGGCCTGTCCGGGGGTCTCCCGCCGTTCGGTGGTCGTCATTCGAACCTCCCTAGGGAGCGTGCGGTCAAGCGTCAGGGACGCCAGCGGGGGTCATAGCCGGTCGTCAGCTCGGGACCGTTGTGCCGCCACCGCGGCTCCTTGTTGGCGGTGATGTTGGTGAACCCGCGCAGCCGCCGGATGAGCAGGCCGTACGGCCTGTTGAGCATCGAGGACAGCGAGCCGCCGGGCGGTGCGTCCATGAACGGCATGAACTTGTCCGGGAAACCCGGCATCGTGCAGGCGATGCAGATGCCGCCCACGTTGGGGCAGCCGCCGACGCCGCCCATCCAGCCGCGCTTGGGCACGTTGCAGTTGACGACCGGGCCCCAGCACCCGATGTGGACCTGGCACTTCGGTGAGTTGTAGTCGTGGGCGAAGTCGGCCTGCTCGTAGTAGGCACCGCGGTCGCAGCCCTCGTGCACCGTCTTGCCGAAGATCCACTGCGGGCGCAGCATGCGGTCGAGCGGCGGAGGGGGCGCCGCTCCGGCGGCGTGGTAGAGCACCCAGGTCAGCGTCTCCATGAAGTTGTCGGGCTGTACGGGGCACCCGGGGATGTTCACGATGGGCAGCCCGCCGGCTGACCGGTAATCCCAGCCGAGATAGTCCGCCAGGCCCATGCAGCCGGTGGGATTGCCAGCCATCGCGTGGATTCCGCCGTAGGTCGCGCACGTCCCCACGGCCACGACCGCCCACGCTCTCGGGGCGAGCCGGTCGATCCACCAGTTGAGGGTGAGCGGCTCGCCCGTCTCGGGGTCGTTCCCGAAGGACGTCCAGTACCCGTCGCCCTCGATGATGTTCTGGTTGGGGATGGACCCCTCGATCACCAGGATGAACGGCTCCAGCTCACCGGCCGCGGCGGCCCGGAAGGGTGCGAGGAACTCCTCGCCCCCCAGCGTGGGCGATAGCACCTTGTTGTGCAGGCTGACCGCGGGCAGGCCGGGGACAAGGCCGAGCACGACGTCCTCGATGGGCGGCTGGGAGGCCGCCGTCACCGAGACGGTGTCGCCGTCACAGCTCATCCCCTCGGAGATCCAGAGGATATCGATGTGATCGAAGCCCTTCCGCGGTACGGGACTCGTCGGGGAACTGCTCACCTCTTGGGTGCCGGCGTCGGTGCTCATGTCAGTGGCCTTCCTCGCAGCCGGCCGCGGAGCCGGTCAGCGGCTCCACCTCGTCCGGCGAGAAGTAACGGAACCGCCCGTACCATCTGTGGAGGTCAGCTCCGGGATCGTCGGCCAGGGTGGTCGCCAGGTGAACGGAGCCGTCCACGTCATGCAAGACGGCCTCCACCCGGGCTTCCCTGCCAACCAGAAACATGTCCTGTGGATCGGCGCCGCGTAGCCGTGGCCGCAGCCGGACCCGGCTTCCCTTCGCCACCGGGATGCCGGCCACCACGACGCTGTCCGTCTCGGGCGAGACACCGGCGTCGGCGCCCGGGTCCCACCAGGGCTCGGCGCGCCGATCACGCCGGCGCGAGCGCAGGGCACCGTGCAGGCGCGACAACCCCTCGGGCGGCGTCGCCTCGACCCGGTCCAGGATCGCCGCCGCCCGCGGATCGGTGGCCCGCGCCTCTTTCTTCTCCGCTTCCGTCATGGTCAGCGTCCGCAGGGTGAGGATCTCATCGATCTCGGTGGCGTCGAAGAGATCCCCAGGGCTTTCCGGCGATACCCGCGGATGGTCGTACATGATGATCGGCGACGACAGCATCACCGCGCGCTGCCCCTCCGGGGCCGCCAGAACCGGGAAGGTGTGCACGTTGGCGCAGGCCCGCGCGGCCTCCCGCGCGGCGGGCGGCGGTTCGAGCAGCGACACAAACCTCCCGTCCCGCACGGCCAGCAGAACATGGCAGCCGATCAGCGAGACCCGCAGCGCCTCCTGCCTCGGCGCCTGCTGCGCCACGCCACCGGTGTTCTCGATCCGCACGCGCAGCCTTGCCAGCCCCGTGGCCTGCCCGCACGGCTCCGCGCTGACCAGCACCGAGGCGGTCACCGGCAGCCGCTGGCGCACCACGCGCCCCGGCGAACCGCCGCCGTCGTCAAGCGGGCTGGCCTCTTCACCGCCGGCGGCTTCCAGCGGCACCCGCCGCTCCGCGGCCATCAGATCGCTCACCCGCGCCCGTATGCTGAACTCCCGCGGCACGGCCTCGTCGAAGCTCAGCTCCATCCGGCCGTCCCCCCCAGGCTCCGGGGCCGGGAGGCAGGAGCCATTCGCTCCCCGTTCTTCCACCAGCCTGCGCTGAACCTGAAGAAACCGGACGCGGATATCGGCCTCGGCGGCCGGCCCGGCTTCGAGGAGGCATTCGGTCTGCTGCCACCACGATTCCGCGGAGCCCGCCACGGTGGTGCTGTCAAGTCCTCGCGACCGCGCCCAGGCCGGCGGCAGCAGCACCCCGAATTGCCAGCGGATCCGGTTCTTGGCTGCCGAGCGCCGGTACGGGTACAGCAGATAGCCCTCATAAAGGACGGCGTCCGCAACCGCCCGGGCGGCTGCCATCGCCGGAATATCGGCTGGGGCGACGGCCATGCCGGTAGCCTTTTCCCTCGAGGTTATTCGTGACGTTCCGGAAATCGTCACCGCGGGAAGCGGTGGCTGCTCACTGCCGGAGCTGTGGCTGGCACCACGCCACTGGGAAACCACGGCCACTTTTGTCCTAGCACCCCCGGGCGCGGTGCCATAAGGGACACGCGCCAATAGGTGACGCGCTCACCTACCGGCACCGCGGGCTCTGGAGCCGGTGAAGCGAGCCGCCTGATGCCGGCCGGCCATGTGAACTCGCCGCTCAGCCTGTGCGGCGAACCACGTCGCCGACTTCGATCCGGCCGGGGCGCCGGCCAGCGATCATGATCGTGGAACCGCGGGGCCGAATATAACACCTACGATTCCGCGATCACGGGCCATGGTGCTGATGTGGCTAGCGAGGTGAGCGCGGTTGATGCTGGCGGGACTGGCCGGGCTGATGGTGCTGATGCGACTTGCGGGGCAAGCGCGGCTGAATGGTGGCGGCGGCTGGCCGGGCCGGGCTGATGGTGCTGATGCGACTTGCGGGGCAAGCGCAGCTCGATGATGGCGGCGGCTGGGCGCCCTGGGTGCTGATGCGACTGTGAGGACGAGCGCGGCTCAATGCTGGCGGTGGCTGGCGGGCTGGTGGTGCTGGTGTGGCAGAGGGGCATGGCGACGTGCCGGTGGGCTTGCGGGCGCCGGCCGGTGGCGGCTGAGCTCAGTGCGGGCGTCATCATTGTTCCGAACGGGCGGTGGCATTGCGCCGGCGGAAGGTGACCCATATCCGGTCAGCACGACGTCCACCCGCGGATCGCCGGGCTGGAAGGTTTCCGCGGCGGCCGGCGTGGCGAGTACCGCGTCATCTTCCGTCGCCGCCCGCCGCCGGACGGCGGCGAGCATCGTGTCGAGGATGCGCTGTGATGCCTGAAGCTGGGTGATGGCCTCGCCGATCCGGCGGCGCTCGTGCTGAAGGCTGGAGATCATCACCGGGCACGGTGACAGCAGGAGCCGCGGGAACGGCACGTTCATCATCACCGGCGGAATGCCCAAGCCGGACCCGCAGTACGTCAGCCTCTCCCTGGGCAAGGCCGGAGTGCGGACCCTTGTCACGCTGCTCGACCAGGCATACGGGCACCTGGGGGTGCACGTGGCCAGCGTCACCGTGGCCGGTGCCGTGGTTCCCGGCACCAACTTCGACCCGGACGACATCGCGGAGCACTACTGGCGACTTCACACGCAGCCACGACAGAGATGGGAGCGGGAAATTCTCCACGCGGGCTGACGGTGCTGGCTGACCAGCGCCGACTGACCAGCGCCGACTGACCAGCGCCGACTGACCCGCGCGGGCTGACCAGCGCCGGCTGACCCGTATCGGCTGACCGGTGCGGTCCCGCCACCGCTCGTTTGGAAAACAGATCTTTCAGCCGAACGGGCGGTGCCGCTGCCCCGGCGAGCCCTGGAGCCGGCCCGCCTGGTTGGCCCGGTCGCCGTGGAGCTGGCCCGGTGGCAGCCATTTCCAGCCGTCATGGGCGGCGAGCTCGTCTGCCCACGGCGGCTCCGCGCCGCGGCGCGTGCAGGTCACCACCGAGGCGTAGATCGCCGCCTGGGTCGCGCCGCGCACGGTCTCCGGGTCGCTCAGCTCGGGGCGGCCCAGCCCGTTGCCGGTCCACCAGGCGAGGAAGGCCCCGCCGAAGGCGTCTCCGGCGCCCACCGTGTCGGCGATCTTCGCTGGCGGGACATCGGCGCGGATCTCGCTGTCCGCGGTGAAGGCGCGTACCGCGGCCGCGCCGTCGGTGACGATCACGCACGCGGGGCCCTTGCCGAGCAGCTGCCCGGCGGCGTCGCGGGTGCCGCGGCCGGGGAACAGGTAGGCGAGGTCTTCGGTGCTCGTCTTGATCATGTCCACCCGGCGCAGGATGCGGTCCAGCCGGCCGAGGTAGGCCTGGCGGTCGGTGATCGCGCCCGGCCGGCAGTTCGGGTCGAGCATGACCGTGACGCCAGCGGGCAGCGTGGCCACCAGGCGCTCCAGGCTGGCGGCGACCGGCTCCATGACCAGGCCGAGGCTGCCGAGATGCAGGGCCGTGGTACCCGGGGGCACGATCGCCTGGGCCGGCTCGACCGCCGCCGCGGAGGTGCCGGCCAGGTAGAAGCGGTAGCCGGGGACGCCGGCCGGATCGACGTCCACGACCGCCAGCGTCGTGGGCTCGTCCGCGGCCGCCTCGATGGCGGCCAGCACGCCATGACGGTCGAGGTCGGCCCGCAGCAGCCGCCCGAACCGGTCGCCGGACAGCCGCCCCAGGAACGCCGACGGCAGGCCGAGCCGGGCGACGGCGCGCGCCACGTTGAACGGCCCGCCGCCGAACCTGGGATCGATATGACCCTCCGGATCCACGAAGAGGTCGATCAGCGCCTCACCCGCGACGGTAATCATGTTCTGGTCCGGTCGCCTCCGTCGCGTCCGGCGGCGCTTTTCCCGTCCCCGGGCGCCTCGGCCGCCTCGTCGAGCGTGGTCGCGCCGGTCATGATCGCGACGGCCTCCTCCATCGTGTGGCTCCGCGGGGTGATGACACCCGCGCAGCGGCCGAGGCGCTGGATGTGGATCCGGTCGGCGACCTCGAAGACGTGCGGCATGTTGTGGCTGATCAGGATGACCGGCAGGCCCCTGCCGCGCAGCCGCTTGATCAGCGCGAGCACCTGGCCGGACTCGCGAACGCCCAGGGCGGCGGTCGGCTCGTCCAGGATGACGACCTTGGAGCCGAACGCGGCCGCCCGCGCGACCGCGACGGCCTGCCGCTGACCGCCGGACAGGGTTTCCACCTTCTGGGTGATGTCCTGGATCGTGCCGATTCCCAGGTCCTTGAGCTCATCTTTGGCCTTGGCCCGCATGCCGCGGGTGTCGAGCTTGCGGAAGAACCTGCCGAGCGGGCCGCTGTCCCGCACCTCCCTGCCGAGGTACAGGTTGCTGGCGATGTCCAGGGCGGGAGCGACGGCCAGGGTCTGGTACACGGTTTCGATGCCCGCGCGCCGGGCGTCGACCGGGCTCTTGAACTCCACCTTGGCCCCATCGAGCAGCATCTCGCCCTCGTCCGGGGTCAGCGCCCCGGACAGGCACTTGATCAGCGTGGACTTGCCGGCGCCGTTGTCGCCGATGATCGCGAGCACTTCGCCCGGGTACAGCTTCAGGCTGACTCCGGCCAGCCCCACGACGTGACCGAACGTCTTCACCAGGCCGCGCGCTTCGAGCGTCGGCGCTCCCTGCGTCACGTGCCCGCCCTGGCGGGCGTTCTCGACGCTGGCGGCGCCTGGTTCCGGGCTCATCGGCGTACCTTTCTGATCCACTGGTCGAGAGCGACCGCGACTATGACCAGGATTCCCTCGGCCAGCACCTGGTAAAGGCTCTGCACCCCGGCCAGCGAGATGCCGCTCTGGAACACCTGCACGATCAGGGCGCCGAACAGTGTCCCGAGGACGGCTCCGCGGCCGCCGAACAGGCTGGTGCCGCCGATCACGACCGCGGTGATGCTGTCGAGGTTCGCGTTGGTGAGGTTGTTCGTGCTGGCAACCCCGACGCGGCCGATGAGGATCCAGGCCGCGAGGCCGTAGATCACCCCGGCGGCCAGGTAGACGCTCAGCAGCACCCGGGTGGTCTTGATGCCTGACAGCCGCGCGGCCTCGGGGTCGTCGCCGGTGGAATACACGTGCCGGCCCCACGCCGTGCGGGTGAGCGCGAAGCTGATGACCACGTACAGCGCCAGCATCAGGATCACGCCGGTCGTCAGCTGGTAAGGGCCGATGTTGACGTAGTTCCCGGTCCAGATCAAGATGCCCGGCATCGCGCTGGCGTAGACCGACGCGCCGCCTGAGTACCTCAGGCCGAGCGCGGTGTAGATGCTCAGCGTCCCCAGCGTCACGATGAACGGCGGGAGCTTGATTCTGGTCACGAGCCACCCGTTGAGGAAACCGGTCAGCGCGCCGACGGCGATGCCGAAGAGCAGCGCCAGGGGCCCGGGGACGCCGTTGTTGGCGGCGGTCTGGGCCATCACCATCTGGGCGAGGATCGCGGCCGCGCCGACCGACAGGTCGATGCCGGCGGTCAGGATGATCATGGTCTGGCCGATGGCCAGGGTGGCCAGCACGGCGACCTGCTGGATCAGCAGCGACAGGTTGGTCGCGTTCAGGAACCTGGGGTTGGCGATGGAAAACGCGACGACGGACGCGACGAGCACGCTCGCCGGGCCGATCGCCGGATGCCGGTGGAGCGTGTGCTGAAGACGCGCGCCGAGCTCCTGGCTCTCGCGAACCTCACCGGTTGGCTCGATGACTGCTGTCATGGTCCGATCGTCAGTCCTTTCGCGCTGGGTGTCGACGCGATGCTGGAGGCCGGGCCGTGTCCGGCCTCCAGCATCGCCTGCGGGATCAGGCCTTCCAGCAGACGCCGGACAGCTGGGACGTGCTGCCGCTGGGCACTCCGGTGACGGGGCTGTCGGTGAACAGCTGAGTTCCGGTGTTGAAGTACCCGAGGCCGGGCGTCGCGGCGGGCTTCTTGCCGGTCTTGGCGAGCGTGTAGACCGCGGACACGCCGAGGGCCGCCATCTTCCCGGGGAACTGGCCGGAGGTGGCCGTCACCTCTCCGCTCTGCAGGTAGGGGATGACGGCGCAGCCGCCGTCGATCGCCGCCACGATGACTCCCGTCTTGTGCGCCGCCTTCAGCGCCGCCCCCGCGCCCTCCGCGGCCGGCTCGTTGATCGCGTAGACGACGTTGATGTTCGGGTCCTTGGACAGGCACTGCTCCATCGCGGTCTGGCCGCCCGGCACCGCGCCCTGGGTGGGCAGCTGGCAGGCGATCTTGTAGGTGCCGCTGCCGCCCATCTGGCCCTTGTAGTGGCCGGAGGTGGGCTCCTGGCCGTTGAGGCCCTGGTTGCCGACCGGGATGCCCATGCCGGTGAGGAACCCGTGGTCGCGGGAGGTGTCCACCGATACCACCTGGTTGTTGAACAGGTCCAGCATCGCGATGTCCGCCGGCTTGCCGGCCAGCCGCTTGGCGGTGTACTGGCCGATCAGCTGGCCGGCCTCGAAGTTGTCGGTGGCGTAGGTCAGGTCGGCGGTGCTCGGCGGCGTCGGCACGGTGTCGAGCGCTATCACCAGCAGGTGGTGGGACTTGGCCTGGTCCAGGGCGGGGTTCACGGCGTTGCCGTTCGGGGTGATGATGATGCCCGCGTAGCCCGCGGCGATCGCGTTGTCGATGGCCTGGATCTGCGTGGTCGTGTCACCGTCGGTCGAGCCGGCCGAGACGCTCAGCTTCACGCCGAGCTTCGACGCGTCCGCCTTGGCGCTGTTCTCCATCGAGATGAAGTACGGGTTGGTGAAGTCCTTGAGGATCAGCGCCACCTGCACCGGGCCGCTGGCCTTGGCCGTGCTGCCGCCGTTCGAGCCGCCGCCCGAGCCGCTGTTCGAGCCGCTGCCGGTCGCCGCGTTGCCGCTGCAGGCGGCCAGCATGACCGCGGCGGCCGCCAGGACGGCGTAACGAGCCCATCTGGGTACGGCCACAGGCTTTCTCGTTCCTCGAGTTATGTGATGTCGCATCGATGCTCCTTCGAAGCATTACGGGCAGATGTACGGACCTCCCCCGAAGGCGAGAAGGGCGTCACTGGCGAAAAGCCCCGCCAACCCCGGCGAAAGGGCCACCAGATGAGGTCCTCACGGGGCGGCCCACTGCGTGGTAACGTTACCGAGCTTTGCCCGAACGTACGCTTCGTGTAGCTCCGGCGTCAACCCCCCGAACCAAATCGATACAGGTATAGGCTTAGCTATGGCGGGGGCAGTAACGTCGCTGAACAGGAGATCTGCGGGTGGGTAACGATCCCAGCGTCAGCCGTACGGGCGGGGGCCATCCGACGATGCGCGATGTGGCGGCGCTCGCCGGGGTCGGGGTGATGACCGTGTCCCGGGTGGTCAACGGCCGCGGCGGTGTCGGCCCGGAACGCGCGGCCCGGGTGCGGCAGGCCATCGAGAAGCTCAACTACCGGCACAACGTCACCGCCCGGCACCTGCGGCTCACCGGGCAGTCCACCGCGACCATCGGTGTCCTGCTCGAGGACGTGGCCAACCCGTTCGCGGCGGAGTTGCTGCGCGCGGTCGAGAACGTGATGAGCAAGCAGGGCTGCCTGGTTCTGTGCGCGAGCTCCGACCGCGACGCGGCGCGGGAGAAGGCTCTGCTGAGCGCGTTCTGCGCGCGGCGCGTCGACGGGCTGATCATCGTTCCGTCCGGCCCCGATCACCGCTACCTGCTGCCGGAGGTACGGCGCGGAACCCAGGTGGTCTTCGCCGACCGTCCCGCGACCACCGTGGCCGCGGACGCGGTGGTCAGCGACAACCTCGGGGGCGCACGGCTCGCGGTGACCCACCTGCTGGCCGGCGGGCACACCCGGATCGGGTTCCTGTCCGACCTGCGGCAGATCTACACCGCCGCCGAGCGCTACCGGGGATACACCGAGGCCCTGGGGGCCGCCGGCATCGAGCCCGACGAACGGCTCATCCGCCGCGACATCCACTCCGCCGGGTCGGCCGAGCGGGCCACCCTCGAGCTGCTGGCCTCACCGGCCGCGCCGACCGCGATCTTCACCGCCCAGAACCTGCTGACCGTCGGAGCCCGGATGGCGCTGCGGTCCATGGGCGCGGAGCGGGCCATCGCACACGTCGGGTTCGACGACATCCCGCTCGCCGAGCTCGTCGACCCCGGTATCACCGTCATCGCGCAGGACCCTCCGGCCCTGGGCACCCTGGCCGCGCAGATGCTCCTGCAGCGCATCCGCGACCCCGAGGGCGCGCCGGAGGCGGTGGAGGTCCCCACCAGGCTGCTCACCCGCGGCTCCGGCGAGATCCCGCCGTCCGGCCACGACGGGCACCGGCGAGGTTGACCCCGTCACGGGCTCTCATCAGGCGGTACGGCGCCCGGCCGGGTGCTGCTCGCGCCGCCGTGACGTGTGAGCCGGCGCGATCGGGGCAGGGGCGAAGCTGAAGCTGCTGTCGTGCAGGGTCGTGCAGGAGAAGGGCGGAGCTGTGGCGATCGCGACCATCAATCCCGCTACCGGGGAAACCGTGAAGACCTACGAGGAGATGAGCGAGGCGGATGTCGAGCGCTGCCTGGCCAGCGCCGCCGCGGCGCACGCCCGCTACCGCCGGACCGGTTTCGACGCCCGGGCCGAGTGGATGCGAGCGGCGGCCGGCATCCTCGACGGCGAAACGGACCAGATCGCGGCGATGATGACCACCGAGATGGGCAAGACGCTGGCCGCCGCCCGCCAGGAAGTCGCCAAGTGCGCCACCGCATGCCGGTATTACGCCGAGCACGCCGCGGGGTTTCTGGCCGATGAGCCCGCCGACGCCGGCGCTGTCGGGGCCGCCCGCGCTTACGTCAGGTATCAGCCGCTGGGGCCCGTGCTGGCGATCATGCCGTGGAACTTCCCGCTGTGGCAGGCGATGCGCTTCGCCGCTCCCGCCCTGATGGCGGGCAACACCGGCCTGCTCAAGCACGCTTCGAACGTGCCGCAGACCGCGCTGTTCCTCCAGGATCTGTTCGCCAGGGCAGGGTTTCCCGAGGGAACTTTTCAGACGCTCCTCGTCGGCTCCGCACGGGTCGAGGGGCTCGTGCGCGATCCGCGGGTGGTGGCGGCCACGCTCACCGGATCCGCGCCCGCGGGACAGTCGGTGGCGGCCATCGCGGGCAGCGAGATCAAAAAAGTCGTGCTGGAACTGGGCGGCAGCGACCCGTTCATCGTCATGCCCTCCGCCGACCTGCGGGCCGCGGCCCGGGTGGCCGCCGTCGCGCGCTGCCTCAACAACGGCCAGTCCTGCATAGCGGCCAAACGCTTCATCGTGCACGACGCGGTCTATGACGAGTTCGAGCGGCTGTTCACCGAACAGATGTCGGGCAAGACCGTCGGGGACCCGATGCTCGAGGGCACCGACGTCGGCCCGCTCGCCTCCGAGCAGCAGCGCGACGATGTCGAGAAGCTCGTCGCCGACGCGGTGGCCAAAGGGGCCAAGGTGCTGTGCGGCGGCGCCGCGCCCGAGGGCCCCGGCTTCTACTATCCGCCGACGGTGCTGGCCGGCGTCACCCCCGGCATGCGCGTGCACACCGAGGAGGTCTTCGGCCCGGTGGCCACGCTCTACCGGGCCGCGGACATCGAAGCGGCGATCGAGCTCGCCAACGGCACGGAGTTCGGCCTCGGCGCCAACGCGTGGACCAGCGACGAAGAAGAACGGAGCCGGCTCATCACCGATCTGGCGGCGGGGATGGTCTTCGTCAACGGCAACGTGACCTCCTATCCCCAGCTGCCGTTCGGCGGCGTCAAGAGCTCCGGTTACGGCCGGGAGCTGTTCGTCCAGGGCATCCGCGAGTTCTGCAACATCAAGACCGTGTGGATAGGCGATGCCGGCACCCAGCCGGAGCGCGGCGGTCAGGCGAGCACGGAATAGCCCCGCGCACCGCCGCCCGCCGTGATCGTGCCGACGGCCGGGACGGAGAGAACGGTATCGTGTCCGCGTGACGGCGGTGACGGATACGGATACCGTGGGCGAGGCCGCGCCGCGGTCGGCACGGCCGCGTCACCTGATCGTGACCGTTTACGGGCTGTACGCCCGGTCCGACGGCGGCTGGCTGTCGGTCGCGTCGCTGATCCAGCTTCTCGCCGATCTCGGCGTGGACGAGCCGGCGGTGCGCTCGTCGATCTCCCGGCTGAAGCGCCGGGGCATCCTGCTGGCCCGCCGCCATGGCGGGGCGGCGGGCTACGAGCTGTCGGGCGAGGCGCTGGCCATTCTGCGCGAAGGAGACGTGCGGATCTTCCGGCGCCGGCGGGCGACGCTGGCCGACGGCTGGCTGCTCGCGGTCTTCTCGGTTCCCGAATCGCAGCGTCACCTGCGGCACGTGCTCCGCTCACAGCTCACCCGGCTCGGGTTCGGCACCGCGGCGCCGGGGGTGTGGATCGTGCCCGCACATCCGGACGACACGACCGCCGACGTGCTCCGGCGGCTCGGCCTCGACGCGTACGCGGACCTGTTCCGCGCCGGCCACCTGGCGTTCGGCGACCTGAGGGACAAGGTGCGGCGCTGGTGGGACCTCACGGAACTCGAGCGGCTGTACGGCGAGTTCCTCGCCGCGCACGAGCCGCTGCTCATCCGCTGGCAGCAGGCGGGCGAGCCGCCGGGCCGCGAGGCGTTCGCCGGCTACGTGCGGGTCCTGACGGACTGGCGGCGGCTGCCGTACCTGGACCCCGGGCTGCCCGCGGAACTGCTGCCGGAAGCCTGGGCCGGCATCCGGGCCGCCGAGGTGTTCTTCACCCTGCGGTCGAGGCTCGAGGAGCCGGCCCGGCGCTACGTGCGGGGGGCGATCAGCGGCTGATCACGGCGATGCCCTGGATCTCCACCAGGGCGGCCGGGTCCCACAGCCGCGTGACCCCGACCGCCGCCGCGGCCGGATAGTCCGTCCCGGCCAGCCGCCGCCACACCGCGCCGATCTCCGCGCTGTGCGCACGGTAGTCGTCCATGTCGACGATGTAGATGGTGAGGCTGGTGAGGTCCCGCGGTCCGCCGCCCGCCGCCGCCAGTGCCGTCAGCAGGTTACGGAACGAGAGGCGGAACTGCTCCACGACGCCGCTTGCGGTGATGGCGCCGCCGGCGCCGGCGGCCGTCTGCCCGGCGAGGAACACCATCGTTCCGGTGGCGGAAACGGCGTGCGAGAAGCCCGAGGGCCGGGGCAGCCCGGCCGGGTTGATCCGCTCGGCGCTCACAGCCCTATCCTATTGCGTATTGTTGACGGTCGTAGCGTAAACGGCATACGCTGATCCGGTGACCGGCCTGCGCATCGCCGTGCTCGGTGGCGGCCCCGGCGGGCTCTACTTCGCCGCCCTCGCCAAGCAGCTCAATCCGCGCCATGACATCACCGTCTGGGAGCGCAACGCGCCGGACGACACGTTCGGCTTCGGGGTGGTGTTCTCCGACGAGACGCTCGGCGGCATCGAGCACGCCGACACCGAGATCTTCGCCCGGATGTGCGCCGAGTTCGCCCGGTGGGACGACATCGACGTGCACTTCGCCGGCACGGTCATCACCTCCGGCGGTCACGGCTTCGCCGCGATGAGCCGCAAGCTGCTGCTGGCCATCCTGCGCCGGCGCTGCGCGGAGCTGGGGGTGCGGATCCTGTACCGCAGCCAGGCGCCGTCCGCGGCGGCGGTTTCCGCCGACCTGGTGGTCGCCGCCGACGGGGCGAACTCGGCGACCCGCGGGCGGTTCGCCGCGACCTTCCGGCCGGAGCTGGAGATCAGGCGCTGCAAATACATCTGGCTGGGCACCAGCCGGGTCTTCGACTCGTTCAAGTTCTACATCCTGCAGACCCCGGCGGGGGTCATGCAGGTGCACGGCTACCCGTACGGCCGTGACGCCAGCACGTTCATCCTCGAGATGCACGAGGACGTGTGGCGCCGGGCCGGCTTCGCCGGCGCCCCGGATCTCGCGCCCGGCCTCAGCGACGAGGAGTCCATCGCGCGCATCCGCGGCCTGTGCGCCGGCGTGCTCGGCGGGCACGAGATCTTCGGCAACCACTCCCGGTGGACCAGCTTCACCACGGTCCGGTGCGCGACCTGGCGGCACGGGAACGTGGTCCTGCTCGGGGACGCGGCGCACACCGCGCACTTCTCGATCGGCTCGGGCACGAAGCTCGCCATGGAGGACGCGCTCGCCCTGGCCGCGTGCCTGCACGAGCAGGATTCGGTGCCGGCGGCGCTCGCCGCCTACGAGGCCGAGCGCAGGCCAGTCGTCGCGTCGGTGCAGCGCGCCGCGCAGGCCAGCCTGGAATGGTTCGAGAACATCGGCCAGTACACGTGGCAGGACCCGCGCCAGTTCGCCTTCAACATCGTGACCCGCAGCCGCCGGGTCGGCTACGAGAACCTGCGGCTGCGCGACCCCGAGTTCGTCGCCGGGCTGGACCGCTGGTTCGCCGGTACGAGCGGGAGTGGCGAGGTGCGGCCGCCGATGTTCCAGCCGTTCCGGCTCGGCGGCCTGGAGCTCGCCAACCGGGTGGTCGTCTCGGCGATGGACATGTACTCGGCGCGCGACGGCATGCCCACCGACTTTCACGTCGTCCACCTGGGCGGCAAGGCGCTCGGCGGCGCCGGTCTCGTGATGACCGAGATGGTGTGCGTCAGCGACAACGGGCGGATCACGCCCGGCTGCACCGGGATCTACACCGCCGAACAGGAGGAGGCGTGGCGCCGGATCGCCGGCTTCGTGCACGGCAGCAGCGGCGCGAAGATCGGCATCCAGCTCGGGCACTCCGGCCGGAAGGGATCGACACGGCTGATGTGGGAGGGCATGGACGAGCCGCTGCCGGAGGGCAACTGGCCGGTCTGCGGTCCCTCGCCGATCCCGTACTCGGCGGCCAGCCAGACGCCTCACGAGCTGACCCAGGCGGAGCTGGACGAGATCAGGGAGCAGTTCGCCGCCGCGGCCCGCGCGGCGGCGCGTGCCGGATTCGACCTGCTCGAACTGCACTGCGCGCACGGGTACCTGCTGTCGTCCTTCCTGTCGCCGCTGACGAACCACCGCGCCGACCATTACGGGGGGTCGCCGGCGAACCGGCTGCGCTACCCGCTCGAGGTCTTCGACGCGATTCGCGAAGCGTGGCCGGGGGAAAGACCACTTTCCGTTCGGATATCTGCTACGGACTGGTATCCGGGCGGTACCGATGCCCGCGACGCGGTGCTGATCGCCCGCGCGTTCGCCTCCCGCGGCGCCGCGGCCATCGATGTGTCCACCGGGCAGGTGGTCAGCGACGAGAGGCCCGCGTTCGGGCGGAGTTACCAGACGCCGTACGCGGACCGGATCCGCAACGAGGTCGGGCGGTCCTGCGGCGTCGCGGTGATCGCGGTCGGCGCGATCTCCTCCTACGACGACGTGAACTCGATCATCCTGGCGGGCCGGGCCGATCTGTGCGCGCTCGGCCGCACCCACCTCTACGACCCGCAGTGGACGCTGCACGCTGCCGCCGAACAGGAGTACGGCGGCCCGGGGGCGACGTGGCCCGTCCAGTTCGCCGCGGGCCGGCGGCGGCCGCAGACCGGACGGACGGACGGCCCGCGGCCGCGGCTCGAGCTGATCCGCGACGGAGCGCCGGCCACCAGGCACGCGCGCTGGCGGCCCGGCCCCGCGCCGTCCCAGGCAGCGCCGGTGAAAGCCGGCCGGGCGTGACGGCGTTCGCGCTCAACCCGGCGCAGCGCGATTTCGCCGCGGAGGTGCGCGCGCTGGCCGCGAGCCGGCTGCGGCCGGTCGCGGAGTCGGGGCGGCCCGGCGGCGTCAACCGGGAGCTGATCAAGGCGATGGGTGACGCGGGGCTGCTCGCCCGGCTGTTCCCGGGCGTCACGGCCCGCGGCACGTCACGCGAGATCGCCGCCACCGAGTTGTGCCTGCTCAGGGAGTCGCTGGCCGCCGAGTGCACCGAGGCGGAGACGGCGCTCGCCCTGCAGGGCCTGGGCGCCTACCCGGTGCTGCAGTCCGGGCGGGACGAGCTGGTGCGCCGCTGGCTGCCCGCGGTCGCCGCCGGGGACGCGGTCCCCGCCTTCGCGCTGAGCGAGCCGGGAGCCGGCTCCGACGCGGCGGCCCTGACGCTGGCGGCGGAACCGGACGGCGACGGGTGGCGGCTGACCGGGGAGAAGACGTGGATATCCAACGCGCCGGAGGCCGACTTCTACACCGTCTTCGCCCGGACCGCGCCGGGCGCCGGGGCGCGCGGAGTGAGCGCCTTCGCGGTGCCCGCCGGACGCCCCGGCCTGTCCGGCGAGCACATCGAGATGATCGTCCCTCACCCGGTCGGCGGCCTGACCTTCGACGGCGTCCCGGTTCGGCGCGATGAGCTGCTCGGCGAGGAGAACCGCGGGTTCCGGGTCGCGATGCGCACCCTCGACCTGTTCCGGCCCAGCGTCGGGGCCTTCGCGGTGGGCATGGCGCAGGCCGCGCTGGAGGCGGCGGTGCGGTATGCGGGGAGCCGCGTGGCCTTCGGCGGCCCGCTGAGGGACCAGCAGGCGGTCTCGCATCTGCTGGCCGACATGGCGACGCGCACCGAAGCCGCCAGGCTGCTCGTCTACGCCGCGGCCGCCGCCTGCGACGCCGGCGACGACCGGCTGACCGCACGTGCGGCGATGGCCAAGCTGTTCGCCACCGAGACCGCGCAGTTCGTCGTGGACGCCGCGGTGCAGGTCCACGGCGCGCGGGCGCTGCGGCGCGGCCACCTGCTCGAGCACCTGTACCGCGAGGTGCGGGCACCGCGCGTCTACGAGGGCGCCTCCGAGGTGCAGCGCACGGTGATCGCCCGGGAGCTGTACCGGTGAGCCGCCCGCGGTGAGCGGCCCGCGGTGAGCGGCCACGCCGACCATGGCCAGCCGGCACGTTGGTAATCTGAGCCGGCTATAACCGGCTCAGGTTTCCAACGTTGCGGTTCTATGGCTGTTACCGGCCCTGCCAGCGCGGCTCGCGCCCGGCGGTGAATGCCGCGTGGAACTCGGCGTAGTCCTGGCCGGCCATCAGGAGCGCCTGAGTCGCCGCCTCCAGTTCCAGCGCGGCGGACAGGCTCATGTCCTGCTCGCGGGTGAGCAGCGCCTTGGTCTGGGCGTACGCCTGGTACGGGCCGTCCGCCAGCCGCCGCGCGAGGCTCGCTACCGCGTCATCGAGCTCGTCGTCTCCCACAAGCGTGCTGATCAGGCCGATCCGTTCGGCCTCCGCGGCGTCGATCGTGTCGCCGAGCATCAGCAGGCGGGTCGCGTGACCGAGGCCGACGATCCTGGGCAGCAGGTAGGCGGCACCCATGTCGGCACCGGCCAGGCCGACCCTCGTGAACAGGAAGGCGAATCGCGCGGCCGGGGTGGCGACCCGGAAGTCGGCGGCGAGCGCGATCACCGAGCCGGCGCCCGCCGCCATGCCGTGCAGCGCCGCGATGACCGGGACCGGGCACTCCCGCATCGCCCTGACGACGTCGCCGGTCATCCTGGTGAACGCCAGCCGCTCGCGGGCCGGCATCTTCAGCGTCTCGCCGATGATCTCGCTGACGTCCCCGCCCGAGCAGAACGCGCGGCCGGCGCCACGCAGCACGAGGACGCGCGCGTCGCCGCGATGCGGCAGCTCGGCGAGGAGATCACGCAGGTCGGCGTAGGTCTCGAAGGTCAGCGCGTTGAGCTTGCCGGGCCGGTCCAGCGTCACCGTGGCGACACCCTCGGCGCACCCGAACCGGAAGTTGTGCCAGTCTCCGGTGAACGCTGCCGATCCGCGGAACGGGCTCATCGGTCGCCTCTGCTTTCCCGGGGCTCGCACCGTCCGCCACCAGTGCGCGCCGGCCGCTCGCACGGGCGAACGACCCGTGCTCGCTGGCCGCTGGCGGGCGGTGCTGACTTCCTGTTATTGCGGACTCTTGACTGCCGTCACCAAAGTTAAATACTAGTAGCGCACGTTAGGGGGAGGGAAGGTGGCCCGATGCGCCCTGACACCTTCTGCCGCGACCGGCTCCCGCCGCGCGATCAGTGGCCCGAGCTGCGCTTTGAGCAGCTCGGCTACCCCGAGCGGCTGAACTGCGCGGACGAGCTGCTCGACGCCACCATCCGCCGTTTCGGCGCGGACCGCCCCTGCCTGCGGACAACCACCGGGACGTGGACCTACGGTGATCTGCTCCGGCGGTCCAGCCAGGCCGCCCAGGTGCTCGCCGGGGACTGCGGGCTGCGGCCGGGGAACCGGGTGCTGCTCCGCGGGCCGAACAACCCCTGGCTGGTCGCCGCCTGGCTCGCGGTGCTGAAGGCGGGCGGGGTCGCGGTGACCACGATGCCGTTGCTGCGCCCCGGCGAGATCGCCACGATCACCGCGCTGACCGAGCCGGATCTGGCCATCAGCGATCACCGGTTCACCGCGGACCTGGCGGCGGGGGCGCCGGGCCTGCGCACGATTCCGTATGGCGGTGGCGGCGCGGACGATCTGGTCACCCGCTGTGCCGCCAAGAGCGGGAGCTTCGCGGCGGCGCCCACCGCGGCGGACGACGTCGCGCTGCTCGCCCCGACGTCGGGCACCACCGGCCGGCCGAAGGTGACGATGCACTTCCACCGCGACGTGCTGGCCATCGCGGACACGTTCGCCCGGCACATCCTCCGGCCACGGCCGGACGACATCTTCGCCAGCACCCCGCCGATCGGGTTCACCTACGGTCTCGGCGGCCAGGTGGTGTTCCCGCTGCGGGCCGGCGCGTCGTCGCTGCTCGTCGAGCACGCCAGCCCGGGTGATCTCGCCGGGCTGATCGACGCGCACGGCGTGACCGTCCTGTTCACCGCGCCGACGGCATACCGGGCCATGCTGGCCGCGGGCGCCGTCGCCCGGGCCGGGCCGGCGACGAGCCTGCGTCGGTGCGTCTCCGCCGGCGAGCACCTGCCCAAGCCGGTGTGGGAGGACTTTCACCGCGCAACCGGCATCAAGATCATCGATGGCATCGGCAGCACGGAAATGCTGCATATCTTCATCTCCGCGGCCGGCGACGACATCCGGCCCGGCGCGACCGGCAGGCCGGTGCCGGGGTACCGCGCGGCGATCCTGGGCCCCCCGGGCGACCCGGTGCCGGACGGGACACCGGGCAGGCTGGCGGTCAGCGGGCCCACGGGATGCCGGTACCTGGCGGACGACCGGCAGCGGTCCTACGTGCAGGGCGGCTGGAACATCACCGGCGACACCTTCATCCGCGACACGGACGGGTACTTCTGGTTCCAGGCGCGCAGCGACGACATGATCATCTCCTCCGGCTACAACATCGCGGGCCCCGAGGTCGAGCAGGCGCTGCTCGGCCACCCCGACGTGCTCGAGGTGGCGGTCGTGGCGGCACCCGACCCCGTTCGCGGGTCGATCGTCCAGGCGTTCGTCGTGCTGCGCGACGGGCTCGACGGTGGCCCGGCGAAGGCCGCCGAGCTGCAGGATTTCACCAAGAGGTCGATCGCGCCGTACAAGTACCCGAGGGCGGTCGAGTTCGTCGCCTCCCTGCCCAAGACGAACAGCGGGAAGGTACAGCGGTACCGGCTGCGGGAGCTCGCCGCGCGGACACGCCGTGCCGGGTTCCCGGCATGAGCCGCGGGCTCACCGGTCCCGCGGCCCCGGCCGTCCGCACCGCGCGGGCAGCGCCCGCCCGCCCGCTCGCCGCGGGCGTCACGACGGCGGTGCTGCTCGGCGGCCGGGATGGCTGCCGCGGCCTGCGGCAGCGGCGGCTGCGCTTGACGGCCGGGGCGCGGTTCAGCGCGATGGCCGCTGGCCTCGGCGAATCCTGGTTCGTGACCGGCGGGGCCGGCAGCCTGGAGACGCCGGAATCCGGGGCGGTGCCGCTGCGCGAGGGCGTCGCCGTCTGGCTGCGGCGGGGCACCCGGTACCGGTGCCGGGCGGACGCCGGGGGTGCCTTGAAGGTTCTCGCCACGGCGGTGTTCGCGGGATCGGCCGGCGACGACACCGGACCGGCGACGCGGGTCGCCGCGCTGGAGGACTGCGAGCCCGAGCACACCGGCGACCGCGAGTTCCGGGTGCTGCTCGGTTCGGGCCCGGCCGGCAGGCTGGCGATCACGCAGTTCGCCGGCCTGATCCCCCCGGGCCGCGCCCCGGACCACCACCACGCCTACAACGAGGTCGTGCACGTGCTCGCCGGGCGCGGCGTGGTGCACCTCGGCGACGCCGACGCCGCGATCGGGCCGGGGACGTCGGTCTACCTGCCGCCATTTCAGCCGCACTGCCTGGAGAACACCGGCTCAGAGCTGCTCCGTGTGCTCGGCGTCTTCCATCCCGCGGGCAGCCCGGCGGCGAAGAACCCCGCGACTTAACCGGGAGTGACGGATGTGCCGCCGGCCCGCGCCGACCGGGCCGTCAACCCGATGCCCGTCCAGACCGCCCGGCCGGTGCAGCGCGTCGCGGACGAACAGCGGGACGATGGCACCCCGCACGCCCAGCACGGCAAAACCGTCCGCGAGGTTCGCGGCCGCGGCCGCCCGGTAGGCGCGGCTGCGCAGCGCGCGCAGCAGCACCGCGAACCCTTGCCGCGGCGCGGGAAGGGCCGCGGTGGCCGGCCGCGGCGCGGGCCGCAGCGCGACCGCCGCGATGAGCGCGGGCACCGCGAGCAGCCCGCCGTACAGGAAGAAGGGCGCCCGCAGCGACCACGAAGCGACCAGGCCGCCCACCGCCGGGCCGCTGATTCCGCCCAGCAGGAACCCGCCGCTGTACAGGCCGCTGGCCCGGCCGCGCTGCGCAGCGGGGACGCTGGCCAGCAGCAGCGCCTGGGTGCTCACCGAGAACATCGCCGAGCCGAGTCCGCCCACGCCGCGCAGCACGAGCAGCTGCCCGAACGACCGGGAGAACCCCGCGAGGACGCTGCTCACCGCGACGGCCGCGATGCCGGATGCCATGATGGCCCGCTCGCCGAACCGGTCCACCAGCCGTCCCGCGGGCAGCGCGCCGAGCACCCGCATCAGCGCGAAGGCGCTGATCACGCTGGCGGCCGCGGCCACGCTGACGCCGAACTGCCGGGCGAACGCCGGAATCGCCGGCGCCACGATCCCGTACCCGAGCGCCACCGTGAACGAGACCGCGGACAGGATCGCCGCCTCCCGCGGCAGCCCGCGGAACGGCCGGAAGACCGGCGCCGGCCTGGCACGCGCCGACGGCGCCGGCCGCTGCCTGACGCACCGGCGATGGAGGAATGCCACGGTCCGTTCAGTATAAAAAATGATCTTTACAGAACGGGCGGTGGCTCACCCGGCGGCCGGCGGTGTCACGTCCCGGGGAAGCTGGCGGTGGCCAGGACGGTGCCATCGGGGCTGACCAGGCGGGCGCCGGTGAGCGGGCCGCCGGTTACCGGGCCGGGGCTGCCCCAGTAGCCGTAGCCGTTGGCCAGCCGGAACGATCCAATAGTGGTGACATGGCCGCCCGGGCTCTCCACCTGGCAGATCACGGTGCCGGTCCCCGAGTCCATGGTCACGGACATGCACAGCCACCGGGAACTGCCGCCATTCAAGCTTTGACCAGGCAGGATGCGCGCCCGCGGCGCAGGCGTGCGATGATGCCGCTGTGCACGGCGCGGAGCGGGAGGTGCCGCTGACTGGCGGCCATACACCGGGGGTGGTGCGCGCCGGCGATACGGTTCGCCGGCCGCTCCAGCCCGGTTCGGCCCGGATTCACCGGTTGCTCGCCTACTTCGAGCGCTGCGGATTCGACGGCGCGCCGCGCTTTTTGGGCATCGACGCCCGCGGTCGCGAGGTCTTGTCGTTCATCGAGGGCTTCGCGCCGCCGCACAACGGCTTCGAGCTCAGCGAGGAGGGAGTGCGGGCCGGAGCCCGGCTGATCCGCCGGGTGCACGACCTGACTGAGGGCACCGAGTTCGCCGCCGGTTCCGAGGTGGCCTGCCACCCGAACCTGTCCCAGCCCAACTTCATCTTCCGCGACATGATCCCGGTCGCGATCATCGACTGGGACACGACGCTGCCCGGAACCCGGCTGGCCAACTTCGCCGACTTCCTCTGGGCGTTCGTGCACCCCGCCGTCTACGGCGAGGGCGAGCCTGCCGCCAGGATGCTGCGGGTTGCGGCCGACGCCTACCGCTGGACCGGCCCCGGCCTGGTCGATGCCATGCTGACCACCGTCCGCGACTTCGCGACGGGTTTCGGGAACAACCCGGGCGCCCTGGACTGGGGGCTGGCAGAACTGGCGCACCTGGAGCGCAACGCGGGCCTGTTCCGGGCACGGCTGCCGGCTTAACGACGCCCGGTCCAGGTGAACACCGCGCTCACCGGCGCCGGCGCCGGCGGCGGGCCGGGCACACCCTGATCTTCGCGGGTGTTTACGGGCCGCTTCGCGTGTCAGTATGACGGCATGGCCGATCCGCGTGCGGGGCAGCCCGCTGCTCCCGAGGACCTCGTGAACGTCCCGAAGCTGGTCACCGCGTATTACGCGGTGCACCCCGATCCGGGCGACGCGGCCCAGCGGGTGTCGTTCGGCACGTCCGGTCACCGCGGATCCGCGTTCACGGCGACGTTCAACGAGGACCACATCCTCGCCACCACGCAGGCGATCTGCGAGTACCGGGCCAGCCACGGCATCGACGGCCCGCTGTACCTGGGCGCCGACACGCATGCGCTGGCCGAGCCCGCCCAGGTCACCGCGCTCGAGGTGCTGGCCGCCAACGGCGTCCGGGTGATGATCGACGCCCGCGGCGGCTACACGCCCACTCCGGCGGTCTCTCGCGCCATCCTGGCGCACAATGCCGCCGGGCACGGGGCGTCCGGGCACGGGGCGTCCGGGCACGGGGCGTCCGGGCACGGGGCGTCCGGGCAGGGGCCGCGGGCCGACGGGATCGTGGTCACGCCATCGCACAACCCCCCTTCGGACGGCGGCTTCAAGTACAACCCGCCCGACGGCGGCCCGGCGGGAACGGACATCACCCGGGAGATCCAGGACCGGGCGAACGAGCTGCTCAGCAGCGGGCTGAAGACGGTGCGCCGGATACCGTACGCGCGGGCCGCCGCGGCCGGCACCACGGCGAAGTTCGACTTCCTCGACCGCTACGTGTCAGCCCTGGACCGCGTGGTCGACCTGGCCGCGATCAGGAACGCCGGGATACGCATCGGCGCCGACCCGCTCGGCGGGGCGAGCGTGGCGTACTGGGGCGAGATCGCCGACCGCTATGGCCTCGACCTGACCGTGGTCAACCCGGAGGTGGACCCGACGTTCCGGTTCATGACCCTGGACTGGGACGGCAAGATCCGGATGGACTGCTCATCGCCGTATGCGATGGCCAGCCTGATCGGCCGCCAGCACGAGTTCACGATCGGCTGCGGCAACGACACCGACGCGGACCGGCACGGCATCGTCACGCCCGACGCCGGGCTGCTCAACCCCAACCATTATCTCGCGGTCGCCATCGACTACCTGTACCGGCACCGTGACGGCTGGCCGGCGGGGGCTGCGGTCGGCAAGACGCTGGTCAGCTCGTCGATGATCGACCGGGTGGCCGCGGGCCTGGACCGTCCGCTGCTGGAGGTGCCGGTCGGGTTCAAGTGGTTCGTGCCCGGGTTGCTCGACGGCTCCGTGGCCTTCGGTGGCGAGGAGAGCGCCGGGGCGTCGTTCCTGCAGCGTGACGGATCGGTATGGACGACCGACAAGGACGGGATCATCCTCGCGCTGCTCGCCTCGGAGATCACGGCGGTCACCGGCCAGCCGCCGTCGCGGTTGTACCGTGGCCTCACCGAACGCTACGGGGACCCGGCCTACGCCCGCATCGACAGCCCGGCCACCCGGGAGCAGAAGGCGGCGCTGGCCAGGCTCTCCCCCGAGCAGGTGCAGGCCAGTGAGCTCGCCGGTGAGAAGATCACCGCGGCGCTGACCACGGCTCCGGGCAACGGCGCCCCGATCGGCGGCCTCAAGGTGATCACCGAGTCCGGGTGGTTCGCCGCCCGGCCTTCCGGCACGGAGGACGTCTACAAGCTCTACGCCGAATCCTTCCGCGGCCCCGGCCACCTCGCCGCCATCCAGGAACAGGCGCAGGCGATCATCGCCGCCGCCATCGGCGGCTGAACTCCCCGCCGGGCCGCGCGGCCAGCCTCGCCGGCCGCCATCGAGCAGCGGCCCCGAACTGTCCACCGGGCCACTCCGCCCTCCATCAAACGTGTGTCCCCAGCCGGGAAAGATCTACCAATTCTTTGCGTTTTCAATTTCGATTGAGAGGCGGTTCGGCGCTATTATATCCGTAGAGAAAGAAATTCATGATCATATTCCGAACGTGAGGTGGCTCATGCCTCAGGAACCGTTCCCCAGCTACGGGCAAGGCGGTGAACCGCCGCTGCCCGGGGCTGCCCCAGGGAACGGGGACGCGGAGCCGGACCACATTCCGGCGGACGAGCCAGTTCAGCAGGGCCTTACCATCCACCTGGCCGATGTCACCGATCCCGCGACCGCCGACCTCGCCGGGCTCGCCAAGGACGGCGCGGTGGATACGATGGCCCCCGGCGCGGCGCTGCTGGCGCTCGCCGAGGCCGCCTGCGCGCCCGGCACGCTGACCGGGCTCACCGACAACCAGGTACTCGGCCTGGCGGGGGCGGCCCGCCGGCTGGCGGGCGTGGCCGCCTGGCTCGAACTGGCCGCGGCGAGCGAGTTCGCCGGCCGCCGTGTCACCGGGAACAGGCCGGCGAAGGTCGCCGGGGAGATCCTCAGCGAGTTCGCCGGCGACGAGCTGGCACCGGAACTGCGGATGACGCCGTTCGCCGCCGCCGAGCACCTGGCCTACGCGCGCACCGTCACCCGGCGCCTGCCCGCCACCATCGCCGCGCTGCGCGCGGGGAGAATTGACGGCTACCGGGTACGCATCGTCGCCGAGGCCACCCAGTGGCTGACCGACGCCCACGCCGCCGAGGCCGACCAGATCCTGGCGATCAGCGCGACCGAACTCACCTACGGGCGGCTGCGCAGCGCAGCGGCCCGGCTCGCGATGATGCTCGACCCGGAGGCGGCCCGGCGGCGCAAGGACGAGGCGTCGAAGAACGCGCGGGTGTCGTTGTTCCGCGAGGAGGCGGGCACGGCGGGCCTGTCCGGCCGGGACCTGCCCGTCGGCGAGACGTTCGCGTCGTTCGCGAACGTCAAGGCCCGCGCGGCGGCGTACAAGGACGCGGGGATCCCCGGCACCATAACCGAGCTGCGCGCCAAGGCACTCCTCGATCTTCTCCAGGAGAAGGACTCCCGCGACGTCCTGCTGAACGCCGCCAGCACGAATGCAACCGGCGTGGACGGTGCCAGGGCAGACGGTACCGGGGCGACGGGCGAAGAAGAGGACGCGAAAGGGGCAGCGCCCGGCGGCGCCGCTCATGGCGACGCCCGGTTCCCGGTCGCCGCTCTGATCAACATCACGGTCCCCCTCGCCACCCTCCTCGGGATCTCCGCAGAGCCCGGCGAGGCCGCCGGGTTCGGCCTGCTCGACCCCGGCGCCGCCCGCGACCTGGCCGCCATGGCGTCCCAGCACCCGGCAACCCGGTGGTGTCTGACGGTGATCGGCGAAGACGGCACCGCCGCCGCGCACGGCTGCGCGGCGGGACGGCACCGGTACGACTTCGCGCGGTACCCGCCCGGCGGCGGGAACAGCGGGAATGGCGGGAATGGCCGGAACCGGGACGGCCCTGGCACCGGCTTCCTTCCCGGCCTGAAGATCAGGCTTTCCATGATCGCCAAGGGAGACTGCGGTCACCGGCATCACGAGCCGGGCCATGATCCGAGCCGGGCGCTCGCGCACCTGGTCCGGGCCCGGTCGGTGCGGTGCACCGCGCCCGGGTGCGGGCGGCCGGCGGCGCGATGCGACCTCGACCACACGCACCCGTGGGAGCAGGGCGGCCTGACCTGCCAATGCAATATCGGCCCACTGTGCAGGCATCACCACCGGTGCAAACAGAGTGAGGGCTGGAAACTGGAACAGCCGGCGCCGGGCGTGATGTGCTGGAGAACCCCGGCCGGGAGGTACCACACCACCAGGCCGGCCACCTATCACGCCTGAGGCGGTTCGCATACGGTTAGCCCCATGGCCGAACCGTTCGAGCACGTCGTCCACGTGAGGTGGCGGGACACGGACGCCCTGGGCCATGTCAACCACGCCGTCTTCCTGACCTACCTCGAGGAGGGCAGGGACGCGTTCTACGTGCACGCTCTCGGCAGCGACCCGTATTACGTGGTCGCCCGGCTCGAAGTGGACCTGCGCGCGGAGGTCCGCCACCCAGACCGGCAGGTGCGGGTCCGGATCCAGGCCGAGCGCCTTGGCACGACGAGCCTGACCACCCGCGAAACGGTTCTCACCCCGTCGGGGGAAATAGCTGCCGATGCGCGTGTCGTCACGGTCCGCTGGGATCCCGGCAACCGCAAGCCGGTCCCGTTCAGCGAGGCCGAGCGCTCGCGGCTGGCAGCCATGGCCGGCTTACCTAACGGGCGCGCTGATCCGCGAAAGCAGACACCACCGTTCGTTCGGAATAATAAAGATCTTTCATCAGAAGCGGCCGGGAACGGCAGGGCGGGAGGCGGGAGTGGGGCAGCGGTGGGGCTTACACGGCCGGGACGGCGCGGGCCGGGGGCGAGTGTTATCAACACCTTGTTGACAACAATGTGTTGACAACAATGTGTTGATCGTCTAGCGTCGCGGGCATGGCTGACGACCTGGACCGCGAGCAGGCTGCCCGGGAGGCGGATGCGCGCGCGCGGCTGCTCGGGGCGGGTGCCTCATCACTCCCCCGCCCTCCCTGGCTGGCGCGGCGTCAGCCCCCGTCGGCCGCCGACCTGATCCGGTTCGCCCTGTGGCGTTCGCACGCCGGCGGAACCGGCGAGGAGGATCTGCTGGCGGCCCTGGCCCTGCTGCCCGCGGCCCGGGCCGAGCTGGACCAGATCGAGACCGCCCTGCTGTTCACGGCGCGGGCCGAGGGCCTGTCGTGGTCGCGGATCTCCCGTGCGATGGGACTGGGGTCGCCCCAGGCGGCCCAGCAGCGGTTCGGCCGGGTCACGGGGCGCGCCGGCGATCCCGGGAGGCGGTGACGTGGCGTACATGTCCGCCCCCGGCGACCTGGCGCTTCACGGTGTGCGGGTGCTGGGCTTCGCGACGGCCTCCCGCGTCGCGGGCCGCTACGGCCTCGACGTCAGCGTGGTGGGGGAATCGCTGCTGGACTTCGAGGCTCACGGCTGGGTTCGCCACACGAGCTTCGGCGGGAGCTCGGGATGGTCACTGACCGAGGAAGGCCGGGTGGAGAACGAAAGGCGGCTCGCCGCCGAGCTCGGCCGGGCGGGGGCCAGAGCCAGGGAAACCCTCACGAGCGCGCACGCGGCGTTCGTGCCCCTCAACCGGCGGCTCGGCGCCGCCTGCACGGACTGGCAGGTACGGCCCACGCCAGCCGATCCCATGGCCTTGAACGATCACTCCGACTGGCGCTGGGACGAACGCGTGCTGCGCACACTCCGGTCCATAGACACGTCTTTCCGGCAGCTTTGCGACCAGCTCGCCGGGCGCCTGGAACGCCTTGGCGGCTACGCGGACCTGTACTCCTCAGCGCTGGGCAAGGCGGAGGCGGGACAGCGCGCCTGGGTCGACGCTCCCGACCGGGATTCATGTCACATCGTGTGGATACAGTTCCACGAGGATCTGCTCGCCACGCTCGGGATACCGCGAGGCTCAGACGGCTAGCGGTTGACGATCGCGCCGTGCGCGCGGCCGGCGGGTGCGAGAATCGTCCCATGAACGTGGCTCGCGACACCGACGCCCGGCCGCTGCTCGAGCGTGCCCTGGACCAGACGGCCGGCATCATCGCGGCAATACCGGCGAGCCTCGCCGGGGCAGCGACGCCGTGCCCGGATTGGGATGTGCGCGCGGTGGTCCGCCATGTGGTCGGGCAGGATCTGCGCAACTTCATCGTCGCCGCCCGCGGCCAGCCCACGGACTGGCGGGCGCCCGCCGACGAACTCGGCGAGGACTGGGCGGCGGCCTTCCGGGACCGTGCGGGGCAGCTCATGGCGGTATGGCGGGACGCCGACCCTGACCGGCTGCTCGTGATGCCCGGCGGCGAGCACGCGCCGCTGGGCAGCCGGGCTAGCCAGCAGATCGCCGAGCTGGCCGTGCATGGCTGGGACCTGGTCAAAGCCACCGGCCAGAAGGCCGATCTCGACCCGGCGCTGGCCGAGCACGCGCTCAGCTGGTCGCGTCAGATGCTCCGGCCCGATTTCCGCGGGCCGGACAGGGCATTCGGCCTGGAGGTGCCGGTGAGCCCGGACGCCCCCGCCTACGACCGGCTGGCCGGCTGGTTCGGCCGGGACCCGGGCTGGACGCCGGCCGCTCAGCCGGGCTGAGCGTCCGCCCCGCCGCGGGCGCCTGCGCGGCGCGCTACCACCTGAGCTGGGCGACCGCGTCATAGTCGGACGCGGAGTACCCGACCAGGCCGTCGGAGAGCGCGAAGATCCACTCTGTCACGCCAAGGGACAGCGCCAGGCGGCTGCAGCGGGCGCAGTAGTGGGGATCTTCGAGGCGGACCGAGTCATCCGCCTCGAGCCGCACGTAGATCAGCTTCGCTTCGGCCAGCTTCCGCCAGCCGTCGCCCTCGCGGGCCAGCGTGATCGCGCGCTGCTCAGCGTGGGTGCGGCAGAAGTCATGGTTGCCATGATCGGCGACCTTGCAGTAGCAGTGGTCCTCGCCGGGAAGCGGCACCCCGTTCGTGCCCCAGGCCAGCATGCTGCCATCTGCCATCAGCAGCGCCGCATGCCGGGTGCGGGCGTGCGAATCGCGGGCGAGCTCCGCCGCCCGGTCCACCATCTGCTGCGCCACCAGGCTGTCGTGACGCGTCAGCGGCCGCCACTGGGGCTGTGATCCTGATAGCACGTTCACCCCTCGCGAGATCCGGCGATTGAGCAAGACTAGCGCCAGATGATCATGGCACCGTTACCGGCTGGATGGCCACGGGGCCCAGGGTGGGGTTGAGCTCGGTGGCCTGGGAGACCCCCGGCGGGGTGATGACGTCCACCGCCTTCGGGACGGTCGCCGGGTCCACCTTGCAGATGGGCGCGCTGTTGCCCGCGGCGCACACGCCGAAGAGGAACGGCTGAGGTGCCGGGGCGAAGCCGCGGGCCTGGTCCGGGCTGAAGCCGTCCTGGCCGGTGAGCACGACGCTGAACCCCCAGCCGGACGCCGGGGTGCCGAACCGCGCCTCGGGCAGCGCCACCGTGATCGTGCGGTCGCTCCCGTTGGCGAGCACCAGCGGGGCGCCCACGGCGCCGCCGGCCGCGTTCGCCCACACGGGCGCGGCGAACCCCTGCACCTCGACTCGCTGGCTCCATGCCCCGGCCGGCGCGATCGTGTAGTTGCGGGACGCGAACGCGGCCTGGGTGGAGGTCGCCGGGGCGCCCGGCACGTGCACGTAGACGTCCAGCAGCTGCGCCCCGTCGATGACCCCGAACGTGGGGACCAGGGTGCGCAGCGTGACCCGCAGGTAGGCGAAGGCGCCGTCGCTGAGCACCTGGAACCGGGTCAGGTCGAACGATCCCGGTACGAAGCTGGCCGCGGTCGGGTACTGGTAGGTGCCGGGACCGTGGTCGTCGCCGGGCGGGTCGGCCACGTCGAGCACGCTGGTGCCGCCGCCCTCATTGCTGACGGTGACCTGGCCGTACCCGGTGCTGCGGCCCCCGGCCGCGGTCGCGGAGACGGTGAACACGTTGCTGCCGAAGCTGACCGGCACCGGCGCCGAGAAGGACCCGTCCGCCGCCGCGGTCGTGGTCGTCACTGAGGCCGGGGCTCCGGTCGTGGTGTCGGCCGACTCGATGGTCACCGACGCGCCCGGCGCGGTCGTCCCCGTGACGGTGGTGGAGGAGACGGCCAGCGTGCTGCCCCGCGCGGGCGCGGTGATCATCAGCGGAAGCGAGCCGGGCGGCCCGCTGGCGACGTAGCGCCTGGTGGTAAGGGCGGGGGTGTCCACGTTCCGGC
>Ga0213875_10000310_pt1 | contig 46673 bp, 42 predicted proteins | sample BarmaccomBMRX_R8_FD_160105 | JGI IMG/M metagenome (GOLD analysis project Ga0213875, IMG submission 160105) | Root-associated microbial communities from Barbacenia macrantha in rupestrian grasslands, the National Park of Serra do Cipo, Brazil - RX_R8 | ecosystem: Host-associated > Plants > Roots...
CGACGACGCGGTGGTGTACGCGACCGGCGCCGTGCGCGACCGGCGGCTCGGCATCCCCGGTGAGAATCTGCCCGGCAGCTACGCCGCCACCGACTTCGTCAACTGGTACTGCGGGCACCCGGACGTCGGGGCCGAGTCGTTCATTCTCGACGCCGAGTCGGTCGCGGTCATCGGGGTCGGAAATGTGGCCGTCGACGTGGCCCGGATCCTGGCCCGCGACCCGGCCGAGCTGCACACCACCGACATCCCGCACGCGGTGCTGGAGGCGCTGCAGGCCAGCAAGGTCCGCGAGGTCCACATGATCGGCCGCCGCGGCCCCGCCTACGCCAAGTTCACCACCAAGGAGCTGCGGGAGCTGGGGGAGCTGCCGGGGGTCGAGATCGTCGTCCCGGCCGCCGAGGCCGACCTGGACGAGTTCGACGCCAGCGGCCAGGGGACCGAGCTGGCCACCTCCGACCGCCGGGTCCGCGGCAACATGGTCGCGATCCGGAAGTGGGCCGACGGCGAGCGGGCGAGCGGTGCTCCTTCTGGCCACGCCCGCACGCTGACGCTGCGGTTCTGGCTGCGCCCGGTCGAGATCACCGGCGAGGACAAGGTCACCGGCCTCACCCTGGAGCGGACCCGGCTGGACGAGCACGGCGTGTTCCAGGGCACCGGCGAGCTGGAGACGCTCGACGCGCAGCTGGTGCTGCGGTCGGTCGGCTACCAGAGCGTCCCGCTCGACGGCGTGCCGTTCGACGAGCGCAACGCGGTGGTGCCGAACGCCGAGGGCCGGGTGCTGGGCCCGGACGGCGAGCCGCGGCCGGGGGAGTACGTGGCGGGCTGGCTCAAGCGCGGTCCCACCGGGGTCATCGGCACCAACAAGTCCGACGCGACCGAGACCGTCCGCGCGCTGCTGTCCGACCTGCTCGGCGACGAGGCCGTCGACGTCCAGCTGCCCCGCCCGGGCCTGCTCCGCTACCCGCCAACCGGAGAGGGCGCCGACGACGGCCTGAGCGCCCTCGAGCAGGTGCTGGCGGGCAAGGGCATCCGCCCGGTGAGCTACGCCGACTGGCTGCGGATCGAGGCGGCCGAGACCAGCCTGGCCCGGTCACTGGGCCGCGGCGACCGGGTCAAGCTGCACGACCGGGACGCGCTGTTCGCCGCCTGCTGGCCCAGCTCGCCCGACGCCTCGGACCCAGGCTGACCGACGTCAGGAGGCCCCGCCCGCCCGCTCGGCGGCCGACTTCTCGACCGGGGCCAGCGGCCAGCCGCCTTCGGCCAGCCGGGCGCGGACCCGGTTCACGTCGGCGTCGGTCGCCTTGGTGCGGGTGACGCCGGTGATGATCCGCTTGATGGTCGCCGCCGAGTCCGGGTCGCCCTCCTTGGCCAGCTCGTCGGCGATCTGCATGATCTCGAGCTCGGTCAGCTGGCTGCCGAGCAGGGCGACCAGCGGGATGTAGTCGGTGCTCGGTACCCCTTCGGGGTAACCGGCCCGGAGCCAGGCGATGATCGACTGCAGGAAAGCTGGCATAGGCATGCGCTGAGCGCCTCTCAAGCCGCAGGGGTGGCCGGAGCTGACATAACGATAGCGCCGCCCCGGGGGCCCGGGGCGGCGCCGTGGTGCTGGTACTGGTCAGGAGGCTGGAGTGGCCGGGGTGAACTGGTCGGGGCGCGCCAGCGGCCAGCCACCCTCGGCCAGCCGGGCGCGGACCCGGGCCACGTCGGCGTCGTTGGGCTTGACGTGGGTCACGTCGGTGATGGCCTGCTTGAGCGCGGCCGACGACTGCGGGTCACTCTGGTCGGCCAGCTGGTCGGCGATGTCCTGCAGGTCCTGCGCGGTCACCTGGGTGCCCAGCAGGGCGAACAGCGGGATGTAGTCCTTGGGCGGTAGCCCTTCCGGGTAGCCCAACCTCACCCAGTTGAGGATGTTGTGTACATAGTCAGACACGGGCATGTGCTGAACTCCTGTTTTTATGTTGCGCCGCCCGGCCCGCACCGGGGCCGGGCGGCCGAGTTGTCAGATCAGGCACCCGCGACGATGAGATAGATGCCGTAGCCGATGGCGGCCAGGATGACGGCGAAGCACACGCAGGCCGCGACGAGCCCCATGCTGTTGCCGCCGTACACCGTCTCCTCGTTCTCGTGCCCGGCCACCGCGTGGTGGTGGCCGTCAGGGCCGGCCCCCGCACCAGCAGTGGCCACCCGGCCGCCCGCTGGCATGTTCAGGAATCGCAGGCCGAAGGCGAACAGGGCTGGGAGACCCGCTCCGGCGAGCAGGCCCACCACGACGATCTGCCACAGTGCGGTGAGGTTGATCCACTTGTCAACGCCGCTCATGTCGGTTGTCCTTTTCCTCTTCGTCCGGCCGTCAGGCCGCGACCGACTCGGGCTGGTCCGGCGCGACCGTGCCAGTCCACTCGTCGTTGACGTTGTCGTGGGAGACGGCGGACTTGCGGGAACGGAAGTAGATGTAGCCGGCCAGGGCGAGCAGGATCAGCACGTCGACGATCACACCGGCCAGGCCGCCGATGCCGGCCGCGACGCCGTAGGCGCCGGCCCCGACCAGGGCCGCCACCGGCAGGGTGAACACCCAGGCGGTCGCCATCCGGCCGGCCACGTTCCAGCGGACCTCCGCGCCCTTCTTGCCGATGCCGACGCCGAGGATCGAGCCGGTGGCCACGTGGGTGGTCGACAGCGAGTAACCGAAGTGGCTGGACAGCAGGATGACCGCCGCCGAGGCGGACTCGGCCGCCATGCCCTGCGGGGCCTCGATCTCGACCAGGCCCTTGCCCAGCGTGCGGATGACCCGCCAGCCGCCGAGGTAGGTACCGAGGCTGATGGCCAGGGCGCAGCACAAGATGACCCAGAACGGGGTCTTGGCCCCGGTCGGCAGTGAGCCGTTGGCGATCAGGGCCAGCGTGAGGATGCCCATCGTCTTCTGCGCGTCGTTGGTGCCGTGGGCCAGCGAGACCAGCGAGGCCGATCCGATCTGCCCGTAGCGGAAGCCGTGGCGGCGAGCACCATCTGAGATGTTCCGGCTGATCCGGTAGATCAGCCAGGTTCCGGTCGCGGCGATCAGTCCGGCGATGATCGGCGACAGGCCGGCGGGGATGATGACCTTGGAGACCAGGCCCTGCCACTTGACCGCGTGCCCGCCCGCGGCGGCGATCGTGGAGCCGATGACCCCGCCGATCAGCGCGTGCGACGAACTCGATGGGATACCGAACAGCCAGGTGATCAGGTTCCAGAGGATCCCGCCGATCAAGCCGGCCAGGACCACGGTCACGGTGACCAGGTGCGTTTGGACCAGGCCGCTAGCGATGGTGGCGGCGACGCTCAGCGACAGGAACGCTCCCACCAGGTTCAGCACGCCGGACAGCGCCACCGCGGTCCGCGGGCCCAGGGCCCCGGTCGCGATCGAGGTCGCCATCGCATTGCCGGTGTCGTGGAAGCCGTTCGTGAAGTCGAACCCCAACCCCACTACTACGACCAGAGCGATAATGATGTCTTTCGTCACGACTGTAAGCGTTCACGGTGGTCAGGTCCCTATCAAGACTTGGGCCCAAGAACCGGTCAAGGGTTAAGCGCTGAGACACAGTCTGTTAACCTCCGTGTCGTATTCCCCCGTGGGTGCGGCTGTGACCTGCGGCAACTCCGACAAGCTCGGTAGTGGGAAAGCCGTCCGGCGTCCTGCGATTCGGGAGGCATGCTCCCTTCCGTAACACGAGCACCAAATGCACCGCCTGCCCCATATGGCCCACAGAGCGCATCCATCTCTGGCGGGCCGCGCTCGCCGGGCCCCGCCCACCCCGGCCGGCCCCGGTCATCGACCGCGGCCCAGAAATTTTTCCGGACCCCGGTAATCACCCGGTCACGCCGCAGTTGTCGCGTCAACCACGCCTCATCTGGCCAAACGTGTACGGCCACCACCAAACAGTTTCCAACCGCCGATCGGCCTCTGGCCGGACGCGTAGTTTGTGGTTTCTAGTGTGTTTGGTCCGGGTTTGCTCGGTTACATGAACCGCGTCCAATTCTCACCAGAAAGGGAGAGTGAGCCATGAAAGCACGATCTTTGCGGACGCTGGCCATCTCGACGGGAGCGGTGGTGGCATTGACCGGGCTGACCGCGGCCTCGGCCGGTGCGGCGGTTTCCGGAACGACCGCGAAAACGGTAACGGCGGCGCCCGCTTCGTCGGTCGGCAGCCTCACTTCAGTGGTCAAGGGAACGTTCACCAATTCCGCCGGTAAGGGCACCTTCAGCGGCACCTTCACGCCCAAGCGGTTCAGCGTGAAGAACGGTGTCCTCGAGGCCACCGGCGTGCTCAAGGGCACGCTGACCGACGCCAGTGGAAAGTCGCTGGGCACGGTCAACCAGACCGTGACCGACTCGGTCAACACCAGCGCGGCCGCCAACGCCCCGGTCGGCTGCCAGGTCCTCAACCTGGTGCTCGGCCCGCTCAACCTCAACCTGCTGGGCCTGGTGGTCACGCTCAACCAGGTGACGCTGAACATCACCGCGGTGCCCGGCGCGGGCAACCTGCTCGGCAACCTGCTGTGCGCGGTGGCCAACCTGCTGAACCCGGGCGGCGGCCTGACCTCGCTGTCCACCCTGCTGAACGAGATCCTGGCCGCGCTCGGCCTTTAGCGCCACCCGCCGATATCAGCCAGAGTCGTGCCGGCCGCGCCCCACATCAGCTGTCCTTCCGACAATAACGCGGCCCGGTAAATGCGCACCGTTGCGCAGCAGAAAATCACTATAAGCCCGGGATTCCGCGCGCCCATTTCCCCCGGAAAAGTGGCGACGCGGAATTCCGGCATGCTCCGCACAATCGGGACCCTTTAAAAATGTGCTGAATCAACCCAGTCTGACAGCCGGACGTTGATCGTTGTTGGTTTGCCCGTACGCTCACCAGCGAACACGCCCCCGCTTCCTTCCGGTGCCCGGTTACATGCGACGCTTTCAGGACAGAACGTGTGGAGCGGAATATCTGCCGCCTGCAAGCCGCTAGCCTGCGAGAACTTCCCCGCGACCTGGAGCCTGGAGCCCTGCTGTGACCGAAGCCCACGAGGAGCTGTCCGAACCGGACATGCGTCCGCATCACCACCACGCGCGGGACGGGCACGGGCAGCACGAGGGCGGCCCGCGCGATCACCCGCACGAGCCCGGCCACCAGCCTCAGCACGAGAACACCCAGCGCGGTAACAAGTGGTGGACGCTGGTCGCGGTCTGCCTGGGCACGTTCATGCTGCTGCTCGACATCACGATCGTGAACGTGGCGCTGCCCGACATCCAGACCGCGCTGCACTCCAGCTTCTCCGACCTGCAGTGGGTGGTCGACGCCTACGCGCTGACCTTGGCCGCGTTCCTGCTGACGGCGGGCAGCCTGGCCGACATGTACGGGCGGCGGCTGCTGTACCTGGTCGGCCTGGTCGTGTTCACGGCCGCCTCGATGCTGTGCGGTTTCGCCACCACCACGCTGATGCTGGAGCTGTCGCGGGCGCTGCAGGGCATCGGCGGCGCGGTCATGTTCGCGGTGTCGCTGGCGCTGCTGGCCGACGCCTTCCGGGGCAAGGACCGCGGTACCGCGTTCGGGGTCTGGGGCGCGGTGACCGGCCTCGCGGTCGCCATCGGCCCGGTGGTCGGCGGCCTGCTCACCACCGGCCTGTCCTGGCGCTACATCTTCTTCGTCAACCTGCCGTTCGGGGTCGCGGCCGTGATCATCGCCACCTTGAAGGTGTCGGAGTCGCGGGCCCCGCGGGCCAGCCGCCCCGACTGGCTCGGCTTCGTGCTGTTCACGGTGGCGCTGGCCAGCCTGGTCTACGGGCTGATCGAGTCGAACGAGAAGTCGTTCAGCAACAGCCTCGTGCTCGGCTGCTTCGCGCTGGCCGGGCTGCTGCTCATCGCGTTCACCCTGGCCGAGTTGTTCCTCAAGCACCCGATGTTCGACCTCAGGCTGTTCCTCAAGCCCACGTTCAGCGGCGGCGCGATCGCCGCCTTCGGCCTCAGCGGGTCGATCTTCGCGTTCCTGCTCTATCTGGTGCTCTACCTCCAGGACATCCTCGGCTACTCGGCCCTGGGCACCGGCGTCCGGGTCATGGTCCTGTCCGGCGGGATCCTGGTCACCGCGACCGTGGCGGGCCGGCTGTCCTCCAAGGTGCCGGTCCGGCTGCTGGTGGGCCCGGGCCTGATCCTGGTGGGGGCCTCGCTGCTGCTGATGCGCGGGCTCACCGAGGCCTCGACCTGGACCCACCTCATCCCGGGCATGATCGTCGGCGGGGTCGGGGTCGGACTGGTCAACCCGCCGCTGGCGTCGACCGCGGTCGGGGTGGTGCCGCCCCAGCAGGCGGGGATGGCGTCCGGTATCAACTCCACCTTCCGCCAGGTCGGCATCGCCACCGGCATCGCGCTGCTCGGCACGCTGTTCTCCAGCGAGGTCAAGTCGGACGTGACCCGGCAGGTGGCCGCCCACCACGCGCTCGCGCAGCAGGGCCCGAAGATCGCCAACGCGGTCCAGTCGGGCGGGGTCAGCGAGCTGATCTCCAAGCTGCCGCCGAGCGCCCGGCAGGCGGTCGCGGCCATCACCAAGACCGCGTTCACCACCGGCCTCAACCGCATCCTGCTGGTGGCGGCGATCATCGCGCTGGCCGCCGGGGTCCTGTCCCTCGTGCTCATCCGCGGGAAGGATTTCGCCCGCAACTGAGCCCTTACGGTGGAGGGGTGACCGGCCGCTCCCGCACCCTGCCCGTCGGTGCTCTGCTGCTGGTCCTGCTGGCCGCCTGTTCTTCATCGAATAAAGCGTCGCCGCAGGTCAGCGCCACCCCGTCCCACCCTGCCCCCACCAGTACGGCGGCTGCCGCCCCGAGCCCGGCCGCCCGGGCGCTGACCGGGCCCTACGTGGCGCTGGGGGACTCGTTCACGGCCGCCCCGCTGGCCCCCAGGCTGAGCGGGACCGCCAACGAGGCCTGCCAGCGGTCCGCCCCGGACTACCCGTACCTGGTCGCGGCCGCGCTCGGCGCTTCGGCGCGGCTGACCAACGTCAGCTGCTACGGCGCCACCACCCGCGACCTGACCTTCTCCCAGCACACCAGCGGGCCCGCCCGCCCCGCCCAGCTGAACGCCCTGTCGGCCGCCGACCGGCTGGTCACCGTCCAGCTCGGCGGCGACGACATCGGCTTCAGCGGGATCGCCACCACCTGCGGGGCGCTCAGCCTGACCGACCTGAACGGCGATCCCTGCCGCCAGCACTTTACCCAGGGCGGTGCTGACCAGCTGGCCGCCAAGATCAGCCAGGCCGCTCCCAGCGTCGCGGCCGCGCTGACCGCCATCCGCCAGCGCGCCCCGCACGCCCGGGTGCTGGTGGTCGGCTACCCCGACATCCTCCCGGTCAGCGGCAACGGCTGCTGGCCGGAGGTGACCGTGGCCCGCGGAGACCTGCCCTACCTGCGGGGGGTGGAGACCGGGCTCAACGCGATGCTGGCCACCCAGGCGGCCCGGGCCGGGGTCACGTTCGTGAACACCTACACCCCCAGCATCGGCCACGACGCCTGCCAGCGGGCCGGGGTCAAGTGGATCGAGGGGCTGATCCCGACCTCCCAGGCCTACCCGATGCACCCCAACGCGCTGGGGGAGCAGGCCATGGCCGGCGCGATCGAAGCCGCGCTGCGCTGACGGCGCGCTAGGCTCCTTGGCTGTGGCTGAGGTGCGAATTCCGGGGTCCAAGTCGATCACCAACCGGGCGCTGTTCCTCGGCGCCTGCGCCTCCGGGCTGAGCTACCTGCGGCGGCCGCTGATCTCGGACGACACCGAGGCGTTCGCCGACGGGCTGACCGCGCTCGGCTACCAGGTCCAGCATTCGGGCGACGACGTGGTGCTGATGGGCAGCCTCAGCGGCCCGCCCGCCACCGCCGCCGAGGTCTACTGCCGCGACGCCGGCACCGCCGCCCGGTTCCTGCCCGCGCTGGCCGCGGCCGGGCACGGGACGTTCCGGTTCGACGCATCGGCCCAGCTGCGCCGCCGCCCGGTCGGGCCGATGGTGGCCGCCCTGCGCGACCTGGGCGCGACCGTGGTGTGCGAGGACGGCGAGGGACAGCTGCCGCTGACCGTGACCTCCGCGGGGCTGGCGGGCGGCCAGGTCACGATCGACGCCAGCGTGTCCTCCCAGTTCCTGACCGCGCTGCTGATGGCGGCCCCGCTGACCCGCGAGGGCCTGGTCATCACCGTCACCGGCATGGTGTCGGCTCCCTACGTGGACATGACCGTGCGGATGATGCGCCAGTTCGGGGGCAAGGTCACCCGCGACGGCGGCACGTTCACGGTCAAGCCCGGCGGTTACGCGGCCCGCAGCTTCTCGATCGAGCCGGACGCCTCGGCCGCCAGCTACTTCTTCGCGGCCGCCGCGATCACCGGCCAGACCGCGTTCGTGCCCGGCCTGGGGGCCGACTCGCTGCAGGGCGACGTGGCGTTCGCCCGGGTGCTCAAGCGGATGGGGGCCACCGTCGAGGTGTGGCCGGACGGCCTGGCCGTCACCGGCACCGGCACCCTGCACGGCGGCGAGTTCAACCTGCGCGACATCTCCGACACGATGCCCACGCTGGCCGCGATCGCCCCGTTCGCCGATGCCCCGGTCCGCATCGTCGACGTGGCCAACACCCGGGTCAAAGAGTCCGACCGGCTCGAGGCCTGCGCGGTCAACCTCGGCCGCCTCGGCATCGAGGTCGCCACCGGCCCCGACTGGATCGAGATCTGGCCCGGCGGCCCCAAGGGCGCCACCGTCGACTGCTTCCGCGACCACCGCATCGCGATGAGCTTCGCGGTCACCGGGCTGCGCGCCCCGGGCATCGTGCTCGACGACCCCGACTGCGTGAAGAAGACGTTCCCCGAGTTCCACCAGGTGCTGGCCGAACTGCGCCAGGAGTGGGGCCTGCCCGCGGCTTAGCCGGCCGCGGCCGGGCTCGCCGACAGGGCCCGCAGGTCCACGAACGCCTGGGTCAGCTGGGCGTCCAGGCTTGATCCGGGCTCGTCGAGCCAGGCCTGGACCGCCTCGTGGAAAGTGGCCCAGCCGGTCTGCGCGGCCAAGCGAGCCAGCCGGTCTGGGATCCCGCGCTGCCGCAGCGCCTCCGTCAGAGCGTCAACCATCGACGCCGCCTTGGCCAGTTCGCGCTCGCGCAGGGCGGGCGTGACCGCGATGATCTGCTGCCGGGGCTCGGAGAACGGGCGGTTCTCCACCAGGATCCGGGCCGACTGCCGGAACGCGTCCAGCAGCATCTCCAGCGCGGGCTGCCCGGCCGGGGCGGCCGCCACCGACTGCACCAGGTTGGCCCGCAGGGCGGCCTCGCCGTCGAACAGCACCTCACGCTTGTCCGGGAAGTGCCGGAAGAACGTGCGCTCGTTGACCCCGGCCCGGGCGGCGATCTCGGCCGTCGTGGTCTGGTCGTACCCGCGCTCCCGGTACAGGTCGAGAGCCGCCTGCTGCAGGCGGCGGCGCGCTTCTGCTCCGCTCCGTGGCACGCACCGAGGCTACCCCATATGTCAGTGACCGACGCTACATTGCGCCAGTCACTGACATGTCATAGAGTCAGCGACTGGCATTAAGTAGTGCCATTAACTGACGTTACGTAGGGAGTCTGCCATGCACGTGTTCGTCACCGGCGGTTCCGGTCTCACCGGCCCGGCCGTGGTCACCGAGCTGATCGCGGCCGGCCACACCGTCACCGGGCTGGCCCGTTCCGACCCCGCCGCCGCCCGGCTGGAATCGCTGGGCGCCACCCCCTATCGCGGGTCGCTGGACGATCTCGACCGCCTGCGGGAGGGGGCCGCGGCCGCCGACGGCGTGCTGCACATGGCGTTCGGCGGCGACTTCGCCGACCCCGACGAGATGATGCGGCGCGACCTGGCCGCCATCGAGACGCTCGGCCAGCCGCTGACCGGCTCGGGCCAGCCGTTCGTGGTCACCTCGGGCACGCTGGTGCTGCCGGCCGGCCGCGAGCGCACCGAGAAGGACGAGACCGACCGGGCCGGGATCGCCCCGTTCCGCATCCCCGGCGAGCAGGCCTGCCTGGCCCTGGCGGCCGAGGGCGTCCGGCCCAGCGTGGTCCGGCTCGCCCCCACCGTGCATGGCCCCGGCGACCATGGCTTCATCGGCATGCTGGTCACCACCGCCCGCCAGACCGGCGTGTCGGCCTACATCGGCGACGGCGCCAACCGCTGGCCCGCCGTCCACCGCCTGGACGCCGCCGTCCTGTTCCGCCTGGCCCTGGAGCAGGCCCCGGCCGGCAGCGTCCTGCACGGGGCCGGGGAGAGCGGCGTCCCGTTCCGCGCGATCGCCGAGACGATCGGCCGCGGCCTCGGGCTGCCGGTGGTCTCGCTGACTCCGGAGGCGGCGGCCGGGCACTTCGCCAGCCCGTTCGTGGCCCGCGCGTACGGCACCGACGCCCCGGTCTCCAGCGCCTGGACCCAGCAGCTCCTCGGCTGGTCACCGGTCCACCCGACCCTCCTCGAAGACATCGAGCGTGGCGACTACCTGCACCCGGCCGACCCCGCCCTCAGCCCGGAGCGGCCCTCCCGCTGACCGGGGCCAGCACCGGGGCCTCGGTGAGGTCGGCCTGGCGGCGGTCGGGCAGCAGCGCCACCGCGATCAGCGTCAGCACCGCGCAGGCGATGATGTAGACACAGATCGCCTGCCAGCCGAAGTTCGGCAGCATCCAGGTGGCCAGCAGCGGCGCCGGGCCGCCGGCGATCAGCGAGGCGGTCTGGTAGCCCAGGCCGCTGCCCGCGTAGGCCAGGCTGGTCGGGAAGTTCTCGGCGATGTAGGACGCCTGCGGCCCGTACTGGATCGAGTGCGGGATCGCGATGATCGCCACCCCCAGGATGACCAGGCCCGCGGCTCTGGTGTTCATGAGCAGGAAGGCCGGGAACGCGGTCACCCCGATCAGCGCCGCCCCGGTCGCGTACACCCGGCGGCGGCCCGCGGTGTCGCTGAGGTTGCCGAACATCGGGATCAGGATCAGCTCCAGCGCACCGCCGACGGTGACCGCCGCCAGCCCCAGGCCCTCGCTCTTGTGCAGGTGGTCCTTGATGTAGGTCAGCGCGAAGGCGGAGTAGATGTAGAACGGCGCCTGCTCCGACATCCGCAGCAGCGCGCTCAGCAGCACCTGCCGTGGGTAGCGGCGCAGCACCTCGAGCGTCGGGATCCGGGCCACCGATTTCCGCTGCACCAGCTGGGCGAACATCGGGGTCTCCAGTACCTTCAGCCGCACCCACAGCCCGATCGCCACCAGCAGCAGGCTGGCCAGGAACGGGATCCGCCAGGCCCAGGCCTTGAACGCGCTCTGGTCGGACAGCGCGATCGCCGTCATCGCCCCGGTCCCCAGCAGCAGCCCGATCGGTACCCCGATCTGCGGCCAGGACGCCATCAGCCCCCGGCGGCGCTGCTGGCCCCACTCCATCGACAGCAGCACCGAACCGCTCCACTCACCGCCGACCGCGATGCCCTGCAGCAGTCGCAGGATAACCAGCAGGACCGGGGCCGCGACGCCGATCGTGGCGGTGCCCGGCAGCACCCCGACCAGCGCGCTGGCCAGCCCCATCATCAGCAGCGTGACGATCAGGGTGGCCTTGCGGCCGATCCGGTCGCCCCAGTGCCCGAAGATGGCCGCACCGACCGGCCGGGCCGCGAACCCGACCGCGTAGGTGGCGAACGACTCCAGCGTGCCCGCGTAGGCGCTCGACTTGGGGAAGAACACGGCCGGGAACACGATCGCGGCCGCCGTCCCGTAGAGGAAGAAGTCGTACCACTCAATCGAGGTCCCGACCACGCTGGCCACCGCGGCCAGCCTGATCTGCCGGTTCCTGACCCGCTCGTCGCCGGCCGCCGTACTGGCCTGGCCGGCTTGCTCGGGGGGAAGCACCATCGGGGGTTCCTTTCCGGCTGCACCCCCAGCAGCCCACGACCGCTGTCACTGTGTGTGCGACTTTGGTACCCATGTGCACTTGTGAAAAACACGCTGTCCGGCGATAGTGTCGATCGGCGACCCGCCTCGCTCGTCGTAGGAGCAGAAGGGCCCGCCGGGCCCGGACACGATGGGACTTTCGACATGGCCAAGTACATGCTGCTGATCTACGGCAACTACGAGCAGTGGAACGCGATGACACCAGAGCAGAGCGAGGCCCACATGGCCGCCCACGGGACGTTCCAGGCCACCGCGGGCACCAAGCTCATCGACGGCGCCCAGCTGGCGCCGGAGTCGATGGCGACCACGGTGCGCTCCGACGGCGCCGATGACGTCACCGTCACCGACGGACCGTTCCTGGAGACCAAGGAAGCGCTCGGCGGCTACTACGTGATCGACGCGGCCGACCTGGACGAGGCGATCAAGGCCGCGTCGATGCTGCCCGAGGTGCGGCACCGCCACAGCGGGGTGGAGATCCGCCCGGTGGTGGACAACGGCTGACCAGCCGGCCTCTGAGGTCGTCGCGGCGGTGGCGCGGGCCCACCGCCGCGACTGGACCCAGGTGCTGGCGACCACCGCCCAGCTGACCCACGACCTCGACCTGGCCGAGGAGTGCACCCAGGACGCCTACGAGCAGGCCCTGCGCAGCTGGCCGGAGCAGGGCGTACCGGCCAAGCCGGGCGCCTGGCTCACCACCACCGCCCGCAACCGGGCCGTTGACCGGCTGCGCCGGGAGTCGGTGTTCCGCCGGGCGATGCCGCTGCTGGTCACCGAGCCGACCACCCCCGGCCCGGAGGCCGGGCTCGACGACGACCGGCTCCGGCTGATCTTCACCTGCTGCCACCCGGCGCTGGCCCGGGACGCCCAGATCGCGCTCACCCTGCGGCTGGTCTGCGGCCTGACCACCGCCGAGGTGGCCCGCGCGTTCCTGGTCCGCGAGCCGGCCATGGCGGCCCGGATCACCCGGGCCAAGAAGAAGATCAGCATCGCCCGCATCCCCTACCGGGTGCCGTCACCGGACCAGCTGGCCGAGCGGGTCGAGGTGGTGCTCGAGGTCGTCCACCTGATCTTCACCACCGGCCACACCGCTCCCGAGGGCCCGCAGCTGGCCCGCCGCGACCTGCTCGACAGCGCGATCAGCCTGGCCCGGCTGCTGAACCTGCTGATGCCAGGCCACGCCGAGATCAGCGCCCTGCTGGCGCTGATGCTGCTGATCGACGCTCGCGCCGACACCCGCACCGGGGCCGACGGGCGGCTGCTGCTGCTGTCGGAACAGGACCGCTCCCGCTGGGACCGGCAGCTGATCGGCGAGGGCATCGGCCTGCTGACCGGGGCCCTGCACCGCCAGCCGCCCACCCGCTACGCGGTCGAGGCCGCCATCGCCGCCACTCACGCCGAGGCGCCGACCTGGGCGGACACCGACTGGACGGAGATCGCCGCGCTGTACGGGGTGTTGCGCGAGCTGTGGCCCTCACCGGTGGTCGAGCTCAACCGGGCCGTCGCCATCGGCCTGCGGGACGGCCCGGCAGCCGGCCTCGACGCGCTGACGCCGCTGCTGGCCGACCCGGCCCTGGCCACCTACGGCTACCTCAGCGCCGCCCGGGCCGACTTCCTGCGCCAGCTCGGGCGCTGGCCGGAGGCGGCCGCCGCCTACGAGGAGGCGCTCGCGCTCACCGGCAACGAGGCCGAACGGGCGTTCCTGGCCGGCCGCCTCGTCGCGGTCCGCGCGCAGCTGCCCTAGGTGGCCCGGGCCAGCAGGAAGGCCTGGGGCGTCGACTCCCGGGCGATCGGGTCCCGCACGATCCGGGTGTGGGTGACCAGGTCGGCCGCCGCCAGCTGGTCCTCGATCCAGGCGGGCGGCAGCCGGTAGGCGTCCAGGGTGATCGCGTGGCCGTAGGCCTGGTGCAGGTGGACCCGCTCGTCGCCGGCCTGGAAGGCGACCAGCAGCGCCCCGCCCGGCCGCAGCACCCGGCGGAACTCGGCGAACACGGTGGCCAGCTGCCCGGGCGGGGTGTGGATGATCGAGTACCAGGCGACCAGCCCGGCCAGCGCGCCGGCGGCCACCGGCAGCGCCGCCAGATAGCCGCGCGCCCAGGCCAGGCCGGGATGCGAGCGCTGGGCGACCCCGAGCATGCCGGGCGACATGTCGACCCCGAAGATCGGCACCCCCAGGCCGGCCAGGTGGGCGGTGATCCGGCCGGGCCCGCACCCAGCCTCCGCCACCGCCCCGCCGCCCGCTGCCGCTCCGCCCGCTGCCCCGGCCAGCTCGGCGAACGCGGCCAGCGCGGCCCGCTCGATCGGGCGGCCGGTCAGCTCGTCGCGCAGCCGGTCCGCGTAGTCGGCCGCTACCGTGTCGTAGGCGGTCCGGATGAGCTTCAGGTGGTCGGTCACCTCGCGACCGTACCGGGCCGGAGTTTTTACCTACCTAATGAATCGTCATAATCTGTAATTCCGTCCGGACGGAGTCTTGCGTACCAAGGAGGCCCCCGTGGCATTGCCGGACTTTCTCGTCATCGGTGCTCCCAAGGCGGGCACCACCGCGCTGCACGCGGCGCTGGCCCAGCACCCCGGGCTCTACCTGTCACCGATCAAGGAGCCCAAGCACTTCCTCACCGACGGGCCCCCGCCGACCCGGGGCGGTCCCGGTGACGTGCAGACCTACCGGGAGCACGTCTGGCGCCGGGCCGACTACGAGGCGCTGTTCGTTGCCGCCCCGGCCGGGACGCTGCGCGGCGAGTCGACGCCGCTGTACCTGTACGACCGGGACGCGATGGCCCGGATCCGGGCCGCCATCCCGGACGTCAAGCTGATCGCGATCATCCGCGACCCGGTCGAGCGGGCCCACTCCAACTGGACCCACCTGTGGTCGGCCGGTCTGGAACCGGTCGGCGACTTCGTCCAGGCCTGCGCCGAGGAGCAGCGCCGGATCGACGCCGGCTGGGCGTCGTTCTGGCACTACACCGGGCTGAGCCGGTACGGCGAGCAGCTCGAGCACCTGTTCTCGCTCTTCCCGCGCGAGCAGGTGCTGGTCATCCGCTACCGGCACCTGGTGGACGAGCCGGCCAAGACGCTGGACGAGATCTGCACGTTCCTGGGGGTGGAACCGGGGCTGGTCACCGAGGTGCCGCGGCAGAACGTGACCTCGCACCCGGAGTCCACCCTGGCGCACCGGGTGGTGGCGCTGCTGCTGCGCGCGAACGCGGCCGTGGGCCGGTTCCTGCCCGGGTCAGCCTCGGACACGGTGACCGCCCGGCTCGAGCAGTACCTGCAGCGGCACAGCCGGGAACGGCAGCCGCTGAGCTGGGACCAGCGCCAGGCGCTGCTGCCGCGGTTCGAAGCCGACCTCGACCGGCTCGAACGGGTGCTGGGGGCCGACTTCAGCGACTGGCGGACGCCGCGCGAGCGGTCCGGCGGCATGGTCGGCAGCCGCCCGCAGGGCCAGTCCCAGGCCAGGAACGGCCGCCCCAAGCAGTCCGCTTAACGCAGCTCGGTACGCAGCTCGTGCGCGCCGTCGGCCCTGGTCATCTCGTAGTAGAGCCGCCGCCGGCCGTCCGCCAGCGGCAGGATGTCCAGGTAGCGCAGGCCGCCCCCGTGGTACGGGGACGCGGCCGCCGGGCCGGTCCCGGCCGCCGTCAGCACGGTCGGCTCGCTGCCGGTGGCGACCCCGGTCCGCTCCTCGTAGTTCTCGGCCGCGGTGGCCCGGCCGTCGTAGTAGGCCACGATCGTGGCCCCGCTGCACACGACCGCGGTGACCCGGGTGCCGCGCGCGTCCCAGTAGCCCGGGCGGCCGCTCAGCGCCACCCCGTCCCAGGCCCAGTCCAAGCCGTCGGCGCTGGTCGCGTACTCGGTCACCATCTGGTCGGTCTCGGCCGGGTCCTCCAGCGGGTGGCAGGTCACCCACATGTGCCAACCGTCGTCGCGACGGATGATGACCGGGTCCTTGACGCCCTTCTTGGCGTCGCCGGGCAGCACCAGCTGCCGGTCGCGGGCGCTGAACTCGGCCGGATGGGCCGCCTCCAGCACCTCCACCCGCCAGTGCTTGGTGCCGGGGGTGGCGCAGCTCAGGTACAGCCGCCAGGTCCCGTCCGGCGTCCGCACCATGAACGGGCGCTCCAGCGAGTCGGTGTCCATCTCCTCTTTGCGGATCATGGTCAGCGGCTCGAAGTGCTCACCGTCGGTGGAACGGGCCACCCCGACCGCGTAGCCGCGCCCGTGCCCCAGCGGCCGCCGCAGCCGGTAGGACAGGAAGATCTCCCCGTCCGCGGCCACCGCCGACGGCCCGCCGGCCCAGAACCCGGGCCCCTCACCGGGCGGCGTTACCGCGACGCCGCCCGCGCCCGGCCGCGGCAGGAGCAGATCCTCCGGCAGCGGCGGCGGCGGAGCCGCGGTGGCTGATTCCTCTTCTCGGTCGGCCGAGCCCTGTTCACCTGGGAGCACCCCAGCATGATAGGCAATCCGGGCGGCGACCGGAGACGGCGTGCCGTGGCTGTTACCGGACCCACAGTCACTACTGTGGGTGAAGGTACTAACACGACGAACACGGAGCGTCACACCGGCCGGGGGGTTCTCGGCATCTGACCGGCCTGTGACAATGGGAGCATGAGCGACGGCGAGGGCACCCCGTACGGGGCAATAGACACCGACTCGGCGGCCGAAACCCGGGAGGCGGCCAGCAACGGCGCCGTTCACGACGCGATGCCGCTGGTGACCGCGAACCGCGACGCGCCCGAGGGCATCGCGCCCGCCAACCGCATCGGGACCGGTGAAGCGGGCCAGCGACCGGACCCGGACGGGCCGCCGCTGGACACCCTCACCGCCACCGGCCTCAAGGCCATCGAGCAGGTCGCCGAGCGGGCCGGCCTGGGTGCGCTGCCGCCCGGCCGCTACCTGGACCGCGAGGAGAGCTGGCTGCGGTTCAACCAGCGGGTGCTGGAGCTGGCCGAAGACGACAGCGTCCCGCTGCTGGAACGGGTCCGTTTCCTGGCCATCTTCGCCAGCAACCTGGATGAGTTCTTCATGGTCCGGGTGGCCGGCCTGATGCGCCGGATGGCGGCCGGGCTGCCGGTCGAGGGGGTCAGCGTCCAGCTGCCCGGGCAGGTGCTGAACCGGACCCTGGAGCTGACCGGCCAGCTGACCGCCCGGCACGCGGCCTGCTTCAGTGAGCAGGTCTCGCCCGCCCTGAACGCCCAGGGCATCGAGATCCTGCGCTGGAAGGAGCTGTCGCACGAGGAACGGGACAACCTGCGCGAGCTGTTCCGGGAGCGCATCTACCCGGTGCTGACCCCGCTGGTGGTCGACCCCGCCCACCCGTTCCCGTTCATCTCCGGCCTGTCCCTCAACCTGGCCGTGATGGTGGCCGACCCGCGCACCGGCGCCACCACGTTCGCCCGGGTCAAGGTGCCGCCGCTGCTGCCGCGGTTCCTGGCCGTGTCGCCCCAGCGGTTCGTGCCGATCGAGGACGTCATCGCCGCCCACCTGACCCAGCTGTTCGCGGGCCTCGACATCGTCGAGCACCACGTGTTCCGGGTTACCCGGGTGCGCGACCTCGAGGTCGACGAGGACGTCACCGAGGACCTGCTGCAGGCGCTGGAACGCGAGCTGCTGCGGCGCCGGTTCGACCCGGCCGTCCGCCTTGAGGTCGAGGACTCGATGTCCAACGACGTGCTCGACCGGCTGGTCACCGAGCTGAGCGTGGACCGGCGGGCGGTCTACCGGGTGCCGGGCCCGCTCGACCTGTCCGGCCTGACCGCCATCGCCGACCTCGACATCGGCGAGCTGCGCTACCCGGCCTTCGTGCCGTCGTCGTCGGCCATCCCCAAGGACACCGACATCTTCACCGCGCTGCGCGAGCGGGACGTGCTCGTCCACCACCCCTACGACTCGTTCACCACCAGCGTGGAACGGCTGATCGACGAGGCGGCGGCCGACCCGAGCGTGCTCGCGATCAAGCAGACCCTGTACCGGACCAGCGGCGACTCGCCAATCGTGGACGCGCTGATCGACGCGGCCGAGCTCGGCAAGCAGGTCGTGGTGGTGGTCGAGATCAAGGCCCGCGGCGACGAGCGCAACAACATCGCCTGGGCCAGGAAGCTGGAGGAAGCGGGCTGCCACGTCGTCTACGGATTCCTGGGCCTCAAGACGCACTGCAAGCTGCTGCTGATCGTGCGCGAGGAGGCGGACGGCTCGCTGCGCCGCTACTGCCACATCGGCACCGGCAACTACAACCCGTCCACCGCCCGCCTGTACGAGGACTTCGGCCTGCTGACCGCGGACCTGACCATCGCCGAGGACGTCACCGACCTGTTCAACCACCTGACCGGCTACGCCCGCCAGGACTCCTACCGGCAACTGCTGGTCGCCCCCGAGTCGCTGCGGGCGGGCCTGGTCGGCCGGATCGCCCACCAGGCCGAGCGTCAGCTGGCCGGCCAGCCGGCCCGGATCCAGTTCAAGTGCAACGCGGTCATCGACGAGGTGATCGTCGACGCGCTGTACCGGGCGTCGCAGGCCGGGGTGCCGATCGACCTGTGGGTGCGCGGCATCTCCGCGGTCAAGCCGGGCGTGCCCGGGCTGTCGGAGACGATCCGGGTCCGCAGCGTCCTCGGCCGGTTCCTGGAGCACTCCCGGGTCTACTCGTTCGGGACCGGCGACCACGACCCGGACGACCCCGACGCCAACGATGAGGTGTGGCTGGGCAGCCCCGACCTCATGCACCGCAACCTCGACCGCCGGGTCGAGGTCGTGGTCCGGGTCAGCGACGACGGCCACCGCCGGGAGCTGCGCCGCCTGCTCAACCTGGGCATGGACGACGGCACCGCGTCCTGGTGGCTGGACCGCGACGGCACCTGGACCCGGCACAACCTCGGGCCGGACGGCCAGCGGTTGCGCGACATCCAGCTGGACCTGATCCGGGAGCGGCGCCCGCGAGCGGCCGATGGCTGACGACCGCGGCGAGCCCGGTAAACCGGCGCTGTCCCCGATCGCCGAGATCGAAGCGGCGGGCGTGGTCTCATGGCGGCGCGGCCGCGGCGGACCCGAGGTCCTGCTCGTGCACCGGCCCCGCCGCGAAGACTGGTCGCTGGCCAAGGGCAAACGGGAACCGGGGGAGCAGCTGCCGGAGACCGCCGTCCGCGAGGTGGCCGAGGAGGCCACCGTCCGGGTGCTGGTCGGCCGCCGTCTGAAAACCGTCCACTACCAGGTCAGCGGCCGCCCCAAACGGGTCGACTTCTGGGCCGCGGCCGAGCCGGTCGGGCCCGGCGAGCCGGCCTCGTTCGCACCCAACGACGAGGTCGACGAGGTCCGTTGGGTCCCGCTCGAGGCCGCCTTCGACCTGGTCTCCTACGCCAGCGACGTCACCGTGCTGAACGACTTCGCACGCTGGCCGCACCGGACCGTCCCGTTCGTGGTGCTGCGGCACGCGTCGGCCGGCCACAAGAAGGACTGGACCGGCGATGACCTGCTGCGGCCGCTGGACTTCAGGGGCCAGGCCGAGGCCCGGACCCTGGCCCGGCTGCTGAGCTGCTTCGGCCCGGTCCGGGTGGTCAGCTCACCGGCCGCCCGGTGCCTGGCCACCGTCGAGCCCTACGCGGCCCACATCGGCGCGCCGGTGGTGGCTGAGCCCGCGCTCATGCTGCCCCGCCGCCCCGGTTCCGAATCTTTGGATGAAAACGTCCCGCATCCCGAGGTCGTCCAGGCGGTGCGGGCCCTGCTCGCCGACGGGGTACCGACCGTCATCTGCGCCCACCGCGAGAACATCCCCGACATCATGTCGGTCGCCTGCCACTACCTGGACGCCCCGCCGCCCGAGGACCCGTCGCTGCGCAAGAGCAGCTTCTGGGTGCTGCAAGCGGCCGAGAGCACTCTCGGCGGCATCGAGCGCTACGACTTGTCCGGCTTACTGACCCGCGCGTCCGGCTGAGCCCCGTTCTGCCCCTCGGCCGCGGCCTCAGCCCCGCCGGCCCCGTCCATCGGATCAGCCTCACCGGCCCGGTCCGTCGGCTCAGCCTCACCGGCCCCGTCTGCCTCACCGACCTCATCCGAAACGCCGGCCCCAGCAGCCCCACCAGCCACTTCAGCCTCGCCGGTCACATCCGCCTCAGCGGCCCCGACGTCCCCACTACCTTCTTCGGCCGGCGCTCCCGCCGTGGCCCGCTCCCGCCGCTCGTGCAGATGCTTGCGCACTCGCCAGCCGATGAAGCCGACCACCACCACCGCCAGCGCGATCAGCACGTACAGCGAGTACCTGGTGATCTGCTCGTAGATCGTGGTGATGTGGTTCCCGGCCAGGTAGCCGACGCTCACCCAGAGACCGACCCAGAGCGCCGCCCCGAGCGCGTTGAACGGGATGAACCGCTTCCAGTGCATGCCGGTGATGCCGGCCACGATCCCGTTGGCCTGGCGCAGCCCCTCGATGAAGCGGGCGGCCACGATGATCTTGCCGCCGTGGTGCTCGAAGAAGTGCTCGGCCTGATCCAGCCGCTTGCTGGTCAGGAAGATGTACTTGCCGTACTTGAGCGCCAGCCGGCGGCCCCCGAAGTGCCCGATCAGGAAGCCGATGTTGTCGCCCAGGACCGCGCAGATCCAGGCGATGACGCCGACCGCGACCACGTTCAGGCGGCCCGCGCCCGCGTACAGCGAGGCGGCGATGAGGATGGTCTCGCCCGGTACCGGGATGCCGAAGTCCTCGACCAGCACCAGGCCGCCGACCGCGAAGTAGCCGTAGTGGTTGAGGATCGGCGCCAGCGTGCCGAAGATCCCCGGCAGCGCGGGGGTGGTGCTCATGGCGTTTCGGGCCTGGCGCTGGCCGCGCCTTCGATAGCGGTGGAGATCGGCCCCGAGGTCAGCTCGACCTGCCAGCGCCGGGCGCCGAAGCTGCTCAGCGCGGCCTCGATGGCCAGCGGGTCGGGCGGGTCGGGCGGCTCCCAGCTGATCCGGCGGACCGCGTCCGGGGGCAGCAGGTTCTCGGTCGGCATCGTGTAGCGCTCGGCCAGCTCGGCGATGGTGGCGCGCACCGCGGTCAGCCGGGCGGCGGCGGCCGGGTCCCGCTCCGCCCAGCGGTGGGTGGGTGGCGGCCCGCTGGCGGCGGCGGCCCCGCCGGTGTCGGGCAGCGCGTTCTCCGGCAGCCCGCGGGCCAGCCGGATGGCGCCCAGCCACTCGGGCAGGTGCCGCCGGGCGACCCGCCCGGTGAACCCGGAAATCCTTGTCATCGCGCCGGTGCTGCTGGGCAGGGACCGGGCCGCCTCCACGATGGCGGCGTCCGGCAGCACCCGCCCGGGCGACAGGTTGAGCTCCTGGGCGATCTGGTCGCGCTGTTCCCACAGCGCCCGCACCACCGCCAGGCTGCGGCGGCTGCGGACCCGGTGGATGCCGGAGGTCCGCCGCCACGGGTCGGGCCGCGGCGCGGGCGGGGCGGCCGCCAGCACCGCCGCGAACTCCTGCAGCGCCCAGTCCAGTTTGCCCTGGGCGGCCAGCATCTCGGCCAGCGCGTTGCGCAGCTCGACCAGCACCTCGACGTCGAGGGCGGCGTAGCGCAGCCAGTCGACCGGCAGCGGCCGGGTCGACCAGTCGGCCGCCGAGTGCCCCTTCTCCAGGTGCAGGCCGAGCACGGTCTCGACCAGCGTGCCCAGCGCCACCCGGGGGAAGCCGAGCAGCCGCCCGGCCAGCTCGGTGTCGAACAGGATCTTGGGCCGGTAGCCGATCTCGGTCAGGCAGGGCAGGTCCTGGGAGGCGGCGTGCAGCACCGCCTCGGTGCCGGCCAGGGCCGCGTCGATGCCGGACAGGTCGGGGCACAAGATCGGGTCGATCAGCATCGTGCCCGCACCCGCCCGGCGCAGCTGTACCAGATAGGCGCGGTGGCCGTAACGGTAGCCGGACGCCCGCTCGGCGTCGACCGCGACCGGCCCGGTCCCGCCCGCCAGCGCCTCGGTGGCCCGCTCGAGGGCCTCGGCGCTCTCGATCACCGGCGGCAGGCCGTCGCGCGGCTCGAGCAGCGGCACGACTTCGGCAGGCTCCTGACCGGGCCCGGGTGCACGGCCATTGCCAGCCGGGTCGCCGTGGTCGGGGTCGCCGTGGTCGGGGGCGGGCTGGTGCTCAGCGGTCACCGGCGCCGCCGCGGACGTGATTCCGCCGAGCGGGCCGAAGGCAACGTGTGCGTGCCCGGCGCCAGCGGCGGCAGGCCGGCCACGGCGGCCAGCGAGTCGCACCAGGCGGTCACGTGCGCGGCAATGTCCAGCGCGGCCGGGTCGTCGTCCGGCCCGGCCCCCCGTTCCCCGTTGACCCCGTACGCGCCCGGGCCGCCCGACGGCCCGGTGGGCACGGTCGGCGACCAGGAGGCGCGCTGCTCGAAGCCGTAGACCGGCGGCTCGCTGTGTTTGCCGCCGAAACCTTCCGTGGTCACCCGGGTCACGGTACCGCTTGGCGTGCCGTAACCGGGTGTGCGGGCCTCCAGCGCCTCGATCAGCCAGTCCCAGCCGACCTGGCACAGCATCGGGTCGGCCGCGATCTCCTGGTCGACCTCGGCCCGCAGATAACTGATCAGCCGGTAACAGCCGGGCCAGCCCTCGTGCCCGACCGGATCGAACAGCAGGACCAGCCGTCCCCAGGCCACCTCGGCGTCGTCCCGCTGCACGGCCGCCGACGTCGCCGCCGCGTACGGGGCCAGCTTCTTGGGCGCGGGCACGTCCTCGAAGGAGAACTCGGCCCGCAGCGACCCCTGGTCCGCCAGCCCGGCCCGGAACGCGGCCAGCACCGAGCGGAACACCGCAGGCGTCTGCTCCTCGGCCCGCTCGCCGCCGCTGGGCGCTTGGTCAGGCGCCTGGCGCGGCCGCACAGGCCCGTCGGCCGATCTCATATACAGAGCGTATGCCGCGCCCGCTGCTTTCTCGTGCAGGTTTCGGTGCGCAGCGTCATGCCGCCCGGCCGGTGTCACGTGGTGTAACCGAACGGAACGGCTCCTCCTGCGGCAGGAAGCCCACGATCAGCGCGGTGCCGCACGAACCGCAAGCCCACTCCGGGCAGTGCCCGTCCGGCGAGTCCGGGCAGCTCCCGGCCAATTCGTGGAACTGCTCGAACAGCTGCTCGGCAGCGCATCCGGGACAGTACCAGGGCATCTGGCTCATGGCCGGTTCCCTCCTTCGGCGCGACGTGGTGGGGGCTTAACCGATAGTGACACGGGCGTACGACAATGCGCGGGAGGTTGCCCGGCGTGTCCGTTGTCCGCGGCCGGTGTGAGACGATCCCTGGTGTGCTCGCCAAGGATTCGCCGTTCCTGCGCGCCTGCCGCCGGGAGCCGGTGCCGTACACCCCGGTCTGGTACATGCGGCAGGCTGGCCGCTCGCTGCCGGAGTACCGGGAGGTCCGGGCGGGCGTGCCGATGCTCGAGTCGTGCACCCGGCCCGACCTGATCACCGAGATCACCCTGCAGCCGGTCCGCCGCTTCCCGGTCGACGCGGCCATTTTCTACAGCGACATCGTGGTCCCGCTGAAGGCGATCGGCGTCGGCATCGACATCAAGCCCGGGGTCGGCCCGGTGCTCGACAGCCCGGTCCGCGACGCCGCCGACCTGGAGCAGCTGCGCCCACTGGAGCCGACCGACGTCCCCTACGTCACCGAGGCGGTCGCCACCCTGACCGGCGAGCTCGGCGCGACCCCGCTGATCGGCTTCGCGGGCGCCCCGTTCACGCTGGCCAGCTACCTGATCGAGGGCGGCCCGTCCCGCCATCACGACAAGACCCGGGCGCTCATGTACGGCGACCCGGCCCTGTGGCACCGCTTGATGAGCAGGCTCACCGCCATCACCACCTCGTTCCTGGAGATCCAGGCGACGGCGGGCGTGGCCGCCGTCCAGCTGTTCGACTCCTGGGTCGGCGCGCTCTCCCCGGCTGACTACCGCGAGTTCGTGCTCCCGCACACCAGCGCGATCTTCACCGCCCTGGCCGCCTACGACGTGCCCCGTATCCACTTCGGCGTCGGCACCGGTGAGCTCCTCGGTGTCATGCGCGACGCCGGCGCCGACGTGGTCGGCGTCGACTGGCGCGTCCCCCTCGACGAGGCGGCCATGCGGGTGGCGGCCGGCACCGCCCTGCAGGGCAACCTTGACCCCGCCGTCCTGCTCGCCCCCTGGGAGGTGGTGGCCGCCCGCGCCCGCGACGTCCTCACCCGCGCCCGCGCCGCCGAAAGCCACATCTTCAACCTCGGTCACGGCGTCCTCCCCGATACCGACCCCGCCCAGCTGGCCCGCCTCACCGACCTGGTCCACGAAGCGACCGCCCAGTGACCGAGGAGGTCCTCGGCCCCGAGGTCGAAGCCCGGGTCCGCGCCAGCATCGTCCGCCAGACCCTGCTGACCACCCTCGGCGTGCGGGTCGAACGGCTGGAACGCGGCCTGTGCGAGCTCGGGCTGGCCAGCCGGCCCGACCTGACCCAGCAGCACGGGTTCGTGCACGCCGGCGCGATCACCACCATCGCCGACTCGGCCTGCGGGTACGCGGCCTACACGCTGTTCCCGGCCGACCGGGACGTGCTGACCGTCGACTTCACCATGAACCTGATCGCTCCGGCCGCCCATCCGCGGTTCGTGGCCGCGGGCCGGGTGATCCGGGCCGGGCGCACGCTCACCACCTGCCGCGGAGAGGTCTATGGGACCGGCGAGGACGGGCAGCGGACGGTGGTGGCGCTGATCCAGGCGACGATGATGGCCGTCACCCGGATGTCGGCCTTAGCCAGCCGCAGCCTGGCGTAGCGCTTCGGAGAAGACCTCGGCGGACTGGGCGCCCGAAACCCCCAGGCGGCCGTCGAGCACGAAGAACGGCACGCCGTTGATGCCGATCTGGCGGGCCTGTTCCTCATCTTCGCGGACGTCGGCGGTGTAGTCGTCGGAGTCCAGCACCTGGTGCACGTCCTCGGGGTCGAGACCGGCCTCTTCGCCCAGCTCGGCCACCACGTCGGGATCGAACACGTCGGCCGCCGCGCCGAAGTAGGCCCGGTAGATGCCGTCCACCAGCCGGTGCTGGAAGCCCTGGTCGTGGGCCAGATGCAGCACCCGGTGCAGGTCGAACGTGTTGCCCAGCGACCGGTCGGTCCGGAACGGGAGCCCCTCGGCCTCGGCCAGCGCCGCCACCCGCCCCTCGGCCGCTTCGGCGTCGGCCGGCGACAGCTGGTACTTGGTGGCCAGCATCTCCATGATCGGCATGCTCTGACCCGCAGGCCAGGCCGGATCCAGCTCGAACGAGTGGTAGACGACTTCCACGTCGTCGCGGCCGTCGAAGCCGGCCAGCGCTTTCTCAAAACGTGCCTTGCCCACGTAGCACCAGGGGCACACCACGTCGCTCCAGATGTCGACCCGCATACTCCCAACCCTAAGCTGTCACAGTGAGCAATCGGCATGTGGTCATCGTCGGCGGCGGTATCGCCGGGCTGGCGGCCGCCTGGTTCCTGCGGGACGAGCCGGCCGACGTCACCGTGCTCGAGGGATCGCCGCGGCTGGGCGGCAAGCTGACCGCCTCCGAGGTGGCCGGGGTGTCGGTCGACGCGGGCGCCGAGGCCCTGCTGCGGCGGCGGCCGGAAGGCACCGACCTGATCAAGGCGGTCGGGCTGGGGGAGCAGCTGGTGCTGCCCGGCACCACCGCGTCCGGGATCTGGAGCCGGGGCGCCGTCCACCCGCTGCCGCCCCGCCAGTTCATGGGCGTCCCCGCCGACCTGGACGGGCTGGCCGCCAGCGGGGTGCTGTCGCCGGCCGGGCTGGCCCGGGCCCGCCAGGACCTCGAGCTGCCCCCCACCGCCCGCGACGGTGACGTGCCGGTGGCCGCCTACGTGGGCGCCCGGTTCGGGCCCGAGCTGGTCGACCGGCTGGTCGACCCGCTGCTGGGCGGGGTCTACGCGGGCCGCTCGGACGAGCTGTCGTTCGAGGCCACGCTGGGCCCGCTGGCCGCCGCCGCCGGCCCCCACCGGTCGCTCGCCGAGGCGGCCGCGTCGCTGATCCCGGCCCCGCCCGCGGCCCCGGCCGATGGGGGAGAGCCCGCGCCCCGGCCGGCCGTGTTCACCACGCTGGCCGGCGGTCTCGGCGAGCTGCCGGCCGCGGTGGCGGCCGCCGCCAAGGCCACCATCCGGACCCGCGCCACCGTCCGCGAGCTGGCCCGCACCCAGCACGGGTGGCGGCTGACGGTGGGGTCGGCCGCCGACCCCGAGTACCTCGAGGCCGACGCGGTGGTGCTGGCGCTGCCCGCCCGGCCCGCGGCCCGGCTGCTGAACGGCGTGCCCGGGGCCTCGGCGGCGGCCGCCGCGCTGGCCGCGATCGAGTACGCCAGCATGGCCATCGTCACCCTCGCCTACCCGCGCTCCCGCTTCCCGGCCACCCAGGGCCAGGCCCGCAGCGGCTACCTGGTGCCCGCGGTCGAGCGCCAAGCGGTCAAGGCGGTCACGTTCTCCACCGTCAAGTGGCCGCACCTGGCCGCCCAGCCCGGCCGCGACGACCCGATCGACATCGTCCGCTGCTCGATCGGCCGGATCGGGGAGGAGAGCGTGCTCCAGCGCGACGACACCGACCTGGTCGCGCTGGCCGCCGCCGACCTGGCTGAGCAGACCGGCGCGCAGGGCCCGCCGGTCGACGCCCGGGTCACCCGCTGGGGTGGCGGCCTGCCCCAGTACGCGGTCGGCCACCTGGACCGGGTGGCCACGATCGAGACCGCCATCGCGGCTCAGCCGGGGCTGGCGGTGTGCGGCGCGGCCTACGCCGGCGTCGGGATCCCCGCCTGTATCGGGACCGCACAGCGGGCGGCCGACCGGATACGCGACTTTTTCATCCCAGAATAAAAAGCTGGTAGCAACCCGCGTGACCCACTAGGCCGGCGTCGTGCCCGACAATGGGTACATGGCTGCCAACGACGAAGCGGGACGCGCGGAGGGGACCCGGCCCAAGGCGCGGGACCTGAACGAGCTGATCCGCTACACGATGTGGTCGGTGTTCCGGGTGTCCGACCGGGCCGCGCTGGACGACCCGGGCGGCAACGGCACCCGCGACGAGCTCGCCCGCGAGGTGACCGAGCTGCTCGACCAGGCGGCCGGCAAGGGCACCACCACCCGGGGCTGCTACGACGTGCAGGGCCTGCGGGCGGACGCCGACTACATGTTCTGGTGGCACGCGCCGACGTCCGATGACCTGCAGGAGATCTACTCCCAGTTCCGGCGGACCCGGCTCGGCCGGGCCAGCGAGCCGGTCTGGTCGGTGATGGCCCTGCACCGGCCGGCCGAGTTCAACAAGGGCCACGTCCCGGCCTTCCTGGCCGATGAACAGGCGCGCAACTACGTCAGCGTCTACCCGTTCGTGCGGTCCTACGAGTGGTATCTGATGGACACCGGTGAGCGCCGTAAGCAGCTGGCCGAGCACGGCATGATGGCGCGCGAGTACCCGGACGTGCGGGCCAACACCGTGGCCAGCTTCTCGCTCAACGACTACGAGTGGATCCTGGCCTTCGAAGCCGACGAACTGCACCGCATCGTCGACCTCATGCGGCACCTGCGCGGGGCCGAGGCCCGGCGGCACACCCGGGTGGAGATCCCGTTCTACACCGGCCGCCGCAAGCCCGTCCGCGAGCTGGTCAGCGCCCTCCCGTAACGGTGGCCGACGATCTGCGGGTCAACAGCTGGCTGGTGATCCCCGCCGGTGAGCTGCACGAACGGTTCTCGCGGTCGTCGGGACCGGGCGGCCAGGGCGTGAACACGGCCGACACCCGGGTCGAGCTGTCGTTCGACATCTCCCGGTCACCGGCGCTGCCCGAGTACGCCCGGGTGCGGGCGCTGGACAATCTGCGCGGCCGGGTCGGCGAGGACGGCGTGCTCACCGTGGTCGCCTCCGAGCAGCGCAGTCAGCTGCTCAACCGGCGGGCGGCCCGCGGCCGGATGGCCAACCTGATCCGCGAGGCGATCGCGCCGCCGCCCGCGCCCCGGGTGGCGACCAAGCCCAGCCGCCGGGCCAAGGAGCGCCGGATCACCGACAAACGGCGCCGCGGCGCGGTCAAGCGCAACCGCCAGGTCCGCCCGGGCGACGAGTTATCTACAGCGACGGCACGTTGACCACGATCGCTTCCTGGGTGGAGCGGGCGATCACCACCACCGCCTCGGTGTCCGGGGACGGATTCTCCTCCCGGTGCGGCACGTGCGGCGGGACCCACACGTAGTCGCCCGGGCCGGTCTCCAGCCGGGTGATCTCGCCGCTGGCCGGGTCCCGGAACACGAACACCGGATGCCCGGAAACCACGTAGATGCCGGTCTCCGACTCGCCGTGGTGGTGGTCGCCCGAGGACGCCCCGGGCAGCACCACGGTCCGGCCCATCCACAGGTCGCGGGCCCCGACCAGGTCGCCGGAGATCGCCGCCGACCGCTGCATCCCGGTGGTCTGGGCGGTACTGGCGGACAGGTCGGCGCCGTGGATCAGCCTCAGCTCGCTCATGCCGCCAGCTTAATGAGTCGGAACTGTCCGGCCCTGGTGCGATACTCGGGGCATGTTGTCGGAGGCCACAACGGGGACGGAGGGCACCTGGAGCCGCCTGGTCGGCCGGGACCAGGAGCTCGCCCGCCTGCTGACGCTGCTCGACGACGCCGCCTCCCGGCAGGCGGTGGTCGCGCTGATCAGTGGCGACGCCGGCGTGGGCAAGACCCGGCTGGTCACCGAGGTGACCCGGCGGGCGGCCGGGCAGGGGTTCATCGTGCTGTCCGGGCACTGCGCCGAGCTGGGCGAGAGCGTGCCCTACCTGCCGCTGGCAGACGCGCTGCGCAGCGCGACCTCGGCCGCCCCGGCCGGGCCGCGGCTGCTGGAGGCGCTGGCCACCCGGCCGGTGCTCGGCCGCCTGCTGCCCGAGGGGGCGCCCGGCACCGCCGACGGCGAGGAGAACGTCGGCACCGCCCGGCAGCAGATGTTCGGGGCCGTGCTCGGGCTGCTCGGTGAGCTGTCCGCCACCGCGCCGGTGCTGCTGGTGTTCGAGGATCTGCACTGGGCCGACGCCTCGACCCGGGACCTGCTCACGTTCCTGTCCCGGGTGCTGCGGACCGAGCGGGTCGCCCTGATCGGCACCTACCGCACCGACGACCTGCACCGGCGGCACCCGCTGCGGCCGCTGGCGGCCGAGCTGCAGCGGCTGCCGAGCGTCACCGCGCTGCGGCTGGGCCCGCTGAACGCGACGGCGCTGGCCGAGCACCTGACCGCGCTGGCCGGGCTGCGCTCCGGCGGCCTCGACGCGGCCGAGCTGAACAGCATCATCGGCCGGGCCGAGGGCAACGCCTACTACGCCGAGGAGCTGCTGGCGGCCACCTCGGGCGGGCGCGGCGGCCGCCAGGCGCTGCCCGAGGACCTGGCCGCGCTGCTGCTGAGCCGGGTGGAGCGGCTGAGCGACGCCGCCCAGCGGGTGCTGCGGGCGGCCGCCGTGGCCGGCCGCCAGGCCGATGACGAGCTGGTCCGGGCCGCGTCCGGGCTGCCGCTGGCCGAGTACGAGGACGCGATCCGCGAGGCCGTCACCCAGCAGCTGCTGGTGCCGGACGGCGACGGCTACTCGTTCCGGCACGCGCTGCTGCGCGAGGCGGTCGAGGCCGACCTGCTGCCGGGGGAGCGGACCCGGCTGCACGGGGTGCTGGCCGGGCTGCTGGCGGCCGGGGAGCAGGGCACGCCGCCCACCATGCGCCCGGGCGTCGCCGCCGAGCTGGCCCACCACTACCTGGCCAGCCACGACGTGCCGGGCGCGTTCGCCGCGTCGATCCAGGCGGGCCGCGAAGCCGAACGGCTGGGCGCCCCGGCCGAGGCGCACCGCCACTACGACCAGGCGCTGGCGCTCTGGGACCGGGTGCCGGACGCCGAGGAGCGCGGCGGCCTGGGCCGCGGCCATCTGGTGCTGGAGTCGGCCCACAGCGCCGCCGCCAGCGGAGACGTGGTCCGGGCGGTGCACCAGCTGCGGGCGCTGTGGGCGAGCCTGCCGCCCGGGGCCGACCCGATGCTGGTGGCCAAGACCGGCGAGCGGCTGGCCCACTACCTGTTTCAGTCCGACTCCTACCAGTTGGTCCAGGAGGCGGCTCAGGTGGCCCGGGCCGCGATCGACGCGCTGCCCGAGGAGCCGGCCACGATGACCCGGGCGCGGGCCATCGCCACCTACGCCAGCACCCTGCTGGCGCTCGGGTTCGAGGACGAGGCGGCGGCCAAGTGGGCCGAGCGGGCCCGGGCGGCGGCCCAGGCCGGCGACGCCCCCGCGGCCGGGGCCGACGCGCTGGTCACGCTGGCGTCGGTGGCCCGCCGGGACGGGCGCGACGACGAGGCCATCGAGCTCTACACCGCCGCCTACGAGCAGGCCCGCAAGACCAGCGTGCTCGGGGTCGAGCTGCGGGCGGCCACGATCTTGTCCCGGGCGCAGCTGGAGCTGGGGGAGCTGGCCGCCTCGGCCCTGGTCGCCCACCAGGGCGTGCAGCGGGCCGACGAGACCGGCCTCAGCTTCGCGCCCTACGGCCTCGACGTGCAGCACCTGCACTTCCAGGCCCACTACGCGCAGGGCGCCTGGGACCACGCCCAGGAGCTGGCCAACAGCTGGGCGGTGCGGGTGGCCACGCTGCCGGAGGCCGTGCTGTCGGCGATGGCCCTGTTCATCGACGTGGCCCGGGGCAACGCGGTCGTAGCGGAGCGGCGGGTGTGGCTGGAGCCGCTCTGGGACCAGGACAAGCTGTGCGCCTACATGGCCCGGGCGATGCTGGCCGAGCAGGCGCTCTGGCAGGGCGACACCGACCTGGCCCTGGCCGAGACCGCGGCCACCATCGCCGGTGACTACGACGAGCACTACGGGTACGTGCCGTCGGTCATCCGGCCGGTCGCGATCGGCATCAGCGCCCACGCCGACCGGGCCGTGCTGGCCCGGGCGGCCGGGGACGAGGCCCGGGCCGAGGCCGAGGTGACGGCCGCCCGGACCCTGCTCGACCAGGCTCGCCAGGGCGCGGCCGCCACCTTCCGGCCGCGGGCGGTGCTGGGACCGGAGGGCCGCGGCTGGCTGGCCCGGGCCGAGGCCGAGTTCGGCCGGGCCCAGGGCAGCAACGACCCGGCCGCCTGGCGCACGGTGCTGGACCAGTTCGGGCCCGCGTTCGTCTACGAGGTGGCCCGCACCCGCTGGCGGCTGGCCGAGGCGCTGGCCCAGACCGGTGACCGGGCCGCCGCCCAGGAGCAGTGGGACCTGGCCGCCGCGACCGCCGACGAACTGCGGGCGGCGCCGCTGCGGGCCGCCCTGACCGGCCTGGCCCGCCGGGCCCGGCTGCACGACCCGGGTACCGGTGAGTCCCGGGAGCCGGTTGCGGCCGGGGGCGCGGCCGACGGCGCCGCCGCCACGCTGGCCGCGCTGACCACCCGCGAGCGCGAGGTGCTGCGGCTGATCGCGGCCGGCCGGTCCAACCGCGAGATCGGCGCCGAGCTGTTCATCTCGGCCAAGACGGCCAGCGTCCACGTGTCGAACATCCTCGGCAAGCTCGGAGTGGCCAGCCGCACCGAGGCGGCCGCCATCGCCCACCGCGAGGACATCGCCCGCACCGCCTGAAACCCGGCGAAACGCACCAATCCGCCCGCGCGGGCGCTCCGAATAGCACGTATGAGGGAACTGGCCGATCAGACCGGGCCCGCCGTTGGCCTGCTGCGGCCGGCGGCCGGGCTGAGCCTGCTGGGCCGGGACCAGGACAGCCCGTTCACCGATCCGCAGTATCTGGTCCGGCGAGGCGACGGGCAGGTCATCCAGCTGTCGCGCCTGCTGTACCTGGTGACGGTGGCGGTCGCCGAGGCCAACGCGGCCGGGGAGAGCGGGGCGTGGCTCGCCGGGGCGGCCGGGGCCAGCCCGGACCAGATCGCCGAACCGGTCAGCGCCGAGTTCGGGCAGCCAGTCTCGGCCGACAACGTCCACTGCCTGGTCCGTGACATCCTCGGCCCGCTCGGCGTGGTGAGCCCGGTCGCGCCCCCAGCGTCCCCAGCTACCTCAGCGCCCCAAGCCACCCCAGCTACCTCAGATACCCCAGAGCCCCAAGCCACCCCAGCGCCCCAAGCCACCCCAGCGCCCCCAGTTACCTCAGAGCTCCCAGCTACCTCAGCGCCCCCAGTTATCTCAGCGCCCCCATCCACCACACTGTTCCCAGCCGCCCCGATTACCCCATCAACACCAAAACCCCCATCAGAGCGCCGCTGGCGGCGGCGCACGGCGGCGTTCTGGGTGGCCGCGGTCCTGGCCGTTGGGGCCGGGGCGGCCCTGGCGGTACTCGCCCTGACCAAGCCAGGGTCGTCGGCCCCGGTGTCCGTCAGCGCCGACGGGGCCCGGGCCGCGGCCTGGGTGGCCGGGCAGGTCAGCCCGGCCACCGTGGTCTCCTGCGACCCCGCCATGTGCGGGCAGTTGCGCCGGGACGGTTTCCCCGCCGCTCGGCTGCTGGCGCTCGGGCCAGCCTCGCGCGACCCGCTCGGTTCCGGGGTGGTGATCGCGACCGCCGCCGTGCGCGCTGACTTCGGCGCCGAGCTCGGCTCGGACTACGCGCCGCTGGTGATCGCGGGCTTCGGTGCCGGGCCGGACCGGATCGAGGTCCGGGCGGTCGCGCCCGACGGCCCGGCCGCCCTCGCCGCGCAGCTCAGCGCCCAGCGGACGTCGCTCGCGGCCGCCGGCCGGCAACTGCTGCGCAACCCGACCGTTCAGGCGTCGGCGGCCGCCCGGTCAGACCTGATGGCGGGGCACGTCGACGGCCGCCTGCTGGCCAATCTGTCGGTGCTGTCGTCCCAGCAACCGATCAGCCTGGTGGCGTTCGACGCCGCCGCCCCCGGGGCCAGTCCGGCCGTCCCGCTGCGCGGTGTCCAGCTGGCCGCCGCCCCGGCCAGCTACCGGTCAGCCATCCTCGCCTTCCTGCGCGCCCAGCGCGGCACCTACCGGGCGGCGGTGGCGGCGTCCGGGACAGACGGCCACGGGCAGCCGGTGGTGATCGTGCGGTTCGACATCCCCGAACCGCTGTCGGCGCCGTAGAAATTTCGATGATCGCCTGGCCCGGATCCTCCCTGCTCAGGTGCCAAATAGTGACTATGTGTGCACATAAAGGCCCAAACTATTTGGAAAATGCACCAAGCTGGTCTTTCCGGCGCTTCGAACCCCAGGTATGAGCGGAAGCGTGGGCAGCCGGCCGGCCGGCCTCCATGGGCCAGCCGGGTCACGGGCCCTACTGACGGCTCGCGCTCCGACGACGCGGGCACCCCGGAACCGGGGTGTCCCGACAGGGAGGAAATACCTGTGGACATCACTGAACTCGAGCAGGAGAGCGCTGAACTGCTGCCCGACCGGCAGGCCCTGGGCTGCTGGAACTACGGCTGGCACCAGTGGCACAGCTGCAACCAGTGGCAGGGCTGGAACCAGAGCTGGCACCAGTCGCAGGGCTGGGACCAGTGCTGGCACAGCTGGGGCAACTAGTTCCCCAGTAGTGCACCCACTCGTGCACACAGTTCGGCAGTACCGGTGATGAACGGCTGCCAGCCGTCATCGCCTGGGCGGTGGCGCGGGCCCAGCCCGTGCCACCGCTCGCTGAGGCCGCGGCCGAAGGGAGAGCGATGAGCGAACTGACTCACCCGGGCGAGGCCGCCATCGGCCTGCTGCGGCCCACCCCGGGGCTGAGTCTGCTGGGCGAGTACCAGGGCAGTGGTTTCACCGACCCCCGATTCCTGGTCCGCCGGGCCGACGGGCAGGTGATCCAGCTGTCCCGGCTGCTCTACCTGGTGTCGGTCGCCGTCGCCGAGGCCGCGGCGAAAGGTAACAGCGCGGTTGGTGCGGAACTGATCGCCGCCGGTGTCAGCGAGCAGTTCGGGCGGGACGTCACCGCCGCCAACATCCGCTACCTGGTCAGCACCAAGCTGGTGCCGCTGGGAGTGGTGGTCGCCGGTGGGACGGACCAGACACCGGCACCGGACCAGCCGGCCGGGTCGCCACCGCGCGTGAACCTGCTGCTCGGCCTGAAGGTCCGCGGGGTGCTGCTACGGCCCCGGGCGGCCAACGCGGTCGGCCGGGCGCTGGCCTGGCTGCACGTTCCGCCGCTGGTTGTCGTCATCCTGGCGGGTTTCGCGGCCTTCGAGGGCTGGCTGTTCTTCGTGCACGGCGCGATCAGCCCACTGCTGGGTGTCCTCGATGATCCGGTGCTGTTCCTCGCGGTCGGCGCCCTGACGCTGGCGTCGCTGCTGTTCCACGAGTTCGGGCACGCGTCCGCCTGCCGCTACGGCGGTGCCCGCCCCGGCCTCATCGGATTCGGGCTCTACCTGGTCTGGCCGTCCCTGTTCACCGACGTCACCGACGCCTACCGGCTGAGCCGGGCCGGCAGGCTGCGAACCGACCTCGGCGGAGTGTATTTCAACGCGATCTTCATCCTGCTGCTCGGCGGCTGCTACGCCGTCACCGGGCAGCCGGTTTTCCTGGCGGCCGCGTTCCTCGACAACTTCCAGATCCTCCAGCAGCTGTTCCCGCTGGTCCGGATGGACGGCTACTTCATCTTGGGCGACGTGGCTGGGATCCCTGATCTGCTCGGCCTGCTCGGCCCGATCATGGCCAGTGTGCTGCCGGGCCGCGCCGCCCGGCGGGCCGGTGCCCGGGCGCGCGCCCTTCGCCGTGGGCCGCGCGTGCTGGTCACCGCCTGGGTGCTGGTGGCCATCCCGCTGCTGCTGGTGGCCCTGGGCTATACGCTGTGGCACCTGCCGGCGCTGGTGACCACCGCGAGCTGGTCGTTCACCAGCGGCGTGGCCGGCGCCCGGGCCGACTTCGCCGCTGGCCACCCGGCCGCCGGACTAGCCGCCGGACTCAACGTCGTCCTGCTGCTCCTCCCGCTCGCGGGCCTGGCCTACCTGCTGGCCAGGCTGGCCCTACGCGGGGTCCTGGCGCCCGTGCGGGCGTACCGGAACGGCCGTCTGCGGCGGCGCCCGGCCGTACTGGGCGCGCTCGGCCTGGCGGCCGCCGCGGTGGGGGTGACGCTGGGCGTACTGGCCATCGCCGCCCCCGGACCGCCTTCCGCGTCGGCCGCGGCCAACCAGGCACAGGCGGCGGCCTGGGTCGAACAGCAAGTGAGCCCGGGCACCGTCGTGTCGTGCGACCCCGCCACATGCGGGCAGGTGCGCCAGGGCGGCTTCCCGGTGGCCCGGCTGATGGCCTTGGAGCCGACCACCCGCGACCCGCTTGGTTCTGGGGTGGTGATCGCGACGCCGCTCGTCCGCAGCGAGTTCGGAACCCGGCTGGCCACGGTCTACGCGCCGCTGGTGATCGCCAGCTTCGGCGCGGGCGCGAACCAGGTCCAGGTGCGCGTCACCGCCCCCGACGGTGCGGCCGCGTTGGCGGCCGGGCTCACCGCCCGGCGCGCTGCCCTCCGGTCGGCCGGACAGCAGCTGCTGCTCAACCGCACCGTCCACGCTTCCCCGGGCGCGCGGGCGGCGCTGCTGGCGGGCCGCGTCGATGGCCGGCTGCTGGCCAACCTGGCCGTGCTCTCGTCCTTGCAGCCCATCACGCTGGTGGCCTTCGGCGACGCGACGCCGGGGGCCAGCCCGGCGGTGCCCCTGCGCGGTGTCCAGCTCGGTGCCGTCTCAGCCTCCACCCGGTCGGCCATCTTGTCCTTTTTGCGGGCCCAGCGGGGTGCGTACCGCCCGGCCGTGGCGGCGGCGGCGCGCGGCGGCAACGGCCAGCCGGTGGTGACCGTGCGGTTTGACGCCGCCGACCCGCTGTCCGGTCCCTAGCGGGCCCGGTCTTCAGCCGGCCGGCGCCAGGGCGGCCATGATCTCGGCCGCGCGGGCCACCGCGGCCCCGTGGTCGACGTCGGGCGAGCCGATCAGCTGGTCCCAGTTGAGGTCGTAGAACAGCTCGGTCACGCCCCGCTCGGCCAGCCACTCGGTGTCGGCCCGGATCTGGTCGTAGGAGCCTGAGAGCAGCCGCCGCTCGCCGGCTTTGTTCCTGGCCTCCTCGCCCGCCCGGACCACGCCCCGGCACACGATCCGGACCCGCTCCGGATCCCGGCCGGCCGCGGCCGCCGCCGACCGGACGATCTTGATGTCGTCAGTGATCCGGGTCAGGTCGGCCCGGCTGGAGGTCATCCAGCCGTCGGCGATCCGGCCCGCCCGCTCCATCGCCGGACGGGACATACCGCCGAGGATGACCGGTGGCCCCGGCTGCTGGACCGGCGTCGGCTGCTGCCGTCCGGGCGGCACCTGGTAGAACTCGCCGTCGAAGCGGGACAGGCCGTCCGCGCCCGGGTTCCACAGCGCCTGCAGGGCGGCCAGGTACTCGGACGCCCGGGCCCCGCGGCGCGCCATCGAGGCGCCCGTCAGCTCGAACTCCTCCGGCAGCCAGCCGATACCGAGGCCGAGGTCGAGGCGTCCCCCGGACAGCACGTCGACCGTGGTGGCCTGCTTGGCCAGGTAGCCGGGGGAGATGAACGGCATGTTGATCAGCGCGACGCCCAGCCGGATGCTCGACGTACCGGCGGCCAGGAAACCCAGGCTCACCAGCGGGTCCAGCACGCTCTGGTAAACGGGCTCCATCGGGGTGTTCTCGGGCACCAGCAGCCGCTGGAACGTCCACAGCGACCCGTAGCCCGCCTCTTCGGCCTGCGCACCGAAACTGGCCAGATCCCGGGGAGTGGCCCAGGCTCCCGAGACCGGCGCTCCGAAACCAATCTGCATGTCCTTCACCCTAACCAGCGGCGGCGGGCGGCCTTCGGCCAGTGCACGGCGTCGGTGGTCAGTGCACGGCGTCGGCCGGCAGGTGCCAGCGCTGCCACCCAGGGTGGACGGGAAAGAATCGCGATGGGCCGGGCGGGACGGCCGCCAGCTCAGCTCGTGGGCACAAGGTGAGCTGGTCGGGCACCGGTTCCCACCACGGCTCGTCCCGGAACAGCCGCCCGAAGACCTCAGCCGGCCGCCCGGCCGGGCCGGTCACCAGCTCCCGGGGCGCGGGCTGATCCGCCCGCTGCCAGCGGAAGTCGGCCGACAGCCGCAGCTCGGCGCCGTGGTTCGGCAGCGCCGCGTGCGGGGTCAGGCAGTGGAACACGATCACGTCCCCCGGGTGGTAGCCGGTGCTGGCCCAGCCCGGCTCGCGCAGGCCCAGGACCCGGGGCGGGCGGGGCCCGGCCAGGTGGCCGCCGGGCTGGACGGCCAGGCCGCCCAGCTGGACCGGGATGTCCATCAGGGGCACCCAGGTGGTGAGCATGTCCTGGACGCCGCCGACCGCGTAGTCGTAGTGCACGTAGCGCCCGCGCGGCCGGCCCGGGCGGGCGCCCGCCCGGCGGCCCCGCCAGCGGAAACCGTCCAGACCGCCCAGGCCGGCCGGGGCTTCCGGGTGGACGGCGCGCAGCACCTTGGCCGGGTAGGAGAACGCCTGCGGGCCGAGCAGCCCGCGGATCAGCCGGCGCAGCGGAGGCAGGTACGGGATGTGGTTGAAGGCCGGGCTGATCGTGGCCTTACGGAACGCCGGGTCGGCCAGCGCTTCGCGGAAGGTGGCGGCCTGTGGCCCGCCAGGGCCGGCGCTCCAGCCGCCCGCCCGCAGCTGGCGGTCGATGGTCTGGCCGGCTGCCCGCATCATCGCCGGTGGCAGCGCCGCCCGGAAGTACAGGTAGCCGTCAACCGACAGCCGGCCCAGCAGGGCGTCCCGGTCACCGATCAGGCTGCTGGAGTCCTGCAGTTGCAGCATGCTGCCACTTGACCACCCGACAGCCGGGCGGCCACTGGGAACTTGGCCGGCCCGGCCTGGGAACTAGCTGGGAGCCGGCTGAGAACACCAGGCCTCGCTGCGCTGCCACAGCTCGCGGGCCAGCTCCGGGGTGGCTGCCCGGTTCGGCTCGGCTTCGGCGCAGTCGATGTAGAACCGGCCGCTGGCCGTGGCCAGGTCGGGCTCGGTGGCGCAGTACAGGCTGGTGACGGCGCCCTGCTCGGTGGTCAGCATCCGGCGGGTGATGATCGGGCGGACCGGCCACGGCACCCGGCGCCAGATGTCGGAGGCCACCACCCCCGGGTGCAGCGCGTAGGTGGTGATCCCGCGGTCGGCCGTCCGGCGGGCCAGCTCCTGGCTGAACAGCACGTTGGCGAGCTTGGAGACCGAGTACTCAGGCATCGCGGCCAGGTGCGCGGTGCGGCGCCGGACGGCGCCGAAGTCGATGCCGGTCGCGCCGTAGTGAGCGTCGCTGGCCACCGTCACCACCCGGGCCGGGGCGCTGGCCGCCAGCCGGTCCAGCAGCGCCGAGGTCAGCGCGAAGTGACCGAGGTGGTTGACGCCGAACTGCAGCTCGAACCCGTCCTCGGTCAGCCCCCGGCGGCCGGCCACGCCCGCGTTGTTGATCAGCACGTGCAGCGGCTCGTCGCGGGCCAGGAACCGGGCCGCGCAGGCCCGCACCGAGGCCAGATCGGCCAGGTCGAGCGGCAGGTAGCCGAGCTGCTCGTTGCCGGTCTCGGCGGCCACCGCGGCCACCGCCGCCTCGCCCTTGGCCCGGGACCGGCAGGCCAGGTAGACCCGGCCGCCCCGGCGGGCCAGGCCGCGGACGGTGGCCAGCCCGATCCCGGTGTTGCCCCCGGTGACCAGGAACGTCCGGCCCGCCAGATCCCCGTGCGAGGCCGGCTCAGCCGCGGCCGACGGCTCAGCCACGGCCCAGCTCCGCGGCGATCTCGCGCGCGCAGCCCCACGAGATCGTGACCCCGCCGCCCCCGTGCCCGTAGTTGTGCCACAGCACCCGGCCGTCGCCCAGCGGCTCGGCCTCCAGCCGGACCTCGGGCCGGGCCGGCCGCAGCCCGACCCGGTGCGCCACCACCGGGGCGTCCCTTACCCGCGGCTCAGCCGCCGCGCAGCCGGCCAGGATGCGCTCGGCTACCGCGGGCCGGGGCTCGGTGTCCCAGTCGCCGTCGGCCATGGTGCCGCCCAGCACCACCGTGTCCTGGTGCGGGAACAGGTAGATCAGGTCGGTCCCGGGCGTGCTGTGGTCGATGTAGAACTCCTCGATCCCCGGGTTGGCGATGATCACGACCTGGCCGCGGATCGGGTGCACGGCTGGGTCGGGGACCAGCTGGCGGGCGGCCACGCCGGTGCAGTTGACGATGACCGGAGCCGGGAACGCACCATCCGCACCATCTGCCACTTCCGTGAGTGACGTGATCGGATTCACATCGATTTTCACCCCGGCCTGTTCCAGCCGGGCCACCAGGTAGTCCAGGTACACCGGCATCGAGACCACCGGGGCGCGGTAGCGCCAGCCCGCCGCGAACCCCGGCGGCAGCTCCCGTTCGGAGTAAACGTGCAGCTCATCGAGCAGATCGGCCCAGGCCGGAGGGCTGGCCGGCACCCGCGAGAGCTCCTGTCCGGACCGGGTCATGATGCCCGCGGCCGGGTCGCGGGCCAGGTCCCGCAGCACGTCAAGCCCGGTCCGGGCCCAGTCCCGGCAGCGCCCGGGCGGGCCGACCGTCACCGGGCCCCACACCGCCCCGGCCGCCGCCGACGTCGTCGCCCCCGGCGGGCTGGCGGTCCGCACGCTGACCCGCCATCCCGCCTCGGCCAGGGTGATGGCGGTGGTGAGGCCGACCACCCCCGCGCCGAGCACCTGCACGTCGACTTCGCTGCCGTTGGTCACGGTCCGACGTTATTTGATCCACCCCAGCGGACTAATAACCTTGAACACTGACGCATCGGCCGGTTTGCCGTGCTCAGCCTCCCGCCGCGAGGTAGGAAGGGAGGGCTGGGCCTACTGCCACGGGCCTGGCAGCCGGACCGCACAAGCCCACCTATCACTGCGCGAAGGGGGATGATGAGCGACCGGCCTAAAAAAGGCATCGAGCTCAACTCGGTTCAGCTGGTCTCAAGCATGGCCGCGGCCGTGACCGGAGCTGTCCTGACGTCCTATCTGGGGGACGGCGGGACGATCTTGGGCACCGCTGTCGGCAGCGGGGCCAGCACCGCTGGGTTCGCCGTTTACAAGCACTATCTGTCCCGTACCAAGGAGAAGGTCGCCCCGGTTCTCGTTGAGCACGCCCGCCAGTGGACCCCCACCAGCACGATGACCGACGACCAGCCCGCCAGCCGCCGCAGCGACGCGACTCCGGCGGACGCGACCCGGGCCGGCGTGACCCGCGCCGACCGGCCGGTGGCCGGCGGTAACGGGAGCAGCCCGGGCTACACCGCGGCCGACTGGGAGCAGGCCCGCCGGACCGCACCCGGCTGGGCCCAGCCCACCCAGGCGGAGCCGGGCCTGGGCCCCGGCGTCACCCGGCAGGACGTCAACCCGACCCGCAACGACTTCCCCGATCCCGGCCGCGGCCAGACTCGCCAGGACTACGGGCAGACCCGCCAGGACTTCGGCCAGCCGCGGTTCATCCCGCATCAGGCGGCCGGGCCGGACGCTGGCCTGGACGCGACCCGGACCGCCAGCTACGACGCCACCCGCTACGGGACCGTCCGGATGGGCGACGGGACCCTGGTGAACGGCAGCCCCGACGGCTCCGGGCCCGGCGGCCCGGGCTCCGGCGGGCCGGGTTCCGGCGGCGGCGAGGGCCGTCACGGCAAGCCCGGCGGTGGCCTGGCCGGCTGGCTGGCCAACCGGCCCGGCTGGCTGGTCCCGGCCGCCACCGCGGCCGCGGTGTTCGTGGTCGCGCTGGTCATCATCACGGTGATCGAGCTGGGCACCGGCAAGCCGATCGACGCCAGTGTGTGGGGCCGCAGCCAGTCCGGCACCACCCTGGGCGGCAGCCACAGCAAGGCGACGACGACGCCGAGCACCGGCACGACGCCCACCCAGAGCACGACGCCGAGCGTCGGCGCGACCGGCGGCAGCCAGTCGACCGGCGCGGGCACCACCGGGCCGACGACGGGCCCGACCCCGACGCCCAGTTCGGTGCCCACGGTGGGCTCGACCGGCGGCGCGACGGTGCCCGCCAGCGGCGCCCCCGGCGGCCAGAACGGCACCGGTAACGGCAACGGCAACGGAGCCGCCAGCATCGCCCCGGGTCAGTAGGCCCCGGCCGCGGCGACCGCGAAGCCCCCGGCGGATCCCGCCGGGGGCTTTCGTGTGTTCGCTCGGGCCCGAACAGCAATCAACGACTTCCCACGCCGTTTACCCGTGCGTAAAATCACGGTCCAAACCCGGACAGACTGGCTGCTTAGCGTGGCCGTCGGATGTCCATCCCGTTCGGCGTGGAGGTTTGTGTTGACTGACCGCGAAGACCCCAGGCCGAGCCGCCGGGCGTTCATGGTCGGCGGGGCCGCCCTCGGCGCGTTCGGGGCCCTGTCCGGCCGCCGGGGTGCGGGCCTCAGCCCGGCCCAGGCCCGGCTGCTGGACAAGGTGACCGACAGCGCCGCCGCCAGCAACGCCTCTCTCGGCGACATCAAGCACGTGGTCATCCTGATGCAGGAGAACCGGTCGTTCGACCACTACTTCGGCACCCTGTCCGGCGTGCGCGGCTTCTCCGACCCGGACGTGCCGACCCAGACCGTCGGCGGCCAGACCTACCCGGTCTTCGACCAGTTCGGCTACCAGCCCGGCACCGGCGCTGACCCGACCGGCTACATGCAGCCGTTCCACCTGCTCAGCGACCCGCCGCTGGAGGACGGGCAGACCACCAACGACATCACCCACTCCTGGGGCCCGCAGCACCAGAGCTGGAACAACGGCCAGATGGACCAGTTCATGGCCGCCCACCTGGCCGCCGACGGTACCGAGAACGGCCCGGTCACGATGGGCTATTTCACCCGTTCGGACCTGGCCTTCTACTACGCGCTGGCCGACGCCTTCACGATCTGCGACAACTACCACTGCTCGGTGCTCGGCCCGACCGACCCGAACCGGCTGATGGGCATGTCGGCCTGGATCGACCCGAACGGCACCAACGGCGGGCCGGTGGTGCAGACGTTCTCCAACCGGGTGGCCGAGTACGGCAAGCTGAGCTGGGAGACCATGCCCGAGCGGCTGCTGGCGGCCGGGGTCAGCTGGAAGGTCTACAACGACCCGACCGGCCTGATCGGGCTCAGCCCGCTGCCGTACTTCAAGGCCTACAACAACCCGTTCTCGGTGACCGGCTTCGAGCTGGTGTCCAAGGGGCTGACCCCGACCTACCCGGCCTCGTTCGCGGCCGACGTCAAGTCGGGCCAGCTGCCCTCGGTGTCCTGGATCATCTCGCCGCTGGCCGAGTGTGAGCATCCGGCCGCCCCGCCCGAGTACGGCGAGTACCTGGTCCAGCAGGTCCTGAACACGCTGGTGTCCAACCCCGAGGTCTGGGCGCAGACCGTGTTCCTGGTCATCTACGACGAGAACGGCGGGTTCTTCGATCACGTGCCGCCGCCCACCGCCCCGGCCGGGACGGCGGGGGAGTACCTGACCGGCACGCTCCCGTCGGCCGCGTCCGGCATCGCCGGGCCGGTCGGCCTCGGCTTCCGCACCCCGGCCCTCGTCATCTCCCCGTTCAGCCGGGGCGGGTACGTGGCCTCGCAGACGTTCGACCACACCTCGACCCTGCGGCTGATCGAGACGCTGTTCGGGGTCGAGGTGCCGAACCTGTCGGCCTGGCGGCGCAGCGTCACCGGCGACCTGACCAGCGCGCTGGCCCTGGCCAACCCGCCCAACACCAGCGTCCCGGCGCTGCCTGCGACCTCGCTGGGGGAGACCTCGGTGGCCGAGCAGGCGGTGCTCAACGCGCTCGCCGGCACGCTGGACGTGGGCATTCCGTACCCGCTGCCCAAGACCAACTCGATGCCGTCCCAGGAGACCACCCCCAACCGCCCGCCGGTCCCGAGCTGACCACCCCCACCACCCCCGGTCCCAGCTGACACACTGGACACGTGGACCTCTCACCTGACGCCTGGCGCAAGCTCCACGAAGTTTCCACCGCCAGCCTCACCAGCGAGCTGCTCAAGCTCGGTTTCCGCAACACGTTCCTGGCCGGGATCACGCCGCTGCGGCCGGACCGGCGGCTGGTCGGCTACGCGTTCACCCTGCGCTACGTCCCGGCCCGCGAGGACCTGGACTTCCAGGTCGAGTACGACAACTGGACCAACCCGCAGCGGGTCGCGGTCGAAACCATCGGCCCGGACCAGGTGCTGGTCATCGACGCCCGCGGCCAGCTCGGGGCGGCGTCGCTGGGCCACATCCTCGCCACCCGGCTGATGGTCCGGGGCGCGGCCGGGCTGGTCACCGACGGCGCGCTGCGCGACTCGCCGGCCATCGCCACCCTCGACTTTCCCTCCTACGCGGCCGGCGCCCACGGCACCACCAGCTCGGTCCTGCACCACCCGGCCGACTTCGGCCTGCCCATCGGCTGCGGCGGTGTCCTGGTCGAGCCCGGCGACGTCCTGGTCGGCGACGCCGAGGGCGTGGTCGTCATCCCCGCCCACGTCGCCGAGGACGTCGCCGCCCGCACCCGGGAGCGCGACCAACTGGAGTCCTGGCTCCAGCACCGGGTGGCCGGCGGCGCCAGCATCCGCGGCACCTACCCCCCCGACGACGAGACCAGGGCGCAATACCGCCGGGACACCGGCCGGGACTAAGCCGCCGGCCCGGCTGGGGCCAGGGTGCCCGCTCGGTCCAGCAAGACCATGGCGTCGTGATCGGGGGTTCCCGGCCCGGCCACGTAAATGACCAGGCGCTGGCCGTCGGCGCGGTTCACATCGAGGGTCTCGTGGGCCAGCGTCATCGGGCCGACCAGCGGATGCTGGAAGTCCCGGTCGCCGGCCCCGGCCCGGCGGACCTCGTACCGTCCCCACAGGCGGCCGAAGTCCGGGCTCTTGACCAGCAATTCCCCCACCAGCGCGGCCAGGTCGGGCGCGTCGGGGTCGCTGCCGACGACGGCGCGGAGCTGGGCGACACAGCCGCGGGCCTTCTGCTCCCAGTCCGGGAACAGCTCCCGCGCGACCGGGTGCAGGAACGTGTACCTGATCGTGTTGCGCTGCCGGGACGGCCAGTCGAACAAACCGTGATGCAGCTGGGCGCCCCCGGGGTTGGCCGCCAGCACGTCATAGGTGCGACTGAGCAGGTACGCCGGGTTCGGGCGCAGGCTCTCCAGCACCATGGCGATGGTGGGGCGGACCGTCCGGGATGGTGGCTTCGGCGGCACCGGAGCCCGGCGGGCCGCCCGCGCCGCCAGCGACTTCAGGTACTCGTGCTCCTCGTCGTCGAGCCGCAGCGCCCGGGCCAGCGCGTCGATCACCGCCGGGCTTGGTCTCGTCTCCCGGCCGCGCTCCAGCCGCGTGTAGTACTCGATGCTCACCCCGGCCAGCGTCGCGATCTCCTCGCGTCTCAGTCCAGGCGTGCGGCGTGAGCCGGTGCCGGGCGGCAGGCCGACGTCCTGCGGGCGGACGCCTTCGCGCCGGGCGCGCAGGAAGCGGCCCAGCTCGGTCGGTCCCTGCCCGTCGGGAATCTGGTCCGGCATGGACACGATTGTGCCGGGTCAACCCCGCCGGTGGGGGACCGCGCTACTACCCCCCTTGGCCGCGCCCCTTCTGGCCGCGCCTCGTGTTCCCTCGCACGGTACGGGCACGGCCTGCCCCGCGCGGGCGGCTCGCAGCAGGCTCGGGGCATGACCGACGCCGAGGTGACGACGACGGCGCGTTCTGCGCGCCACCGCGACACGCCCATCCCCGCCCGGCTGACCCTGGCCGCGGCGCTGCTCGGGTTCTTCATGATCTGCCTCGACGCGACCGCGGTGAACGTGGCCCTGCCGGCGATTGGGCACTCTCTGCACGGGGCCACGGACGGCTTGCAATGGGTGGTGGACGGCTACACGGTGCCGTTCGCGGCGCTGCTCATCTCGGCCGGGTCGGTGTCTGATCGGGCGGGCGCGCGCCGGGTGTTCAGCTGGGGCCTGGCTCTGTTCACCGCCGCGTCGGCCGGATGCGGGTTCGCGCCCGCGCTGTGGGTTCTGATTGGATCCCGGCTGGTCCAGGGCTGCGCGGCGGCGGTGACGCTGCCCGCGTCGCTCTCCCTGGTCCGGCAGGCGTTTGGCGAACCGGCCGCGCGGGCGCGGGCGGTCGCCGTGTGGAATACCGGCGGTGCGGCGGCGATCGCGGCGGGCCCGGTGCTCGGCGGGGTCCTGACGTCGCTCGCGGGATGGCGCGTGATCTTCTTCATCAACGTGCCGGTGGGCGCGCTGACGCTGGTCCTGGCGGCGCGCGCGCCCCGGTCGTTCCGGCTGTCGGCACCTCTCGACCTCCCCGGCCAGGCGGCGGCGATTGCCACGCTGGCCGCACTGGCCTACGGGGTGATATCGGGCGGCGCGAACGGCTTCACATCACCGTTGGCCCTGGCCACGCTGGGGGTAGCGGCCCTGGCCGCCACCGCCTTCATCGTCGTGGAATCGAGAGTGCGGCAGCCGATGGTGCCGCTGATGCTGCTGCGCTCGCCCGGCGTCGCCGCGTACCTCCTGACCGGTTTCTCCATCAACGTCGCCTTCTACGGCATCGCGTTCGTACTCAGCCTGTACTTCCAGCGGGTGCTGGGGGAGCCCCCGATCGTGGCGGGCCTGCTCTTCCTGCCGATGACCGGGCTGCTGACCGTGGCCAGCCTCGCTTCCGCGCGCGTAGCGGCGCGGTGGGGCCACCACCGGCCGCTCCGTCTGGGGCTGATCACGAGCACGCTGGGGATGATCCTGCTGATCTTCCTGCGCGGCCGGATCAGCCTGGAGTTCGCGCTGATCCCGGCCGGCGCCGGGCTCGGCTTCGCGCTCCCGTCCCTGACGTTCCTGCTGCTCGACGCGCTCCCCGCCGGGCAAGCGGGCCTCGCGGGCGGCCTGTTCAACGCGGCCCGGCAGACAGGTGGGGCGCTGGCGGTGGCGCTGTTCGGGGCGCTGATATCAGCCTCGTTCGCGGCCGGCATGCGCCAAGCCCTGCTGATCTCCTTGGCGTTGCTGGCCGTCAGCACCGCCACGGTGCTTGCCCTGTCCCGGCCCAGTAGGCCCCGCAACCTCTAGATGCGCTCCCAGGCCTCGGTCAGCACCGCACGCAGGATGCGCTCCATCTCGTCGAAGTGCTCCTGGGTGCAGATCAGCGGCGGCGCCAGCTGGATGACGGGGTCGCCCCGGTCGTCGGCCCGGCAGACCAGGCCGGCGTCGAACAGCGCGGTCGACAGGAAGCCGCGCAGCAGCCGCTCGGACTCCTCGTCGGTGAACGTCTCCCGGGTGTCCTTGTCCTTGACCATCTCGATGCCGTAGAAGTACCCGTCACCGCGGATGTCGCCGACGATCGGCAGGTCGCTCAGCTTCTCCAGCGTGGACCGGAACGCGCCCTCGTTGGCCCGCACGTTGCCGAGCAGGTCCTCCTTCTCGAACACGTCCAGGTTGGCCAGCGCCACCGCGGCCGACACCGGGTGCCCGGCGAACGTGATGCCGTGCAGGAAGGTGGCGGTGCCGCGGTTGAACGGCTCCATCAGCGCGTCCCGCACCACCATGCCCCCGAGCGGGGAGTAACCCGAGGTCAGGCCCTTGGCGAAGGTGATGATGTCCGGCTGGTAGCCGTACCGGGCCGACCCGAAGTAGTAGCCGAGCCGCCCGAACGCGCAGATGACCTCGTCCGAGACCAGCAGCACGCCGTAGCGGTCACAGATCTCCCGCACCCGGGCGAAGTAACCGGGCGGGGGCGGGAAGCAGCCGCCGGAGTTCTGCACCGGCTCCAGGTAGACCGCGGCGACCGACTCGGGGCCCTCGCGGAGGATGGCCCGCTCGATTTCGTCGGCCGCCCAGCGCCCGAACGCGCCGATGTCGTCGGCCACGAAGTCCGGGGCCCGGTAGAAGTT
>Ga0213875_10000312_pt1 | contig 46369 bp, 41 predicted proteins | sample BarmaccomBMRX_R8_FD_160105 | JGI IMG/M metagenome (GOLD analysis project Ga0213875, IMG submission 160105) | Root-associated microbial communities from Barbacenia macrantha in rupestrian grasslands, the National Park of Serra do Cipo, Brazil - RX_R8 | ecosystem: Host-associated > Plants > Roots...
TAGCTGACTCACGTAGTCGCGTTCTTGGGTCAGGGCGGCCAGCACCCGTAGCCGGTGCGGGTTGGCGAGCGTCGCGAGCACCTGCAGCAGGCCGTCTCCGGTCATTTCCGAGCTATCCATCACACCTTCCTTTGCACCTGCCAAGAGAATACGGCAGGTAGGACTCCATGGCTACTCCGTCCGCAGTGCTGGCCGCTGCTACTCCGTCCGCAGTGCTGCCGCGCTCCGCGACCGGGCCGCCCAGTTCGCCGGGCCCAGGGCGCCGGCCGCCGCGATGACCAGCGCGGAGAGGGCGAACAGCGCGAGTTCGGCCGGCGTGTAGACATGCGCCACGTCGGCCGGGACGCCGGTGTCCGCCGCGCGGCCCATGGCCCGGATGATCGCCCAGTGCAGCACGATCCCCAGCGGCACGGCGAGCAGCGCGCCGGCGGCGGCGGGGCCGGTGACCCAGTTGACGACCATGGTGATCGTCTGCCGCGGCGTCATCCCGAGGGCCTTGAACACGCCCAGGTCGTGCACGCGTTCCCGGGTGCCCAGCAGCACGGTGTTCAGCACGCCGAGCCCGGCGGCCACCGCCATCATGAGCGTGAGCAGGCCGATCAGGGCGGTGATGATCTGCTGGAACTTGCCGCCTGCCTCGTTGGTACCGGCACTGAACTGGCTGCCAAGTGCCTGGTTGAGCGCGGTGGCGTAGGTACCCGGATCGGTGCCGGGCCGCAGGCCGACGTCGTACTGGAAGATGGGCAGGCCGCTGCCGCCGAGCGCCTGCGAGCCGGCGAACAGCACTGGCTGTCCGCCGGCCGGGTCGAACACTTCACCGGCGATGCGGGCCGTGAACTGCCGGCCGCCGCTCACGAGGGTCACGTGGTCGCCCAGCGCCAGGCCGGCCCGGCTCAGAAACGCGGAATTGACATCCACCTCATCGGCGGCCCGGTACCAGCGGCCGCTGATCATGTCCATACCCACCCAGCCGGTGTCGCCGCCGAAGAGGTGGGCGTTCACCTGGCCGGGCAGCCCGGATGCGGTTATGGACAGCGTGGACTCGGCGACGTAGTGCAGCGTTCCCGGCTGAGAGCGGATGGCGGCCACCGCCTTCCGCGCCTGGGCGCCGTCTGGCCGCAGGTTGCCGCCGTTGGCGAGCCAGAGGCTGACTTCACCCGGATTGACGTGCGATCGGTCCGTGGTGACCCTGGCCACGGAGGTTTCCAGGCCGGCCGCGAAGATCACCGCGGCGGCGCCCAGGGCGACCGCGGTCAGCGTGACCGTTGTGCGGGCGGGACGGGCGAACGGCGCGGCCAGGCCTATCGTCACCGGCCGCGGCAGCCGCAGCCCGCTCAGCACCCGGTGTGCCGCCTGGCCGCGGCCGGGGCGTGGGGCCTGCCCGGTGGCGATGGCCGCCACGGCGGGCAGGCGCCCGGCCCGCAGCGCCGGGAGCAGCGCCGCCAGCCCGGCCATGGCCAGCATGGCAAGCGGAGTCACGACGTCGACCCAGACCGGGACCGACCGGCTCGCGCCGCTGAACGCCTCCGCCGAACGGCGCAGCACCGGAACCGCCAGCCCGTTGCCCAGGCCCACCCCGAGGGCGCATCCGGCCGCCGCGGGAACCCCGACCCGGGCCACATAGGCGGCGATGACCTGTCCGGGAGAGAACCCGATACTCTTCAGCACCCCGATCCGCCGGTAGCTGGCCGCCACCGCGCCGCTCACCACGTTGATCACGACCAGCACCGACACCGCCAGCCCCATGATCCCGAACGCGACCACGAACGGCGCGATGATCGCGCCCGTGCCCTGCGCAAGCTGCTGGGCGGCCAGCCAGGATGCCGAGCCGGCGACCGCCCCGGCGGGGAGCGCGGCCGTGATGGCCGCCACATCGGCGCGGATCTGCGCGTCCGAGCCCGCGCTGGCGAACCGGTACATCATCTGCGCGGTGGCCGGCGCCCCGGCGGCGCGCAGCGCGTGAACCTCGGCCGGAACCACCCAGCCGTCGGCCGAGTCCGTCGCCGAGGCGGCGATTCCCACCACCGTAAGCTTCGGCGCCCCCGGCGCCGTGCTCGCGGTGAAGGTGCTGCCGAGCAGCGCATCCCATGCCACGCCGCTGGAGAGTACGACCTCACCGGGCCGCCGCACCCACCGGCCCGACTGCAAGGTCAGGTCGTCCAGCGGCCCGCCCGAAGACGTGCGGCCCACCAGCGCGAGCGAGCCGAGCGAACCGGTGGCGGCCCCGGTCAGGCCGGCGTCCGCCATGGGGAACGGCCCCGCGGACTGGATCACCCCGCGCGCCCGTCCGGTCGCGATCAGCTGCGCCCGGGTGGCCCGCCCGGTATCGAACGCCATGGTCACGTGGGCCCCGTGCTGGGCGGCGAAGGCCTGCTGGAAGGGGCCGGCGGCCGCGGCCAGCAGGCCAAGCCCGAGCGTCGCGGCCGCGGTGGAAACCAGCAGGACCGTGAAGATCACCACGGTCTGGACCCGGCGGCGGGAAACCCCGCCCGCCGCGGCCCTGAGCACCGGCCGGGCCCTCATCGCCAGGCCCCGGTGCTGGCGATAGGCCGGTCCGCGCCGGTGAGCTGGCCGTCCACGATCCGGATCGTGCGGGACGCGTACCGGCTGGCGAGCTCCGGGCTGTGCGTCACCAGGACCATCGTGTGCCCGGCCCGGTTGAGGTTCATCAGCAGCTCGCCGATCTCCTGGCCCGCCGCGCTGTCCAGCGCACCGGTCGGCTCGTCGGCCAGCAGCAGTTCCGGCTCGTTGATCAGCGCTCGCGCGAACGCCACGCGCTGCCGCTCGCCGCCGGACAGCCGGGCCGGGTAGGCCTGCCGGCGGTCATAGATCCCCAGTTCGCCGAGCAGGTCGCGAGCCCGGGCGAAGGCAACGGCCTTCGGCATCCCGGTGAGCTGAGCGGGCAGCAGCACGTTGTCCAGCACGGTCATGTCATCCAGCAGGTTGAAGAACTGGAAGATCATGCCTACCCGCTGGCGGCGGTAGCGGGCGGCCGCGGTCTCACTGAGGTTGTCCACCCGCCGTCCGGCGACGATGACCGTCCCGCTCGTCGGCCGGTCCAGGGCGGCGATCATGTTCAGCAGCGTCGACTTCCCGCTGCCCGAAGGCCCCATGATCGCGACCGCCTCGCCGGTCCCGACCTCCAGGCTGACGCCGTTCAGCGCGGCACGGCCGTCATCATCGTCGTAGCACTTCCTGACATCACTGAGCTCGATCAGCGCATTCATCGCCAGCTTCCAATCTCACTTGCATGAGCCGAGTCGTTCTTGCGTATGCCAATATTTCTTAGCATATGCAAGCTGGCGTGTAAAGAATGCCTTGTCATGCGGCGGGGACCGTGGCAGGCGGTAACCGGCTAAGCGCCCGGGAAGGCGCTTCGCCGTAGGCAGGGACCGGCCACCCCGGGGAACCGGCAAGCGCCCGGGAAGGCGTTCCGTCGGCGGCAGGGACCGGCCACCCCGGCAACCGCCAGATGCCAGGAAGGCGCTCCGCGGGCGGCAGGGACCGACCACCCGGGTAACCGGCCAGGTGCCCGGGAAGGCGCTTCGCCGGCGGCGTGGACCGGCCACCCCCGATTTACGCGCTGGGCCGGCACGCTCGCGTCATCGCGGGTTGTGGGCGGTGCCGGTCCGTCTTCCCGGCCGGGCGGCGCCGCCGGGCCGCCCGGTGTGCCCGGATCCCGGCGCTTCCAGCGCGGCGGCAGGTTCCTCACCGCTGCCTGGGCGAGGACGGCGAACCCGGTCAGGGCGTAGGAGTCACCCGCGATCTGCTGCCACCATGCCCAGTGCAGCTCGCGGCCTCCTCCGAACGGCAGCAGCCAGTGCGGTGCCATTGCGAAGGTGAGCAGTGCCAGGACGGCGAGTGCCGGCCGCCGCCGGTTCGGGCTGGTGGTGCTGAGGCAGGCGAACAGCGCGGGGGCGGCCCAGACCCAGTGGTGCGACCAGGATATTGGCGAGATCAGCAACCCGGCCGCCGCGTTCAGCGTCAGGGCGGACGTCACGTGGTTTGTCTTGAGGGCGCCGCGCATACCGGTGACGGCAAGGGCCGCGACGAGCAGGCTCAGGGCGAGCCAGAGCCAGGCCCGCGCCGGATTGCCGAGGCCCAGCCGGGCCAGGGTTCCGAGCACGGACTGGTTCGAGGCGTACGATACGTCGCCTATCCGCGCGGGCTGGTAGGCCGTCTGAGTCCAGTAGCGGAGCGAGTCTCGCGGGGCGAGGGCGAACCCGGCGCCCGTGCAGGCGGCGAAGCTCAGCCCGGCCCGGGCCGCGCTGCGCAGGTCCCGGCGAAGGAGGAAGAACAGCACGAAGATCCCGGGCGTCAGTTTCAGCGCTGCGGCGATGCCGACCAAGATTCCCCGCGGCCACCGGGGCGCCCGGATCAGGCAGTCGGCCGCGACCAGGGCCATGAGCAGTGCGTTGATCTGGCCGTAGGTCACGGTGGAGCGAACGGGTTCGAGCAGCAGCGCGGCAGGCAGCGCCCAGGGCAGCAGCCGCCGCATCTTTGCGCCCGCCCCGCCCGCGGCGCCTGCGGCGTAGCACCACAGGCTGACCGCAACGCTGGCGATGGTCGCGGTGGTGAGCAGCCAGTTCGCCGTGCCGTACCCCACGATCGCCAGCGGGGCGAGGGCCAGGGCCGCGAACGGCGGGTAAGTGAACGGTAGCGTGCCGCCATCGCCGAGCCTGGGCAGCCTGCCGTACAGATCACCGCCGTGCAGCCACACCCCGCTGCCGGTCCGGTACACATCCAGATCGATGCGATAGCCGCCCAGGCCAATGCCATGGCCGAGATGCACGAAGTAGACCGCGGCGGCGGCCAGGTTCACCGTCACGGCCAGCACCGGTCGCCGCCACCCGGCACCGTTCACCGCCCGCCCGATGCCTGCCAGGCGGCGGAGGGCATCCATGCACGGCAAGCTAGACCGCCCTTCCGCTGGCCCGCATCGGCCTCCAGACGCAACTTCGCCCGCGGCGGCAGCTGACTTCCGGACGCCGGTCATCCGTGCGATGTAGCCGGCATACGCCGCGCGGGCGACGCCAGGGCTGCCTCAGCGTCGCCCGGTCAGCGAAGCTCGTCGGAGAGGCGGACGAAGCGGTACCCGGAGGCCAGCAGGCCGGGCACGGCGGCGGCGATACCCTCCGCCGTGCCCTTTTCGGGATGGTTCATATGACAGAGCACGATGGAGCCGCTCCCGGCGGCGGCAACGGTGCTGCGGACTTGCCCGGGAGTGAAGGTGGCTCCCCCGTCGCCGTTGACGGAGAAGCTGACGACGCGCTCACCCAGGTCGGCGACAATGCGTGCCGCTACGTCGTCGCAGTACGCCGTGCCGGACCGGAAGAAGCGCGGCGGGACGCCCAGCAGCCGGGTGAGCTTGGCCTGGTTCCCGGCGACCTCGTCATACACTTCTCCGGCGTTCCGCGTGCCGGGGATGCCGTAAGCGGATCGCCCGGTGACGGACAGCGGGCGGTGCCGGGTGCCGTGGTTGGCGATCTCGAACAGCGGTTCCGCGGCAAGCTGGCGGAAGACCGCCGGGTTGGCGTCTATCCACCGCGAGTTGAGGAAGAGGGTCGCTGGTACCTCGCGGCGGCGGAGGAAGCCGAGCAGGCTCCGGTCGTAGCCGCTGCCGCCCGGTCCACCGCACGCGTCGAACGTCAGCGCGATCACCCGCCGGGTAGCGGGCAGGGCGCGCACCACCCCGGGTCCCCCGAAACCCCAGGTGTGTGGTTCGAGGTGACCGTAGCGGGCCACGATCTCGGCACGAGTCACCGCGGGCACCGGCGCGGCGGCGGTCTGCGGAGCGGCGGCGGCCTGCGGCGCCTGACCTCGTGTGCCGTTCCCCGGCGCCGCGCCGGACGCGGACGGGTCACCGCTGGTAACGCCGGCAGGCCCCGCGCAGCCGGCGAGCGCACCTGCCGCCATGGCTGCCAGCATCGTGCGGCGGCTGACAGGCATTCGCTCCCCCTTGTCTGGGCTGGAAGCGCTGACACCACGGTCAGCCGCTGCGGGAACTCTACTGGATCGCCGCATCCCGGGACGGCCGAGTACAAAAGCCCATCCCGTCGCGCGTGGTCAGGGCCGGTAAGGAGGATCTTCGTTGCGCGGGCTGTCCCCGCTGTGACGGGCCGCGCCCGTTCCGTAGACTGCTGGCGTGTCCCGAGAGGCCGAGTTCGAGCTGGGCACCGACGGCCCGTCCGCGATCCTCGTCGGCGTCGATGACACCACCACCGCGAGCCGGGCCGGCTTCTACGCGGCGGGGCTCGCCCGCCGCCAGGGCGCCCGCCTGATCGCCGTATTCGTGGCGCCGATCGCCTCCGCGGCCGCCGCGATGCCGTCGGGAGCGGCGCTCATGGTGGCCGAGGATCAGGCCCGCGAGCAGCTTGCCCGCGACATGCGGGAGCGGATCGAGGCCGGCGCGAAGGAACTGGGGATCAACGCCACGTTCGTCGTCGCGCACGGCGACCCGTTCACCGAGATCAAGCGGATCGCCGCCGAGACGCGCGCGGACGCGATCGTGGTCGGCGCGTCCGCCAGGGCGGGGCACCGGTTCGTCGGCTCGCTCGCGGTGCGCCTCGTGCGCGCGGGCAGGTGGCCGGTCACCGTCGTTCCCTGACACGAAGCCGGCGGGCGTCCGTGGCAGGCTGGGGGAGTGGATGACACAGCCCGCCGTCTGGTACTGCTGCGGCACGCCAAGTCGGACTGGCCCGACGTGCCAGATCACGAACGGCCGCTGGCCAGGCGCGGGCGCCGGGACGCGCCGCTGGCCGGGCGGTGGCTGCGCCGCTCTGGGTACGTGCCCGACGCCGTCGTGTGCTCCACCGCGCGGCGGGCACGGGAAACCTGGGACCTCGCCGCGGCCAGCCTGGGGAGGGCCGTGCCGGTTCGGTACGAGCCGCGAGCCTACGGCGCGACGGTGCTCGGGCTGCTCATGCTCGTCCGTGAGCTGCCCGCGGAGCAGCACACCGTCCTTTTCGTCGGCCACAACCCCGGGATCGCCGAGCTCGCCGCCGGGCTCGCGAAGCGACCCGAGCCGGACGGCGGCCAGGCGGGCCGCGTCCCGGCCAGTTTTCCGACGGCGGCCATCGCCGTGCTCGGATTCGGGGAGGCCTGGGACGCGGTGGGTCCCGGGCAGGGCCGCCTGCTGGCCTTCGCCGTTCCCGCCGGCATGCGCTAGCGACGCCGCCGGAGGGCGGGTGAAATGAGCCGTGCGCCCGGCGCGTTGGCGACAGGTAGACCGGCGCACGAACAGCGAAGGAGAATCAGGTGTCGCTCACCAGGTATCCGGGACCGCTGGCGGGAAACCCGCCCGAAAACGCCAACTACCGCATCGAGGGACCGGCGCACCGGCTGCTCATGCACGAGTTCCCCCGCCGGCTGCGTGCCGTGTACGCGGGGGAGACCGTACTCGACACCACATCCGCCATGCTGCTGCACGAGACCGGGCTGCTGGCGCAGAGCTACATCCCGTTCGGGGATATCAGGGAAGACCTGCTCAAGCAGACGGATCATCACACGTACTGCCCGTTCAAGGGCACCGCGTCGTACTGGTCGGTGGTGGTGGGCGACCGGGTGGCGGAGAACGCCATCTGGGCGTATCCCGAGCCGAACCCCGAAGCGGAATGGCTTCGCGGCTACGCGGGCTTTTACTGGGCCGCGATGGACGCGTGGTACGACGAGGATGACCTGGCCGAGGGGCACCTGCGCGACCCGTTCCACCGCGTCGACGTCCGTAGCTCCTCGCGCCGGGTGACGGTCCGGGCTGGCGGCACCGTGGTCGCCGAGACCACGCGGCCGCTGCTGCTGTCGGAGACGAGCCTGCCGAACCGGTTCTACGTGCCCCGCGAGGACGTCCGGCTGGACATGCTGGCGCCGAGCGAGACGTACACGGTGTGCGCGTACAAGGGCACGGCGTCGTACTGGTCGGTGGCCGTGGACGGCCGGACGCTGGCCGACGCCGTGTGGTCGTACCCGGAGGCGAACGGGGACGCCGCGGCGGTGAGCGGCTACCTGAGCTTCGCTCACGATGAGCTGACGGTAGAGGTCGGAGAGCCGGGTTAGCCCCAAAGCCAGGTAGTTAAGGGCCGCACGCCGAGCGACCGAACCGTCTCGCGCACTCGGGCCGAAGGCTGAATGGCCGTTGCCAGCGTGGCCCGGTCCGCCTGCACGAACCGCATCAGACCCGAGAGCCAGATCGCACGGTCCAGCGGTTTGCCGGCGCCTTGCCGGTACCGCAGTCAGGCGCGGGCAAGCCGATCGGACACAAGCCGGTTGAGACTCACATGCTGTTCGGCAGCTTCGCGGGCAAGGCGGCGGTGAACTTCTTCCGGGACACGCACCATGAACTTTCCTGAGTAGGTGCGTTCCGACAACGGTTCGGGGATCGGTTCGCCGGATGCAGCCAGATCGGCGAGCACGTCACGCACGACCTCGGCGAGACCTCGGAGTGCTTCAACCTGGGTGGGCGCGAGCCAGGACAGTGACGGGAACTCCGCGACGGTGGCGACGTGCTCGCCGTCCTCAACGGACCATGCGACTCGGTAGGTGTAGTGGGTTGCGTCAGGCAAGAGGCCGACGTGACCTGGGCAAGGAGACCAATCAGCGCGGCGGGACGAACGGCTGTCGATCATTGGCCTTCTCGCTCGTCAACCGTGCTCGCCTCTTGAGACCCTCATGGCGCGTCTTCTATAAAGAAGCGCACCATAGCTACGCGTTCTGCGCGGCTCAGCTCGTGATCTTCGATGAAGCCAGGCCCGCGCCTAACGGCGGTTCGCGCTCGTCGCCGATGGCCATGACTGGTTATCGCTTCCGCTGAACGTCGAGGTCGCGGCGTTGGGCTTCGGAGCTACCTGGTCCCCGGCCACCGCGATGAGTCCTGGTTGCCTACCTGCCGGCCGAGGCATGGTTAGCGGAGACCCCGGTCGACGGACAGCTAGCCTTACCCGCATGGAGACCACGCCGCCGGGCAGGAGCACTGGCCAGGAGAATCGTCGCGCGTGTCGCCGAGGCGGTTAACTACGCGGCCTTGGGGTCAGCCCAGAACGGCGCGGACCTCGGCCGCGATCTGCTTGTCCTCGCGGGCCGCGATGACCAGCGAGCGGACGGCCGCGCCGCCGGCGCCGATCTCGCGGTCGCCGGTGCCGCCCGCGTTGCGCGCGGCGTCGGCGCGCACGCCGAGGAAGCCGAGGCCGTCCATGGCGCGCCCGCGGATCTCGGCGGAGTTCTCGCCGACGCCGCCGGTGAACACGAGGGCGTCCATGCCCTCCATGGCGGCGGCCATCGACGCTATGCCGGCCCGGAGCCGGTGCAGGTACACCTCGCGCGCGAGTTCCGCGCGGGCGTCACCGGCGGCCGCGCGGGACAGGATCTCGCGCATGTCCGGGGTGCCGGCCAGCCCGTACAGTCCCGACCGGTACTCCAGCGTCGCGGCCAGCTCGGCGGCCGGCATGTGCGCGTGCTCCTCCAGCCACATGACCAGGCCCGGGTCGACCGAGCCCGACCGGGTGGCCATGACCAGGCCGTCGAGCGGGGTGAACCCCATCGTGGTGTCCACCGACCGGCTCTCACCCGCCTCCCGCTTCACCGCCGCCAGCGACGCGCCCGCCCCCAGGTGGCAGGTGACGATCCTGAGGTGGTCGTTCCCGAGCAGGGCGGCCGCCCGCCGCGAGGCGTACGCGTGGGACAGCCCGTGGAAGCCGTAGCGGCGCAGCGTCCAGCGGGTACGCCACTCGGCCGGCAGCGCGAAGGTGGCGGCGGCGGGCGGAATCGTCGCGTGGAACGCGGTGTCGAAGCACGCGACGGCCGGCGCGTCCGGGATGATCTCCTGAACCGCGTCGAGCGCGGCCAGTGACTTCGGCTGGTGCAGCGGCGCCAGGTCGGAGAGCGCGCCCAGCCGCCGCCGGACGTTCGCGTCGATGCGGACCGGCGCGCTGTACAGCGTGCCGCCGTGCACGATCCGGTGGCCGGCGGCGTCCACGCGCCCGAACGACTCGATCGCTTCCTTGATCGCCGCGCTGTCCGCGGCGCCCCGCGGCGCCGGCGGATCGGCGCTCCCGGTCACCTCGTCGCCGTCGCCGAGAACACGCAGCTTCAGGCTGCTCGACCCCGCGTTGACCACCAGGATGCGCACGTGTGCAGCCTACAGAACGTAACCCCGTATGCCGGGCGTCTACGATGCTGACCGCGGACGTGGTGGGCAGCACCTCGCTGATGGTCAGCCCGGCGGAGCCGAGCAGCTCGGCGTACTCACTCCGGACGCGCTCCCTGCCGCCCGTCGCCAGCCGCCGCATATCCAGGTCGGTGCCGATATGCGGGTCGGCGGGGTCGTCGGGAAGCAGGATGTCGGCTCCGATCACGCGCGCGCCGGGGCCCGCGGCGGTGATGTTGCGGAGAATGGTCCTGGCCTCGTCGTCCCCGTAGTTGTGCAGGATGTTGGCCAGGATGTAGCCATCGGCGTGCGGGATGGTGGCGGCGTCGAAGAAGTCGCCGAGGACAACCTCGCAGCGGCCGGCCAGCCCGCGCCGGGTCAGGTAGTCCCGCGCGCCCGGCAGCACCTCGTCGCGTTCGAGCAGGATCCCGTGCAGGTGCGGGTGCGCCTCCAGCACGGCGGCCAGGATCGTGCCGCGGCCGCCGCCGAGGTCGGCGACGGCCCGCGCGGCGGCGAAGTCCAGTCCCGCGACCACGGCGGCGGCCTCCGCGGACCTGGCGGTCATGAACTCCTGGAAGATCTGGCCATGGTCCGGGTGCGCCGCGTGCCAGCCGTAGAAATCGTCGCCCGCGACGTCGGAGAAGACCGGCTGCCCGGTGCGCACGGCGGCCGCCAGCCGGAGCATCGACTGCCAGGCGGGCGGATTTCCGTTGGCCAGCACGGCCGCGCGCATCGGGCCGCCGCTGCGCAGCGTCTCCCCGGAGGCGCTCAGCGCGTAGCGGCCGCCGCCGGCCGCCACGGTCACCCCCATCGCGGTGCAGCAGCGCAGCAGCCGCGCCATCGACAGGGCGTCCGCGTCACAGCGGCGGGCGAGCTCCGCCGCTGTGACAGGACCGGCGGCCAGCTGGTCGGCGCAGCCGAGCTCGGTGAACGCGTGCAGGGCCGAGTACCGCCAGGGGCCGCGCAGTACCTCCCAGATCGCCGCCCGCGCCGCGCTGCCGGGAGATGACTCCGCGGCCCCGCTCACCCAGCCGCCCCGGCGGTCGGAACCATGATCGAGGTGACGTTGAGCCTGGCCTTCAGCATGCCGCCGTCGAACATCAGGTCGGCCAGACGCTGGATCTGCGCGACATTCAGGGACGTCGGGTAGCTGTTGAAGTTCACCAGCGACACCATCGACGGAGGTACCTTGACGTTGGCCTGCAGCACCTGCTCATCGGCCGCGTGATTGCTGTCCGCCGCGGCCGCGCCTTGCGCCATCGCCCGCTGGAACGCCGCCACCGTGCGGGGATTCTTCTGTGCCCAGGACGCGGTGGTGAAGTCACCGGACAGCGGAATGTTCGCCGTGGGCCCTTTGCACAGTGGCATCAGCTCCTCCGCCCCGGAGGTCTCCGCCTCGGTCAGGAACGGCTCGATCATGCTGATCGCGTCGATTTGGTGCGCCTGCAGCGCCGCGCTCGCGTCAACGAACGGAATGTCAACATAGTGCACTGAACTTGGATTCACCCCGCTGTCCTGCAGCTGAGAGTTGATCAGCAGCGTGTTGATGCTCGCCTTCGTCGGGACGCTGATCTTCTTGCCGGCGAGGTCCGAAGGTTTCCTGATCGTCGAGTGCGGGAGCGTCAGCAGGGCGAAAGAATTCTGAGTGCACGAGCCGGCCGGGGCGATCAGCCGGACGTTGAGGACACCCTTGGCCTCGACATTGAAAAACGACACGTCGTTGCCGCCGATGATGATCTGGACGCTACCGCGCACAAGCTCCGGAATGGCGTCAACCGAGGTGTGCACCGGGACCGGGGTCACGGTCAGGCCCTGCTGGCGGAAGTAGCCGTTCTTCAGCGCCAGGTAAAAAGGGACCTCGTCGGTCGCCGGCACCTCGGCCACGGTGATATGAGTCTGCTCGGGACCGGAGCCTCCGGTCCCGGAACTGCTGCTGCTGCCGCTGCTGCAGCCGGCGACGCCCGCCGTGGCGATCGCCACGGCGGCGGCCACGGCCGCGAGCCGCGTCTGGTGCTTCAATCTGGTCGCTGCATGCGCGAAGGGCATACCCGGACCTGCCTTCCTAAGCCGAAGGCGCGGAGGCCGGTGGTGCCGTCACCGGCCTTCGCGCCGCAATTGATGAACAGGCTTCTCACGTCTGGTAATGGGTCGCTCGCGACGCTCCCGCGACCGCCCACAGCCGAACGCGCCGCCGGTAACGAGGCAGCGTGCTGGCCGGGGAAACCGCTATGAGAATGGGACCGCCAGGCAGAAGGGGCTTTCCGCCATAACGCTCATGATTAAGTGACGAGTGTGACGAGCGAAGCGGACGCCTTAAAAATCGTCATTACTATCAGCGGGTTTCTCAGTCGCTGAAAGCGGGCGCCACCAGGACCCCGCCGGGCAGCTCGAGCATCTCGGCGCCCTCCGTGACGCCCGCCGCCGCCTTCGCCAGCAGGTCAAGCAGGGCAATCGGCACCGCCAGCTGATTGGTTCCCGCCATGGAGAAGTAAAGCCACTCGGCCCGCTGCCCGTCGGCGTCCCGGCTGGGCGGCAGCAGGATCCTGCTGCGCGCCCCGTGCCAGCGAACCACCGGCCTGCGCGGGCTGGCCGGGACGCCGGCCAGCCGTCCTTCCCAGCCGTCCCATGGGGAGGTCCCGGCCTGAACCAGGAAGTAGTGCCGTGAGCCGGCCGCGATCACGCTGAGCGCCTCCTGCGGGTGCGGAAGCGCGGGCAGGCCCCGGATCGCGTCGGGCACGCCCAGCGAGTGCAGCCACCAGTGCGCCGCGAGCGTACCGGCGACGCGCGACAGCTCGAGCGCGTCGATCACGGTTCCGGTCTGGAGTTCCAGGCGGTCGCCGTCCGCGTGGACGCTCCAGCCGAGGTCGGCGTAGACGCGGAGCGCCTCCCGTGGTGTCGCGGCGTTCATGGTCTGGCCGGTCTGCCTGAACCGCTGCAGCCAGCCGCCGTCGGCCACCGGTTCCTGCCCGGCGCTCTGCCGTGCCCTGGCCCGTCTGGCGCGAAGCCGCCCGGCGGCCTCTTCCTCCTTGATCCGGTCGAAGCTGCTGGTAAATCTCCCGGCGGTGCCGAACACCTGGTCGCAGCGTTCCCAGAACGAGCGTGCCGCGTGCGCGCTGCCGCGGCCGCTCTCCTCGGTCGACACGGTGCTGCGCGAATACCCGATCCGCCGGGCCAGTTCGGACTGGCTCCAGCCGGCCAGCAGCCGCGCGCTGGTGAGCTCGTGCCCGAGTTGCTCGCGGAGAGTGCGAATGACCCCTGTTTCGTCGCCCCCGTCCGTCTTCTGCACCTACCCATCGTTTCGTGGCGGAACAACGACGGCGACATGAACGAGAAAGTCTCGGGCTTTTCGTCGTCAACAGCCCTCGCGGTGGGCTCGGGCGAGGGGAAGCGCCACCGCCCGTTCGGCATGACCCAGGGACGTCAGCCGGTCCGGCGGGCCACCGAGGGTGCGGCGGCCCGCCGTCACGCGGCCGGTGCCTACTCGCTGCCGAAGGACTTCAGTTCCTCGGCCTCGGTCTCGGTGAGCTCGCGCGGGACCTGGCCGCGGGCCGCCTTCGCGCCCTGCACCTGCTGCCGGATCTTCTCCACGACCTCGGGGTTGGCCAGCGTGGTGATGTCGCCGGTGTCACTGAAGTTCGACGTGGCGGCGATCACCCGGCGCATGATCTTGCCGGACCTGGTCTTGGGCATGTCCGGGACGATCCAGATGTTCTTCGGCCGCGCGATCTTGCCGATGTCGGTCTCGATCGCGGTGGTGACCTTCGCCTCGATGTCCTTGCTGGCGGTGACGCCCGGCTTGAGCGAAACGTACATCTCGACGGCGCGGCCGCGGATGTCGTCGACGACGGGGACCGCCGCGGCCTCGGCGACCTCTTCGACCGTCAGCGCGGCCGACTCCAGTTCCTTGGTGCCCAGGCGGTGGCCGGCGACGTTGATCACGTCGTCGACGCGGCCCAGGATGCGGTAGTAGCCGTCGGCCGCGTGCAGCGCGCCGTCGCCGGCGAAGTACGGCCAGTCGTGCCAGTCCTTGCTGTCCGCGTCCTTGTTGTACTTGGCGTAGTACGTCTGGACGAACCGCTCCGGCTGTCCCCAGATCGTCTCGAAGACTCCGGGCCACGGATTGCGGATGCAGATGTTGCCGGCCTTGCCGCTGCCCTTCGGTACCTCCTCGCCGTTCTCGTCGAGGATGACCGGGTAGATACCCAGCGCCGGCGGCCCTGCGCTGCCCGGCTTCATCGGGTGCACGCCGGGCAGTGTCGTGCACAGGAAGCCGCCGGTCTCGGTCTGCCACCAGGTGTCGACGATGACCGCCTCGCCCTTGCCCACCGTCTCGTAGTACCAGCGCCACACCTCGGGCTCGATCGGCTCGCCGACGGTGGTCATGTGCTTGAAGTGGTGGTCGTACTTGGCGGGCTCGTCCGGGCCGACCTTGCGGAGCATCCGGATCGCGGTGGGGGAGGTGTGGAAGATGTTCACCCCGAGCTGCTGCGCGATCCGCCAGGGGCGGCCGGCGTCCGGGTAGTTCGGCGTCCCCTCGTAGATCACGCTCGTGGTGCCCAGCGAGAGCGGGCCGTACACGATGTAGGAGTGGCCGGTGATCCAGCCGATGTCGGCCATGCACCAGTACGTGTCGTCCGGGTGGATGTCCTGGTAGTACTTGGACGTGCCCGTCACATACGACAGGTAGCCGCCGGTGGAGTGCTGGCAGCCCTTCGGGCGGCCGGTGGTGCCGCTGGTGTACATGAGGAAAAGCGGGGCCTCGGCGGGCATCGACACCGGGGCGACGGTCGCGCCCCGGTACTCGGCGAGCACCTCGTCGACGAAGAAGTCCCTGCCCTCGACCATCGGGGTCTTGGACCCGTACTGGCCGGGGTAGCGGCGCCAGACCAGGATCTTGTCGACCTGCTGGCCCTCCTTCGCCGCGGTTTCCACCGCCTCGTCGGCCTTGACCTTGTGGTCCATCAGATCGCCGCTGCGGTAGTAGCTGTCCATCGTGACCAGCACGTGGCTGCCGGAGTCGGCGATCCGGTGGCCGCACGCCGCGCCGCTGAACCCGCCGAACACCTGCGAGTGGATGATGCCGAGGCGGGCTGCGGCCAGCATCGCGATCGGCAGCTCGGGCACCATCGGCATGTGGAACGTCACCCGGTCGCCGGCCTTCAGCCCGCAGAAGTCGCGCAGCAGCGCGGCGAACTCGTTCACCCGGCGGTACAGCTCCTGATAGGTGATGGCCTGGTGGCTCTCGGCCTCCGGCTCGGGTACCCATATCAGCGCCGCCTTGTTCTTGTGCTCGCCAAGATGGCGGTCCACGCAGTTGTAGCACGCGTTGAGCTCGCCGCCGACGAACCATTTCCAGAACGGCGCGTTGCTCGTGTCCAGCGTCGTGTGCCAGTACTTGTCCCAGGTCAGCAGGTCCGCATACGCCCGGAAGCACTCCGGGAAGTTCTCCTCGCCGAACTGGCTGATGATCGCGGGGTCGGAGGCGTTCGCCTGGCCGGTGAACTTCGGCGGCGGCGGGTAGTAGCCCTCCTCCCGCCAGTGCACCGCGATGAGCGCCTCGGAAGACTCGTCATCGGTATTTCCGGCGTTTCCGGCGGCCTGGGCCTGAGGATTCTCTGTCATGTGACCGTGTCCCTCCGCAGTTTCGCCACATTTAACGCTGGGCGCACTCCAAATTTAACCCTCACGAGCCACAGCCACCATGGTGCGGCCTGTTTTCCGATAACCCGGTCGTGCGGTCCCGGCACCTTAGCAGGATGGCGGCGCGTAGCTCGTCGCGCCGGTGCGCAGTTCGTCGCGCCGCGGGCGCAGTTCGTCGCACCGGAGGCCCAGTTCGTCGCACGGGTCGTGGTTCGCCGCGCCGGGCGCAGGGTGGTCCCGCCGGCGCGGTTTGTCGCGCCGGTGCGCCGCGTGGTCCCGGGGGCCCGGTTCGTCGCACGGGTCGTGGTTCGCCAGTCCGCCCCCCGCAACGCGGCGTGCCCCCACGGCCGCCGCGCAGCTTCGCCGCGCCGCGGCGCGCCCTTGTTCCATGATCCCGGAAACCAGGGGCCGTATTCGAGGCTGTGGCTTAAATCTCCCGAGATGGTAACTAACCTCATCGATCGCTACCCGCCCTCCATGCCCGCAGCTAACTCCCCTGCCGCCGGCGGCCGGCCCCTGCGCGGGGCCAAATGCGCCAACAGCCCCACTGGGCGGGGCCAAATGCGCCAGCGGCCCCGCGATCGCGCGGCGCGCGAGGGCCTCTACGGCCCTCCGCCCGCGCGATGCCACGGCGAGCACCCCAGCGGGCAACCGCGGGTGGCGCGGAGTGAGCCGCGATCGCGGCTCACATTCCGCGATCGCGCGGCGCGCGAGGGCCTCTACGGCCCTCCGCCCGCGCGATGCCACGGCGGGTACCGCAGCGGGCGGGGGGTTCCGGGGGGCGCGCCCCCCGGGCTAGCAGAGCCCCCCGGGCTAGCAGAGCGCTAACACCACCATGCTGAGGGCGGGTGCGCGGAGGCCGGGGAAGGCGCTGTCCATGCCCGTGATCCGCATGATCCGCACGAGCGGCGGCCGCGCTCCGGTCAGGCTCAGCCGGCGGCCCGCCCGCCTCGCCTGGGCGGCGAGCCGTGCCAGGACGCCGAGGCCGGAGGCGTCACAGAAGGTCAGCCCCGTGACGTCCAGGGTGATCGGGCCGCGGCGCCGGTCCAGCACGTCGCGAATGTAGGAGTACGCCTCGCCGGCGGTGGCGATGTCGAGCTCGCCCCGCATCGTGATCACAGCCTGGCCATCCGGAACCTGCCGGCAGGAAAGCTCCAGCTGGGCGTCCTGCGAAATGTCTGCTACAGCCATGACCCTGTTACTCCCCCGTTAGGCGCAGCCAGGTCTCCGCTGACACGGCTGGCACAAAGAATCATCTGGTTTCCCCTCCCATATGCTAGTTAACGCTAGCGACCCGCCACACCTTCCTCATCTCAGCGAACTCTCAGCAAACCGGGGCGCTGCCCGGGATCCGCCGCCCGCCCGCGGCCAGGAGGCCCAGAAACCCACCCATGGCGACATTCCAGATCACCAACATGCGACGATACGGGGATGTCACTGTGTTTATCGTCTGAAGACGCCGAACGGTTCAGCGCGTTCAGGGAAGCTCAAGGTCAGCCGGAGGCGCGACGTGACTCCTGGGCACCTGAGCTATAAGGTCTCATCCCAGGTAGATGACAGCGATCCGGCCGGAAGAACAGGCTCACCGGCCAGGGGCGGCCGGCGAACGTACTGAAATACCAGACGTCATGTCGGGACAGAGGTGAGCAACATGCGCATCCGGGGGAACGTGGCGATTGACCTTGGCACGGTCAACACGCTCATCTGGGTGGCTGGGCGCGGTCTTGTGCTGGAGGAGCCGTCCGCGATCGCGGTGGACGCCACCACCGGAGCGGTGACGGCCATCGGCGAGGCGGCCGAGGTCCTGGCGGAAAAGGAACCGCAGGACATCCAGGTCCTCCATCCGCTGCGGGACGGGGTGATCGCCGACCTCGACGCGACCGCCGCGATGCTGAACGGCTTCCTGCGCCGGGCGCGCCCGCACAACGGCCCGCTGCGGCCGCGGGCCCTGGTCTGCGTGCCGAGCGGGGCGACATTCGTGGAACGCCGGTCGGTCATCGCCGCCCTCGAGGCGCGGCGGCCCCGGTATTCGGCCCGGCTGATCGATGAGCCCGTCGCCGCCGCGGCGGGCGCGGGACTCGACCTCAGCGGCGGAGCTGGCGGCTTCGTCGTCGACGTCGGCGGCGGCACCACGGAGATCGCGGCGGTCGCCGGCTGGCGCGTCGTGCGGGCGCGTTCGCTGCGGATGGCGGGCAACACGATGGACGAGGCGATCGTGCACGCCGCCAGGAGCAACCTCGGCCTGATCCTCAGCCAGCGGGCGGCCAGGCAGCTGAAGATGACCCTCGGGCTGACCGGCGGCGTCGACGGCTGGGCGGAGACCGTCGGCCTCGACCTGGCGCACCGGTCGCCGCGGGTGGAGCGCGTGCCCGCTGACCTGGTGGCGGCGGCCCTTGAGCCGACCGTGACCGCGATCGCCAGATCCGTGCAGGAGATGCTGTCGGACATCCCGCCGGGTCTCGCCGAGGACGTGGTGCGCGGCAAGGTCCGGCTGGCCGGCGGCGGGGCCATCCTGCCGGGGCTGGCGAGCCAGATCGAGGCCTCGGCCGGCATCGGCACCGTGGTCGTCGATGACCCGCTGCGGTGCGTCGTGCGCGGCGCGGCGCTCATCCTCGAGCGCCGCGACAAGAACGTGCCGGGCCTGGCGCAGTAAGCAGTAAGCATAAAGCGGCGACGGCCAGCCGCCCGGACGAGGCGGGCGAGCGAAATCCGCGTGCCGCATATTTCGGCGCCGGTGAAATCGGTGCCGGTGAAATCGGTGCCGGTGAAATGCGCGCCTAATCGCCACCCGCGACCGGGCGCCGCGCATAACGGGCACAGCGGTTTATGCGCGGTCAATTCACCGGTGCACGATAACTGCCCGCCGGCGAGACGCTCCCTGTGAGACGGTCGCGGCGGGGCACGGCAGCCGCGCACCCCGGGTAGTTGATTCCAGAGCCGGAACATAGGCTGGCCAGTGAAGGTGCCCGGGCAGAGAACCCGTGGCCGAAAGGGTCCGATGAGCAAGCAAGCAACGCCGCCGCCTCCCGGCGACAAGCCGGGCTCCACCAACCCGCCGCCGCCACCACCTGGCTGGCGGCACTGGCTGTGGCCGGTGGCGATCTTCGTCGCGTTCTTCCTGTGGCTGTTCCTGCCGACGGTGCACCGGGCGCCGCAGACCAACCTGACCTACACGCAGTTCCTCTCCGACGTGTCCGCGCACAAGATCAAAACGGTGGACCTCGCCGCCCCCGGCGGCACCAGCAGCGGCACGCTCACCGACGGGACCAGCTACACGGTGGTCATTCCCCAGCAGGCCGGCCAGCAGCTGCTCAACGACCTGCAGTCGAACGGCGTGCAGATGACCGCCTCGTCCTCCTCACCCGGCTTCGGCTCCGAGGTGCTGTCATGGCTGATCCTGCTGCTGCCGTTCCTGTTCTTCGGCTGGCTGTGGTTCCGGCTGTCCAGGGGGGCGGGCGGTCAGCTGCAGGGCGTGCTCGGCGCGGGCCGGTCCCGCGCGAAGGTGTTCGACGAGGAGCGCCCGTCCACGACGTTCGCCGACGTCGCCGGGTACGACGGCGCGAAGGCCGAGATCGCCGAGGTGGTGGACTTCCTGCGGAACCCGGACCGGTACTCCCGGGCGGGCGCGGTGGTGCCCCGCGGCGTGCTCATGGTGGGGCCACCCGGCACCGGCAAGACGCTGCTCGCGCGCGCCGTCGCGGGGGAGGCCAGGGTGCCCTTCTTCTCCGTGACCGGGTCCAGCTTCGTGGAGCTGTTCGTCGGCGTCGGCGCGGCGCGGGTGCGGGACCTGTTCGCCGAGGCGCGCAAGCGCGCGCCCGCGATCATCTTCATCGACGAGGTGGACGCCATCGGCCAGCGCCGGGCGGGCCAGGGAGCGGTGGTCGCCAACGACGAGCGAGAGCAGACGCTCAACCAGCTGCTGGCGGAGATGGACGGCTTCGACCCGTCGGCGGGGATCGTCGTGCTGGCGGCCACCAACCGGCCGGAGGTCCTGGACCCGGCCCTGCTGCGCCCCGGCCGGTTCGACCGCCAGGTGACGATCCCGCTGCCCAACGTCGCCGAGCGCGCCGCGATCCTCGCCGTGCACGCCCGCGACAAGAAGCTGGCGCCCGACGTGGACCTGGACGCGGTCGCCCGGGGCACGCCGGGCTTCTCCGGCGCCGACCTCGCGAACCTGGCGAACGAGGCGGCGATCTTCGCCGTCCGGGCCGGCCGTGACGTGATTACGGCGGCCGACTTCGACGCGGCCAGGGACCGGATCATACTCGGCCGCAGGGAAGGGTCGAACGTCCTTCTCCCGGAGGAGAAACACACGGTCGCGGTGCACGAATCCGGCCACGCCATGGTCGCCGCGCTGTCCGAGCACGCCGACCCGGTCGCGAAGGTGACGATCCTGCCGGCCGGGCAGACGCTCGGCGTCACCGAGCAGCTGCCGCTGGTCGAGCGGCACATGTACGGCGAGGACTACCTGCGCGACTCGCTCGCGGTCCGGCTCGGCGGCCGCGCCGCCGAGCTGGTCGTGATCGGCCAGGGCTCCACCGGCGCCGCCAACGACCTGGCCGGCGCGACCGGCCTGGCGACGAAGATGGTCCGCGAGTACGGCCTGTCGCCAACGCTCGGCCCGATCGGGTACCCGGAAGGCGGCTCGGTGTTCCTCGGCGGTGGCGGCCCGGGCATGTCGAGCCGGCCGTTCTCCGAGGCGACGCAGGCGGAGATCGACACCGAGGTGTCGAAGCTGCTTCGCGAGGCCGAGGAGCGGGCCAAGGAGCTGCTCAGCCAGCACCGGCCGGAGTTCGACGCGCTCGTGGCGCTGCTGCTGGAGAAGGAGACCGTCAACGGGTCCGACGTCTACCGGCTGGCGGGCCGGCCGGACCGCTCGTCCGCGGCCCCCACCGATGCCACGATGGCGCCCCGCCGCGCCGCCGCGAGCGCGGGGGTGCACGCGGTCGGCGGGAAGGACGCCGACTCCGCTTCCAGGTAGACGACCCGGCCAGCGAGGCCGAGCCGGCCGGCCAGCGAGGCCGGGGGCCCCGCCGGCCGGCCGTGCTGATAAAGAAAAGGGCGACGGTGGAGCCTCCGCGCCCCGCTGCTCTTGCCGTGCAGACCTGGATCACTGGAAGATGGGCCGAAGGTTCCCATGACCAGTGGAAAGCCGGAGGTGGAAATGCCTGGAATCGTTGTCGGAGTGGACGGCTCGGAGCATTCGCGGCGTGCTCTCGAGTGGGCCGCGAAGGAGGCGGCGTTCCGCGAAACCCCGCTCACCGTGCTCGCCGTTCACGCGGTTGCCATCGGCGGGTTCGGGATCAACCCGATCGTCTACCCGGAGGATGAGGCCGCGCGGGAGAAGGTGCGCGCCGCCGCGCAGAAGCTTACCGACGACGTGCTCGCCGGCGGAGCCAAGCCACCCACCGTGACCGTGACCGCGGTGAACGGTGTGCCGGCGGAGGAACTCATCAAGGCGTCGCAGGACGCCGACATGGTGGTCGTCGGCTCCCGCGGGACGGGCGGCTTCGCCAGGCTGCTCATCGGCTCGGTGAGCAGCCAGGTCGCCGCCCACGCGCACAGCCCGGTGGTGGTCATCCGCCACGACGGCGCGTGACGGCGGCACCCGGGGCACGCGGCGGGTAATCTCGGCACATGGCGCATGACGTCGGCGCGCTGCCGCTGCACATCCCCAGCCCGCCGGCCAACGACTTCCACATCGGCCCGCTGGCCGTGCACTACTACGCCCTCGGCTACCTGATCGGCATCACGTTCGCCGTCCTGATCACCAGGCGGCGGTGGCGGGCGATGGGCGGTGACCCGGATGTGGTCAACGACGTCGCGCTGTGGTGCGTGCCCGCGGGCATCATCGGCGGCCGCATCTACTTCGACATAACCACGCCGATGGACATCCCGCACGTGTGGTACGGGGTGTTCGCCGTGTGGACCGGCGGTCTCGGGATCTGGGGCGGCGTCGCGCTCGCGACGATCGTCGGTGCCTGGCGGCTGCGCCGCCACGGCATCACGGTCGGGCCGTTCGCGAACGCGGTCGCGCCCGCGCTGCTCGTCGCGCAGGCGATCGGGCGGATCGGGAACTACTTCAACAAGGAACTCTTCGGCAGGCCCACCTCGCTGCCGTGGGGGCTGGAGATCCCGTACCAGTACCGGCTGTCCGGCGGGATCCCCGCGCAGGACCTGCACTACGGCACCTTCCAGCCGACCTTCCTCTACGAGCTGATCTGGGACCTCGCGCTGGCCGCCTTCCTGGTCTGGCTGGGACACCACAGGAAGATCAGGCCGTGGGGCCTGTTCGCGCTCTACGTGGCCGGGTACTCGGCGTTCCGGATCTTCGAGGAGTCGGTACGGATCGACTCCTCCCAGTACATCCTCGGCCTGCGGCTGAACATGTACATCGCGATCATCGGCACCGTGGGCGGCCTCGCCTGGTTCGCCCTCGCCCAGCGGCGCCCGGACCGGCCCGTCACGATCGCGGTTCCGGCCGCCGACGCCGCCGCGGGCACAGAGGCCGCCGCCGGGATGGACCCTGTCGCGGATCCGCCGCCGGCGCAGGCGCCGCCCGGCGTGGCCGCGGAGTCAGGCGCTGAGCGCGACCCGGAGCCGGACGCTGAGCGCGACCCGGAATCCGCGCGCACGGCCGGGGACGACTCGTAACGCGCAGGCGATCACGGCGGTGGGGCTGGCAAGCAATCCTGTGACGGGGACATCGAGCGTCCCCGTCGCGCCGCGATATTTATACGTCGCGCTCCCGGCGGCCTCCTGCCGGTAGTCGGTTCCCCCGTATTTCATCTTCCTGCAGCCGGCGGAGCTTTTGAGATGCAACCTTTCGCCGGGTACTCCGGGGTAATTACGTGAACGTACGCTGGTAACCGTGATCCAGCCGTAGTGGCCAAGGCTGATCTCGCCCCATTTTTGCAGAAAGTGCCTTATCCGCTCGGTTTCGATGAGGACCGGTCCCGCCGCCGTGCACGTGAGGTACGTGTCCAGGTCAACAAAATACTGACCTTTGCGGTTCCTGCTCCCGGCGGGCTGGTACGACTGGAGTCTGCATCTGATCGAGGCGGTCACGCGGGAGTGTGCAGCTTCCCGGGCCGTAGCGGGGGAGCATGTCACCGAACCCCTGGCCGCGGCGCATGACGGATGCGGCTTCGTGCCAGCGGAGACCGGGGCAGCCGCGCGCGCGGATGGCATCGCCGTCAGGACATGGCCGGTAACCGCCACCAGCGCGGCGATCACGCACACCGCCGTACCCCGCTTTACCCGTATGATCACCGCTGCCTCCGGTATCCGTGAAGCCCCGTCATCGCGGCGGCAGTCGCTGCTTCTGGCGGCTACACCTCGACCGTTCGCCCTCTCTAGCCGGACCGTGCCCGGCGGCGCCTGATGCGGGCAACGGCGACGATCATGACCAGGAGGAGGCCGGGCAGCAGGTAAAGCAGCAGAACCGAGTACGCGTCGCTGGACGGAAGGCCGGAAATCCCGGCGTAGCTGAGGCTCTCGAAGTTGCTGAGCACGATAAACACGTAAGGAATCGCGGGAACCAGCAGGAGTACCATCACCCGGCGGCCGACCGGTCCGCGCAGAAAGATAATCGTGACGAGCGCGACGACTCCAATGGCCACCATGGCGGCGATCTCATTGCCGATGCTGCTGGCCGAAACAAACGTCTCCGACGTGGCCGAGGTGGTGTTCACGGTCACAACCGTGCTGCTCGCGGCCTGCAGCGAGGTGCCCGCGGACTGCATTGATCTGGGCAATGAGGCCGCCAGGTAGCAGCACGGCCACATGGTGCCGCCGGTCAGCCCGGACATGACCAGCGCGCCGCCGGCAACCGACGCGGTGCCCCACCAGCGGAGCAGGGTAAGGCCCCGGGCCGGGTCCGCGGAAAAGCACAGGGCGCCCGTCGTCAGGCAGGAAAGAAAGACCGCCAGCGCCAGGCCGGGGTCGCTGTATGTCCCCCACACGCTTGGCGCGATGGCGATGAGGGAAACCGTGGTGACCAGCGCGGCGCACGCGGCGACGCGCCGCAGCCGCAGGAGCGCCAGCAGCGCCGTGAGCGGCGCGCCGAACGTCAGCGGCCACATGGTCAGGTAGCCGTCCGCAAGGGCGCCGGGAACGGCGCCCTGTCCGGTCAGCTGGCTCTCCCATGTCTGCGGAAGACCCATCTCGGACAGCGCGGCCACCACGAGCAGGAGCGGGAAGACCACGCTGGCCGCCGCGAGCGCGTCGGACCAGCGCGGGTCGCATACCGAGCTGGCTGGCCAGCGCGGGTCGCGCAGCCGGCTGCCGACGATCCGCATCCGGATGCGGGCCGCGCCCGCGAGCAGGTCCGCGGCGTCGGCGACGTCGAAGCGGCGCCGCCCGTCGGCGGCGGCGGCCAGCAGCACGCCGACCATCTCCTCCGCGTGCTCCCGGCGGTGGTCCGCCGGGTACAGGGCCAGCAGCCGGCGGTATCTCCTCTCCAGGCGCTCCTGACGGTATTCCCGCCGCAGCTGCTCATGCCGCCACGCGGCCCTGTCGCTCACGGCATGCCCCCTGCCGGCTCGCTCATGTCCCGTCGCCCTCTGCCGGACCGCTCATGCCAGGCCGCCGGCGATGCCGAGCCTCGCCGCGGCGGCGGCCGTGTTGGCGCGCAGCCGACGGACCTCGGCCTCGAGGCGAGCCGATCCCTCGGCCGTGATCCGGTAGTAGCGGCGCAGCCGCGCGTCGACGATCTCCTCCCGGTCGGTCTCCACAAGCCCCTCGGCCCGCAGCCGGTCCAGCGCCGCGTACAGGGTGCCTGCCCGCAGCCGGACACGGCCCGCGGAGATCCGCGCGGCATCGGTCATGATCCCGTAACCATGCTGCGGGCCCGCCGCCAGGGCGGTGAGGATCAGGAACGTCGGCTCCTGCATTCCCGGCTTGCTCACTCAGCCTTTATATACCGATGAACGGTACTTCACAATCGTTACCCGGCCGGCCGGCGGCGCGACATGTTCACCACGATCCGGCGTCGCGGGCCAGTAGGGCGGCTTGGACGCGGTTGGCGCAGCCTAGCTTGGCGAGGATGCGGCTGATGTATGTCTTGGTGCTGGCCTCGGTCATGCGCAGGCGTGCGGCTATCGATGCGTTGGGCAGGCCGTCGGCGAGCAGCGACATGACCTGGGACTCACGCGGGCTGAGTGCGGCGAGGCGGGCCGCCGCGGCTTGCCGGCGGGCGATACCGGCGTGCGGGATCATATCGAGGATGAAGCGGGTGATCTGCGGGGATAGGTATGCCTGGCCCGCGTGAGCGGCTCTGACCGCGCGGATCAGCTCGTCGGGGGCGCAGCTCTTGAGGACGAAGCCGGCCGTGCCCGCCTGGACCGCGCGCTGTGCGTTCAGCTGAGTGCCAAACGATGTCAGCACCACGGCCCGCGTGCCGGGGATGTGGCGGCGGATCTCCTCGATCGCCGCCAGCCCGTCGAGGACCGGCATCTTGATGTCGACGAGGGCGACGTCAGGGCGGCTGGCGAGTGCTGCATCGACGGCCGCCCGCCCGTCGTCCGCCTCCGCGGCTACGACGATGTCGGCTGCCGATTCCAGCACGGTACGGATCCCGGCCCTGACGACCGGTTCGTCGTCGGCGATCAGCACCCTGATCATCTCAGCGCACCCCGAGCAGGGACGACCGCCGGAAGAACCATCAGCAGCAAGATACCCGCCGCCAGTCCCAGGGCACTCACCTGTGGCCGTTGCGTAGTCTCCGGTCCCGGCTCCGGTGCGGCGGGCAGTGTGGCGCACAGGCGGAACTGCCCGTCGGCCACCTCATGGCGCAGGCTGCCGTCGGCTTGCTCCAGCCGTTCGGCCAGGTCAGCCAGGCCGGAGCTGGGGGTGTAATCGCGGGTTTCAGCCGGGTTGACCACCGTGAGCAGGAGCATGTCTGCTTCCCACGCCAGGGTGACGCTAACGGGCCGGCCGGGCGCATGCCTGCTCGCGTTCGTGAGGCTTTCCTCGATGACCCGGTAGGCTGTCTCGCCGGCGTGCGGCAGCAGCGGCCACGGCGTGCCGTGCGACCGGGCTGACACCACCGTTCCCGCGGCGCGGAACTCCTCGATAAGGCCGTCGACCGCCTGCATCTCGCGGGCTTGCGCGCGCTCGCTGCGCAGCACGTCAAGGATCTCATGCAGTTCAGTGACGCTGGCCCGGATCGCCGTCGCCAGCCGCGCGACGGCCGCGTGCTGAGGCTCGGGAAGGTCAGACACCTCAAGCGCCGCGGCCTGAACCGCGGCGAGGCTGAGGCGCCGGCCGAGGGAGTCGTGCATCTCGCGGGCGATCCCCAGTCGCTCGCGCAGCCGCTCGTGCTCGACCGCCTTCCGCTGCGCGGCCACGTACCGGCCAGCCAGCAGCGGCAGCGCCGCGAACACGAGGTAGGCGGCCATGAACCCGGTTACGGAGGCCAGGCCGACTGGCCGGAAGGCGAACTGCGCCGCGGGCACGCACAGGGCTCCGGCAGCGATCGCAGCCGTCCACTGCGACGGCAACGCGGCCCGCCCGGCGCCGTAGCACGCGCACAGCAGCACGGCGCAGGCCGCGGCGAACAGATAACCCGCCATGCCAAGCAGGGTACGCGGCGAGGGTGGGTGTCAACTTTCGCCGGCGACATGAACAACCTTCCGGAGCAGACGGCAAGCGGGCGCCGTCCGTAACGTGCGGCCGGTGAACCGGTTCCGTCACGCGGTTACCGCCGAGCTGACCAAGATCTGCACTGTCAGGTCAACGAGGTGGGCCCTGCTGCTCACGCTGCCGATCTGCGTGTGCGTGGGCTACGCCGCCAGCCTCAGCCTGCGTCTCGGCTTCCCGCGGCTGCCGCCACAGCAGCGCCGCGACTTCGACCCGCTGTTCGCGACCTTCTACAGCCTGAGCATCGGGCAGCTTGCCCTCGTGGTGTTCGGCGTGACCGTGGCCGGCAGCGAGTACTCCACCGGGATGATCGCGATATCGCTGACAGCGGTGCCTCGCCGGGGTCTGTTCTACGCCGCCGAGATAGCGGCGGGACTGCTGGCCGCGGCGGGCACCGCCGTGGTCACGGTCACCGCCACGTTCTTCGCGGCACAGCAGGCCCTCGGCCCGCATCGCACCTCGCTCGGAACCCCTGGCACCGTGCAGGCTGTCCTCGGCGCCTGCCTGTATCTCACGCTCATCTGCGCGTTCGCGATGGGGGTTACCACGATTTTGCGTAGCGCAGCCATGGCTCTCGCCATCTTGATGCCGCTGCTGTTCCTCGACTCCCAGGGACTGGGAAACGTCCCGGGCCTGCAGAAGGTCATCGACTACCTGCCCGACCAGGCCGGCGCTGTCATCGTGCACCTGAGCGGAACCGGCGGCGGGCACTTCAGCCGCCCCTTCGGCCCCTGGGCCGGGATGGCCATCATGCTGGCCTGGACGGCTGGCGCTCTCGTCTGCGGCTACCTGGTACTGGCCCGTACCGACGCAACCAGCAGCAGCCCCCTCAGACTCCGCAGGCGGCGTCGGCGTACCTCTTAGGGCGCGCCGCGCTCGTCGATCACGCGCCGCATCTTGCCGGCCGACCGCTCCACGGCGCCGGGGCCGGACACCCGCACCGCCACGCGTACCCCGATGGTGCTGAGTACCGCGGCGGCCAGCTCGCTGGCCGCCGCGGCGCGGCGCGCCTGGTCCGCGTCCGGCCGCGCCTCCACGTGCACGGTCAGCTCGTCCTGGCGCCCCCGTTTGCCGAGTACCAGCTGGAAGTGCGCGGCCAGGCCCGGCACGCGGAGCAGCAGCTCCTCGATCTGCGTGGGGAACACGTTGACGCCGCGCAGCACGATCATGTCGTCCGAACGTCCGGTGATGCGATCCATCCGGCGGCACGCCGGGCGCGCGGTGGGCGGGAGCAGCCGGGTCAGGTCACGGGTCCGGTACCGGATCAGCGGCATGGCCTCCCTGCCCAGGGCGGTCAGCACCAGCTCGCCGCGCTCGCCGTCGGGCAGCACCTCCCCGGAGACCGGATCGATGATCTCCGGGTAGAAGTAGTCTTCCCAGATCGTCAGGCCGTCCTTGGTCTCCACGCATTCCTGCGCGACGCCGGGGCCCATCACCTCGGACAGCCCGTAGATGTCCACCGCGTGCAGCCCGGTCCGCTCCTCGATCTCGGCGCGCATCTCCTCGGTCCACGGCTCCGCGCCGAACATTCCCACCCGCAGCGAACCCTGCCGCGCGTCGAAACCCTGCCGGTCGCACTCGTCGAGCAGGGCCAGCATGTAGCTGGGGGTCACCATGATCACTTCGGGCCGCAGGTCCCGGATCAGCCGCACCTGGCGCCCGGTCATCCCGCCGGAGGCGGGGATCACCGTGCAGCCGAGCCTCTCGGCGCCGTAGTGCGCGCCGAGCCCGCCGGTGAACAGGCCGTAGCCGTAGGCGACGTGTACGGTCATGCCGGGCCTGCCGCCGGCCGCGCGGATCGACCGGGCCATCAGGAGGGCCCACGTGTCGAGGTCCTTCTTCGTGTAGCCGCTGAGCGTCGGCTGGCCCGTGGTGCCGCTGGAGGCGTGGATCCTGCGCAGCTCCGCGCGCGGCACCGCGAACATGCCGAGCGGGTAGTTGTCCCGCAGGTCGTCCTTTGTGGTGAACGGGAACCTGGTGATGTGCTCCAGCGCCCGGCAGTCCTTCGGGCTCACGCCCGCCTCGTCGAACTTCTTCCGGTAGAAGGGCACGTTCTCGTAGGCGTTCTGCACCGTATGTATCAGCTGCCACAGCTGAATACCCTGCATCTGGATCTTGTTGAAGCGCTCGGCCCTGTCCAGGTCACCTTCGGCGGGGGGCTCGCCAAGTCTCTTGGTCATCCAGACCTCCGGTTGGCCCAAGTAAAGACACTCGAAGCGGCGAGGTCAAGACGGCGCGGCGATGACCGCCACGGTCGCGTTCGCCGCCCTGATCAGCTCGGCGGGGGCGAGCTCGATCTGCAGCCCGCGCCGGCCGCCGCTGCAGAAAATGGTGCGATGAGGCAGCGCCGAGGAGTCCACGACGACCGGCAGCCGCCTGCGGTGGCCGAGCGGGGAGATTCCGCCGGCCACGTACCCGGTAGCCCGCTCGGCGGCGGTGACGCCGGCCATCTTCGCCCGCTTGCCGCCCGCGGCGACGGCCAGCGCCTTGAGGTCGAGCTGGCTGCTCACCGGCACGACGCCGACGGCCAGCGAGCCGTCCACCTCGGCGACCAGCGTCTTGAACATGCGCTCGGGCGGGACGCCGAGGGCCTCGCTGGCCTCCGGCCCGTATGACCCGCGCCGCGGGTCGTGGGGGTACTCGTGCACGGTGAACGGGATGCGCGCGCGCTCCAGCGCGATCGTCGCCGCGGTACCGCGTCCAGCCACGACCGGTAACATTACCCGTTCGTCACCCATTCCCGGGGCCCGCCAGCCCGGCGCCTGGTCTCTCCGTACAAGCGGGACAAAACGGGCAGTCGTCATGATCGTGGAAACGGCGGGTCGAATACGACACCTTCGTTACCGCGATCATGGGGTGTGGTGCTGGTGTGGCGGATGGGGGTGGCGCTCGCCGCTGCGGGCGGGACTGGAGTGGCGCTCATGGGCTGTGGTGCTGATGTGGCGGGTGTGGTGCTGATGTGGCGGATGGGGGTGGCGCTCACCGCTGCGGGCGCGGATGGGGGTGGCGCTCACCGCTGTCGGCGGGGCTGGGGTCGCGCTCGCCGCTGCCTTCGAGCAGGACCTTCGCGACGAGCGCCGGGTCGTCGGTCATCGGCACGTGCCCGCAGCCAGGCAGCGGCACGAACCGCGCCCCGGGGAGCCGCCGCCGCGCGAGCCGGGCGCTGGAACGCGGCAGGATGCGGTCCCTGGTGCCCCACGCGATCGTCACCGGCACGCCGGCCCCGATGGCAGCGGTGAACGGCTCCGGCGCGCCGAAGACCGTGCGCATCGCGTCGCCCGCCGCGACGAACCCGGCCACGTCACCGCGCGCCTGTCCCGGGCTCACCTGGGCCGGCCTGGTGACCATGAGGCCGTAGAGCAGCGCACGGCCGGTTGCGCTCCGGGACAGCCGCGGCACGAGCGGGGCGATGCCACGGCCCGCGAGCCGCGCGCCGGTGAACACGGCTCTCGCGTAGCTGACCTGGTAGGGATGCGCGGCGAACCCGGCCGGGGACAGCGCGGTGACGCTCGCCGCGTGGCCGCGGGCCGCGAGGGCCAGCGCGAGCATGCCGCCGAGCGAGTTGCCCGCCAGGTGCGGCCGGCCGAGCCCCTGCTCGCCGAGGAACGCCAGCACGTCGTCGGCCAGCGCCCGCGCGGGGGAGCGCCCGGCCAGCCGCAGCGGCGGCGATTCCCCGTGCCCGGGCAGGTCGACGGCGATGACCTCGCGGTGCGGCGTCAGCAGGTCCAGCACGGCGGTCCAGCCCTGCCGCCGGTGGCCGAGTCCGTGCAGCAGCACCAGCGCCGGGCCCGAGCCGGCGCGATCGAAGGCAAGGCTCACCGCTGACCTCCCTACTGGCGAGTAACAACGACCATACGCCGCCGCCCCGCGCCGGGGAAGGGATGCGAGCCTGGGGAGGCTTGGGGGAGGCGGAGTGACCACGTCCGCCGGCGGCCGGTTCGTGCTCACGGCGGACGATGCGAGCTTGGGGAAGCCGAGTGAGCTGGGTAACGTAGGCGCCCATGAGCTTCGGGCAGCCCGGCGAACGAGACCGGCACATGATGGGGCTGGCTCTCGCGCAGGCGCGGGTGAGCCTGGATGCCGCGGGCGTGCCGGTTGGCGCCGTCCTCACCGCCGGCGGGGAGATCCTGGCGGCCGGGCACAACGAGCGCGTGCAGCGCGGCGACCCGGTGGCGCACGGCGAGATCTCCTGCCTGCGCAACGCGGGCCGGCGGCCGTCCTACGAGGGCACCACGCTGTACACGACGCTGTCCCCGTGCCCGATGTGCACCGGTGCGATCCTGCTGTTCCAGATCCCGCGGGTGGTGGTCGGCGAGGCGCAGACCTACGCCGGCGACCTGGAATTCCTGGCCGGCCGCGGCCCGGAGGTGGTGCTGCTGGAGGACCCGGCCTGCGTCGCCGTGATGCGCGAGTTCCAGGAGCGCTACCCGCAGGTGTGGAGCGAGGACATCGGCGGCCGCTGAGCCGCTCGCCGCCGGCTCCGGCGCTGGGTTGCGCTTCGGTGCCGGGTGAACCACCGTCCGTTCGGTAAAATTATATTTTTTATTCGGAACGGAAGGTGGTATCCCGGTCAGCTCCAGATGGTGACGTACACCGGCGGCCGGAACCGGGACGGGGGCACGCCGCCGCGGGGCGCCCGCATCAGCTGCATGGCCTCGGGGGTGCCGAGGAAGTTCCGCAGCGAGCCGACCACGCTGGGCCGCAGGTCCCTGGACAGGCTGGTCGCGTACCACGTGGCTTCCATCGGGGTCGCCGCCGTCTCCACCATGCGCAGCTCACCCCGGCGCACCTGATGGCTGACCAGGTGGGCGACGCCGGGCGCGACCCCCTCGCCGTCGGCCGCCGCGGCCCACGCGGCGGTCTGGTTGGGGAACACCATGACCCGCGACTCCGGCACGCCGAGCCTGCGCAGCAGCCTGGTCACGTCGCTGGCGGGATCCACCCCCGAGGGGTCGACCAGCCAGGGCCAGCTCGGCGCGCCGCCGCGGGTGGCCCCGCGGGGAGAGGTGACGGCGACCATCTTGCAGCGGAACACCGGCTCGCTGACCAGCCCGAGGCCGGGGTCCGCCAGGCTGGGGCCGAGGGCCAGGTCGGCGAGCCGGTTCGCGACGAGCACCGGCATCTCGGTGCTCGCCGCGACGCCCGCCGACGCCTCCACGCCGCGCCCCAGCCGGCGGCTGAACGCCTCGGTCAGCGGCCCCGCGATGAACTCGGCGATCACGCTGGTGGTGACCAGGCGCAGCTGGCTCGGCAGGCCCTGGGCCGCGCGGACGGCGGCCTGCGCCTCCGCGCCGAGCGCCACCATCTGCGAGGCGACGGGCAGCAGCCTGGCGCCGCCGGGGGTGAGCGTCATGCCGTTCGCGTCGCGGGTGATCAGCTGGTCGCCGACGTGCTGGCGCAGGGCCGTGAGCGCCTGCGAGACCGCGGGCTCGCTGACGTTCAGCGCCTTCGCGGCGTCCTTCACCGAGCCAAGGCGCGCCACCAGCACGAACGCACTGAGCTGTGTCAGCGTCACACGACCATGATCGTGCCGGCCGCCCCGTGGGCGCCAGTGCTCCGCCAGCCCCCGGGGGACGGCCCCGGGGATTCCTGGCATGGGGAACCTTCGCCGTTCCCCGGCCCGCGCCGCGGGGCGAGCTCCGCGAGCATGGTTCTTAAGGGATCGCTTATCGGGGCGTTGCGGCTGGCCGGCGAGCTGCCAATGATTTGTGCATGCAGGTACCCACGCATGTCGAATACGAGCGCGCGTCGAGCGTCGACGAGGCGCTCGAGATGCTCTCGCGCGCGGGAGGCGAGGCACGGCCGCTGGCGGGCGGGCACAGCCTCATCCCGATGATGAAGCTGCGGCTCGCACAGCCGGAGCTCCTGGTGGACATCAGCGGCCTCACCGAACTGTCCTACATCAACGTCGCGGACGCCGAGCTGCGCGTCGGCGCCCTGACCCGGCATGCGCAGTTGCTGGACTCGGCGGTCGCCGGCGAGCGGCTGCCCATCGTTCATGACGCCGAGCGGGTGATCGCCGACCCCATCGTCAGGAACTGGGGCACGATCGGCGGCTCGCTGTGCCAGGCTGACCCGTCCGAGGACCTGTCCGCCGTGCTCGCCGCGCTGCGCGCCACCGCGGTGATCCGCGGCGCCGGCGGCGTCAGGACGGTGCCGGCGCGCGAGTTCCACGCCGGGCCGTACGAGACCGTGGTCGAGCCGGGCGAACTGCTCGTCGAGCTGCGGATCCCGCTGACGGCGAACACCGGCAGCGCGTACGAGAAGGTCGAGCGCCGGGTCGGCGACTGGTCGGTCGCCGCCGCCGGGGCGGTGCTCACGCTGGCAGGCGAGCTGATAGAGGACGCGGGCATCGGGCTGACCGCCGTCGGCGCGCCTCATTTCTGCGCTCCGGAGGCCGAGGAGTTCCTGCGCGGCCGGCGCGCCGGTGAGGAGGCGTTCACCACCGCCGGCCAGATAGCGGCGGAGCACAGCAACCCGGTCGCCGACCAGCGCGGGCCGGAGGACTACAAGCGGCACCTGGCCGCCGAGCTCACCACCCGCGCGCTGCGCAAGGCCTTCGAAAGGGCATGACGACATGCAGATCACCGTCACGGTCAACGGCACGGAGTACACCAGGGACGTGGAGCCGAGGCTGCTGCTCATCCACTTTCTGCGCGACGAGCTCGGCCTTACCGGCAGCCACTGGGGCTGCGACACGTCCAACTGCGGCGCCTGCGTGGTCTGGCTGGACAGGACCCCGGTCAAGTCCTGCACGGCGCTGGCCGCCATGGCCAGCGGGCGGGAGGTCGCGACCGTCGAGGGGCTGGAGAAGGACGGCCAACTCGACCCGGTGCAGCAGGGCTTCGTGGCGTGCCACGGCCTGCAGTGCGGGTTCTGCACGCCCGGCATGATGATGACCGCGCGCTGGCTGCTCGACCACAACCCGGACCCGTCCGAGCAGGAGGTCCGCGAGGCGATCTCGGGCCAGATCTGCCGCTGCACCGGCTACGAGAACATCGTCCGCGCGGTGCGGTGGGCCTCGGAACACGGCGCCGCGGAACACCGGGAACCCGCACAGCATGTTGAGGCGGAGGTGACAGCATGACGGCCACCGAGGAGCACGCGGCGCCGATCGGCTTCGGCCGGATGGAGCGCAAGGAGGACGTCAGGTTCATCCGGGGCCACGGCACCTACGTCGACGACGTGCGGCTTCCGGGCATGCTGTACGGGGCCGTGCTGCGCAGCCCGTACGCGCACGCCAGGATCGCCTCCATCGACACCGGCGCCGCGGAGGCGCACCCCAAGGTGCGCGCGGTCATCACGGGGGCCACGCTGGACACGCTGAACCTGGCCTGGATGCCGACGCTGTCCTACGACACCCAGGCGGTGCTGGCCACGGACAAGGTGCGTTTCCAGGGCCAGGAGGTCGCGTTCGTCGTCGCCGAAGACAGGTACTCCGCCCGCGACGCGCTCGAGCTGATCGACGTGACCTACGAGCCGCTGCCCGCCGTGATCGACGCGCGCCATGCGCTGGATCCCGGCGCGCCGGTGATCCGCGACGACAAGGAGGGCAAGACAGACAATCACATCTTCGACTGGGAATCCGGCGACGCCGCGAAGACCGACGAGATCTTCGCGAACGCCGAGGTGACGGTGGCGGAGGACGTCCTGTACCCGCGGGTGCACCCCGCGCCGCTGGAGACCTGCGGCGCGGTCGCGGACTTCGACAAGATCACCGGGAAGCTCACCGTCTGGGAGACCACCCAGGCGCCACACGCGCACCGGACCCTCATCGCGATGGTGGCCGGCCTGCCCGAGCAGAAGATCCGGGTCATCTCGCCGGACATCGGCGGCGGCTTCGGCGGCAAGGTCGGCATCTATCCCGGCTACGTGTGCGCAATCGTCGGCTCGATCGTCACCGGCAAGCCGGTGAAATGGGTGGAGGACCGCTCGGAGAACCTGATGTCGACCGCGTTCGCACGGGACTATCACATGCGCGGCGAGGTCGCGGCGACCCGCGACGGGAAGATACTCGCGATCCGGGTGAACGTGCTCGCCGACCACGGCGCGTTCAACGCGACCGCGCAGCCGACGAATTACCCGGCCGGGTTCTTCTCCGTGTTCACCGGCTCTTATGACCTGACGGCAGCGCACTGCAAGGTCACCGGCGTGTACACGAACAAGGCGCCGGGCGGCGTGGCGTACGCGTGCTCGTTCCGTATCACCGAGGCCGCGTACCTCGTGGAGCGCATGGTGGACGTGCTGGCCCACGAGCTGCGCGCGGACCCGGCGGAGCTGCGGATGCGCAACCTGCTGCGCCCCGAGCAGTTCCCCTACGCCAGCAAGACCGGCTGGGAGTACGACTCCGGGGACTATCCGCGCACCCTGCGCCTGGCGATGGACATCGCCGGATATGAAGAGCTGAGAAAGGAACAAGAGGCGGAACGGGCGCGGGGTCACCTGATGGGCATCGGCGTGAGCTTCTTCACCGAGGCCGTCGGCGCTGGTCCCCGCAAGCACATGGACATCCTCGGCCTCGGCATGGCGGACGGCGCCGAGCTGCGGATCCACCCGACCGGCAAGGGGGTGCTGCGCATCTCCGTGCAGAGCCAGGGGCAGGGCCACGAGACGACGTTCGCCCAGATCGTGGCGGAGGAACTGGGCATTCCGCCCGCCGATATCGAAGTCGTTCACGGCGACACCGACCAGACTCCGTTCGGCCTCGGCACCTACGGATCCCGGTCCACACCGGTCAGCGGCGCGGCGACGGCCGTGGTCGCCCGCAAGGTCCGGGAGCGGGCGCGGATCGTCGCGGCGGCGATGCTCGAGGTCGACGCGGCGGACCTGGACTGGGAGAAGGGCCGCTGGTTCGTGCGCGGCGACCCGGACCAGGGGAAGACGATGACCGAGATCGCGCTCGCCGCGCACTCCACCGTGGAACTCCCCGACGGCGTGGAGGGCCAGCTCGACGCGACCTGCGTCTACAACCCGCCGAACCTCACGTACCCGTACGGCGCGTACATCTGCGTGGTCGACGTCGACCCCGGCACCGGCAAGGTCTCGGTGCGGCGGTTCGTGGCGGTCGACGACTGCGGGGTGCGGATCAACCCGATGATCGTCGACGGCCAGATCCACGGCGGGCTCGCCGACGGCGTCGGGATGGCGCTGATGGAGGTCATCTCGTTCGACCCGGACGGCAACTGCCTCGGCGGCTCGTTCATGGACTACCTGCTGCCGACCGCGCTGGAATGCCCGTCGTGGGAGCTCGGCGCGACCGTGACTCCGTCTCCGCACCACCCGATCGGCGCCAAGGGCGTCGGCGAGTCCGCGACCGTCGGGTCGCCGGCCGCCGTGGTCAACGCGGTGATCGACGCGCTCGCCCCGTACGGGGTGCGGCACGCGGACATGCCGCTGACCCCGGCGCAGGTGTGGCGGGCGATCCAGGGCCGGCCGTTTCGCACGGACCTGGCGATCAGTTAGTTGAGCCGGGTCGACCTGCTGGAGCGGGCGAGCGAGCTGCGCGCGCGCCGGACGCCGTTCGTGGTGGCGACCGTGGTGCGCGCGCAGCGCCCGACGAGCGCCAAGCCCGGTGACTGCGCGCTGCTGCTGCCCGACGGGACGATCGAGGGCTTCGTCGGCGGCGAGTGCTCGGAGTCGACGGTGCGGGCGCAGGGCCTGCGGCAGCTCGCCGCGGGGCGGTCGACGCTGCTGCGGATCACCCCGCCGGACGCGGTCGGGCCGCCCGCCGAGGGGATCGTGACCGTCGGCAACCCGTGCCTGTCCGGCGGCTCGCTGGACATCTTCCTGGAGGTGATGAGGCCGCCGATGCTCGTGTACGTGTATGGCGCCACCCCGGTGGCGCGATCGCTCTCCGAGGTGGGCCGGGCGGCGGGCTGGGAGATGCGGCCGGTGCCCGGCGCCGACGCGGCCGTCGCGCCGGACACGAGCGCGGTGGTCGTGGCGTCCCAGGGCAGCGACGAGCATCGCGTGCTCCGCGCGGCGCTGCGCGCCGGGGTGCCGTACGTGGGGCTGGTGGCCAGCCGCCGCCGCGGGGCCTCGGTCGCGGATGCCCTGGGCCTGGACTCCGAACAGCGCGAGCGGCTGCACACCCCGGCCGGCCTGGACATCGGCGCGCACGCTCCGGGGGAGGTCGCGGTCTCCATCGTGGCCGAGATCATCAAGGCCGCCGCCGGGGCGCCGGCGCCATCCGGGGCGCCGGTGATGCCGGAGCTCCCGCAGGCGACCGATCCGGTGTGCGGCATGACGGTCGCGGTCACCGCGGCCACCGCCCGGCTGTCCCGCGAGGGGACGACGGTGTACTTCTGCTGCCCGGGTTGTCGTGATGCGTTCGCGGCTGACCCCGGAAGATACACTCGCACCTTGTGAGCAGCGGTTCGGATCTGGAGGAGCGGTTCCCGGATGTCGCCGCCCTGTCGGCGGCGCTGGACGAGACCGGTTACCTGGCCGGGGAACAGCTCTCGGCGGCGCTGTTCCTCGCGGTGCGGATGGGGCAGCCGATCCTGCTCGAGGGCGAGCCCGGGGTGGGGAAGACCGAGGCGGCCAAGGCGCTGGCCACCGCGCTGGACACGGTCCTGGTGCGGCTGCAGTGCTACGAGGGCATCGCCGCCGCCGAGGCGCTCTACGAATGGAACTACCCGCGGCAGCTGCTCGCCATCCGGCTCGCCGAGGCGGCCCATGACAGGGTTCGCGACCGGGACCTGTTCACCGAGGACTACCTGCTGGCGAGGCCGCTGCTGACGGCCCTGGACCATCCGGGCCCGCGTCCGGCCGTGCTGCTCATCGACGAGGTGGACCGCGCCGACGACGAGTTCGAGGCGTTCCTCTTCGAGCTGCTGGCCGAGTCCGCGGTGACGATACCGGAACTCGGCACGAGAAGGGCCGCGGTTCCGCCGGTCGCGATCCTCACCTCCAACCGGACCCGCGACCTGCATGACGCGCTCAAGCGGCGGTGCCTGTATCACTGGATCGCCTACCCTGACGGCGCGCGGGTGGCGCGGATCATCAGGCGGCGTGTCCCGGCCGCGAGCGAGGCGCTCGCCGGGCAGGTCGCCGCGGCCGTCGGCCGGCTGCGCGATCTGGACCTCACCAAGCCGCCCGGGATCTCCGAGGCCATCACCTGGGCGGCGGCGCTGGCCGTGTTCGGCGCCGGTGAGCTGTCGGCGGACGTGGCGGACCAGACGATGAGCGTGGTCGTCAAGTACCCGGAGGACGAGGAGTCGGTTCGTGAGGCCGGCCTGGCCGCGGTGGTCGGCTCTGCGGACTGACGTCGCCGCGCTGGCGGCGGGCCTGGGCGCGGCGCTGCGGGCGGCCGGGCTCCCGGCGGGCCCCGACCGCTGCGAGCGGCTGGCCCGCGCCATCACGGTGATGCGCGCCGCCACGGTCGCGGAGCTGCACGCGTGCGCGATGGCGACGATGGTCGCCGACCCGAGCCAGATCGACACCTTCGAGCGGGTCTTCGCCGCGCTGTTCGGGGTTCAGGATGGGCCGCGGCGGCCGGCCGCCGACCCGGTGGCGATGCGCGGCGACCCGAATTCCGAGCCGCTTCCGGCGGCGAACCCGGCGACGGGGGGGCCCGGCCTGCCCGCACTGCGGACCATGACGGCCGACGCGGACTCCGCCTCCTCCGGCACGCAGGACGCGCTGCCCGAGGCGCCGGCCATCCGCCGGGTCGCCTCCGCCGCCGAGCGGCTGGCCGGCCGGGACTTCGCCCGGCTGTCGGGCGCGGAGCTGCGGCAGCTCGCCGCGCTGATGCGCGAGCTGACGATCGCGGTGCCGCCCCGCCGGACGCGCAGGTACCAGTCCAGCAGGAACGGGATCCGGCCGGACCTGCGGCGCACGCTGCGGCAGGCGCGGCGCACCGGCGGCGAGCCGTTGCGGCTGGCGCGCCGCGCGGTGCGGGAGCGCCCGCGCAGGCTCATCGTGCTGTGCGACATCTCCGGCTCCATGGAGCCGTACGCCCGCGCGCTGCTGCAGCTGCTCTACCTCGCCAGCCGCGGCTCCGGCGGCGCGCCGCGCGGCGGGCGGCCGCGCACCGAGGTGTTCACGTTCGCCACCCGGCTGACCCGGCTGACCTCGACGCTGTCCGCGGCCAGCCCGGAGACGATGCTCGCCAAGGCCGGCCAGGCCGCCCCCGACTGGTCCGGCGGGACGCGAATCGGCGCCGCGCTGAAGGAGTTCAACGACCGGTACGGCGCCCGCGGCATGGCGCGCGGCGCGGTCGTGCTGATCATCTCCGACGGCTGGGAGACCGGTGATCCCGCGCTGCTGGGGGAGCAGATGGCCCGGCTCTCCCGGGTCGCCTACCGCATCGTGTGGGCGAACCCGCGGACGCAGAGCGAGCGGTACCGGCCCGAGGTCGGCGGCATGGCCGCGGCCTGGCCCTACTGTGACGCGGTGGTCAGCGCGCACAACCTGGACGCGCTGGACGACCTGCTCTCGGCGCTGGGCGCGCCCAGAAAGCGCCGTTCCCCGGAAACACTGAGTCCCCCGGAAACACTGCGGGCAGGGACCGGATGAACCGGCCCCTGCCCGAAGCGGGGCTTATCGGAGGGACGCTCAGACCACGGTGACCTGGATCGTGTGCAGCCCGGTCGAGCCGCTGGGCTTTCCCGTCTGCACCGCGGACGTCTGGACGTGGCCGGTCTTGTCGGTCGCCCGCACCCTGATCGTGTGGCTGCCGGGCGTCGCGTCCCACCGGTAGTACCACTGCCGCCAGGTGTCGGGGTTGTCCTGGGCGGCGAGCGTGGCTTCGTGCCACCCGCCGTCGGCGTACACCTCGACGGCCTCGATGCCGCGGCGCTGCTCCCAGGCGACTCCGGCGATCACGGCCTTGCCGGCGGTGATGCGGGCGCCGGTCTTCGGGACGTCGATCCGGGATGAGATCTTGATGGGCGCGTACTCGGCCCAGCCGCTGCGCGTCCAGTAGGTGGTGAAGGCCTGGAACGTGGTGAGCTCCATGTCCACCACCCACTTGCAGGCGGATGTGAACCCGTACACGCCCGGCACCACGACCCGGGCTGGGTAGCCGTGCACGGGCGGCAGCGGCTGGCCGTTCATCCCGATCGCGAGCAGCGCCTTGCGCCCGTCCAGCACCGCGTCGGTGGCGATGCCGATGTTCATGCCCTGCACGTCCCGCATGACGAGCTGGTCGGCTCCCGCCTGGACGCCCGCCTCGCGGAGCAGGTCGGCGAGCAGCGTTCCGTGCCAGCGGGCGTTGCCGACGAGGCTCCCGCCGGGCTCGTAGGCGACGCAGGTGAGCGTGACGTCGTGCTCGAGCATCGGCCGTCGTATCAGCTGGTCGTAGCCGATCGTGATCGGCCTGTCCACCATGCCGTGGATGCGCAGCTGCCAGGCTTGCTGCGAGACCTGCGGGACCTTGATGGCGGTGTCGGTCCGGTACAGCTGGCTCGTCGCCGTGTAGAACGGGGAGATGCCCGGGACGCTGAGCTCGGCGCCCGCGGGTGCCTGAAGTGCCGGCGCCGCCTGCGCGGGACCCTGCGTCGCGGGAGCGCCGGTGCCGCCGCCGGTGCCGCCCGCGCCGGTGCCGCCCGCGGCGGAGGAGCTACCGCCCCCCGGGGAAGCGCTGGGGGCGGGCCGCTTGCCGATGAGCACCTTCCCGGCCACCCCCGCCGTCGCCGCCAGTCCCGCGGTCGCGGCGCTCGCCGTCAGGAACTTACGCCGGTCTACGCTGGGCCGCCCGGATGGCCGGCCATCGCGGTTCATGCTGCCTCCGTGTACGGGAGCGACGAGCGGACCAGGTAGAGCAGGGCGGCGACGCCGGCCAGCGCGCCGATGACCGCCGGGATGACGTCGGCCGCCTGGCTGCCCGGCCTGCTGATGACGACGTACGCGGCGAGCAGGCCGAAGGCGCCGATGCCCATCACGCCGAAGGCCCTGGAGTGCCGGGCGATGGTCCCGATGACCATCGCGATGATCGCGACGACCAGATACATGCCCAGCAGCAGGACGAGCCTGGTGTGCCCGCCGAAGTGCTGGGCGGCCGAGCTCCTCAGCGCCGAGGGGACGTGCGCGGTGAAGATCCCGTCGATGGCGGAGACGGGCGACGCCTGCCGTCCCATGAAGCCAGCGGCGAGCGTCGCGACGCCGAGCACCACCGCCGCGGCGAGCACGCCGGTGACCGAGCCCACGACCATTCCGAGGCCGCCCCGGTTCTCGTTCTCATCGCCGCCGAAGTCGCTGGGCACGCCCGCCCCGGGACGGGGAGCGACCATCGTGTCCTGGTAGCGCGTGTTCTGATAGCCCGTGTCCTGGTAGCCCGTGTCCTGGTAGCCGCCCCGGCCGGGGTAGTCATCCTGGTAGCCAACCCACCCGTCGGGAAACGACGGGTGCGGGTCCCGGTAAGCAACGCCGCTCCCGTAGCCACGGGCGTCGCTGCCGTCGAAGGCGTCCAGGTAGGCCGTCTGCTGGTTCCGGTAGCCGTCCTGCTGGGACTGATAGCCGCTCCGGTAGCCGCCGGCGCCGTCGAAGGCGTCGGGGTAGCCTCCCGGCCCCTGATAGCCCGGCCCCTGATAGCCCTGACCCTGATAACCCGGCCCCTGGTGGCCCTGACCCTGGTGGCCCTGACCCTGGTAGCCGGCGGAGTAACCGCCCTGGTACGCGGAGCCGCCCTGTTGCGCGTAGGCGTAGTCCTGCTGTGCGTAGGCGTAGTCCTGCTGTGCGTAGGCGTAACCCTCCTGGTAGCCGCCGTCCTGGTAACCCGCGGGATCCTGGTAGGGGGAATCCTCATACGCGGCGAGCGCCGGGTGGCGCGGGCGCTGGCGGTACGGCGAATCCTGGTAGGTCATACCCCTATTGACGGATGTCGGAGCCCATCGCGTTTGACCATCGCCGCCCCGGTAAGCAGGCGGTAAGAATCCGGCCGCGGAACGCGCCCGCGCACCAGGGCACTGGCGGGACAGCAGGGGCCGGCGGGCGATCGCGGGTCAGGGCCCGGGCCGCCCGCGCCGGTAGACCACGTGCGGCCGCAGCGGGCTGCCCACGGGTATCCGCGGATGCTCGAACCTGGCGTACTCGGCCATCCCGATACGGCGCATCACCGCCAACGATGGCTCGTTGAGCACCGAGGTCATCGACCAGACCTCGGTCAGCCCCAGGCCGCCGAACGCGACGCCAAGGGCCTCGGTCGCGGCCTCGGTCGCATACCCCCGGTGCCAGGCGCTGCGGGCCAGCCGCCAGCCGACCTCGAGACCACCGGCGCCGGGCGTGTCATCCGGCATCGGCCCGAACCCGGTAAAGCCGATGAATTCGCCCGTCCCGGCGACCTCCAGAGCCCATCTCCCGTAGCCGTGCTTGCCGAAGAAGGCCTCGCACTCGTCGATTGTCGCGTCGCTGGCCGCCCGGTCGAATGGCCAGGGAAAGAACCGCAAGACCTCCGGGTCCGCGTTGAGCGCTGCGAACGGCTCCCGGTCAGCCTCCCGCCAGCGGCGCATCAGCAATCGCCGCGTGCGGATGCTGTCGAATCTGCCTGCCCGTGTCACATCCTTCTCCGCCCTCTCCTTCTGTCCTCTCCTTCTCTGTCCTCTCCTCCGTCTTCTCCATCAGACGGTCGCTCCTTCACGGCCCCTTGCCGAGAGGCGGGCGATGATCACGTCGAGCGTGCGGGTGTCGGTTGGCACCGCGGCTCGCCGCATGTTCTCGATCCGCCAGGCGGCGAACGTGTGGCCGATGACCTCCTCGTCAATGTCGTTGCGTACGCCAGCCGCGCGGAGGCTGGCCCTGAGCAGGAGCTTGCCACCCGGCCGCAGCACGCGGCGAAGCTCGCCGGCGTACCGTTGCCGGTCGCCGGCCGGCAGATAGTGAAAGCAGCCCCGGTCAAGGGCCGCGTCGAAACAGTGCGAACGAAACGGAAGCTGCCGGACGTCCGCGCGCAGGAACGCCACGTTCTCGTGTTCGGCCGCCGCCCGGGCGACGGCAACCCCGGACAGGTCGATTCCCGTGACCTGCCAGCCGGCCGAGGCTAGGTAGCCGGCCTCGGCGCCCAGGCCGCACCCGATGTCAAGGGCGCGGCCACCTCGCGGCAGCCAGCCATCCCCGAGGGCGGCTATCAGCTCCGGTGATGGCCGCGACAGGTGCCACCACCGGCACGTTCCGTCGGCGTAGTGGTCAGCCATGCCGCCAGTATGGCCGCACGGTCACCGGTAGCCGGTCTCCCTGGCCGGCAGGTCGGGGCCCGAGATCTCCGTGACATAGCTCCAGCCGTCCGGGCGGGACCCGTCGGTGTCGGTGACCCCGTAGATCCTTCCCAGCTGACCGCTGGTCAGGCTCCTCCCGGCGTAGCGTGCCACGCCTGGATCGGCGGCCAGGGCCGCGATGCCCCTGGCGACATACGCGGGGGATTCGGAGCAGCAGAAATGCGGGCTCTGCGCGGTCGCGTCGCGCCAGTTCTCCTCGGTGACGCCGTAGTGCTCGAGCATGGCCTCCGAGCGAAGCCAGCCCGGGGTCACCGCCAGCGCGGTGCACTGCTCGCCGTCGAGTTCGGCGGTCAGCCCGATGGTGATCCGCTCCACGGCCGCCTTGACCAGGTCGTAGTAGAAACCCACGCGTTCACGGAACTTCCGGTTGTACTCGAAGGTTCCGTCGGTCATCTCGATGACCAGGCCGCCCGGGTGGCGGAGCACCAAGGGGAGTGCGAGCGCGGCGGTGATCAGGTGGGTGTCGATGCCCATGCGCAACATCCGCAGGCCGCCGGCCAAGTCGTGCTCCCAGAGCTTCTTGTCCCACTGCATGTAGACGTCGCCGCCGAAGATGTCGTTGATCAGGATGTCCAGCCGCCCCTGCTCACCGTCAATGCGCGCGACCAGCCCGGACACCTCGCCGGGTTCGAGATGGTCCACCCGGACGGCCTCTCCCTTCCCGCCGGCGGCCGCCATCATCTCGCCGGTCTCCTCGATGGTCTCGGGCCGGTTCAGCTCGGACCGCCCCGCCCGGCTGCTCCGCCCGGTGGCGTACACGTAAGCCCCTGCTCTCGCGAGTTCTACCGCTATCGCGCGCCCGCACCCGCGGGTCGCCCCGGCTACCAGCGCGACTTTTCCAGAGAGGTTCGCTGCCACGCGGCTCAGTCAATCAGCGCACACCGACATTTCGTGGCCGCCGGCTGGCAGCTCCCCGCCGCGCCCTCGATGACGTCTCCCGGAGGGGCGCCTGGCGCCTCAGGGCTTGCGCCCGATCGCGCCCAGTGTTTCCACGTCGGGGGCCGGGAAGATGGAGGCGACCTCGGCCCGCCATTGAAGGCATGGAACGACGCCGGGCTCCAGCAACTCAAGGCCGTCGAAGAAACCGGCGACCTGCTGCGGTCCGCGGATGCGGTAGGGAACCGCGCCGGTTTCGCTGTAGCGCCGCAGCGCCGCGTCGAGTTCCTCGCTACCCACGTTGGTGCCGTCGCTGATCACCAGGTAGCTGCCGGGCGGCAACGCGGCGACCAGCTGGCGCACGATCGCGTATGCCTGCTCATCGTCGGTGATGTGACCCAGGATCTGCATCAGCATCAGCGCGATCGGCTGGGTGAAATCCAGCGTCCGGGCCGCGGCGCTGAGGATCGCGGCCGGGTCGCGCAGGTCGGCGTCGATGTAGTCGCAGGCGCCCTCGGGGCTGCTGGTCAGTAGCGCGCGGGCGTGCACGAGCACCAGCGGGTCGTTGTCGACGTACACGATCCGGCATTCGGGGGCCACCCGCTGGGCGACCTCGTGGGTGTTGTCGTGCGTGGGCAAGCCGGTGCCGATGTCAAGGAACTGGCGGATCCCGGCTTCCGCGGCCAGGTACCGGACGGTACGGGCCAGGAACGCCCGTGAGGTACGCGCGATGGTGATGATCCCCGGGAACGTCTTGACGTAGGCGTCACCTGCTGCCTGGTCAACGGGATAGTGATCCTTGCCGCCCAGCCAGTAATTCCAGATCCGGGCCGAGTGCGGCACGGTGGTGTCGATCTTCGGCGAAGGCTCCCCGCCCGGGGGCGGAAAAGAATCGGTCACTGGCCGGTCTCCTCATGGGCATGCGATGCTGTCACCCCACAACCTAGACCCCTGGGTGCAGGCTGGCCACGACGGCGCCAAGGCGGCCGCGCGTGCAGTCGGCAGGCGTCCTAGACGCGGACCTCACGCGTGTCGTCCGGGGCCCCGGCTGATCCTGGCGCGTCGGCGCCGGCCGTCTCGTGCGGCTTCCCGGGTATGACCGTGACGTTCTGGGATATGACCGTGACACCCGGCGCGGCATCCGCCTCCGCTGACGCTGCATGGACGTCGGCTGACGCGGGGTCGAACGCGGGCAGCGCCGCCGTCTCGGCAGCGGGAGCGGGCGAAGCGACAGCTGGGGCGGCGCGGCGGGCGTTGCGGTAGCGGATCACCATGCCGGAGTACGCGATGAGCGCGCCGGTGCCGTACGCGACCACGGCGGGCCACGGCTTGGGGATCGTCAGGCTGCCCATGTCCGGTTCCGCGGGCAGGTAACCGGCCGCCGCGAGCGCCAGCCACTCCGCGCGGCCGTCGAGCGCGACCAGCATGACGAGCAGGACCGCGTACCACTGGTAGTGCGGCGTGGCAACGGCGAGCGCCGAGCCGGTCATCACGACGGCCCCGCGCCATGGCTGCCCGGGGTCGGAGAACCGGAGCACCGCCAGCACGATCAGGCCGAGCACGATCGCCGCCGCCACGATCGCGAGTTTCCCGTGCACGACCAGGTCGATGAGGTTGAATCCGGATCCGGTCGAGTAGCCCTGCTGCTTGAGGTAACCGGGCAGGAAGCCGATGATCTTGCTGCCGACGGCCATCGCGTGCGGTGCGTACACCAGACCGATCGCGGCGCCGGCGGAGGCGGTCATGAGAAGCCACCACCGGCGCCGCAGTATCGCCGGCACCACCAGGAGCGGGGTCACCTTGGTCGCGACGGCGAGCCCGAGCAGGACGCCGCCGAGCATGGTGCGGCCCTCGGTTTCCGCTCTGGCGAGCACCAGCAGCGCCACGGCGGTGAACAGCACGGCCAGGACGTCGACGTGGGCGCTGTTGCCCGCCTCGAGCGCGATCATCGGGCACCACGCCCAGAGCGCGGCGAGCCGCGTGTTCCGGCCGAGCATGCGCAGCCCGTACAGCAGTACCAGGGTGGTCAGGAGGGCGCATACGACCGCGGCCGTCTGGATCGGCGTCGTCGAGTTGTCAGCGGGCGCGCCCACCTGAACGGCCAGGAAGTAAGCCTCGGCAACGGGCGGGTAGATCGTGGGCACCCGCGGCCGGTTGAGCTTGGTGCAGCCGGCGACCAGGCCGTCCGCATGGTTCACGTGGTTGGTGGTGGTCGGGACGCAGTCCACGTAGTGGTGCGGGCCCCTGGACGACCACAGGAAGTGGTTCCGCAGCTTGACGACGCCCTTGTCGGCCGGGGCGTACCGGTACGGGTCGATGCCATGGGCCTGGACCCTGCCGTCCCACATGTAACGGTAGAGGTCGCTGCTGTTCTGCGGCGGCGCGGACAGCGCGGCGAGCTGGATGACGATGCCGCCGGCCAGGATGAGCCCGACCGCGGTGCGCACCGCCACCTTGCGCAGCAGCCACGCCGCGGCGAGGAACACGATCCACGCGAAGGCCACCAGGGGCAGCGGCTTGATCTTGGCCGGGTCCAGGCCCGGGCGCACCAGCATGAGAACCAGGCCGGTGAGCACCAGTAGCAGCAGGCCGATCGCGGCCACGCGGGCGACCGCGCGGATCTTTGCGTTCATGCACTGTAGGGTGCCATTTGGGCCCCGCACAGAGTCCTGGCAGCGCGTAGTTGTAAGCAAACCTTAAGCGCGTCAACGGGCCGGTACGGAACCGTAAGTCAACCCAGGCCGAGGCAGACCTGGCGACTACTGCCTAGTTAGCTGCTGCTTAGGGTCACGACGGAACTTTAGCCCGTCCCCGTTCCTGAAAACTTCAGCGCCCCCACCCCGTCTCCCGCAGCATCCCA
>Ga0213875_10000313_pt1 | contig 46302 bp, 38 predicted proteins | sample BarmaccomBMRX_R8_FD_160105 | JGI IMG/M metagenome (GOLD analysis project Ga0213875, IMG submission 160105) | Root-associated microbial communities from Barbacenia macrantha in rupestrian grasslands, the National Park of Serra do Cipo, Brazil - RX_R8 | ecosystem: Host-associated > Plants > Roots...
TGCCGGGGCCTGTGAGTGTGGCGAGAAAGAGCCCCTCGCCGCCAAAGATCGCAGTGCGAATGCTCCCGACCATTTGAATGTCGTAATCTACCGTCGGCTCAAACGCGACCAAATGGCCGGTTTGAACCTGGAGTACTTGACCTGGCGCCAGAGTGAAATCGACGTGATCTCCGCCTGCATGTACGAATACTGCTCCCGGGCCGGTCAACTTTTGAAGAATAAATCCTTCGCCGCCGAGCAGCCCGGCCCCCAATTTTCGAACCATTGCGATGTCAAACCCAACCGTGCCTTGGGCAAACAGAAATCCATCGCGCTGGACCATGATGGTCTGGCCAGGAGCGAGTTCGAAGACTTGAATCTTACCTGGATAATGCCCCGCGAAGCCTACTTCGCCTTCGGCAGAATTGGCCCGAAAGTAGGTGAAGAACAGTGACTCGCCCGTAAGCTTGCGCTTGATCGCGCCGATAATTTTGTCGCTGAAAGACTGGCCTGCCATGCGAGTCTGCCAGTCCACGTTCGCGGATTTGTACACCATTTTTCCCGCTTCGGCGTAGATTTCCTGGTTCGGCTGAAGATGCACGCGCGCAATCTGCAGATTGTGACCTTCAATGTCGTAACGAAGCGGCTCAACAGGAGGAGCAGGTGGATAATAGGTCGCCGGCGCCCCCGATCCCACAGCTTGCCCGCAATTCAAACAGAATTTCGCATTGTCGCCAAGTTGAGTTCCGCAGTTGGTACAGAAGGCCATAGTCCTTTATGTTATCGAAAATGCCGGATCGAGTAGTTACACACGCGGCGGAAACAGAAACCTCAGAGCTTGACCGGTGCGAGCGCCCCACGCTTTCTCGTCGTGCCCCGCGCCTTGATCCTCAACGAACTCGAGGTTCTGCCCGGCCCGCCAGCCTTTCAGAACGAGTGCATCACGAAGATCCCGAACATTCCTCAAACAGAGCTGCGGATTCATGCCTTCACACGTGCCCACATCCAGCCAGATCTTCTGCGACCCCGTGTATCTGGTCCGTTGCACTTTCTTCAAAATGTCCCGGTTCGCCCACCACACGGAGGGCGACATTACGAGGAGCTTTCCGAACACTTCGCGATAGCGCAAGCCCAGATACATAGTTACGAGTCCGCCAAGCGAAGAACCGCCCAGCCCTGTATTGGCAGCGTTGGAAAGCGTCCGATACTCCCGATCAATGAACGGCTTCAGGTCGTGCACGATCATCTTTCCGTACGCGCGCGCTAGACCGCCGCGCCCCCGGTAATCCGGGACATGCGTGTACTCGTGCATGCGCTTCGTGCCCGTGTTATAAATGCCGACAACGATTAATGGCTCAATCTCCCCGCCGACGATCAGCGCTTCTGTGACTTCGTCGACGCCCCACTCATTGTTGTTGAAGGCAGTTGCGGCATCGAAAATATTCTGCCCATCGTGCAAATAAAGAACCGGATAACGCCGGTATCGCGCGGAGTTGTAGTCCGGCGGCAAGTAAACAATGATGTCGCGAGCGTCTTTAACAAAGCGCGAATGAAATGCGTTGTGAAGTCTGACAGTTCCGGTAAGTGTATGGACCAAACGTAAGCGAAGTTCCTAGCTCTTCATGAAATCGAGGGCAGACGAATTCATGCAGTACCGAAGCCCGGTCGGTCGTGGGCCGTCATTGAAAACGTGGCCAAGATGTGCATCGCATTTTGCGCATCGCACCTCTGTGCGCATCATTCCGTAGCTGGCATCAGCGTGATCTACCACATTCTGTTTCGCGATGGGTTGCCAAAAACTCGGCCACCCAGTTCCGGATTCAAACTTGGTGTCAGACGAGAAGAGCGCGTTCCCGCAACATACGCATCGATAGATGCCGTGCTCGTGATTATTCCAGTACTTTCCGGTGAAAGCGCGCTCCGTTCCGGCTTTTCGGGTGACCTCGTACTGCTCAGGCGTTAACTGCCCCCGCCACTCAGCATCGCTCTTAGACACTTTTTCAACTTCCATAACTCCCTTTCGCTCTCCTGCATCGCTGAACTCGACAACCTTAACCGTTTTTCGGGAGCCGAACGCCGCCGCTTTGAAACCGGTTGCCACGCCCACGCCAGTACCTGCAAAAAGCCAAAAACCCCTTTGGAGGAATATCCTGCGCCGCATACTTTTATGGTACCCTCGCGGCGCAATCACTGCGTGAGTACTAAACAAGCTTATGCCGTGCGCTGCTAGTGTATTTTGATGCGACAATCTCTGAGAGGCATATTCCCCAATGAGGCATTTTCGATTCGTCACAGGCATCCTGTTTATAGCTTGCATAGCTACCACACTGCTCAGCAACACAAACTACACGTACAAAGCGTTCACCGACCCCAGCGGCACAAAGGGTACGCAAGGCGGGCGTGTCAGCAACGTCGGCGAGATTGTAGGGCGCTATCTTACCGCTTCAGGTTCTGATGGCTTTCTCTATAAAAGTGGCAAGTTTACAACGATTGCGCCCCCGGGCGCGACCAAGGCTGTTGCGGCTGACATCAATAATTCTGGGGAAATTGTCGGGCTTTACAGTGTCGCAAGCGGTCCCAACATCGCGTTTATCTACAATGGCGGCAAGTACACCGAAATAAAGAGCCCTAGTAGCACGCTCAACTCAATTACTTTCCTTGGAATTAACGACTCCGGCGTTATCGTCGGCGGGCTGAGAGGCTCGGCGACCGGGCAGGGCTTTATCTACACGAAAGGCAAGTTCGAATACCTCATCGTTCCCAAAGCGACAGGGACTGAAGCGGACGGGATCAACAATAAAGGCGAGGTCGTCGGAACATATCTCGACAGCTCGGGCAAGAGGCACGGCTTCACCTATACAAGCGGGAAATTCACATTCATAGATGTGCCCGGCGCCACAGAAACGACGGTGGCCGGGATCTGCTACAACTTCCCGGTAATCGTCGGAGCTTACAAGAACAGCAAAGGCCAAACCTTCGGATACGTTGAAAACAACGGCAAATTCACTACGATCGAGTATCCCGGGGCCGTGCTGACGGACGCGACCGGCATTAACGACAAGGGCGTCATCGCCGGATTCTTCAAGTCCACTACGAACAGTAACTATGAAGGGTTCACGGCAACGCCCTAGTGAAAACCGCACATCTTGCGCGATTGCTGTTAATTTGGAGGCATGCCGATATTTGAATATTCGTGCGACGATTGTGGAACCAAATTTGAGAGGCTAGTCCGGCGAAGCGATCAGGACCGCGTGCGATGTCCTGCATGCGGCGACGAGCACGTTACCACTCAGTACTCCACGTTCGCGGCAAAAACAGGCGTGGCCAAGAAGGATTCAGAGCCGGGATTCGGTTGTGGCGGCGGCATGTGCCAAAACGGCATGTGTGGAATGAACGTGAATTGACACACAAAAGAGCTGGGCTGCGTTTATGCGCAGCCCCCAAGTGTCACACCGCGTTACATTGGCTGGGCACTATCGTGCTCCTTTTGGCGCCTTCGTGGGAAGACCACTAATCAACTCTAAACAAGCGCGTGCCTTAGAGCAAGAAGTTTCGGTAACGCCAGTACCTTTTTACCGGATGTAACTAAAATCGATATCCCAGAAATCGCACCAGCATCACTCAACACCCGTGCTGGGCTCTATGGTGGTCGAGTTCCCGCTTTATGCGCTCGCATTCATCGCGCAATCGTTGCACCTCTGTTTTTGCACGGTCAAACCCAGCCGTATCGCGAATCGCTGCGAGGTCCGCCATTTGCGATGCGGCAATCGAAAGCTTGATTGAGACATCGACGAGCGATTCCACAAGTTCGTTGCGCTTCCGGCAATGGAGCTTAGGTGCCAATCCACTGTTCCTGCTGGTTTATCGGAAGAGTACGGGATAATCTTCACGCCGGAGGCAGCGGGAACTCTATCGGATAATTTGCAAACCCTGTCTAGGATTGCTCCGCCCGGGTCCGTTTCAGCCAGAGCAGAAATGTGCTTGACTTTCGACCTTTCTTCGCCCAAACTGAAAAGGGAACCCTGGTACCAATGGCACTAACGCGCAGGCAGAAAGAAGTAATGGATTTCCTGTCGGGCTTTATCCAGCAACATGGGTATAGCCCCAGCTATGACGAAATCGCTAAGGGATTGAGTCTCGCGTCGCTCGCGACAGTTCACAAGCACATACAAGCGCTCGAGGCGAAGCAGTATCTGCGTCGGAGCTATAACCACAGCCGCTCATTGGAAATATCTGATCGCTACTTCGCCGAAGAAAGGGCAAGAAAGCCGGAAATTGGGCAGAGCACGATTCCGTTGCTTGGCCGCATTGCGGCCGGCAAGCCTGTAGAGGCGATCCAAAATCCCGAAACACTCGAATTTTCCGAATTTGTCGCAAACGGGAGCACATTCGCCTTGCAGGTGCGGGGTGACTCGATGATTGATGATCACATCTGCAGCGGCGATTTCGTGCTGGTTGAGAAGACTGATTCTATTAAGAACGGCGATATTGTCGTGGCATTAGTAGATGGGACGGAGGCGACGCTGAAGCGCTTCTATAACGAGCCGGATGGCCGCGTTCGCCTCCAGCCGGCCAATTCCTCAATGTCGCCGATCTTTGTGAATCCGGGTCATCTCCAAATTCAGGGACGCGTGCTTGCTGTGATGCGGAAGTACTAACATGAAGCCGTGAGCGTACACGCGACCGCCCAATTCGGGGCAACCGCCGGAAATTTCGTCAAACAGTTGATTTTTTGGGATTTTCCAAGGGCATCCTGGAAATACGACATCGCTGTCGGTGTAATTCTCGTTTTCATTTTTGCCACTCCGCGCGAATGGTTTAGAGACCAACCCCGGGCCTCGAGCATCATATTGATGTCCTCCGTCAGGCACTCGGAGCGCGTCTTCATCGCGACGGATCTGCTTGAGGATGTGCCCGAGGCGGCGCGCCCCTCGCGCGCAGAGACATTGATTCATCAACGCACAGGCAAGTCTTGGCACGTAGTACGGGTCGAGCCGATCAGGGATGAAGCGGAACAGGAAATAAAGGGTTTCATAGCGTACACCGCTCCATAAAGCTTGATTGGCTTGATCAGAATGAAGAAATTACTACTGGCGCTCAATCTCATTGCGGTGACACCAGCTCTGAACGCAGAGAGCGTAAGTGCAATCCTGGCACGCATGGATCAGGCAGCGCCAAATTTTCGTGCCATTACCGCCGAGATGCAGATGGTCACCTACACGGCGATTCTCAGCGATACTACGACCGAAAAAGGCACCCTGAAAATGCAGCGGCTCAAAGCAACCGATGTACGGGCGATTTTGGACTTCTCCGCGCAAAAGGATTCGCCGCGCATTATCGCATTCGCTGGGAAAACGGTACGCATGTATTACCCGCAGACGAACGCGTTTCAGGATTTTCAATTAGCAAAAAGTAGCCAGGCATTGAACCAATTCTTGCTCTTAGGTTTCGGTTCATCGGGCAGCGACCTCGCCCGAAGTTATGACATCACCGCGGAAGGTTCCGAAAATATCGGCCCCAGCGCAACAACAAAGCTCTTGCTCATCCCAAAAGACCCCAAAGTCAAAGAGCGCCTAACCAAAATCGAAATGTGGATGCCGAACGACGCCGCATATCCCCTGCAACAACAGTTTTACGAGCCTTCCGGCAATTACCGCAAGGTAACTTACACCAACATTCAGCTAAATCCCCCAATTCAAGGAACGCTGGAGCTCAAGCTGCCGTCGGGTGTTACGAAGCAAAGCGAATAAGGGTCAAACGTAATTAGGAATGGCGGACCCGAAGAAAACTGCGAGCAGGCTTGCGTTCATTGATTGGACCCGCGGCGCAGCGGCCGTGATCATGTTGCAAGGCCATACTTTCGATTCCTTCACGCGAACCGATCTGCGCGACAAGGGCCCTTTTGTCTTCTCCCAATTTTTAGGCGGGTTGCCGCCGGCTCTCTTTCTCTTCATCACCGGAATCACGTTCGCGTTTTTGATGGACAGCCAGGAAAGGAAAGGCGCGACTTCATGGCAGCGCGTTGTCGCGGCGCTCAAGCGATCGAGATATCTTTTTCTGCTCGCATTCTTATTCCGCATCCAACTATACGTATTTGGATTTCCCACCAGTCCCGCGAGCGAGCTCTTGCGAGTCGACATTCTGAATTGCATGGGCATGGCGATGTTGGTGTTCGCGCCCATGGCCGTTTTTTCGACGCAAGAGCGCATTCGGCTCTGCACGATCTTAGGTTTGGTGGTGGCGGCGCTCGCGCCATTCGTTAGCATGATCGACGGATCGGGCGTCCTCTGGATCGTTCGCGCATACTTCTTTCCGAGCCTGAAGTCCTTTGGCTTCTTTCCGTGGGCTTCGTTTCTCGCGTTTGGGATGGTCGCGGGCAGCGTGATCCGATCCGTTAAGCAAGAGGAAATGAGCCGGACCATGCTTTGGAGCATGGCAATCGGCATCGGCTTGGTTATGGTAGCCGAGTATCTCTCCAAGCTTCCGTACTCGATTTACCCCAGGAGCGATTTCTGGTTGAACAGCCCCGCTCTCATCCTTATCAAACTTGGCGTTGTGCTCATGATGTTAGCGGCCGCATTCCTATGGGTGAACTTAGGGGCCGCACAGCGATGGAGCTTATTCCGGCAGTTTGGGACCACTTCCCTGCTGGTCTATTGGGTGCACATCGAGCTGGTCTACGGACGATGGTTTGGAGTCTGGAAAGAAGCTCTGAGCGTTCCGCAGGTTCTGGCATTTACGGCAGTGCTGCTCCTCTTGCTCACGGTGCTTTCGGTCTCTAAAACGAGAGGAAAGTGGATCGGAGGATTTTTCAGGCCTATGCCAGTTCCCGCGGCGCGGCGCGCTGCGGGCGACTAGCCCGCGAGCAGCACAACGACTCGCGAAAATGCGAAACAGGTGTTTCCGCGTTCTCAGATTTGGTTAGACTTTTATCAGCACGACTCTCCAATTTATGCGGGTACTGGTTGTAGAAGATGAGAAACGGATCGCGGACTTTTTGTCGCGAGGGCTGCAGAGCGCTGGATACGCAGTCGATGTTGCAGATAAAGGCGCAGATGCAATTGATCGCGTTCACTCAACGGAATACGATCTCGTGGTCCTCGATTTGGGATTACCGGATATAGACGGACTGCACGTGCTTGAAAAAATCAAGAATCGCAAGACCATCCCACCGGTTCTGATCTTGAGCGCCCGCGATTCCGTCGACGATCGCGTGAAAGGGCTCGAACAGGGGGCCGACGATTACCTTGTTAAGCCCTTCGCTTTCGTTGAGCTTTTGGCCAGAGCGCGCGTGCTCCTGCGCCGCGGTCAGCCTACTCCCGAAAAACTCCAGGTCGGCGATTTGACGCTCGATTGCATCCGGCGCAAAGTGACTCGCAATAACGAAAATATCGAGCTCGCGCCAAAAGAGTTCAGCATTCTCGAATACATGATGCGCAATCGCGGGCGGCCCTTGAGTAGAACCATGATTGTCGAGCACGTTTGGGATATGGATTACGACGGGCTTACGAATATAGTCGACGTCTACATTCGCCATCTACGCAGCAAGATCGACGACAAATTCCCCGTCAAAATGATTCACACCGTTCGCGGCATCGGCTACATGCTGGATGCGCCTGAGATCGCTCAACCGGCAGTTTCTGAAACTGCTACGTGAGACGCCGAACATGCTCCGGACCAAGCTGCGCCAGATCCGGTTCTTTCGGACCCTGCGATTCCGGCTTGCGAGCACGTTTCTGCTACTCCTGACAGCGGTACTGGCCGTCATGGGCTTCGTCGGCACTCGAACGCTCAAAACCGTTCTTGCAAATCAGAGCGAAGACGAGCTAAAAGAGGAGCTCGCGTCTCTTAAGGGCTGGTTAGTCTTTGACTCGAGGAGCGGCGAGCCCAACTGGGACGTGGATCGCACCGACCCTGAGGAAGAGGCGGAGGTCTCTCGGCTTCAGGCCGTATATGTCTTAGCGGATGAGCAGGGGCGAATCGACAAAGCCACTTCCGATCCCACGCTGCAGCCGCTCATCGACCGCAACACGATTCTTTCGGAACTGGCCCAAATTCAGGCTACGCATCAGCCGGTGCTGAAAACTCTGCGCGGCACGGATAACATCCCTTATCAGGTGATCAGCAGTACCATGGCGGATGCTCTTCACGGCCGGAAGTGGTACGTAGCAGAAGGCCGCAGTCTGGTCCAAGACCAAGCCGTCTTGCGGCGATTCAGACGCAATTTCTGGATTTTTTTCCCTATTGCTCTGCTTGCTTGTGCCGTCGTGAGCTGGTATTCGGCAGCCGCTGTTCTGAGTTCGCTCGGATCAGTCGAGAGAGCGGCAAAGGAGATCACCGGCTCAAATCTTGGATTGCAGATTCGCAAACGCGGCGCCGACGATGAGCTCGATCGCCTCATCGGCTCTTTCAACGAAATGAGCGGACGTCTAAAAGCCTCGTTCGAACAGATCCGGCAGTTCTCAACCGATGTCTCGCATGAGCTGCGAACCCCATTGACCGCAATTCAGGGGCAGCTTGAAGTAGCCTTGTTCACGGCCACGCGCAAAGAACAGCTCCAAGAAGCAATTGAGAATGCGCTTCAAGACGTAGAGCGCCTCTCAAATCTCGTGCGCGCGCTACTGCTCCTTTCGCAGTCGGAGACGGGGCAGATTCCTATGAATAAGGCCGCAGTAGATTTGAACGAGCTGCTCGGAGAGCTAGTCGATCAATTTCAGATCCCGGCAGAGGCGCACAATGTTAAGCTGATCCACGCCCCATCAGGACAGGCATGGTGCGAGGTGGATCGTACGCAAATTGAGCGCGTAGTGACCAATCTGTTATCAAACGCGATCAAATATACTCCGGCAGGCGGCTGGGTGCGGGCTAGCGCTAGCGCGGCGGAATCCAATGTGCGCCTAACAGTCGAGGATTCCGGGGTCGGTATTCCGAACGACCATTTGCCCTATATTTTCGACCGGTTCTATCGGGTACCCGACCCCAATCCCGAAAAAGGCTTAGGCCTGGGACTGAGTTTCGTGGCCGCCATTGTCAAAGCTCACGGCGGCGATATTCAGGTAACCAGCGAGCCTGGAAAGGGTTCCCGCTTCGAGATCACCCTGCCGGCTGGCGCGGTTCGCACGACTGCGGAATCGGCCGTTCTGCAAAGCTAAACTGGAAATCTTTAGTCTCCATCACTCAGATTATTGCACCTCTTGGCACTCAGTGTTAGTCTAATGTGTAGGATCAAAAGGTAAGCTATGGATTTCAACCGCCTGACCGAGAAGTCGCAAGACGCGATCCGGCAGGCGCAAACAACGGCACTCAATTACGGCAACCAGCAGGTGGACGTAGAGCATCTCTTGCTGGCGCTGCTGGAGCAAGAGGGCGGGCTGGCCCCGTCCATTCTGGCGCGGGCGGACGTGCCGCTTGAGAACCTCCATAGGCGTGTCGTTCAAGAAATCGAGAAGCTGCCCAAGGTAAGTGGCTCTGCGGCGCGAGCAGATCAGGTTTACATCACGGCCAGGCTTTCCCGGTTGTTTACCGCAGCCGAAGAGCAGGCTAAGCGGCTAAAAGACGAGTACGTTTCGGTCGAGCATCTGCTGCTTGCCGTGGCCGAAGACCAAGGGGCGGCGGGACGTATTCTACGCGAATTCGGCCTAACGCGCGACCGCCTCATGAAGGCCTTACTCGAAGTTCGAGGAAATCAGCGTGTCACGACGCCAAATCCGGAGACTACCTATGAGGCGCTTCAGAAATACGGTCGGGATCTGACCGAGTTAGCCTCTAAAGGCAAGCTGGACCCGGTAATTGGGCGGGACGAAGAAATTCGCCGTGTGATTCAGGTACTTTCCCGCCGGACGAAGAACAATCCCGTGTTGATCGGCGAACCGGGCGTGGGCAAGACGGCCATTGTCGAGGGTTTGGCTCAACGTATTGTTCGCGGCGATGTTCCAGAAGGCCTCAAAGATAAGCAAGTTGTGGCGCTCGACATGGGCGCGCTGATCGCCGGCGCGAAGTTCCGCGGCGAATTCGAGGAACGCCTCAAAGCAGTGCTGAAGGAAGTGCAGTCTTCCGAAGGCCGGGTGATTCTGTTTATCGACGAGCTGCACACGGTTGTCGGGGCAGGCAAAACGGAAGGCGCGATGGATGCAGGGAACCTTTTGAAGCCCATGCTGGCGCGTGGTGAACTGCATTGCATTGGGGCAACCACGCTGGACGAATATCGCAAATACATTGAAAAAGACGCTGCTTTGGAGCGCCGTTTTCAAACAGTATTTGTGGATCAACCGACTGTTGAAGACACGATCTCCATCTTGCGCGGATTGCGCGAGCGGTATGAGCTGCACCACGGCATCCGCATCAAAGACACAGCTCTCGTGGCCGCTTCAGTGTTGTCCAACCGTTACATCACCGATCGCTTTCTCCCCGACAAAGCCATCGATCTGGTCGATGAGGCCGCGGCCAAATTGCGAACTGAGATCGACTCCATGCCAAGCGAACTCGACGAGATTCTGCGGCGCACTATGCAGCTTGAAATCGAGCGACAGGCCCTGAAAAAAGAAACTGACGCCGTTTCCAAAGAGCGGCTGGGCCGCATTGAAAAGGAGCTGGCCGAGCTGAAGACGCAGTCCACGGCATTGCAGGCGCAATGGCAAACCGAGAAGGAAGGAGTGCAGCGCGTGCGCGCGCTACGTGAGCAGATCGATCAGATCAAAATAGAAATCGCGCAAGCCGAACGCGCCTACGATCTGAACAAAGCGGCGGAGCTGAAATACGGGCGCCTGACCGAGCTCGAGCGTCAGTTGAATACCGAACGGGAGCGCGTCTCGGGAAAGCAGGGCGGAACGCGTCTGCTCAAAGAAGAAGTCGACGAGGAAGATATCGCCGAAGTTGTGAGCCGCTGGACCGGCATTCCAGTTTCGAAGCTGCTCGAAGGCGAGATGAAGAAATTACTCGCGCTCGAAGACGAATTGCACCGGCGCGTGATTGGACAAGACGAAGCTGTCATGGCGGTTGCCGAAGCCGTGCTCAGAGCCCGTTCGGGATTGAAAGATCCGAAACGCCCGATCGGAAGTTTCATCTTTCTAGGCCCGACCGGCGTAGGCAAAACCGAGCTGGCTCGAGCGCTTGCTGAATTTCTTTTCGATGACGAGCGGGCCATGATCCGGATCGATATGTCTGAGTATCAGGAAAAACACACGGTGTCGCGATTGATCGGTGCGCCTCCCGGGTACATCGGCTATGACGAGGGAGGACAGCTCACCGAAGCAGTGCGGCGCAGGCCATATTCGGTCGTCTTATTCGACGAAATCGAAAAGGCGCACCACGATGTATTCAACACGTTGCTGCAAGTACTCGACGATGGCCGGCTGACGGACGGTCAGGGACGCACGGTTGACTTTAAGAACGTAATCGTCATCATGACGTCTAACATTGGCAGCCATCGCATTCTGGATTACCGCGGCGCGTTTGAAGGCGAAGAATACCGCCGGATGAAGGAAACTGTGCTGGCCGAGCTACGCCAGGCGTTCCGGCCAGAGTTTCTGAACCGGTTGGACGAAATCATCGTCTTCCATGCGTTAAGCGAGGACCATTTGAAGCAGATTGTCGAGATCCAACTCGCAGGTTTGCGGGCGCGCCTCGAAGAGCGGCATATTGAGATCGCTCTTTCGGATGCCGCGACCACGCGGCTGGTGCGCACCGGGTACGATCCCCACTACGGGGCGAGACCGCTGAAACGCGCCATTCAGCGCGAGATTGAGACTCCGCTCGCTAAGCGTATCTTGGCAGGCGAGATACGGGCCGGCCAAACCGTGAGAATTGATGCGGAGCCCGGCGGCTCGAGGCTTGTATTCCGGGCGGAAATCAGCCAGCCCCAGGAAGCGGTAGCGGTCTAAATGAAACCACGCATCGAAAAGGAATCTGGCACGTCAAACGTTATGAGAATGCGGCCGCGCTTCGTACAGGAATCGGTCGCGCAGTAAGAAAGGATTGGGAGGAAATGTCACAAGTTATTCAATTTCGCCGCACAACAGCGATTCTGACGCTGATCGCGGCTTCTATCGGCGGAGGTCTCGTCGCGGCACTCGCCGTAGCAACACACAGTAAAGCGCCCGTATATGTAACGGCGCGAGCGGCGGATACGAAGGATGCGAATACCCAGCGAGTGACGCAGCTCTCAAATTCTTTTGCCGACATTATCGAGAAGGCGTCGCCTGCGGTCGTAAAGATTAGCATGACGCGAATCATCAAGGCGTCCGATCAGCAGCAGAATAATCCGTTCATGTCAGATCCATTCTTCCGGCAATTCTTTGGCGGACCGATGGCGCGTCCGCGCGATCAGCGCGAGCAGGGCTTGGGATCGGGCGTGATTGTCAGCGGTTCGGGTTACATCCTGACCAACAACCACGTGGTCGAAAAAGCAAACAGTCTCAAGGTCAGCTTGTCGGATGGACGCGATTTCACGGGCAAGGTAGTAGGAGCGGATCCGCAAACCGACGTCGCGGTCGTGAAGATCAATGCTTCGAATCTGCCCACTCTTCAGTTCGCGAATTCCGATGGCGCGAGAGTGGGTGATCTGTGCTTCGCGATCGGGAATCCTTTCGGCCAAGATCACACCGTAACCATGGGAATCGTGAGCGCGAAAGGACGCAAGCTCGAAGGCGGCACATACATTCAAAATTTCATCCAAACCGATGCGGCAATTAACCCGGGCAACTCGGGTGGCGCGCTCATCAATGCTCGCGGTGAATTGATCGGCATGAACACGATGATTCTCACCGGCAACTCCGGGTTTGGCGGAGAAGGCGGCAACATCGGCATCGGATTCGCCGTTCCATCGAACATGGCGAAGCAGGTCATGGATCAGATCATGAAGACCGGCAAAGTGTCGCGTGGCTATATGGGCGTGAGCTTGCAGCCTGTCACTCCAGAGCTGGCGCAGCAATTTGGTCTGAAGACGGGCGAGCGAGGCGCAATCGTAGCCGACGTAACCCCTGGCGCTCCCGGCAGCAAAGCAGGGTTGAAGTCCGGCGATGTGATCACGGCGATTGATGGAAAGAAGGTCGAAGGCTCGGACGACCTCACAATGGAGGTCATCTCGCACAGCCCGGGAAACACGGTTACTCTGGATGTGATCCGAAACGGCGAGCCAATGAAGGTCAGCGTAACGCTTGGGCAGCGCCCGGGCAGCGTTGATCTCAGAGACTGGAACAAGCGCAATGGTCAAGGTGAGAACAACAACGAAGAGGAAGACAACGGGAATACCGGAAACGCCTCTGCGCGCGGAATCAGCGTCGAAACGCTGACCGGCGACCTCGCGCAACAATTAAACGTACCGGCGAACACGCGAGGAGTGGTAGTCGACGAAGTGGACGAGAGTAGCCCCGCTGCGGACGCGGGAATCGGTCGGGGCATTGTGATCACCGCCGTCGATCGCAAGCCAGTGAGCAACGCGCAAGACTTCAAACGCTTGATGTCTCAGGCGCAAAACAAACCAGTCCTACTGACAGTCAATCAGGGCGGTCAGACGGGATTCGTGGTTGTTCAACCGAAATAGATCAAGATAGCCAGTCAGTTAAGGCCCGAGGCGGATTTTGATCTTCCTCGGGCCTTTTTGTCGCTGTAGAAATTTGAGTGGTTTGACCGCAAGGAATCGCAGCAGGAGCTTTGCGCATCGAAAGAATAGGTGAAACAGTGAACACGATAGGAGAGCATGAATTTCAGGTTCTACCGGCATTGCCGCTGAAAAACACGATCCTGTTTCCGGGACTATTACTGCCTCTTTCAGTCGGCCGCGAGAGCTCGATCACAGCAGTACAGGCGAGCTTGAAAACAGAAGGAAAGGAAGTCATCCTGATCGCCCAGCGCGATTCTCAGATTGAATCTCCTCAACAAGACGATCTCTACACGATCGGCACCAGGGCTGTCATTCGCAAATCGTCGCGGCAGGGCGATGGAATGATGGAGATACTTGTTTTCGGTATTGAACGCGTTGTACTGGTCAAGCTCGAGCAAACAGAACCGTACTTAAACGCTAAATTTCGAGTGCTTCCTTTACCCGACGACGGTGGTTCCGAAGTTGAAGCGCTTTCGCGAGCGTTGTTTGAACTATCTGCGAAAGCAATTGCTTTGGCACAGCCCCAATCTGCGGCCGAACTAACGCGAATGCTCGCCGGCAGCGATGACCCGTTGCGATTGGCCTATCTTCTGGCCAGCATTTTCAGCCTGGATCTGGCCCGCGAACAGAAACTGCTCGAAGCCGAAACACGCGCGGATGCCCTGCGCCTGATGCATTCTTATCTCACGCATGAGCTCCAAGTTTTGGAATTGCGGCAGAAGATCGCATCAACGGCGCGTGACGAGATGTCAAAGGAGCAGCGCGAGTATCTACTGCGCCAGCAACTCCGCGCCATTCAGCAGGAATTGGGTGAGAAGGACGGCGAGAAGGCTGATCTGGATCTTTTGCGCGAGCGCTTCGAGAAGGCGAATCTCCCCGAAGAACCAAAAAAAGAATTCGAGCGCGAAATGGCGCGCTTGGAGCGGCTTCCTTCGGGAGCACCTGATTATCACGTAACGCGCAGCTATCTCGAGTTTGTTCTCGATCTACCGTGGAATGCGCAAACGGAAGACAATCTCGAAATCTCTCATGCGCGGCAGGTGCTCGACGAAGATCACTTCGGATTGAAGGAAGTAAAGGAACGCATTCTCGAGCACTTGAGCGTTTTGAAGCGCAATCCTGAAGCGAAGGCGCCCATTTTGTGCTTCGTCGGACCTCCAGGCGTCGGCAAGACTTCTCTCGGCCAATCGATTGCCCGTGCGCTGGGTCGAAAATTTGAACGATTCAGTCTCGGCGGCATGCACGATGAGGCCGAATTGCGAGGCCACCGGCGCACCTACATCGGAGCAATGGCGGGCCGGTTACTGCAGGCCATGCGGCGCGCTGGAGCGAAGAATCCAGTCTTGCTACTGGATGAAGTCGACAAACTGGGACGCGATTTTCGTGGCGACCCGGCTGCGGCGCTGCTCGAAGTATTGGATCCGGAACAAAACAAGAGTTTCCGCGATAACTATCTCGATCTGGCCTTCGATCTGTCGAAAGTCCTGTTCATCACGACGGCAAACTCGCTCGATACGATCCCGCAACCGCTGCTCGACCGGATGGAGATGTTACGGCTCTCCGGCTACAGCACGGAAGAGAAACTGCAAATCGCGCGGCGTTATCTGATTCCGCGGCAATTGAAAATGGCCGGATTGACCGAAGAAGAACTGGAGTTCACCGATGCCGGCCTGAATGCGATTATCTCCGGATACACGCGCGAAGCTGGTCTGCGCCGTCTTGAGCGATCCATTGCGCGAGTTGCGCGCAAAATTACGCTACGTTTCGCCGAAGGTCAAGCCGAGAAGGTTGCTATCACACCCGAAATTTTGGGTGATTTGCTAGGCCCCGAGATGTTCCTGCCCGAGGAGATGCGCAAGGCAATGCCTGCAGGTGTCGCAACGGGGCTCGCGTGGACTGAGACCGGCGGCGATGTTTTATACATCGAGAGCAGCTTGCTGCCAAGCGGAAAAGACCTGACAATTACAGGGCAGCTCGGCGAGGTCATGCAGGAGTCCGCAAAGATCGCGAAGAGTTACATCTGGGCGCACGCGGAAGATCTCGGCATCGATCCCGAGGTAATTAAGAATAACGGTGTTCACGTTCACGTTCCCGCGGGAGCGATTCCGAAAGACGGTCCTTCAGCCGGTATCACGATGACGACCGCGATGACTTCGCTTTTCACCGGTCTGCCGGCGCGCAGCGATACTGCCATGACAGGCGAAGTGACTTTGGCTGGCCTGGTGTTACCGATCGGCGGCGTCAAAGAAAAAGTTCTGGCGGCAAGACGCGCCGGTATCACCCGCGTGATCCTGCCGAAAGGAAACAAAAAGGATTTGCGCGAGTTGCCCGACCATGTCCGCCAGGAGATGCAGTTTCACTTTGTAGACCGGGTCGAAGAAGTGCTTTCGCTCGTGATCCCGAATGTAAAATTGAGGCCGCTAGCTCTCGCGAGCTAACGGCTTCTATTCCAGGCGATAATTCGGGGCTTCTTTGGTAATGATGACGTCGTGCACGTGACTTTCGCGGAGACCGGCAACTGTAACGCGCAGGAATTTGGCCCTTTGCTGAAGTTCCGAGATGGTCCGGCAACCGCAATAACCCATCCCGGCGCGCAGCCCGCCCACCAATTGATAAGCTAAATCCGCCAGCGGACCTTTATATGGGACGCGCCCTTCAATTCCCTCCGGCACCAGCTTTCCGTCGGGAACCTGGGAGTAGCGGTCGGAGCTCCCCTGAGACATCGCGCCTTGGGAGCCCATACCCCGGTAGCTCTTGAAAGTCCGCCCCTGATATAGGATCGTTTCGCCAGGGCTTTCGTCCGTCCCGGCGAAAAGGCTGCCAATCATTACGGCATCTGCGCCCGCCGCGACCGCCTTGGTAATGTCGCCCGAAAATTTGATCCCGCCATCGGCGACCAGCGGGACGCCGACATCTCGAGCCGCCCTCGCGCACTCGGCAATCGCCGTAATCTGCGGGACACCCGCGCCACTCACAACGCGCGTGGTGCAGATGGAGCCAGGTCCTATTCCGACTTTAATGCCATCCGCTCCGAGCGCGATCAGGTCGCGCGCGCCTTCGTAGGAACCCACATTTCCCGCTAAAACCTCAACGTTCGGGAGAGATCGTTTTACGGTTTTGACCGCATTCATCACTCGCTGGCTATGGCCGTGAGCGGAATCGAGCGCAATTACATCCACCTTCTTGCGGACCAGTTCCTGCGCGCGCTCGAGAAAATCGCCTGTCGCTCCAATTGCTGCGCCTACGCGCAACCGCCCCTGCGCATCCTTCGCGGCATTGGGATACTTTAGTCTTTTCTGGATGTCTTTGACAGTGATCAGACCCTTAAGCGCGAAGTTTTCGTCTACCACCAGCAACTTTTCCACCCGATGCTTGTGCAAGAGCTGTTGCGCATCCTCCAGCGTCGTGCCGACAGAAACGGTGATGAGATGCTCCTTCGTCATTACCTCGGAGATCGGAAGATCATAGCGGGTCTCAAAACGGAGATCCCGATTCGTAAGAATCCCGACGAGCTTTCCGTTGCTCGTCACTGGCACACCTGAGATCCTAAAGCGGCTCATGAGCTCCAGCGCTTCGGAAATTCTACGCTCCGGCTCAATCGTTACCGGATCCACGATCATGCCGCTTTCGCTGCGCTTCACGCGATCCACCTCTTCGGCCTGCTTGTCAATGGGCATGTTGCGATGAATCACGCCGATTCCACCCTGCTGCGACAAAGCAATTGCCATGTGCGACTCCGTAACCGTGTCCATGGCTGCGCTCACAATAGGAATTTTCAGGTGAAGATTACGAGTAAGCCGCGTGCTGGTGTCAGTTTCCGCAGGAGAAATTTCACTGTGCGCCGGCTGTAGAAGCACATCATCGAAGGTGAGACCTTCTGGAATTGCATCTGGAATCATTCGCGGATAACATCATCCTAGCAAGCGCGCACATTTCACCATTCTCAAGCGGCGTTTTGACTGAATTGAGCCTGTAAATCCGCCGCTATACTGAAGTAGCGTGAAGCAGGTAGGCCGCTATCAGATCTTGGAAGAGCTGCATCGCGGCGCGACCGGCACTATGTTCAAGGCTCTGGATCCTGCCGACAGCCGAATCATAGCAATCAAGACGATTTGCCTCACCGAGCTTCCTGGCGACACGCAAGAAATCCGAGAGCGTTTGTTCCGCGAGGTGCAATCAGCCGCCCTTCTTTCACACCCGAATATCGTCACGGTTTACGGCATAGCAGACGAAGGCCAATCTGTTCATATCTTCATGGAATTCGTCCAGGGTTCTTCTCTCGAAGAGATGCGGCGCATCCAAGCGCTCCCTGAAAATCCGGCGCTGCTCGAATCTTTCAAGCAAATCGGCGATGCTCTCGACTACGCGCACCGCAAAGGCATTGTTCACCGTCACCTGGAACCCTCGAACATCATCATTTCTGAGCGAGGAACTGAGTTCGAGCCGCTTGCGAAAATCGCCGATTTCGGTGTCGCAAAACTAGTTTCACCTCAGATAACCGAGGGCGGAGCCATGATAGGAACGCCCAGCTACATGTCGCCTGAGCAAATCCAGGGCACGCCTCTCGACGGGAGATCGGATCAATTTTCGCTTGCCGTTATCATCTACGAAATCCTCTCGGGAACAAAACCGTTTATTGCCGAGAATCTCCCTGCGCTGTTCTATCTGATCTGCAAGCAAGATCCACCGGGAGTGCATCTCGCGAATTCCAAGCTGAATGCGAGCGTGAGCCGGATTCTCGAACGCGCGCTGGCCAAGGATGCCAATGACCGTTACACCTCTTGCGGAGCGTTCATTGATGCCTTGTCAGTTGAGCTCGAAAGCCTGCCCGAATGGATTGGCAGCCGCGAACCAGTGGTGGTCGGCAGGACAGTAGCTGAAGAAAAGAAGCTATCTGGTGTCGCTCCGGCGAATGGCAGCATTTCCGCGTCCGGCGCTGTGCCTACGCCGCATGAAGGTCCGCTTCTAACGCCCCCACCCAACGCGTCTGGTTACGAACTTCCGCGGCTTTCGCGGCGCCGCAGGGGCTTCGACGAGGCACCGGACGAATCTAAAAGACGCACCTCCTCAGGCAAAAAACTTCTACTCCTGCTGGCGTTTTTTCTCGCGGTTGCAGGAGCGGCCGTTTTCGTCAAGCAATGGAATCCAGCACCGCAGGTGCCTGTTCAAGTGCTCGATACGAAATCAGGACCAGTGAGCCCACCACCCCAAGACGCCGGCACAGCAAATCCATCCAGCGCTCCACCAAAACAGCACCAGGATAGTTCTCGTTCCCCCGCGCCAGCAAGAAAAACGACCGAACCTGCTCGGTCCGCGAATAGTACCTCTCTTCATACTTCCACGCCCCCGCCTCAAGCCGCTCCGGACACAACCGCAGAAGCGGCAACCCGCGATGTCGAGCTTCTCACTGATCCCCCCGGCGCGAAGATTGTGGTCGACAATCGATTCGATAACGTGTGCACATCTCCCTGCACTCTGGGTCTGCGAAGTGGGCGGCACACCTTGACTGCCGATCTGAACGGATATACCGAGGCCCGCCGTATTTTTACAGTTCCGCAAGACAGCAGCTTGTTTGTGACGTTGAACAAAAGCGTGGGTGTTCTGATCGTTACTTCGTCGCCTCCGGGCGCAAGCATTTTTGTCGATGGCAAAGATTATGGACATACGCCGTCAACGCTGCGCCTGCCTGCAGGACCTCATCGTTTGGTGCTTGTAAATGGCGCGTTACGTCATCAGGAGACGATTCAAATCGAAAACGAGGGTTTCTCTGCCCGCAATTTCCGATTCGACAGATAAACGATTCCAGGATTATTGTTTCAGGCACTCTAATCGGACATTGTGCCGGTTATTTACCAACTCCCAGCGCAGCTTAGGATCTATCGGCAGGATAGAAATCTGGGTGGAGTTTCGCTCGAGCTCCTGAAGCGCAGTCGTCTCTAGACAAACACGTCGGCCGCTTGAGCTCGATTCGCGAATTCTCCTCAAATCGTGAGATCCCGACACCTTTCGCCAGTTCCGTCCCGGTGCGAAGTAGTCCAAATACCAATCGTCGGGATCGAGCGCGCGGTAATACACAATCGCGTTCTTGGGCAGTTCGCGATCGATCTTTTGGGCGAGCGTAAGCACTGGATCGGCGCTCGCATGGGAATGTGGATAGATGAAAGCTCCGAAATTCCATGCAGCCATTGCAATTACAAGCGCAGTAAGAGCCGGCGCGTGTTGCTGAAGGCTCCTCCTAGAGGCAAGATAGGACGCAACAAGTAGCACGATTGCCGGCCAGATGAACAATTTGTGATGGGTCACACCTGGGTCCCAGGAAGCGAGAAAGATCGCGCAAGGAATGAGCCATGCCCAAAAAATCGCGAGGGCTCTGGAATCTCGATACGTGACTTCAAACTGGCCACGCGATCGCAGCAGTATTACTGCATAGATGCACATCCCGATTGCAAGCGCCAAAGCAAAACCAACCGTGACTGAAAAATAATCGCGTATTAGAGAGAGCTTTCCTCCAACAAACAGCTTTATAAAGCTACTTAGATTTGCATTTACAAGCTGCCCAAAGGAGCGAGTAAATCCTGAATCCGACGGATAATTCGTTATCCACGCAAATAAGGATGGATATGCAGCGTGGTCTTGTGAAGAATAACACGCTGCGTAAGCAGCGGTTACGCACGCACCCGTAACTCCTGAGTAAGCACAAGCAGTCCAAAATCTTTTCCCTTTCGACCAACGACATTCCAGCGCGATGCTTACTAGTAACGGAAAATATGTGAAAACAGCAAGCTCATGAAGCAGCATAGCCATGACATGACATACCGCGGTTGGGAAAATCCTTGGAGGGCTATCCAAAGCAAAGAAAACCGCCAGAACCAGAAACAGAACGGCCAAAATGTAAGTGTCGGTGTCCGTTGAAAATTTCCACCACGTCGCCCCAAAAGCGAAAAGCGTAGCGCCAAAAAGCCCGATCCGTTGAGATCGTGTGCAGCGCTTTATAAGAGCGAATAAGACCCATGTAGCTGCGAGGCTCGCACATACATTCAAAATCTGCAGAACTGTAACTGCACGAATCTGCAGATTAAGGCCGAGCGCCGCATCATATAGGACATAGCCGAGCGCTGAATATAGAAGATGATTCTGGTGAAACAGAACCGTATACGGCAGCTCGCCGCAGCGCACGCCTTCTATGTTGAGGGCCGACAAGACACCGTCCCAAAAATAAGTCTTCGTCAGAAATGCCCCATATATTATGGATAGGCAGATAAGAAGCAGACCAGTCCATTTAAACGCTACGGAACGCTGTTGTGAACGCGCGTCAATCTGCATCGGATGGCTTCGCGGCCCAGATTGCATCGGCCTGAGGCGTATCGCGGATCTGCAACACTCTGGGCTAGTATGTCACCCACCTTAACAACTCGCGAGAGGTCCGCAACCGAACGCAGTCCGGCTGGAATCTTGCTGATCGGACTATTCAAGTTATTAAAAGGCGTCTTGCTGGTCGCGGTTGGGATCGGCGCTTTAAAACTACTTCACAAAAACATGGCCGATGTCATCACGCAGTGGACTGGGATCTTGCGCGTCGACCCTGAGAATCGGTTTATTCATCCGCTGTTGGCTAAGATTCTGCCGGTTACCCCGAAACAGTTAAAAGAGCTCAGCGTGGGAACGTTCTTCTATGCCGCATTGCTTCTCACCGAAGGCATCGGGCTGCTCATGCGAAAGCATTGGGCAGAATACTTCACCGTAATATCAACAGCCGCCCTCATTCCGCTCGAAATTCATGAGCTCGCTCGACGCGTCACGCCGGCGAAGATCGCCGTAATTGTGATCAACGTCATAATCGTCCTGTACCTCGCGGCGAGATTGCGCGGCTATAGAAGACGCCCTCAAGGAAGCCGTTACCGCTGATCATGAATTAAGTCGCGCGAAGCTGGATATCCTGGGATCCCGGCCGCAGTTATTACCGCGCGAACCACGGCGCGCGCCACGACTTCTGCTGCTATTGAGCCGATCGTTGTCGTGTCAGCTTGTATCTTGCTGCTAGACGAACCAGCGACGAAAATCGTATCGCCATCCCACATCGTGTGCACTGGATTGATTGTGCGGGCAAGTCCGTCATGCCCCATCTGGGCAATTTTTGTCGCCTGATCCTTATTTAAGGCGGCATTCGTGGCAACGACCCCAATAGTCGAGTTTTCGCCAGGTCGCGCCTCTTGTTTTTGGCCGCGCACCATCTGAGCCATCGTATTTAAGAATGTCTTGCCATCCTTACCGCGCGCGCCCGCAAGCAGTTTTCCCGTCTTCGCCTCGAACACATCTCCAACTGCATTCACGGCAACAATGGCACCTACAATCAGTCCGGTCTCGCGAATCTTAACGCTCGCGTTACCGATACCGGATTTCATTGCCGCTTCCATGCCGAAGAGTTTCCCGATTGTTGCTCCGGCACCCGCGCCTACATTTCCTTCGGCTACATTTGAATCCGAAGCTGCCCTGCAGGCGGCGTAGCCGGAGTCTGCATTGGGACGAACTTTTGGATCGCCGACAGCTAGATCGAACAGAACCGCAGCCGGCACTATGGGTACGACAATTGGCCCCATGTGAAACCCTGAGCCCCGCTCTTCGAGATAGCGCGCTACCCCACTAGCTGCATCTAGTCCAAACGCGCTTCCTCCCGAGAGCAAAATCGCATTGACCTGCTGCACCATATTGATCGGGTTCAGCAGATCGGTTTCGCGAGTTCCCGGTGCAGAGCCGCGCACATCCACTCCCGCCACTGCGCCATCCTCGAATATCACGACCGTGCAGCCGGTGGGTCTGCGAGTATCGGTACAGTGACCTACCCGGATTCTGCCCACATCGGTAATGCTCCCCGCCGATTCTTCCGCGCGGATCTTCTTTTGAGTTTCCATAAACCCCTCAAGCTGCGCTGCTGCGCCAAACAACATAGCTTGTCTGATGAAGCTTCGTCTTCGGAGGTCGTCCTTCGCCTCTCTCGGCATAATTCAATCCCGATCATAGACGTTTCGAGATGAAGCGCCCCGATACACTGCGTTGGCTGGCATTCGGGGTATTCGTGATTTCCTCCACCTTGAGTTTCCTAGATAGGCAACTGATAGCCACACTCGCTCCGCTCATCATGAGCGATCTGCGTTTCAACCAGACTGGTTTCGGATTTCTGATTTCAGCATTCTCGATTACATATGCGATCAGCTCACCTATTGCCGGGTGGTTTCTCGATCGTGTCGGCATAAATCGCGGAATCTCCGCCGCGGTGAGTTGGTGGTCCGCCGCTGCCGTGAGTACGGGGTTCACGCGAGCACTCGGCTCGCTCACGGTGTGCAGAGCCGCTTTAGGACTTGGCGAATCGGCCGGAGTTCCGGCGGCGGGCAAACTGAACGGGATTTACTTGAAGCCCGAAGAGAGGGCACTCGGAGCTGCAGTGAATCAAATCGGCATCAGTCTCGGGTTGACACTTGCGCCGCTCTGGATCTCTGTAGCGAGAGCCCACACCTGGCGCACACCGTTCGTTATTACGGGACTGTTCGGCTTTGCGTGGCTTCCGATTTGGCTGACGACCAGCCGGTTAATTCCGCCACAATTTGGCTCGAGCGAATCCCGCCGCAGCTCACGCGAGCATCCTGGATTTTCATTGTTGCGTGATCGTGCGTTGCTCACCGTTGTGGTTGCGAATGTGCTTTGGATGGGGAGCTATTCCTTATGGTCCAACTGGACCACGCTTTACCTCACGCGAGTTCATCGGCTGACCTTGCAAGAATCCGCGAAATACGTCTGGATACCGCCGCTGATCTCAAATCTCGGCGGTTTTTTTGGGGGCTGGATGTCGCTGAAATGGATGAAGCGTGGGATCGCGGCGATACCCGCGCGCCAAAAAGCAGTCTGGGCCAGCGCGCTGGGCTCGCTGATGACGCTTTCTCTTCCGCTCGCGCCCGATGCACGTTGGGCGACTGCCGTGATTTCAATCAGTTTCTTTTTCGCCCTCGCGGGCAGCGTCAATATTTATGCGCTCCCCATTGATCTATTCGGCCCTGCTCGCTCTGGACTTGCCGTTGCCGCGCTCACCTGCGCTTACGGACTTCTTCAAACCGTAATCTCGCCCCTAATCGGGTACCTGTCGGATCACGCGCTCTATAACCAAGTGATTTGGCTCGTAACCTTGCCTCCCATCCTGAGTGCGCTCGTGCTGATGGCCATCCGAGGTCAGCCCGTCAATGTGCGCTCCACCTGATTTGCCTGTAAACTTAAGAGGACCACTACTCTACGCGCCTATGCAAAGTCTGCGCACACTGGGAAACGGGCCCTTAGAAAATCTCGACGAATGGGACGATTTCGTCGCTTCCCGTTATCGTGAAGGCAAATCGGAAGACGATTTCCGAAGTTACTCTGCCGAAGCGAATCCTGGCGTGACGGAGTTCTATCGCCAGAACCACACACATCAAACACTGGATTTTGTGCTCGAGAGGAGAGCCGAATTCCTGAAGCTCAGCCGTGGCAAGAAAAGCATCTGGGAAGTAGCCGAGTACCTAAACACTCTCGTCGATGATAGCGATCCCGATACCGACCTCTCCCAAATAGAGCACTTATTGCAAACCTCCGAAGCAATTCGCCGGGACGGCCATCCGCGTTGGTTCGTCCTCGCCGGTTTCATACACGATTTGGGAAAAGTATTGTGCCTCTATGGCGAACCGCAATGGTCCGTGGTAGGCGATACCTTTCCTGTGGGCTGCGCGCATTCAGACCAGATTGTATTTCCAGAATTTTTCGCAGCCAACCCGGACAGCAAGATGCCCCAATATCAAACGCTTTACGGAATTTATGCGCCACGCTGCGGATTGGATCAGGTCTACATGTCGTGGGGACATGACGAGTACATTTTCCACGTCACGAAGAATTATCTTCCGGAGCCGGCGCAATACATGCTCCGGTATCACTCCTTTTACGCCGCCCACAAACACGGCGCTTACCGTCACCTGATGAACGAACAAGATGAGCGAATGTTTGAGTGGGTGAAAAAATTCAATCCCTACGATCTGTATTCCAAAAGCGCCGAGCGGCCCAATTTCAAAGAGCTTAGGCCGTATTACGAAGACTTGGTCGCGGAGTTCTTCCCGGCCCAGATCGATTGGTAGAGCGACACGTCAAAAGCGTAGGAGATTCTCGCCCTCGCGAACAAGATCTTCGATCTGCGGCAGAATCTCATATTCCAGTTGTGGGTTGTACCCCACCCACGTGTCGAGTGCAGCCACGCGGCGGACCGGAGCATCGAGTTCTGTAAACAGCTCGTCCGCAATTCGCGCGGCGATTTCGGCGCCATAGCCCCAGGACAGCGTATCCTCATACGCGATCAGTACACGATTGGTCTTTTTGACTGATGCGCAAATCGCATCCCAATCGTAGGGAGACAAGCTTCGCAGGTCGATGATCTCTACCGACGCATCAGGATGCCGCTGCTCAATCTGTAATGCCGCCTGGAGCGATTTCTGCACCAGCGCGCCATACGTGATAATCGTCAGCGTTTCGCCTGGTTTCACCGTCTTCGCCTTTCCAAACGGAATCGTGAAATCGGGGCCTGGATGCGGAGCGCGGTTGTACGGCTCGCGATAGAGCTTCTTGTGCTCCAGGAAGAGCACCGGGTCGTCACACCGAATCGCCGTACGCAATAGGCCACAGGCATCCAACGCGTTCGAAGGAAACACAACTCGCAGACCTGGAATATGTGTAAACGTCACCTCGCCGCACTGGCTGTGGTAAATCGCGCCGCCGGTGAGATAGCCGCCAATTGGAACACGAGCCACAACCGGACAAGAAAACCCGCCATTTGACCGCCACCGGATGGTCGCGAGCTCATCGCGGAGCTGCATCATTGCAGGCCAGATGTAATCGAAAAACTGAATTTCCGCTATCGGCCTCAGTCCGCGCACAGCGAGCCCAATGGCGCGGCCCACGATTCCCGCCTCTGCGAGCGGTGTGTTGAAGCAACGCTTCGCCCCGAACTGCCGCTGCAAATTGGCGGTCGCTTTGAACACACCACCTTTACCTTTCACTTCAGACAGATACTGCTCGCGGCTGCAATCAGCGACATCCTCACCGAATACAACAATACGTTCATCGCGCGTCATCTCCTCGTGCAGCGTTTGATTGATCGAATCGATCATCGTGCGAGGCTCGCCTTTGAACCGAGGCTGCGCATCGAAAGCGTCCGAGGCCGGATCGACCTTGTCGGAATACAAGTGCGTGAGAGCCGAACCCTGGGGTGGCGGCGCTTCGCGAAGTACGCGGTCTGTAATCTCGGCAACCTCGCGATCAATCTCCCGAGTCATCCGTTCGAGACCGTGCTTATCCAGCAATCCTTCCCGGAAAAGAAATTCCGGATACGTTCTGAGTGGATCCCGAGCCGCCTCCTGCTCGCGCTCGGCTTGCGGCTTATACAGGCGCTCGTCGTCCGATAGTGAATGCGAATACGGACGGATAACGGAAGCATGCACTAGGGCCGGCCCGTATCCACTCCGGCAATAATCGGCAGCTTGCGTCAACGCGCGGAATGACTCAATAAAATTTGTGCCGTCGACTTCCATCCGGAATAGTCCCGGAAAGCCTTCGAGCAAGCGCGCTACATTTCCACCCGCCGTTTGGCGCTCCACCGGTACAGAGATTGCATACCCGTTATCCTCGACCAGAATGAGTAAAGGCAGGCGCTCCAGGCAGGCTATATTCACGGTCTCCCAAAATTCGCCCTCACTCGTAGCGCCTTCGCCGGAACACACGAGCGTAATTTCGTCCGAATTAGGATCGAGATAATTTTTTCCTTGCGCGCAACCGGCAGCTTGCAGAAATTGCGTCCCTGTTGGCGAAGAGCCTGTGACGATTCGCAGCGACGCCGAGGACCAATGCGACGGCATCTGGCGGCCTCCAGAGCTCGGGTCCCGCGCCGCCCCGACTGCTTGCAGCAACATATCTTCAGCCGTCATGCCTAGTGTCAATGCGAGCGCACGATCACGATAGTAGGAGAAAATCCAATCCCGTCCAGCGTGTAGCACCATGCCCGCCGCAACACCCACGGCCTCGTGCCCAGCGCCGCTGATCTGAAAAAAAATCCGGTTCTGCCGTTTCAGCAAAATCTCCCGGTCATCCAGCGAGCGCGCCAGATACATGATGCGAAACGCGCGAATCAGTGCTTCGCGATCAAGCTCGCCCGGTAGAGCAACTGAAGGTTCAATAGAAGCTTGTGGAGACTGGGTCTGGGTAGCCACCATCCGCATTATCTCCTGAGATTGAAATTCTTCCAAGCCGCGTTTAAGTGTGGGTCCGGTTCGAGTACTAACCCAAACGGGGAGGACAAGTTATGGGGTGCTATCCGCATTGCGAACAGCAAATAATGGCTCGATTCCTAGTCTTCGATCAGAACGCTGAACAGACCGAGCAGTTGTTGTAAGTTCATGTCACCGCTCCGTACCGGCGTAGCACTTCTCGAAGACGAGTCTCGGGGGCGCCAAGCCGCCCGCTCTGCTGCTCCAGCCATGCCAACCATCCATCCCCAACCTTGGCGCCAGCCGCCAACAGCACTTCGAATACTGACAAGTAGTCGTTGGCAGGGCCGCCATTGGCGAAAGCCCACCCGGCATGTTCCAGAACCGTTCCGCCCCACCGGTTGACTTCTTCCAGCGGAGCGCCGCGTCTGATCAATAACTGGACGATGCTGACGTGGCCGCCGGCCGCCGCCCAGTGCAAGCCGGTCCCGCCAAGGTCGGCTTGGTCGCGAACGTCCGCACCATGGGCCAGGAAACTCCACAACCTCATGCCAGCCGTACATACAAGCCCACAGAAACCCGCGCTGTAGCTGCTGTTTGCTCGCGGTTGGCTCAAGCCTGCCGTCCTCTTGAAAGAAGGTTTTGACGATATCAGCTCTTCCGGCGCCCGCGGCCGTTTCCAGATTGAGCCGGACGCCGCGGGAGGCGAGAAACTGGGCGGCTCTGGCCCGGCCATTCGCCAGACAACCCTCGATGACGGTGTGCCGGTTACCCGCCGCGCAGGGCTTATCAATCACCGCGCCGCGCTCAAGAAGGATCTGCATTAGCGCTTCTTGCACCCCGGCGCGCTCAGGGTGAACGCTGGTTGCAACCAATCCAAGTGCGGTGCAGCCGCCGCTGTAGACATCCGATTCAGCGTCTACCTCGCCGCCCGCATCCAGTAACAGTTCTGCGATTTCGACAATGTTGTTTGGTGTCTTCTGGCGGAAGTCCTCAATGCCATTGGCCGCAACATAATGCAGCAAAGGCGCCCGATGTTTCCGCAACGAGCGCATACGGACTAACTCTGGTTGATCGCGAAGCAGTAGCTTCAATCCTTGAATGTCGCCCGAAGTGATTGCGTCCGCTGCTGCCTCGAAGCTCGCTTCCTTGGAATTCGCTCTTTGAATCGTTTGGATCTGCTTGGCAAAGCTCGGCCAGCTCTCGAATCCGTGTTCCCGGGCGATAAAGAATTGTGCATCGGCAAGCACGGGACGGGGCTTCGAAAGCTTGCTTGCCTGAATCTTCTTCTCGATGCGCTCGATCTCTTGATGCCGCACTGACGCACGCAACTTCGGAGTTACGGGAACACCTCTTAAGCGCCCCTCGGTCTCTACCGATTGGGCTGCGCACCGATCAAACCATCGTTCAGCCCATTCTTGGATAGCATACGGGTTGGCCAAGGCGCAGGCCTTCAGGAGATCCTTTGCGTCTTTCTTGTAATGCTCCAGGTTCGGGCGAGGGGGGAGCGGTCTGGCTTGCATACGAATCTCCTTTCACGCTTGCCTGGAGTCCGCCCTGATCAGGCTGAAAGAAGCTCGTACCTTCGAAATAACAGCGGTGGGTGGGCACGGCCCTTTCCGCGGACTGGATGCGCCCCGAACGCCGATTTCATAGTAACAGCAAAAGGCCAGCCGGTTGCCAGATCGCTTGTCGAGTTGTGGTCCGGACACGCCCGCGTTAACGCGAGAGTTATATAGAATCAAAAACGGAGAGATACCACAACTTCATGCCGGCAGCAGGTGCAGGTCTCGAGGGCGTAGTTGCCACTACTTCGAAAATTTGTTTCATCGATGGCAACCGCGGCATATTGAGCTATTTCGGCTATAGCATTCACACCTTAGCCGAGAACGCTAGCTTCGAGGAGGTCATTTATCTTCTATGGAACGGAAAGCTGCCAAACCGGCGTGAATTATCGGAACTCAAATCCTCACTGGTCGCCGAGCGCGATTTGCCGCACGAAGTAACAGCGTTTTTGAGGAACGTCCCTAAGGGCAGTCCGCCGATGGATGTGCTACGCACTGCGGTCTCCATGCTCAGCTTGCACGACGCTTTAGCGGGGGACAACTCCGAGCGGGCGAATGTGCAAAAAGCCGTCAAGCTGATGGCGCGAGTCGCCACGATTGTCACCAGTTTCGACCGGCTTCGCAACGGGAAAGAAGTAATACCCGGCGATCCGGGCCTCGGTTATGCCGCGAATTTCCTTGCGACTCTTAGCGGAAAGAAGCCCGATGATGTCATGGAACGAGTCTTCGATGTGGCGCTCATTCTCCACGCTGATCACGAGCTGAACGCATCCACATTTGCTGCTCGCGTGACCGCCGCTACACTATCCGACATCTATTCTGCTATTACTTCAGCGATTGGTGCATTGAAAGGCCCGTTGCACGGCGGTGCAAATGAGAACGTCATTCGCATGCTGCTTTCTACGAAATCGCCCGCCGATGCCGCCGAAAAAGCCAAGAACGATCTCGATAAGAAGGTCAAGATCGCAGGCTTCGGGCATCGCGTCTATCGCGTCCTCGATCCCCGCGCGATTCACCTTAAAAGGATGAGCGAGGAGCTCGGCAAGCGCACGGGTCACACCGACCTGTATGAGAAATCCGCTCGGGTGGAGCAAACGGTCCACGATCTTAAGAATTTGAACGCGAATGTGGACTTTTACTCGGCATCTACTTACTACTCCCTAGGTATTCCGGTCGATCTGTTCACGCCGATTTTTGCTGTCAGCCGCATGGCAGGATGGACGGCTCACACGCTCGAGCAATACAGAAACAATCGATTAATTCGGCCGAGAGCCGATTATACCGGCGTCCCTGATGGTCAGAAGTGGACGCCTCTCGAAGAGCGTTCCTAGAACCGCCTTTGCGGGCGCGTAGAGTCTTTGGGGATGCACGATCTCACTTTCTTTCGCAATAACTTGGATCTCGTTCGAGAGCGGCTGGCGACGCGAGGATATGCGCTCGATATCGACGCTTTTCGTGAGCTTGATGAGCGCAGACGGCAGTGCGTGACAGAGAGTGAGCAACTGAAAGCGGAGCGCAACCGAGCGACGGCTGCTATCGGAAAGCTTCGCCAGTCAGGCGCCGACACTGCCGGCCAACAACAACAAGTCCGCGGAATCGGTGAAAAAATCGCGCAACTGGATGAAGCCGTCGCGAAGCTCGATTCGGAGTTCCACGACTTTCTCTCGCGGATTCCGAATCTGCCGCACGAGAGCGTGCCTGTTGGCACCAGTGAGCACGACAACGTGGAAATCCGGCGATGGGGCATCCCGCCGGAGTTTTCGTTTGTTCCGAAAGCGCATTGGGACCTCGGACCCAGTCTGGGCATTCTTGATCTTGAACGCGCGGCAAAGGTAGCCGGTGCCCGTTTTGCCGTATACTGGGGCCTCGGTGCGCGGTTGGAGCGCGCCTTAATCAACTTCATGCTCGACTTACACACAAAAGAGCATGGATACCAGGAGGTCTTGCCGCCTTTTCTGATCAATTCCGCGAGCCTCTACGGTACCGGTCAGTTGCCAAAATTCGGCGCAGACTCATTTAAGTGTGAAGCCCACGATCTCTGGCTAGCGCCTACTGCCGAAGTCCCAGTTACTAATCTGTTCAGAAGCGAAACTCTGAACAGCGACGCGCTTCCAATTTCCCTTTGCGCATATACACCCTGTTTCCGTAGTGAAGCAGGGTCATACGGACGTGATGTCAGAGGGATCATCCGGCAACATCAGTTTCAAAAAGTTGAATTAGTAAAGTTCACGCGGCCTGAACAAAGCTACGCAGAGCACGAGAAGCTTACTAGAGACGCAGAAGAAGTCTTGCGCCGTTTAATCCTTCCATTCCGCACCGTAGTGCTGTGCACCGGCGACACGGGATTCAGCGCGGCAAAGACATACGATATTGAAGTCTGGCTGCCCGGTCAAAGCGCCTATAAGGAAATTTCGTCGTGCTCCAATTTCGAGGCGTTTCAGGCTCGGCGCGCAGAGATCCGTTCAAAAACCGGCAAGGCAAAGCCAGAGTTCGTGCACACACTCAACGGGAGCGGACTCGCAGTTGGCCGTACTTGGGTTGCGATTGTCGAAAATTACCAGCAAGCAGACGGCAGCGTGCTCGTCCCTTCCGCCTTGCAGCCGTATCTCAATGCTGAGCGAATCGATGTCTCTGGTGGTAGGCTGATTTAACCAGCGAAAATCCAAGTCTAGCCGCACGCACTTCACCCGTTCACAGCGTTGGCAAGAATTTTCTAGAACCTCACAACCCAAAACACGCCAGATACTTATCGGGAATTTGAATCCCCTTTCCTGCTTCAGTTGCAAACAGTGATTCAGGCTCCCATGCTTGACTGAAATCGCCCAACGAGAGGGCGAATTTTCACCCGAGGCATCATGCTGAGACTGCTCCGACCGTTCTTCCTAATTACCGTGTGTGTGGCTCTTTTTGCATATTGCGCGTTCCCGCAATCGAATCTTACTCAAGTGCAAGATACGGTCACGAATCCCGACGGCTCGCCCTTTAACGGCACTGTGGTGATTACGTTCAACGGCTTCACAAGTCCTGGAAATACGGCCCCACAAAGCACCTCGGCGCAAATCTACAACGGCGCTCTGTCAGTTCTGTTGGTTCCTTCAACGACTGCATCACCGGGCTCTTACTATCAAGCCGTTTATAATAGCAGCAATGGCCTGGTGACTTGGACCGAAACCTGGTCAGTGCCGCCCAGCACTACTCCGGTTACCTTGAGTCAGATTCGAACGTCATCTTCACTCTCTGGCTCCAATGGCGGCTCCGGTGGCGGGTCGGGCGGCATCACATTGCCGATCAACATAAGTGACGTCGCGAACCTCAGTTCCACGCTGGCCGCGATAAATAGCTCAATTACCGGCCTCACTACCACAACCAACACTCTGAGCAGCACGGTTAGCGGCGATACAAGCTCGATCGCGACTCTTAATACCACCGTAAACAGCTTCAACACAACTCTTTCGGGACTCGGAAACAACGTGAACTCGATCAGCAACACGGTCTCTGGCCTGAATACGACTGTGAGCGGTCTGGGCAATACGGTGGCCGGAGTCAGTAGCACCGTCTCCGGGCTTTCAACCAATATGACGGGGCTGAGTAATACGGTGTCCACCCTCGGGGCAACGGTCAGTAGTCTTAGCAATCAGCTGAACGCGATTACTGCAGGTACAACCACTGCGAATTTCTCAGATGCGGAGGTTCCAGCCGGAACAAAGAACGGAACCAACGCAGTTTTCACATTAGCTGCGAGTCCGGCGCCGCCCGTGAGCCTTGAGATTTATCGGAACGGGCTCGCGCAGATGTTCGGAGTCGATTTTTCGCTTTCAGGAAACACAATTACATTTCTAAACGGCAATGTTCCGAAGTCGTCCGATATCATTCAGGCGTTCTATCGTATGGCTGGAACCGGCCAGACGGCAACATTCTCTGATGATGAAACCCCAGGGGGAGCTATCAATGGCACCAACCCAACGTTTACTTTAAGCGCAACTCCGAATCCGGTGCTTGACCTAAAGCTTTATAAAAACGGCTTATTACTTCAGCAGAACGGCGACTATACCTTGAGCGGTTCGACAATCACGTTCACGCAAATGGCGATGCCTCAAACGGGTGACTCTCTAGTCGCTTACTATCGGCATTAAGAGCCCGGAGCACCCAGATACTTTCTTAAGTCTGGATGTACTTGAGTCTGAATGTCGGGATTTTTGAGGTTTTCTATATCGACTATGCGGGGCGCCAAAAAAAGCGTCTTTGGAGTTTTCTCGCCGCGCATTGCTTTCACTGCTTCAATGACGGCTGTTTCTCCCATCCTGAAGGGATCTTGGATCACGAGCGAATCTATTAAGCCGGCTTCAACCTCATTGAGTAACATTGGACTGAAATCGAATCCAACTAACTTTACGCTCGTACCTCCTCCTTTGAGCGCTTGAACGGCACCAGCGGTTCCAGACTCATTCGAGCAGAAGATTCCACTCAGGTCTGGATGGGCAGTAAGCATATTTTCAGTAACCGCAAGCGACTGAGCGATACTCGCCATGCCGAATCGCTCATCCAGGATCTGGATTCCGGGAAACTTTTCGTCGAGCTCATGTCTGAAGCCGCTTTCCCTAGCCGTCGTTGAAGCGCCGCCCGGTGTCGTCTTCACCATTACAATTCTTCCCTTGCCTTTCAAAACCTTACCCATTCGGTCGGCGCCTAGCTCGCCCGCGGCATAGTTATCTGTCGCAACGAACGTCGCATATTTGTCTGTATCCACACCCGAGTCATAAATAATGACCGGAATACCGGCGGCTGTAGCCCGGTCGACAACAATTTTGAAAGCTGATCTATCCGAAGGCGCCAATGCAATCGCATCCACTTGGCGATTGATCATTGTTTCCACAATCTGCATTTCGCCCGCAATGTCCGTCTCGTTCGGAGGTCCATTCCAAATAATCCCAACCTTGTTCTCCCATGCGCCTTTAACCGCGCCCGCATGGACGCTCTGCCAAAAAAGGTCAGCGCTTGCTTTGGGAATCACCGCAATTACTTTCTTGGTGTGACTCCGGTTGCAGGCCCCCATAACCAAGCAGAAGCCCAGCCAAAATAGTGCGCCGATTCGGGTCATCACATCCGGTAAGCTATCAGGGGAGGAAACGAAGATGCAACTTGGCCTTGTTGGTCTTGGCCGAATGGGCGCGAACATGACGCGGCGTCTGATGAAAGGCGGTCATCAGCTAGCGGTCTTCGATCTGAACACCGCGAACGTACAGAAGGTCTCGGCTGAAGGGGCGCAAGGAGCGCTATCACTGGAGGATCTGGTCAAGAAGCTCTCGAAACCGCGCGCCGTTTGGGTTATGGTGCCTGCCGGGAAAGCAACAGAAAACACTGTTCAAAGTCTCGCAGCCGCCATGGAACCGGGGGACATCATCATCGACGGCGGAAACAGTTTTTACAAAGATGACATCCGCCGGGCCGCGGACCTTTCGCAGCGCAAAATTCATTATGTCGATGCAGGTACTAGCGGCGGAGTTTGGGGCGTCGAGCGAGGCTATTGCTTGATGATCGGCGCGCATCCCGATGCGTTCAAGACCTTGGAACCAATCTTCAAAACTCTAGCGCCCGGCATTGGGGACATTCCGCGCACCCCCGGCCGTGAAAAGCTCAACTCCACAGCCGAATACGGATATCTCCACTGCGGGCCGCCGGGAGCTGGACACTTCGTGAAGATGGTGCACAACGGCATCGAGTACGGGATTATGCAAGCCTATGCCGAGGGTTTCGATCTGATGGCGCACAAGGATTCAGAAGAACTCCCGGAAAACGAACGCTACAAGTTGAACGTCGCGGATATCGCCGAAGTATGGCGGCGTGGAAGCGTTGTGGGATCGTGGCTGCTCGATCTTACAGCGATGGCACTCGCGGAAAATCCCGATCTTTCGAATTTCAGTGGCTTTGTCGAAGATTCAGGCGAAGGACGCTGGACCATTAATGCCGCGATTGAGCAGGCAATTCCGGTCGAAGTTCTGGCCTCAGCGCTTTTCACACGTTTCCGTTCGCGAAAAGACCACACCTTCGCCGAAAAAATCCTTTCAGCGATGCGTTACAAATTCGGCGGGCATGTCGAGCGAGCCGCCGGAGGGTAACTCAAGCTCCGGCCCCGTTGGAGTAATCGCGATCGCCATAACGTGCGTGGCGAGAATAGTTGAGCCAAGAAAGGAAACCTCGGCAATCTCGCCATGCTGCGTTTCTTTGCGCTGATACTGATCAAAAACACAATTTCCTAGCGAATAGAAGATCACGCCCCCGCGATACTCCTCCATTTTTTGGATCACGTGCGGGTGATGGCCGATGACGAGTGTGGCTCCGGCGTCAATGGCCGCATGCGCGAACTCAATTTGAGCCTGCGTGGGCTTGGGCATGTACTCGACGCCGTGATGCATCGACACGATCACGACATCCGCGCGCTTTCGGAGTGCGGAGACGTCGCGCTGCATCGCTGAAACATCCGCCATCGCAATTCGCTTGTCAATGTCGTGCCAGTTGCCATTTTGCTGATCGAATGTGTAGCCGAGGAAACCAAATCGCACACCGTGGCGCGTCAGCACGACGCCTTCGTGCGCCACGGATTCGGATTCGCCACTGCCTAACGGCGAGATCCCGTGCGAACGCAGCCATTCAACCGTGAACTCAATTCCGTGCGGGCCGCAATCCCGTGAGTGATTGTTAGCTGTGGAGGCGATTGCCACTCCCGCTAGCCTCAGCCCTTCAATCGCCGCAGGCGGAGCATGGAAGATCAATCCGTGTTCGTAATATGGGCCACGATCTGAAAACGGCGATTCTAAATTTATAAAGGCGATGTCGGCGGCGCACATCAGCGGGGCAATTTTGCGAAATGGCAAAGCCGGATCATGCGCGGCCAATATCTGCCGCCGTACATCGCGGCAGAACATCACATCACCTGCAAACAGCAGCCTGTTGAAGGCCTGCTGAGCACACGCGTAAGGCGCCCAAAGCAGGCAAAGCGTGATGCCTAAATATCTAAAGCTTCGCCGCAGCGGCTTTATCCAGAAACCAAACGGCTTTATCGGAACCTCGCGTCGCAATCTGGCCGGGGTATTTGTGCATATCTTCGAGACCCTCGAGGACTTTGTGCACAGCCTCTGCTTTATCTTCACCTGAGACTTGCATCACGGTGCGGCGCGCAGCAAGTAAAACCCCCGGCAGAAGAGTCACACGGTGGCTCTTCATTTTTTCAACCCACACAGCAGCCGCGATGCCAGTCCGATTATCAATCAAAGGCTCGCCCGGAAACAGGCTCGCCGTGTGAGCGTCCGGCCCGAGGCCCCGATGGACGAGATCGAAGACTGGCAGTTGATGCTCGCCGAGTGAGAAGAACTGCTCGATTTCTTCGATATATCGGGACGCGGCTTCGTCCGGAATCAACTCGCCGTGAACCCGATGTATGTTGTTCTTCGACACGCGGGCCGGGAGAAGTAGCGCATCATTGGCAAGCTTGAAATTGCTCTGATTGTCGGTTGGAGGCACGCAACGCTCATCGACCCAGAAGAAATGAACCTGGGACCAATCGAAGCCCGACTTACCCATAATCGAGAAAAGCAAGCGGGGCGAGCTGCCTCCTGAGATTGCAATCGTGGCGCGCGGCTGCGATTTCAACGTATCCGAAAGCGCATCGAGGATGTATCGCGCGCACGCGTCCGCTACGCCTTGCGCATCGTTCTCTATGTGTCGTTGCTGCCTGGCCGCGGTACTCAAAACACAAACTCCTGCGCACGCGTAAAAGCTAAATCAAAAGCTGGGTCCGGCCCGAGTATGGATAGCTCCTCGTTCAGAAGTGTATAAAGACTCGCTTCGTTAAAGCTGTATTGCCGCTCTCGTCCGTTGCTGCTGCGCAGCGTCATGCAGTCGCAGCTCGTGCGATCAAGCTCGATCATCTCTGACTTCGAGCGCATGCGGATACGCTTCAGCCCTGGGGCGGGACCTTTGGTGTTAATGACCAGTACGTTTGCTCGATAGGGTGCAGAGAGCCATCCAGCCATGTACAGAACGGATGAGGACGGCTTTTCTCCGGTGTACGCGATTTCGATTGCATTGAAGTTTGAAAGACCATTCCCTGCAGCAGGGTTGTCGAATAGGTGAGCAATCGGCTCGCGCCACCGCGTTAGCCGAGTCCACTCGAGATCCGCAACCACCCGGCCTCGCGCGCGCCATTCTCCGAGAATGCCCAACGCGCCGGATGGATCCTCGTCTTTACTGTCGACGATCACCTTGCTCGACAAATTCATAACGGCTTCGAGCCCGGCTTTCTGATCGGGCCCCGCAGACGGTTTCAATGCCGCACGATGACGGCACCACAATATGACCGGAAGATCCGCAGGAATGATGCCGATGACAGTCGGGCCTATATTGGGCCAGCTAGCAGGCGCGGACGTAATCTCAATCTGTTCACAACAGATTTGTTCCGCTTTTCCAAAGGGTTTCCAGCATTGGGCCAGGACACGAGCTTCAAGATCTCTCTCAGCTTTCTCGGACACGGCAAGAACAATTCCCCTGCTTGGGTGCGATTGCATCAGATCAGCTATCGTTTGGGAAGCTGAAAATCCGCCGTCCTGCTCATCGGTCGCAACAATCAGCGTCATGGAAGAAGCGCGAAGAACAGTAGGCTTGCCCTGCTGTTTTTGTTCCTGACCGACAGAAGTCCAGACTTTGGTGAGCGCCTTGAGAATTTGTTCCGGCTGCGCTGGATGAATAATGGCGGTGCTCATGGAATCCTCCACGTATGGCCTTGCCGCGCGAGCATCTCATCCGAAGCTTTCGGACCCCAGGAGCCGGCCGGATAATTCGGAAAATCGAATTTCTCATGCGCCCATAGATCGAGGATTGGTTGAACAATCTGCCAGCTCGCTTCAACCATGTCTTGGCGCGTGTAGAGCGTTGCATCGCCGACCATTGCGTCCACTAAGAGCGTTTCGTACGCCGTAGGCGAGCGCTCGCCAAAGCTGGAACCATAATTGAAATCCATCGAGACGGGGCGGACGCGCATTCCGCTGCCCGGACTCTTCGATAGGAAACGCAGCGAAATGCCTTCTTCCGGCTGAATTCGTAGGATCAGAAGATTGGGCCGGGGCGGCAGAAGCCCGGTCTTCGTCTGCTGTTTGAAAAGCGGTAGCGGCGGCGCATGGAATTGAATGGCGATATCTGTTACACGTTTGGGCATCCGCTTTCCAGTGCGGATGTAGAACGGCACACCCGCCCAGCGCCAGTTATCAATGAAGAATGTGACTGCCGCGTATGTATCTGTCTGAGAGTTGGGATCGACGCCTGGCTCCTGGCGGAATCCGGGCAATTGCTGACCTCCGACAATTGCTGGCCCATACTGACCGGCTACTGCGAATTTATGCACTTCCTCTGGATTCATGATGCGAACTGCGCGGAGAAGCTTGGCGCGTTCATCACGCACATTATCGGCGTCGAAGACTATGGGCGGCTCCATCGTCACGGTCGCCATGACCTGGCTTAAGTGATTTTGGATCATGTCGCGCAGCGCGCCGGCTTCCTGATAATAAGCGCCGCGGCCTTCAACTCCGATTGACTCGGCGGCGGTGATCTGCACGTGATCGATATACCGGCGGTTCCACAACGGCTCGAATATGCCGTTACCGAACCGGAAGGCGAGAATGTTCTGTACCGTTTCCTTGCCGAGATAATGATCAATGCGATAGACAGCAGATTCATCGAGCACCTGGTGAATCTGCTCGTTTAGCTTGCGAGCGCTCTCGAGATCGTGGCCGAACGGTTTTTCGATAATGACGCGGCGCCAGCCGTTTCCGTGCTGGAGCCCGTGCGCGCCGAGCTGCTCGACCACTTCGGCATAGTAGCTGGGCTGTGTCGATAGATAGAAGACGACATTGCCCGCTGTCTGATGCGATTGCTCGACCTGATCCAGTTTTTTGCGAATCGCGTCGTAAGCGGCCGGGCTATTGAGGTCGCCCGGCACGTAGAACAGGCATTGCGCGAAAGAATCCCAAACCGCTTCATCAAAAGGCGCGTCCTCGAGAAATTTCGAGACGGATTCCTTCATGCGATCTCGAAACTGATCGTCGGACATGGGTGTGCGAGAATTGCCGATTACCCCAAAATTTTGTGAAATGCGGCGCTCGTAAAAGAGCCGGTACAGCGAAGGAAGCAGTTTTCTTTTCGAGAGATCGCCGCTAGCGCCGAAAATCACGATTGCGCACGGCGGAACGCGGCGATCAAACCGGAGCTGATCTTGGAGGGGATTGACCTCTGGCAAGGGCTGAACGAGAACACTCATACTCTCTCCGTGCGCTTATCCTATCAACCTTGAAAGATAGAATCTGGTGGGGATTATTTGGATACAGATTCGATGCCCAATCAGAAGAAGATCATAGCGGTATTGAGCGATTTGATGTTTACGGTGAAGATCCAGGATGCCGCGAAGCGCGCTGGGCTGGAGGCGGTATTCGCGAAATCGGAGGACCAGGCGATCGCGGAAGCCCGGCAGCATCCGGCGGTAGTGATTCTCGATTTGAACGATAAGGCGGTGAACGCGCTAGAGGTCATTTCGAAGCTGAAAGGCGACGCGGCAACGGCGACCGTGCCGCTGCTGGGGTATATGTCGCACGTGCAGGTCGAACTGAAACGCGCGGCCGAGGAGAAAGGCTGTGATTCCGTGATGCCGCGATCGGCTTTTTCGGCCAGGTTGCCGGAGATTTTGGCTCGCTATCGCGGGGACGACGGGCGCGAATAGGGCGAAAGCACGGAACGAAACCCAAATCCGGCCGTTTTTTGCGAAACGAACTCGATCAGCTTTGAGGCAGCTTCGAGGTCTCCCAGCCGCCGCCGAGTGCCTTCACTAACAACACGGTTGCATCCATGCGACGACGTAACAAATCGACTTCCGTGCGCTCGTTCGATAAGGCAATGCTTTGAGCCGTCACGACTTCGAGATATGTGACCAAGCCGCCTTTGTAGCGATTGACCGAAAGCTCGAGCGAGTTTTCGGCTGAGGCCGTGGCCTCGCGCTGCTTGGCGAGTTCCTGCTCCAAAATCCGCAACGTTGATAGGTTATCCTCAACTTCCTGGAACGCGGAAAGGGCCGTCTGGCGGTAGGTGGCGACTGTAGCATCATAGGCTGCCTGCGCCTGTTCGACTTGAGCGCGCCGCCGGCCCGCATCGAAGAGGGTCTCGAGCATCTGCGGACCGACCGCCCAGAACCGGCTCGGCCAATTGAACCAGTTCACGATGCTAGAACCTTCGAGCCCTCCGCTTGCGCTGATCAAGAGCTGCGGGAAAAACGCGATGCGCGCGATGCCGATTTGTTCGTTGGCGGCGGCCATGCGGCGCTCTGCGGCCGCGATATCGGGACGGCGTTCAAGGAGCTGAGAGGGCACACCGATCGGGACCGGAGGAGGAGCTTCTTCGAGCGGCTTGGGCAAAAGTTTGAAGGATTCCGGTGTCTTGCCCACCAGCACCGCTAGAGCGTGCTCATACTGAGCGCGAGCAACACTTACGTCAATCTCCTGCGCTTCGGTGGTGCTGAGCTGCGTTTGCGCCTGGGCGACTTCGGCTTTTGATGCGATTCCGCCCTCGAAACGATTGCGCGTGAGCTGCAATGCCCGCCTGTATGCGGCGACTGTGTTGTCGAGGAGCTGCTTTTGTGCATCGAGGCTGCGCGCTTCGAAGTAGTCGGTACCGACTTCGGCGTGCAGAGAGAGTTTCGCATTTTCGAGATCGGCGGCGGAAGCCTGAAATTGCTCGCGGGCGGCTGTGATGTTACGCCGGATGCGGCCCCAAAGATCGACTTCATAGGAGAGATCGAGGGGAAGGATGAAATCTCCACCGGTTCTTGCGCCGAGGCCGACGAGCCGGTTCGCAGATGTGTGCTGGGCAGTGATCTGCGGAGCGGCCGTGATGGTTGGGAAGAGAGATGAACGGTTCACGGTGATGGCAGCGCGCGCTTGCCTCAGATTCGCTTCGGCGGCTTTGAGCGTTTGATTCGCAGGCTCGACTTGCTCTTCGAGAGCATTCAGGCCCGAATCGTGAAACAGCTCCCACCATTTGCCCCGGATCGCGGCATCGCTCGGCTGGGCAGGTTTCCAACCGTTTGCTTCGCGGAAGCCGGCGGGCGCCTGTTCGCTGTAGCTGGGAGCCGCGGGGACGGACGGCTTTGTGTATTTCGGACCGACGGCGCAACTGGTGAGAGTGAGCACCAGGAGCGTGAAGAGCAGGGTTTGGGGGTGGAATGGTCGGGACAAGCGCTTCTATGAATGAGAATATCGGAGCAAGTTCCTTGACTCAGTATTCCGAGAAAATTCCGCCAGTTCGAGGAGAAACTTATTCGCGCGAGATGATTTATCAAGACCAAGATTGATGGTCCTGATAGATGCGAACGTTTTGCTACGGTTAACGCGGCCCCAGCAACCGGAATACTTGCTGATTAAAGTGTTGACCCCCAGCTATGGACCGCGGTCTTGAGCGGCGTGATAGATGCGCAACACTTCAACCGTCTCTTCTTTGACACGGTAAACGGCGATATAGGGCATGGGTGGAAAGAGAAGTTCCCGTGTTCCTTCCTCTACTCCGGGGCGGCCGCGATGCGGTGCGTGTTTCAATGTACGCATAGTCTCGTACAGTTTGCGGAGAGTGGGCTGCCGGTAAATGGGATGATGCTGTTTGAGGTAAACGCTGATCTGCTGCAAATCCGCCAGAGCAGCGTGCGTCCAGCGGATTCGCATTTATGAGTTCAACATCTGTTCAAAGCGCGCGTTCATCTCTTCTTCGTCGATGAGCTCACCGCGGTCGGCTTGTGCGATGCCTTCTCGCACCGCTGCACGAAGATGATTATTGTCTTCGAGCAAGCGCAACGCAGCGTTCTTCACAAGTGCCTCGGGCTCGACTCCCACGGTGCTGGCAATTCTGGCAAGCTGTGCTTCTTCTTCGCGAGTAAACTGAACTTCCATCTTCTTCACCATAGGGGAAAAGTCGGAACTGAGCAACCGCCTGCTGAGCAGCGCAGGCGAGGCCTGGCTCGCCGTCCGCCGAATCGTATTGTGAAGAGCGGAGCGAAAAATAGATGAAGTCGATCTAAAAAGGACCCAGGACCCCGGTCGTTCTTAGTATCTGTTTATTGTGTCTAAAATAGACGATAACGAACTCATTTGCGACGCCAATTTGATGTAGTGATAGAACGCGACGAAGAGGGCTACTATCTCGCTTCTGTTCCACAGATTCCCGGATGTCATACGCAAGCGCGAACACTCGATCAAGTCACGGAACGAATTCGTGAAGCGATTGAGTTGTGTTTGGAGGTCGATGGAGCACCTGAACAGAGTCTCGAGTTCGTCGGAATCCAGCGAATCACGGTCGCAGCTTGAGCGCACCCTGCGTTGGTTCTGACCTATTGGCCCGCTCGGTCGGACAACTAGAGAGACATGAAAACTTACAAGTTCAAAGCCAAGATCGAGACGGGCGATCGGGGCGGAGCTTATGTGCTCTTTCCTTACGATGTCGAGAAAGAATTCGGCACGAAGGGGAACGTACCGGTGAAAGCGACGTTCGATGGCGTGCCGTACACGGGATCGCTAATTAAGTATGGGCAGCCGAAGCACATGCTGGGTCTGCTCAAATCGATCCGCGACAAAACCGGCAAAGGGCCGGGCGATACGGTTGAAGTCGAGCTTTCAAAAGATGAGGGACCGAGAACGGTTGAGGTGCCCCCTGAGTTCAAACAAGCGATGAAGAGCGGCGGCGTGCTCCCGGCCTTCGAGCGCCTCAGCTACACGCATCGCAAGGAGTACTGCCGCTGGATCACTGAAGCCAAGAAGGAAGAGACGCGATTGAACCGGTTGCAGAAAGCCGTTGAGATGCTCAAAAAAGGAGTGCGTACTCCCGGGTAGAGCGCATTCAGCTTTGCGCGGTTAATGCGTGTTCACCATTTCGATCACATCCTTGCGTAGAGCAAGATCGCTTGCAGGCCGCGAATAGTACATGTGGCCGCCGGGATACATGTGAACCTGGACGCGCGTGGGATCGCCCATAACCGGGATTTGACTAACCGTAAGGATGGACCCCATGAAGGGGCATGAGAGATCGGCCCAGCCGTGCGCGATGAGAACGCGCAGCTTAGGATCCGTTGCGACAGCGACTCGCAGATCTGTTGCAGAGGCGGCTTCGGCGCCGAATGCGGTCGAATCGTTCCGCTCCCAAGCCTGGTTCACTTCATAAGACAATGCGTTGTATCGCGCATCGGTTTTCCAGCCCACCACGCGAGTCACGAAATCGACCATCGCGGTGGTCGTCGGCGCAATGATGCTCAGCAGAATCGGGTCATTCGTTCGTTGCGTGGGATCGAACGGAAACGGGTCAAACGCTGTGACATTGGGATCGTAGCGGCTGCCCAGCTTGCCTGTCTCGCGGAACTCCTCGCGCAAAAAGGCCTGCGTCTCAAGTCTCCCGCCGGCCTGCTTCACGAATGTCGGATCGAGACCGGTAAGCTCGGTGACTTTCTTGACAATGCGCGGCGTAGCGCCGGGATCGCTCGTTCCCTTGAGCAAATCCGTCGCGTATTCACCGCGTGTGTATTCGATTACTGGAGCCATGTTTTCTGCGGTCAGCTTGTCATGCCGCTCGTAATTCGCGGCCACGATCGATGGCAGCGTCAGCATCCAAGGGATGGGCGAGAGGTCGCGTGAGCCGCCGTCGGGCATCAACGCCGGGGACACCAATATCAGCCCGTTAATGGCTACTCCGATCTTCGATTGCAGGTATTGCACCAGGCGGGGCCCGCGATAACCGCCGTAGCTCTCGCCGACGATGTACTTGCGGGATGCGAGCCGGCCATTTTTCACCAGCCAGTCGTAAATAATTTGCGAAAGATAGGCGATGTCCTGATTGGGGCCGAAGAAAAGCTTTTTGCTTTCGTCAGGAGAGACGAGCGAGCGGCTGAAGCCAGTGCCGACAGGATCGATGAAGACGAGGTCCGTGAAATCGAGCCACGTTCCCGAGTTATCGGTTAGGGTAGCAGGATCCGAGGGGCTCTGGCCCTCAGCTCCGAACGCTACTCGCTTCGGCCCGATTGCGCCGAGATTCAGGTAAACAGATGCCGCGCCTGGGCCGCCGTTAAAAGCGAAGGTAACAGGCCGGTTGGGCGCGTTGACTATATAAGAGGTGAAGACGACCTCACCTGTGGCTTTGGCCTCCGCGTTCTTGGTGTGGAGGGTACCGACGGTCGCCGTGTAGTTGAGTGTCTTGCCGTTCAGTTGAATACTTTGGGCGACATGCGCGTCTGCCGGGAGGCTTGGAGGCAGCGGAAACTTGGCGGCAGGGGCTTCGGGCTTGGTCTCCGGCTTCGGGTCTTGCGCGGAGAGGGCTGGCGCAAGCATCACTGTGAGGGCACAGGCGAGAGAAATTCGCGAAAAAGTCATACGTTCGACAGTGTAGCGGGTTCACATGCGCTGATAGATTGTGTTACGGTCAAGATCTCCGAAACGCGATATCTTTTCATTGTTATGCCACTATCCGCCGAGTTGAAAGAACAGCTTCGGACACTATGCGCGAAGGACACGAATGATTGTGAAGAAATCCTCGCGGCTTTGCCTCCGAACGTCCATGACGAATTGTTGGAGAAACGGGTAAAGGCGCTTGCGGACGAGAGGGACCGGGCGGAAGCGAGACTGAAGAAGGTGCGAGCCATCGCGGTCAACCTAACAGAGGACAATTTACGGATGGCATACAAAGAATATAGCGATGAGATGCGTCATTTCAGCACAGTGCGCTCGGCCCTGACAACATTCCTGGTGACGGTGTCGTTAGCGGCGTTTTCGGCGTATTTCAACAAGAGCCAGAGCCACCCGTTCCTGATTGCCGCGGCTCTGATATTTGCGGTAGCGGCAGTTGCCGTTTGTTTCGAGTTCTCGCGGCGAACGTCCAAAGCGTACTTGCGGCGCGGACGCATCTGGAAGCACTTTACGAACGCCAAGCCGGTAACCGAGTTGGAACAGAAGGATTACCCGGGGCCGGGGCAAGTTGTCGGGAAAATGTTGCAAGATCCGACGAACTATTTCCTGCTGATCGGTTTGGGGCTGATCGTTTTGGCGTTTTACAATCGGGATTCGCTAAGCGCCTTCCTGCCCGCACTACATTCGAATTTGAACTTTCCTAAGTAACGTGTCAGAGCGCTGGGAGCGGCGCAAAGATCCCATAGACCGGCTCGTTCGTTCTTAATTCACTGTCCCGCCGCTCGTTCCGCATGTACTAACTTCTTTTCCGGCTTCACCGGCGACTTCTCAAACTTCTGTCCCTGTCCCTGTCCCGGCCTGCGCCGCTTCTCAAATGGCCCCAACTTGACTGGACGTCCGGATCGCATCGACTCCAACAGCCCCTGGACAATTCGCACATCCGCCAATCCCTCAACTCCGGAAGGCTCCGGCTCGGCATCATTCAAGATGCATTGCGAAAAATATTCAATCTCCGCGCCGAACTGGTCCACCTTGTCGATTGAAATCTCCTTCTCTTTGCCTTCGATCTTCAATTGCAGCTTGTAAGGTTCGTGATAATCGAAACCCGGTTTCAACCTCAGCTCGCCTTTCGTGCCCACCACCTGGTAAGCATCAGCGGCCGACGCCCCGAAACTGCAAGTGAAAACCCCCAACCGGTCACCCGGAAAGCGCAGAATGCCCGTAGCCATTTCGTGTACTTCGCTGAACCGCGGGTCGCCGCCGTTGGCGCCCACGCCGGTCACTTCAGTCGGCTCATCCTGGAACAGATACCTCGCTGCATTGATCGGGTACACGCCCATGTCCATCAGCGGCCCGCCTCCCAGCGCTTTTTTCAACCGTATGTTGCCTTCTACTACCTGCTGGCTGAAAACCGAGCTGAAAATTCGTGGCTCGCCAATTTCGCCGCTCTTGATGATCTCGATCGCCTTCAAATTGGCAGGCTCAAAATGCAGCCGGTACGCAATCATCAGCTTGACGCCGCCTTCCTCAGCGGCGCGAATCATTTCCTCGCATTCCGCGACGTTGTCCGCCATCGGCTTCTCGCACAAGACATGCACACCCGCTCCCGCCGCGCGCATCGTGTAGTCTTTATGCATGTTATTCGGGAGTGCGATATAAACTGCGTCAATCGAACCGCTCCGAAGCAGCTCGTCATACCCCTCATACCCGACACTCTGCGAAACATCGTATTTCTTCCCCAGTTCCTGAGCTTTTGTCGGATCTCCGGTGACGAAGGCCGTCAATTCGGAGTATTTCGTCTTTTTGAATGCGGGCAAGACCACCTCTTGCGCGATCCAGCCTAGCCCTACAACGGCATACCGGATTTTCTGTGAATCGTCCTTCTCTTGACCAAATAGCGCCATTTCGAACTCCTGCTGAAAGAATGCTTCATCGACTGGATGCGCGCGAATCAGCCATGTTTCAGTTGATCGCTACTTCTCATTCCGAATTCACATCGAATACCTGGTGACCACTCTCCCAAAAGACCCGGTTTGCGGAATGCAAGTGGATCCGGAGAAGGCTTCAGCTACAGCCGAGTTCGACGGCCGCACTTATTATTTCTGCTGCCCTCGCTGTCGGAGCAAATTTCAAAACCAACCAGGCGCGTACACGGGGAGCTCGCAAGCCCTCCCTTCAAGACCGCAAAAAGCCACCGGCGAATACACCTGCCCGATGCACCCCGAAGTTCGCCAGATCGGTCCCGGCCCTTGTCCCAAGTGCGGCATGGCTCTTGAGCCCGCTGGCATTCCCACCGGCGCCGCCGATCCCGAGCTCGCGGCCATGACGCGCCGCTTCTGGATCAGCGCGCTGCTTACCCTGCCGCTGCTCTCCCTGATGCTTCTTAATTTCCACGCTGCGCGCCCGTGGATCGAACTCGCTCT
>Ga0213875_10000314_pt1 | contig 46248 bp, 26 predicted proteins | sample BarmaccomBMRX_R8_FD_160105 | JGI IMG/M metagenome (GOLD analysis project Ga0213875, IMG submission 160105) | Root-associated microbial communities from Barbacenia macrantha in rupestrian grasslands, the National Park of Serra do Cipo, Brazil - RX_R8 | ecosystem: Host-associated > Plants > Roots...
AGTATCGTCGCCTGCGGGTGCGTTACGAACGACGTGACGATGTGCATGAAGCCTTCTTGAGGTTGAGTTGCGCTTTGATCTGTCAGGCGCATCTTAAATCTTCATTTTGTTAGGAGTTCTAAAGACCTTTATCCAGCAGATGTATATTGTTCAGCGAGCCTCATGTCGAAACTTTATTAACAATAAAAATTGTTGCTTCAAGTTGTCGGTTTAGGCGGGGGAATGGACATATTAGAAGTGAGGTGAATGCGTTGATACAGGATTGGCAGCTCATTCGGGAGTATGTGGAAAACGGCTCGCAGGCAGCGTTTACGATTATCGTGGAACGCTATGTGAACCTCGTTTATTCGACGTGTTTGCGCGAATTGCGCGACCCGTCGCTGGCCGAGGACGTGACGCAGGTCGTTTTCGTCATTCTCGCCCGCAAAGCGTCCACGCTACGCGAAGGCACGCTGCTTTCCGGTTGGCTCTTCAATACGGCCCGCTTCGCCTCGAAAAACGCGCTCAAGCAAGAAATGCGACGCCAGCAGCGCGAGCGAAAGGCGGTTGAAGACATGATCGGCGAGACGCGAACGCAGGACGCAAGCTGGGCCCAGCTTGAGCCTCTGCTGCATGACGCCCTGTCAAGCTTGGGCGGCGACGAGCGCAATGCTCTCCTCTTGCGCTTCTTTGAAGGCAAAAGCTTTAAGGAAACGGCGCAGTCGCTCAATGTTTCGACCGATGCCGCCGAAAAGCGCGTGGCACGCGCCCTTGATAAAATGCGCCGCTACTTCTCCCGCCATGGCTACGTGGTGCCGCTTGCCCTCTTAGGTAGCCTCCTGGCTGACCATGCAGTGCGTGCCGCACCCGTCGGCTGTGCCGCCATAGTGACGCAAGTCGTGGCGCAGGTAACTTCTGGCGTCGCAGGCGGGGCCGCCGGTACCCTTACCGCACAGGGTATTGCTATCCATAGCACCGCTGCACGTCACATCGCGGCCCACAGCGTTACGGGCAGTGCTACAAGCACTGGGGCGACAGGGATTAGTGCCAGTGGTGCCTCGACTGCTGGTGCTTCAACTGCCATGAGTGCAACTGGGGGAACAGGAGCCGCCACGGTCGCGGCCAGCGGGCCAGTTACTACCACCGCAGCCGCTACGACCACAGCCTTTGGTAGCAGTGCTGGAGTGGGAGCCACCGGCACGACCGCCAGTGGCGTTATGGCCAGTGGAGTTGGGGCCAGCAGCGCAACGGCAGAGTTAGCGGGCGTGAAGGCGCTCTCTTTATCCGAAGGAGTGTTAAAGGCTATGTTAATTACAAAAATCAAATTAGGCGTGATGGCCTGTGTCGGTTTAACTTTGGGTGGCACGGGGGCCGGACATCTGGCGCACTTAGCGATTGCCGCCGTAAAACACTTGCCACAGCCTAACCTAGCGCAGCATAACTTGACGCAAAAGACAGCAGAGCCAGTTTCCTCTACCATCAAACACCATTCTAAAGAGGCGATGCTGCATTCGGCAGTGCTTTATGGGGCACGATCTCCGCACGTCAGAGTGCAGCGGGCGGCAGTGGCCCAGCGCCAGTCGCCGCGCCTATTATTAGCGGATGCAACTGCCGACACCTCTGAAGCTGAGACCAGCAAACCAGAGACGAATGGCACCGGTGATAATACCATCACGCCTGCCACGGGACTTCCCCAAGCGGGGCTGCGGGCGGGCGAGATTCAAGTTGAAGGCCGCTTACGTTCAGTTAACCTGACTAAGCAACAATTAGTGTTGGAAGTCAGTTCGTTCACGCTGCCCACGGGTAAGACGAGCGAATTGACGGAGCCTAAGCCCAAAACCGTCATTATTGGCAAAGACGCCGCGCTGCATGTGCGCGGCGATGAGAAGCAAAAGGTCAACCTGGATGAACTGGCGAATTCGCCGGATGGCGTTTTTGCCATCGTCGTTGGTAAGGACTTAGGCAGTGGCAAAGACTTGCCCGCGCGTGATGTGGCGCTCTGGGATCGCATCGAAGCCGGATTATATCGTTTCAAGGACAGCAAGCCCCTCATCGCCACCACCAAAGACCCGGAGGCTGACGCCACTGGCGAGCCAAGCGGCGTCGGGCCTGGTCACCAGGCCGTTGGTGCGGACGAGGGTGCCATAGTTACAGATAAGGGCCGGGGCAAGGGCAGGGCCAATGCCCCGCTCACTGCCGATCAAGCAGCCAAGGCCGCCGCACTTTATCAGTCTAAACGCGCCGATGTCTTAGCGGCGCAAGCTGATGCTGCACAGGCGAATGCGGCGGCGCAAAAGGCTGGTATTGCCGCGACTCAACACGCCAATGACCCCGCCGTGGACTTTGCGCCTGCTGAGAACTTGTTGCCGCAGGGCAACTTTGAAGAGATTGACGAAGCAGGGAAGCCAGTCGGTTGGAATGTCCACGGTAATGTCAAGGTGCTAACCGAGCCGAATGGCAACCATTACGTTCTTATCAATGGCCTGAATCCCACCGATCCTAAAACCATAGATACGACCATAGTCATTGACCCTGCGCTGCGTGCCCTACGCATCCTCGCGCGCATGAAGACGACCAACCTGCAACTTGGTGATAAGCCTTATGAAAACGCCCACGTTGGTATCACCTTCAAGGATCGGCAGGACAAAGTATTGGGCTATGCCGAAGCGTATCCGACCTTGACTCATGATTCGGACTGGATCGTATTAAGTACCGTGACGCGCATTTCCCCTGGCACGCATCATCTCTATGTAGATGCGGGCATCTGGGGACCATCGGGGCAACTGGCAGTGGATGACATCACTATTGTGCCCGCCAAAGTTCCCTCCTTTGGCAATGTCACCTTCACCCCCCGGATGCCGCAGGATCGCGGCTTGCCTGCCACCCTCGGCGACATCAAGGGATTAGACCCTTACAACCAGGCCACGGCTATCGCCAGCATGACCGAACGCCTCAACCCGCAGGGGCGACCGCTCGGCTCAATGTTCAGTGACCCCACGATAGGACAGGTAGGCGCAGAAAATGACAATCATTTCCTGCGCCTGACCAGCACCGATCCCGAAGGCGAAGTGATGGTGCGCTATCGCGTCCCAGTAGACCCAGCGCAACGTAAACTCTTGCTGCTGTGGCGGATGCGGGTGAATAATTTGCTTCCCAAAGCCAACGATCCGCAAGATAGAATGCATCTGGATGTAACTTTTGAGAACGCAAAAGGCAAGACCATCAGTGGGCCAGCCACATTGCTGACCAGCTTAGGTGCTCCAACTTGGACGCCGTTCCACCTCTATGTGGATACACCAACTGACGCAGCGGCAGCCGTGCTTTCCTTTGGCTTGCACCAGGCTACTGGCACCTTTGACCTGGATGATTTCTTAGTCATGAATAGTCCGCCTACAGTTGAGCAGGTGAATTTGCTGCTGGCAATGGGCTATTATCAAACGGCCAACGAGCCGCGCTATGCCAACGGCTCACCTGGCGACTTTTCCATTACAGGCGTGCCCCGGCCCGCGCCTGGAGCACAGGCGATAGGAGTCACTCCTTGGCCCGGTGGCGAGTGGGCTACCGCTGGCTTTGCTCCGGTGCCCGGTGCCGCACCTGTTGCTGGATTTGCATTTGGTGGTGCTCCAGGTGCCGCGCCAGGCTCGGCCACTGAGGTTGCGCCAGTCGCACTGCCCACAGGAGAGGTTGGGGTGGCGACAGCAGCATTTCCGGGCGGCGATGTGGCCATTAGCCCTTTGCAGCCGATGCCAGTAGAACTGCCCAATGGCAACTTTGAAAACCCGGAGGCAGGTGGCAATACCGCAGGCTGGAACCTCAGCGACCTTACCAAAGCCAAAGTGCTGACCGAAAATGGTAATCACTTTCTGCGCCTGACCAACGATAGCCCCTTCACCACAGTCAGCGCCACCATCTTACATGCCGTTGATCCCGCCTGGAAAACGCTCAAAGTCAGCGGCGTTATCCGCACCTCAAATCTCAAAGTGGATGCGCAAGCCTGGAATGGCGCGCACTTAGAAGTAACTTTTATGCGCGAGGATAAGAGCATGGCCGCGCCCTCGTTTCAATACCTCAGAAATGACCGCGACTGGACACCATTAAGCTTGGTCGTTCCAGTTCTGCCAGGCGCGGAACAGGTGCAGATTACGGTTTCACTCAACCATGCGGCAGGCATCGCCGACTTCGATGCTATCGGCTTGACGGCCAACGTGCCCCTGACCAATCAGTTCGTTGGGGTGGCGACAGCGGCTCCCGGACAGCCTGCTTATATTGAATTGGGCGACCCTAAAACTGGGGTTGGCACCGTGATGAACGTCAATATGCCAGGCTACCAGGCGACAGCAAGACAGATGGCTGGCGTAGCCTATGTCCGCAGTGGAACAGCCCCAACAAGCAGATTCACGCCTGGCACCATGAACCAGGCCATCGGGATTCAGGCCAAGGAGGCAGACACCCTGCGCGCGGCTCAGCTTCGGGCGAGCATGGCACGCACACCAGGGGTTGACATCCCGACCGCTCCGACGGCAGCAGGCAATAGGTTTAGCGTTAATCCAGGCACGGCTCAATGGTTGCAGGGTCTTAGCCCGGCAGCCCCTAACCAAAATGCAGACCCCAATGAGGGCGACGCCGAGGTGCAGCCGCAACTCCCGGCCTTTGTGGATGGCACTTTTGAGAACACGGGCGAAGATGGTAATCCAGCGGGCTGGGTGCTGCGCGATCACACCCACACCAAAATAGCCGAAGAGGATGGCAACCACTTCCTGCATCTGGTCAGTGATGATCCACCCTATAGTGTGGGCGTGGCCGATGTGGTGCATCTCAAGCCCGATTGGAAAACGCTTAAAATTAAGTTGCGCCTCCGCGCTCACATTGCTCAATGCGGCCCCGCCGCTGGTGATGGTGCCCGCCTCGACTTGAGTTTCTATCGAACTGACAACACACCGTTGCCCAATGTTCAGGAGTTAGCTAATGCTACGACCAAGCTAACGTTAAAGCAGGACTCACCTTGGAGTACCAGAGAAGTCGTCCTGACAATTCCGCCAGGTGCCACACAATTGGTGCTGCGGCCCATGATGCAGCAAAGCACTGGCACCGCCGACTTCGATGACATTCGGGTCATTGGCAATCCCCAACTGTAGCCAGGGCAGTGGAAACGGGATAGATGACTGGTAGATGATAGCCGCGAAATCTGGCAGGTCTTAGAGGAAGCCGTTAAACAGGCAGCTAAATGTCTGGGGCAGTTTGGTCGAGCCTTATAGCCACTACACCTAGCCACTGCGCCTGTTCGCTTTCCTTGCTATCCTGCGTTCCACCAAGGCCGCGAAGCGGTATCTCCATGACGCAGCCCTAACCACATCCTTGAAAGCGCGACCTGTAGTGCCTGTCTAAACCTACTGCGGGCAGGTCTACCTCCCAGTGAGAACCTGATATGAAAATATTCTATGTTCGAGGACGCTTGTGTGCTGAGGCTTGCCTGAGTCTTGGTGCTGTTCTCTTCTGCTGTGGCGTCGTAGTAGCCCTTACCCAGAATGATAACCAACGGCCTGTTGCACCCGATGTAGGTGCGGCATCTGATACTGCAACATCTCATGCTTGGGACGGAACCGATGATTTGGATGTTATGCAGGAAGCTAAAGCTTATCGCCCACCGTTGAGCAGTAGCGTCATGATTCGAGGGCGCACAGGTGTCTATCATTGGCACCGCGACTGTCCCTTGTGGCGATATGAGTCGCTTAATAAAAACCGAAACTATGGGAACCGGGGCAACCGGGACACATATGCCCGCCTGGTGACGCGTGCCCAGGCTGAAGCCCAACGCTTTCGCCCCTGCGGTATCTGCCGCGACTTGGACAAAAAAAGTTGGCCGCCTTGAGCTGAGCGATGAGCAGTTAACCAGACAGTAGATTGCAGCCAACCCGCGAGAGTAGGCACCGCCTTAGGATTTAGGCGGTGCCTACTCTGGATACATTAACAGGTTTACCACCGAGGTTATGGAAAGCACATTAAAAGCGTTTAAAGCAACTCATACATGAGCAATCGCAATAGATATTAACTTCGGGACAAAAAGTCGCTGCAATGGACGTGCTACAGGCTCCGCTGGTGCCCCCGCCTTTCACGCACCTCTATCTTAGTGATTTTTTACCGCTCGGAACCTGGGGCCATGCTCAAGCCAGCCGCTTGGCCTCCCATGACTATGATCGTGTTGTGCAATGAGTTCCCAGCCCGGTCGAACGCGGTTGCCGTGAGCGTGTAATGGCCCAGGCCAAGATTGGCGGTGAGCAAGTTCGGGGTGCTATGCCAGACACTACCAGATAGCTTAGTCGTTAGGATAGAGCGAGTGGTACTCCAGCCTAAGCCATTCCAGAAGCGACCATCTTCCTGACGCTGAATGGTCAACTCGACATGATCAATGCCGCTGCCACCAGGATTATCTGTTGCAGTCCCCTGTATATTTTCTAACGAAGCGACAACCGCACCCGCTCGTGGGGTAGTGAATGTCACGGTTGCAGGAGCCGCAGTATCCACTACAATCTGCCTCGTCACTCGTGCGCTATTGCCAATGCCATCGTAGGCTCGCGCAGTGATAACATAGCTGCCATCAGGCAAATTGGGTCTCGTGGGTAGAGCTGTAGTACAGGCCCAGGTACCAGAAGAGAGCCTCGTCTTAAGTGCCGTCGGTGTGATGACCCAGGAGGTTCCCGTCCAATAACGACCATCCCGCAGACGCTGAAGATAGAGATCAATCCGGCTCACTCCACTGCCCTGAGGATTATCAACGACTAACCCGCCTATCGTGGACAGGTCTTTAAGGCCACCGTTGGATGCGGGAGCAATTATGGTGAGCGTTGGTGCAGTGCGATCAATCGCAATCGCAATGGCTGGGCCGAAAGTACTATTGCCCGCTTTATCAACGGTAGCTGTGCTGAGATAATAGCTGCCATCGGTCAAACTGGCACCACTGGGGAAGCCGCTATTGCGCATCCAACTGGTGCCCGACAAGACGGTGGGTAGTGCGACATGGGCACTGCTCCAAGTCGCCCCATCCCAAAATAGATTGTCACTGCGGCGTTGTAAGAAAAGGTTGACCCGTTGGACGCCACTTCCGCCTGCATTATCATTGGCCTGGCCACGAACACCGCGAAATTTACTCAGCAACGCACCAGCCTCAGGAGAGATAATTATGGCTGGTTCGGGTGCGCTGCGATCTACCATCATCGAGCGACTCACACTGACAGAGTTCCCCGCCTTGTCCACTACGGTGGCAACGATGGTATAGCTTCCATCAGCCAAGGCGATGCCGTTTGGCAACTGATCAGTAACTGACCAATTGTTATAAGAACGGAATGCCTCCAGTGAGGCTGGAGCTTCGCTCCAGAAGGTGCCATTCCAGGACACACCATCATAGCGTAGTATCGCCACATTCACTTGCGCAATGGCAGTGCCGCTTGGGTTGTTAGTGGCCTTACCCACAATTGATGTTAAGTTCGTGATGGTCGCCCCACGGGTCGGAGCCGTGATCGAAATAGTGGGGGCTGCGGTGTTGATCGTCACTGAGACCGTGGCGCTGCTACTATTACCCGCCTGATCAAAAGCCTGTGCGCTAAGGGTGTAGTCTGTGTTTACCAGGTCTTGGCCCTGGGGCAGCAAGATATTCCGGTCAATGGCCCAGGTGTTGTCAAAGGAGAGACGCGTCGGCAGCGGTATGCTTAATGACGCCCAGACCGCGCCCGTCCAGTAAGTCTTATCACTATTGCGCTGGATATAAAGATCCACACGCGCTACCCCGCTACCTCCCATGTTATCTACTACGGTGCCACCAATGGCATCGAAAGTATTTATATAAGCACCGTCAGCAGGCGTTGTAAAAGCTACGTTTGGTGGGATTGCATCAGGAGCGTCAGTCGGTGTCGGTGATACTTGACAAACCACTGGTGACAGTGGGGCTAACAGTAAGCTGAGGCAGCAAGCACCCAACAGACTCAACAATAGGGACGGTTGTTTCATGTTCATAATAACTATTAATTTCCTTTCAGTGGCAATTCCATTAGGAGTTTCTCGGCACTGTTTGATAGACGCCGAAGGGCCGCGCCTGTGGGGAGTTGCCCTCACTGCATGGACGGCATCAAACTAGACGGGGCATCAATGGAGATGCTGAATCAAGCTTATGGGCAGAGCCGTTAGGAGCTAAGGAGCCAGATGATTATGCCCGCAGCAAGCACCCTCTCAACGCAAGATTTTGATCTCATTAATTAATGTCCGCTGTCAGGGAATATCCGACATAAGATGAAAATTGATGTGCGGCGGGCATAGCTTTGTGAGCCTACGGAGATTTAAGCTAGGGCTAACCGATACAAAAACGTCTGTTAGTTACCAAAATGTCCGGTGCAGATTGTGAGCGGACATTATATTACTGGATGTTGCCACCTGATACAGCCGCGAAAAGGAGACCGGGACATTAGATGCGTTCTCAATAATTATTGAATTTGTGTCGGGTTTGTGGCAGCGGCAGACATTATATGCCATAAGCTACCCGGTGGAGCACAGCAGCGACTTATGCCTAAGACGAAGCTTGCTCGATATAGATTAGGGCGCAGCAACTCGCGCGCTCAGTTAACTCTACCTCTATCGCTACTGGTATAGGTATATACCCTGGGAGGAAATTAATGTTGATAAATCCAATAAGCCGTTGGGTAACTTGTGCGTTTGGCAGTGTAGTTAGGAGCTGCATAAATCATGAGCGAATCTGTCCTGTTGAGACCATCCGCAACACGCCCGCCAGCGTTGGCACCTGGCAGAGCAACCAATTGCGCCTAACCCGCTCCCCTTCTCGCATGAGAGCAGAGGTCTGCCTGAGCATTGGGGCCATCCTCACTTGTTGCGGACTAGTCGTGGCCCTGATCCAACCTGAGTCTGCGCAATCGCCTTTGATTGCCGCCGGGACTGATCCGGTAGTTGCTGCACGAGATGGTCAAGGCCACAACTCTGGCCAGCAGGATGAAAGTAGTGCCATCGCCAAAGCGTTGGAAAGAGAGTTGCGTAATGAGGTTGACCACTATCGGCCACCGCGCCAGAGTATCGTGAGTATCCATTGGCCGAGGTTGACCCATCAAGGACCACGGGTTATTCGCCATGTCTACCATTGGCGCCAGAATTGTCCAGTATTAGCAGTCTATTCTGCGAGTCGCCATCACCGCTATCTTCACTTGACTCGCGCCCAAGCCGAAGCACTGAAATCACGCGCCTGTGCTATCTGCCTGGAGCTTGAAGCAAACGCAAGAGAAGCGGGCATCAATAAGGAGTCCGATGTCATCAAGGAAAGTAAAACGGGTTTTAACGGGAGATGAACTAACCTCTTCAGACTGGTGACTTGGAGCAAGAAAGCAACCTAGGCATGAAGATGGTGTCAAAGACCGATATGCGAACGCACAGCTTATTGGCGGTTGGAATGATCGGACTTTTCTTATTCACGAGCCTGAAGCTATCTAAAACTGCGGCGGTGACAGTAGCCCCTACGCCGGAGGGTATGGTTTTAGTTCCAGCAGGCCCTTTTCTCATGGGTCATGATGCTGATGAGGGTCTTGTCAGTAAGGGCGATGCGACACCCTCTCACCAGGTAACTCTGGCTGCCTTTTATATAGACAAAACAGAAGTTACTAACGAAGCCTACAAGCAGTATTGCGATGCAACCGGCTATCCTGTGCCGCCCTACTGGCAGGGTGGCACCTATCCCGCTGGGGAGGCCAAGTTTCCGGTGCGCTTCGTCAACTGGTGGGAAGCGCAAGCTTACGCGCAATGGCAGGGCAAACGCCTGCCCACGGAGGCTGAATGGGAAAAGGCGGCGCGGGGCACGGACGGGCGTACCTATCCGTGGGGCAATGAATGGAACAGCAACTTGCTCGTTTGGGGCGTGCCAGGGCCAGCCGAGGTCGGTTCTCATCCCGATGGCGCTTCCCCCTATGGGGTGCTGGATATGGCGGGCAATGTCTGGGAGTGGACGAGCAGTTGGTATCAAGCCTATCCCGGCACAAGTTCTACACAGACGGAATTCGGCACTCTCTATAAAGTGGTGCGCGGCGGCTCGTTTGGCGGTTGGCCAGACCGCGAGTTCGACTGCGCCACCTATCATCGCACGATTACCCGGCCACAGTCTCGAAGCGAGTGGGTTGGCTTTCGTTGTGCCAAGAGTGTTGATACCAAATAATCACTCTCGGCTGGCATTGATCCGCTCCACCTCAGTCTCAAGGCCCTACTTTTCCACGCACGAGTCTTGGAGTATCTCAAGCAGTGCCTGGGCAGCCATTCCTGCGCGGCGATCTTTACGTCGTATTACGGCGGTATGACGGTGTAACGGTGGAAGTCCGCTGACCTGCACTTGTTGGAGAACGCCGCCTGTCAGCTCCGCTGCGACCGCTCCAAACGGCAGGAACGACGCCCCTAAACCGATGGCGACGAAACTCTTGATGGCTTCAACACTATCCGTTTCCATCTTGACGTGAATCTCAATGCCCGCAGCGGCTAACTTCCGCTCTAAATACTCACGAAATCCACTGCCGCACGGAAACAGAATCAGGGGAAGACGCAGTGTATGGCCATCAAGGGTTGCGCCAGAAGGCGACGACGCGGCAGTCGGTGGTGAGAGCGGCGATGCCACTAGCACAATCTCTTCATCAAACAGTTGGGATACCGCCAGGTCTGGATGTTGTACGGGTGTGGTTATCAGTCCCAACTCGACTTGTCGATCCAAGGTCAGACTGACCACTTCACGGCTATCTCCCGTGCGCACCACTATGTCAATGCCTGGCAGGACGGTCTGCAACGACTGGAGCCAACGCGGTAACCGAAAGATACTCGTAGTCGCACCAGCACCGATCACCAATTGTCCAGCAGCCCCGGTGTCCAGATCGGTAATTACCTGCTGGCACTCTTTCAGTAATGCCAGGCTTCGCCCGGCATAATCTCGTAAGGTAGCCCCCGCCGCCGTTAGTTCGACACCGCGCCCGGTGCGGTCAAATAAGGGAGTCTTTAACTCCCTCTCCAGGGCTTGTATCTGCTTGGTCACAGCCGGTTGCGTAAGGTGAACTATCTCCGCTGCCCGCGATACGCTGCTGGTATCCGCCACACAGAGAAAACTTGCCAATTGGACAATTTCCACTATATTCCTCGAAGTTATCTAAATTATAAAATCAATTCATTTGAATTATAGCACCGTATACCGTTCACTTTAAGCTGAACGTACAGGAGGTCGGGATGCTACAGAGAGTACTTGATGGGGGGCAGGCTATACCGGGCAAGGTTACGGCAATAGTCGGTGCCAACTGGGGCGATGAGGGCAAAGGTAAAATCACGGATTACATGGCGAGTCAGGCTGATGTGGTAGTGCGCTACCAGGGCGGCAACAACGCCGGACATACCATTATCAACGAACATGGCAAATTTGCTTTGCACTTGCTGCCATCGGGCGTGTTCTATCCGCATGTTGTGAATGTGCTGGGGCCTGGCGTAGCCCTCAACATAGCCGCTTTTCTGGCGGAAAGACAGCAATTGATCGAGAGGTGGGTGCCAGTGCCGGATCTTCGTGTCTCGGAGCGGGCACAGGTTGTGTTGCCGCACCACTTGCTATTGGATGCTGCCGAAGAGGAGCGGCGGGGCAGCCACCAGTTTGGCTCCACTAAAGCCGGTATCGCGCCGTTCTATTCCGACAAGTATGCAAAACTTGGCATTCAAGTTTCAGACCTTTTTGACAGGCAACGATTGCAGCAGCGGTTAGAGGAAATCGTGACGCTCAAAAATGTGTTATTGGAGCATCTCTACCGCAAGCCTGCCCTCCAGGTGGGGCCGCTGCTCACTGAATTATTAGAACAAGGCGAGGCCATCCGCCCCTTCCTCTGTGATACCACCTCTCTGTTGCAGGACGCTCTGGCCGACGGCAAGGGGATTCTTTTAGAGGGACAGTTGGGCGCCCTCCGCGACCCCGATCATGGTATCTATCCCTATCCCACATCGTCTTCGCCGTTAGCGGGCTTTGCCACCGTGGGCGCTGGCATCCCACCGTACGCCATTACGAAGATTATCGCGGTCGTTAAGGCTTACGCCAGTTGTGTTGGGGCTGGCCCCTTCGTCACCGAATTGTGTGGTGAGCAGGGGCAGGAACTGCGAGAGCGCGGCGGAGATGCCGGTGAGTATGGGGCAACGACGGGACGGCCCCGCCGCATGGGTTGGTTCGACGCGGTGGCCATCCGCTACGGCTGTCGGGTGCAAGGGGCCACGGCGGTGGCTCTGAGTCTCCTGGATGTGCTGGGCTACTTAAAAGAGATTCCGGTTTGCGTTGGTTATGATATTGAGGGAGAAACCGTGACGACTTTCCCCGTGCCAGCGCGCGTTGAAAAGGCCAGACCTATCTATGAGGTGCTACCGGGATGGGGCTGTGACATCAGTGAAGTCCGCAGCTTCGATCAACTTCCATCGGCGGCCCAAGCCTATGTACTGCGGCTGGAGCAATTGATCGGAGTAGCGATCCGTTGGATTTCAGTCGGCCCAAGACGCGAAGCTATTATTGAGCGGTAAGGTTCACGAGCCACGGTCTGCGCAATCCACCAAGCCGGAACCTGGACTCTGGACAACTTAGCGTCGTGCATACCGGTTTCTGATGCGCACGCAGCGTTCCAGTCCATCCGTGGCTTCCAACACTTTGCGGCGCAGGTCAGGATCAAGCCCCGGTTCTTGTTGCAGGAAATTCTGCACGATAGTCAATGCCTCACTGCTGTTTTGCCCCCCGATGAAAGCCGCTAACCAGTTGTTAACAAAAAAGATTTTGCGCGTGCGTTTAAGAACTGGTAATTGTTGGAGAGCTGGAGCCAAATAACGCAGGGTAAGCTCTGCTTGCTCGACAGTGTTGAAGGCATCCAGGCTCTCCTCCAGCCAGCTTTCGGCCAGAGCCTTATCGCCCAGGTAGGCGGTAAAGTAAGCCTGCTTGGTAGCCGCATCCGGTCGGGCGGCTCCCGCGGCATAAGCGTAGCGTCTGCCGTCGTCGGAGGTATCCGCTGCCTGTTGAACAGACAGCAATTGGAGGGCATCAGTATCACCACGGGCTAACAGGGCCTCGACAATGTCGAAGCGGTCACGCGAGTGCCGGGTCATGCCAGGAATGCTTACTGCTCCGCTAAGAATTTGCTTCAAACGGTTCCTGGCCGCAGGACTGGTAGCGATCAAGCGAAAAGTGCGAAAGTAGGTGATGCGTAGATCCACCGTTGCGGCGTCTATCATACGGTCAGCCAAGACCGCTTCCAGGCGCGGCGCAAGCTGCTGTTGTTGCTTCGCACTCAAATAGTAATTGAAAGCTCTGGCCACACGTGCAAGGATGCTCTGCACGACCACAGCATCGTGCTCCTGGGGGCCAAACTCCAACCCTAATGCAATGTAGGTGGCCGGTGCCAGTTGAGCTTCCCGCACACTGTCCCACAGTGCGCCCCACAACAGGGCGCGCAGAAAATCATCGTGGATAGTGTTCAGGTGCGCTTGCACAGCACGCTGGCTACTGGCATCAAGGAGAAAGCGCCCATACCCATAATCCTGGTAGTTAGCAAAGACATAGGCGGGGCCGGGCTTACCAATCGCAGCGGGCACAGGAGTCGCCCCGGCCTCTGGCAAATCCACGGTTAGGGTTTCCGTTTCGCCATCAGGATAGGCCAGCAGCACCTGGAGGCGCAGCGGCCAACTCCCGCCTTCACCCAATACGTCTTGCTCATGCAACACCAGTTGCTGAATGCGGTGGTGTCGGTCTACCTTCCAGTCCACCCGCACGCCAGGCATCCCGCGCCGCTGCACCCAACTGGCGGCCCATACTTTCAAGTCGTGCCCTGATGTACGTTCTAAGGCATGAACCAGGTCAGACCACTCGGCATTACCATACTCATGCTCTTGCACAAAGAGCCGCACGGCTTGCTGAAAATGGGTAGCGCCTATTAAGAACTCGGCCTGACGGAGAATGGAAGGAGCCTTGAGATACACGATATTGCCATAGGCGGACTTGGCAGCGGAGAGATTGGCAATCCCCTGAAAGATGGGCGTAGTGCCTTTGGTAGCATCCGTCGCATAAGCACCGGGTTTAGTGCGTTGATAGAAGAGTTTCCAGGTGTTGAACTGCGGCATGACAGGAGGCATGATGACTTCCATTGCTTTATAGGCCATGAAGGTCGCAAAGCCTTCTTTAAGCCACAGATCATCAAACCAGCGCATCGTGACTAAATCGCCGAACCATTGGTGCGAGGCTTCATGCAGGATGGTTTCAGCGCGTCGCAATAGATCCGTAGCCGTGGGGTCGGAGGGAAACAAGACAATGTCCTCACGCAAGAAGGTGGCCCCGGCGTGCTCCATACCGCCATAAGCGAACTCTGGCACTAACACTAAGTCATATTTAGGAAAGGGAAACTTTACGTCAAAATACGCTGCCAGAAATTTGAGTCCCTCCCGATTAAGGCGAAAGACTTCTGCCATTTCCTGACGGGCTTGGGCCGCCTTAGACTGGCGGACGAACAGGCGCAGCGGCACTCCATCTCCTGCCTCGTGGGGTGTGGGTTGAAACTCAGCAAATGGCCCTGCCGCAAAAGCAAAAAGATAGGTACTGATGGGCTGTGTCTCATAAAAAAGAACCTTCTGGAAGGGTAGCGGGTTCACCTCTGCGGTGACATGCTCCGGTTGGCCTTGCCCCGCTATGGCCTTACTGCCCCCATCGTTGCTCAATGCGGCTTCTGTAGTTGTCGTTTCAGGCTCGGTGTTGCTAATAATCTTCCAATTTGTGGGAGCCTGCATTTCCAGGCGGAACCGCGCCTTCAAATCGGGCTGATCAAAACAGGGAAAGGTGGTGCTTGAATCAGATGGCACAAACAGCGTGTAGACGTACTCCGCTTGATCCACATGATCCCGATAGCGCGTCACGGCGCTACCCGCCGCCGCAATCGGTGACTCAAAGCTCAATTCCACAGTATTCTCGCCAGCGCGGAGATAACTGTCACCAATCAGGATATGATCGTTGATGAATACGGCATCGTTAATCTGTTGCCCGTTAGCCCGCATGTTCCAGACATGAGCTGGCGAGTGGTTTCGGGTTGCAGGCCGATTCTCGGATGCAGAGGGATCCGGCTCTGGCAGAGTCCGCCAGTCAAGAATCAGAGGGCCACTCACACTTTCTAATGTAACGCGGATGCGGGCGTGGCCCGTAAGCATCGCGGCACCGGGCGCGAGTTCAAGCTGCAAATCATAATGCACATCATGGTAGTGCGCGGCGCGGAAGCGGGCCAGATCACGGCCAACTCCTGGCTCTGGCACAGCAGACATTTCTGCGGCAACAGACTTTTGCGTTGCTACCTGCGCTGCTACTGCGTCTACAGGATGGTAGAGCATCCCTTTATCTCCTGGCAACATTGTGAGCAGCAACACAAAGAGAAGCAGAGCGCATGAAGGCCGCGTCATGGTATCAGAGAGTATAGGTAACACAGCTTAGGGTACAACCTGAACCCCTTTCCAGAAGGCTACATAATCCCTAATCTGCCGGGCAGCGTCCTTGGTTTCTGGATAGAACCAGGCGGCATCCTGGTTTACATTGCCATCCACCACCACATGATAGTAGTGGGCTTGACCTTTCCAGGGGCAGGTTGTATGCGTGTTGCTCGGCTGAAAATATGCTGTATGAATCGCCTGGCGTGGAAAATAATGGTTGCCTTCAACGACAATAGTTTCATCACTCTCTGCCAGTATGGTGTTGTGCCATATAGCCTTCATCGTAATTCCCTTTATCCATGCCTCTGTTGTCTGATTCTACCTTACGTTAGAAAGTTCTATCGTTGCCTTACGCACGGAGAAGCTATCATTGCCGGAAAACACCAGGGACATAGTTTTGCCATCGGCGCTCATCCACTTCGTCGGAAAACTGGCGCTTTCGCCAGGGCCGACATCCCACTGCGAGGTAAAATAAGCTGTTGTCCAAGGCCCCCAGGGAGTCGGCGCGTCATAGACACCAAAGCCGCCCTGGTAGCGCGTGTCCACCAGGTCTTTGTGCTCTTTTGCCCCGTCCAGGTTGGGTAGCTGTTGCCACCAGAGATAACGCTGGAGGGCAGCATTGTAGGTGATCTGCGAGCGCAGGCAGTGGCCCGGATAGGAGAAGACAGCACCCCTACCCTGGATGTCCTGAGTCCAGATGGGCTGACCCTGGGCGTTGAGTCTCTGGAAGAACTCATAGGCCGCACGCTGGGTCATGCGGTCTTGAGGTACGCGCGCCAGCACCATCGAATCGGCGGGGGTGTAGGCGCTATCGGTGTCAGGCGAATATAAATAAACATAATGATCCCAGGCCCCTGCGTAGTTTCGTCCATAGTTCAGAAAAGTAGGACAGCCGAAACTGGTGGTGAATTTCCAATCACACCACGTCCAGGATAGTCCATGATCCTTAGACCAGGCGAGTTGGGAGTTCCCGGAGTTACGCGCCAGGAGGTAAAGCACGCCTCGCACCATTAGCACCCCACTGGCTTTCTGACCGCGTGCGCCACTGCCCGGCGTAGCTCCGGTGATGACAGGCAGATTGGAACCCGTTAAGTTGGGTGGCTGGCCACTGACGCGGGCCAGACCCAGACTCAAGCGTTCTGCTGTGGGGTCGAAGCCTGGCCCATCCCCATAGGCGGTATAAAGATTATCGTCATCGCCCCAGGTTAAAGGCCAGTTATCGCTGTCAGCGGCCCAGCGCATAATGGTGTCCGGGGGTGCCCAAACCACACGCCGAATAATGGGACTGGGCGGGTAAGGCGCGATCAAGCTGTTTGCTATTGGCATAGTCTGGTTACCTGCTGATACCTTAGTCTGGCTGCCTGCTGGCGACGTTCCCTGCGTGGCACCAGGCTTGACAGATGTTGATGCAGGAATCAATGCCTGCATGAGCGGGTTAACAATGTGCTGCTCCAGGCGGTGGCTATGATCTCCTGGCTCCAGCATATTTCCACTGCGTACCACGACCAGATGCTCACTGGGAACTACCAGCAGAAATTGATGCCCTGCTCCCGATCCCCAGAAGGCATCGGCGGGCGCAGATTTCCAGAAGCGGCTGCCGTCCGGGTTATGATTGACCCACCAACCCAGACCAGCATGGTTCGGCATTCCCGCGTAACTGGTGGCGGCCTCGACTATCGCCGGTGCCAGCAATTGGCGGCCCCGCCACATCCCCTTGTGCAGCATTAACTGCCCGATGCAGGCAACCGCCTGCGCACTGTAGTTGCCGCCGCCCCAGGGCGCAACCAGCGACTTGTCCTCCAGCTTGGTCGAAATACCATAGCCACAGGCCCATTCGCTCGCTGGCACGCCAAGCGGCTCCATGATGCGATGCTTCAACAAAGAGCGTAAGTCCGTATCGGGCGCACCCTTCAAACTACTGGTGATGCAATAGCTCAACATCGCCATGCCCGGATTGCTATAACGCTCTTTAGTGCCGGGAGTATCTAACACTGGCACGATGTCTCTGGCGAGGGTGAAGGGGTCTCTGGGAGGAGCCAGATACTTCCAGAAATCACCTTTCCAGCCCGTGAGCTGGGCATGGGGCACATCTTCGGCGGGCGGTTCTGCTGGCGCTTCTGCATCTTCCAGACCGGATGTATGGGTGGCGAGTTGGCGGATAGTAATATCTCGCTTGCGTGGCTCGTCGGCCCATTGTGGCACATAGCGACTCGCCAGATCATCTGGTTTGATGCGTCCGTCGTTCATTGCCACCATGAGGGAGACGCCGCCCACCAATGCCTTGGCCAGCGAAGCCGTGCCGTGGGGCTTGGTACGCGTATAGCCATCAGCATACTGCTCGAAGACCACCTTGTCGTTGCGCAGCACCAGCAATGCGGTCGTTTGGTGGGCCTGCAAATCGCGCCACAGCGACGCCATTTTGCTGGCGTCCATCCCCTGGCTTTCAGGCGTGACTACTTCCCAGGGGGGGGCCATTGAATTCATGTTTGTGTCATCCGCTGCGTTAGCCGCCTGTGCTATGTTGCCCCACATCATGATGCCTATGATAGATAAAGCGAGATACTTAAACTGTCGCATAGAATTATCATTGACAGGACTGACGCACACCCGCCGCTCAAGCAGTGGGCTGAGTCCCAAAAGTCCGGTGAACCGGGCTGGAGCCACTCCTTAGCCCCGTTCAGGGGGCTTCCCGTTCAGTTCAGCCCGCTCTTTTACGGGCGGGTCTGCGTCAGTCCTGATTGAATTATCATTCTCGAAGCGATTTAATTACTTCATCAGGAGAAAAGCCTGAATCTCATCAGGCGACGGCGACACAGTTGGCCGCAGCCTGCTTGACACGAGCGGCCAGGGATAGAGTTTCCTCCCGTGAGCGTTTAATGCTGGTCGGAATGGCCACGGTGCGTCCGAGAATAGTTAGCGTGTTAGGACACATATCAGCGGGATAGGAAAACGACTCGGCTACTGCCCTGTATGGATTGAGGTCGGGATGATGTGCGCCCCGTTGTTCGAGAATCGCTTCCCAATTAGCGAAGATATGGCGGCCACTGTCACGGGGGGTGTTAGCCACTGTGCCTTCGCTATTAACCGCGTGCAAAAAGGCGCGTGCCCCACTCTCGCTCTCGAACAAGAGGCCCAGAGCTGTAGCGCAATCACCTTCGTGGTCGTTAACAGGATTGAAAGCGAAAGCCGTTTCATCGGCCAACTCTTCCCTCAGTAATCGCTTCTCCGCACGCAAGGCCCCCAGAATGTCATCCAGACGCTGCACTTGCACGCGCAGAATAGAAGCTAAAATCTCATTGCCACGAAAGTTCCAACCCGCGAAGAGTGGCGTCTGCAACTCGGATAGATCACGGAAAAAGCCACAGCCGCCGTCGTGCTGAATGAGCGCCCGCTCATGCACCTGGGCATCGTTGGTCACTAAAGCCCCGCCTTCGCCGCACGAGATAATCTTGAAGTAGTTGAAGGAAAACGCACCCGCATCGCCAATGGAGCCGAGCCGCTTTCCCCCATAAGAGCCGCCATCGGCCTGGCAAGCGTCTTCCAGCACGCTTAACTTATGGGCGTGCGCGATAGCCATCACTTCGTCCATCGCACAGGGCAGGCCATTCATGTGGACTGGAATGATAGCCCTGGTGCGTGGCGTAATTTTCGCTTCCAGGTCGCGCGGATCAATGGTCAGCGACTCATCAATATCAGCAATAATGGGAATGGCACCGGCCGCAAGGGGAGCCAGAGCGGTAGCGATAAAGGTATAGCTGGGAATGATGACCTCATCGCCGGGGCCAACGCCGAGGCCAACCAACCCGCAGATCAGAGCGGCAGTGCCGCTCGTCATTAAGATGGCGTCGCGCGTCCCGATCTTAGCGGCCCACTCGCGCTCGAACTGCGCAGCCTCGCTTTCTTCGCTCCAGTAGCGGAACAACTGGCCCGATTCAATCACTTTACGCACGGCCTGCACTTCTTCTTCACCCATTCGATACATAGCAACACCTCATATCTCTTAGCGATACACGACTCCGACTACAGCAAGTCATTGTGCCCATCATTTTGATTGCGGATGTAGGTGCCAATCGTCGCCACGGTATCGAGCCACAGGCCGTGGGCCGGATCAATGACATGGCGGCACAGCGCCTCCAACGTATCCTCGCGCACGGTCTGGCGAGCGGCAGCGCCGACATCATGCCCCGCCAGGATCAGCCAGCCGCCGCTCTCTACAGCCCGCTCAATCCAGACTTTAAGTGCCTCCCACGTTAGCTCATCGGTATCCACACCACAAGCCTGCGCCAGGTCACAGAAGGTGGGATCGTTGGGCGCTTCCTCACGAAAGCCACGCCCAACGATAAAGTTGCGCGCCACCAGGGGCACATAACTTTTTACGTTTTCGCCACGCCCCACGAACTTTTGACCACAGGGATAGGCAAAGGTGGTTGGCCGCACGCCCACCAGATTTTCAATCGCCTGATTAGCCCCCAGCAACTCGTCCTCCATGCGCTCCAGGGAGTAGTCCTCCAGCGCCCTGGAACGCGAAAACCGGAAGTTGCCGCTGCATGGATGGTGCAACGTATGATTGCCAATCTCGTGGCCCTGCTGAACAGCCCCCCGCCAATCATCCGCCCGCTTTTCTAAGGGGCCGATATTAACGTAAAAGGTTGCTTTGACCCCATACTGATTGAGCAGCGGCAGGCCGTGTTCGAGTTGCGAAGACCGCGCATCATCGAGCGACAAACTGATGGCCGCCGTTTTCCCTGACGGCCAGGAAAATGACTGAGATGTCATCGTCTATGCCTTTCTGCCCGTTTTCTATTAGGCGTATTAAGTTCATGCGCATCGTTAGCAAGTGTGGGTGCGGGTTTATGGATACACATGGGGATCATAAAAATCGAGTCTAACAGACTGAACGCTGCCTTGACTCACGCCACCCCAGGCGACCAACTCAAATTGATTTTTCGCGCCAAAGCGAATCCACGGCGTCAGGTTAAGACTCCAGACGCTGCCTATCATGTGATGATGACGACGCACCAGATGACCATTGATAATCACGCCCACAATGTTGCCTTGAGTTTCAGCATTCAAGACCGCATTCAACCGTTTGAACCTGGCATCTACAGCCACAGTGCACCGCGCCATCAAAGCGTTCCAATGGCCCGGCAGGTGAATGGTCGCATCGTCGTGTAACCCATCCTGGCTGGGTATCCATTCGCCACCTAAGTCCAGGGTGGCCTGCGGGTGCGGCAGGTAAGCCAGCCAACACGCGCCGCGCGACCCGCTCAACGTGCCTGTGCCCTGCACCTCGACTCCCAGCACATGGCGGGTGCCTGGCTTGAGCACGTCCGGGAAGGCGGTGCCCGCTAAGCCATCCGCGCTCCAATCCTTAACCATGACGCCGTCCAGAAAGATGCGCCCTTTATCGACAAAAGTCGTGCTAAAAAAGCTCTGCACCCACACGCCGATACGCCCATCGCGCCACCCCTGGGGGACAGTGAATGTTTTGCGGAATAGCGCGTGCTTAGTTTCAGGATGCATTATGCTCCAGACGCCCAGACGCATCTGCTCCGCGCCGGGGCTGCGCGCATCCAGCCTCGTTAAGGTGCTAACCTCCGTAGCCGCATCCAGCGACATAAAAGCCCAGTCCTCGCTGAGATCAAGTGAGATTTTATGCGGTGGTAATGGCAACCTGTGGGGAGCCGGTGGCATCGTGCCGCGCCACCAGTTGCTTTGCAGATGCCACCAGTCGAGAGGGGCATTTGCCAGCGTGTGGCGCGGCGTGAGCAAGACACGCGTTTGCAATGCCTGCAAGACGATGCCATCCAACCACGAGGCGGAACCATTTTTACTGATCGCCATTGGCTGGCCTGTCTGCACGTCGAAGACGGTGACGGGATGCAAGCCCGGTGTGAAATTTAAGTTGGTTGTAACTTCCTGCGTAGCGTTCTGATTCCAGAGCGTCCACACATCATACAGGCCATTGTTGCTGACCCAGTGACGCATTAATATCGCTTCATTGGACGGTGCCAGTTGCCCTGGCAGTTGCTGGATTTTGCGCCAGTCCAACAGTTGAGAATATAGCTTGGTCAGCAGTTGCACCTGCGCGTTATTGCCACCGGGTTCAATGCGGTCAAAGATGCCGCTGCCCGTGAACTTACAGCCGACCTGCACGATGTAACCGCGCCCTAACGGACGATAACCCAGGGCGGTGCTGCCATCTTCCCACTGCAACAGGTCATGGCACTCTGGCACACGCTTTTGCAGTGACAATCCGTTCGCTTCTACCCCATTCCAGTCTTCGGACACGATGGACTGACCCCGCACAACCTTGAGCTTACGGGATGCTACTACATTTCCATTGGCATCAAGCGCATCGAGATGCGTTACATGATAACCCGTTAAGCGGCTGATGGGCCAGGCGTCCCGTTGCGTCGGCGTATGGCGACCCGTTTGGGCAAACGTGATGAAAGTGCCGCCCGCGCGCACCCATTGCTCAATCTGGCGCACCAATGCTTCATCCATGATCGAAGTATTGGTATCCACGATGACCTTATAGCCACTGGCATGGCCCCGTGCAAAATCGGCTTCGGTGATACCGTCATAGGGATACCGCTCGCGCAAGTGTGCACCAATGTTCCACTTCCAGTAGCCGCTTTGCAGATTTACATTAGGATCATTGCCCCAGGGATAACCAGTGAGATTCTGAATACGGTTGCTATAGAGCACGGCAGTTTCGGCTTTGGGAGCGTGAAACTTGCCGAACAGATGGAGCACGTTCTGGTTCGCCTCAAAGTAGCGACGGATTTCGGCGTTCCAGAATACATCACCGATGTGGATAAAGTAATCCACGCTTTGCACCCCTTCGCTAAGATACAGGCCCATCATCTTTTTGAATGTCGGCAAATCCGGCGCGGGGCTGCCTGGTTCGAGCGAAAACGGCAGATTTGAGCCTTGCATCAGAAGCGGGCCGTAGTCCGCATAGAACGCGGCCATATAGCCCGTGTTATGAAACTCCGCACCATAGTCTTCGGCTAACATCTTAATAGCATCTGCATAGTCATCAGGATGCATGAGGGTAATAGGGCGATTCGGGTCAACCTGGCGAATCATCTCCAAGCCACGTCGGATTAACTGCACCCGCGACCAAGATGTGAAGTCCGCAAAATCCACCCATTGCGCGTTTAAAGCAGCCCCTAAATTGGGATACTGGCGAGGTGGCTCCGGCGACAAATAGACCCGATAAGATAGAAAGCCCTTGGGCAAGCGCAAGGCCAGTTGATTAGTGCCCGCACGCAATTGAGCCGTGACTTCAAAGGCGCTCCAGTGCGGTGTCACAAATCGCACAGAACTACGGCCTACTTCGGTGCCATTGAACACAGCGCGCACGATGTCATTGGTGCCGGAGTTCAAATCCCATTCATAAAGCCAGGCGCGTGGGTGCGCCTTCTGCCAGGCGGTGGGCACTTCAAAGGCACGGCGGTAGACGGCGGGGCGCTTGGGCAGATACATGGTATGGTCATCGCCCGGTGCGGTGACGAGGGGCCAACTGCTGTCGTCGAAATCCGCCTTAAACCACGCTTCGGGGGCTGGCTCGGTGGGCACAATGGTATTTTCATAGTGGCGCAAATCATCGGCGGTGAAGTCCTTATCGCCCGCTGCCTTTTCGTAAGCGACACGCCACTGGCCCGTTAAATCAATGGCCTGCGGCCCCCACCCCAGGAAAGTGGCCAGCTCCGGCACGCGCACCGCGTCCCACGATTGTAGGCCGCGTGCCCCACCGAACCAACGCGCATTCACCGCCGCGAGAGTTTTATACTTGGCTTGCAGGTAGCGCCGATAATTGGCATCCGCCACTGGCCCATATTCCAAAAAAATATCATGCGGCCCGTGCTTGGTTTCACCATGTGGCTCTAACCAACTCACCACATTCGGCACTGGTGCGAAACGACGTATCGAGCTTTGCAACAAGCCCAGTTGCACATCTTCGGCAGCTTGAGCATTCCACGAGACAACCCCCTGCCCGCCTAAATCGGCACTGGCAACGCGGTAAAAGCCACCGACATAGCCCGGCATCTTTTGTTGAGTTTCGTTACGGTAGCGATTGAGCAGCCAGGTGGTGGCCGATCCCGCGCCGCCACTATCGTTAATGGCCACCGGCAGATGCTTTTGCCGCGCCGCTTGCGCCGCCCAATCCCACCACACGTAATTCATCAGGCCCTCAGCCGTGTCTGTCGCATACTGGTCGTCCCAGAACACCAGGCCAGAGCGGTCTTGCTGTCGCGCGAAGTCGAATTCCTGAGTCACATCGTAAGTCTGATCCGTTGCTCCTTTGGGCAATTCCCAGGGGCGGTAGTAAAAACGAAAACCGAACTTGTCCCAGCGATCCAGATACATGGGCACGGTAGTTTCGGGTTGCGAGACCACGGCAGCAGGCACAACCTTTTTACCATTAAACCCACTGGCGATGAGGCGACGCAGATCAGCCTGGGTCGGCGCAGTCAAAATAAAAACGGTGCCAGCCGCACGCAGCGCGGCGATGCTGCCCTGCCCCGTCACTGCTTGTATCGCAATCCGATTTTTGCCAATATTCAGCGTCCCTTTCGCTACTCCGGGCAGCAGGCTTAGATCGGATAAATATTTGGCGTGGAGAAGGCGAGCATGAGCGACATCCGCACAGCGCAACTGTAAAACCGACGCGGCACCAGAGGCCAGCCGAAGCCGGGAGAAGTCACCCGCCACCTTACCATAACCGCGCAATGCAACGGGAGGTAATTGAAGTGGAGCTGGCCCTGCCGTGGCAAATGTGCCAGCCTTTAATACCCATAAAACCAGGAAGAGCAATCGCGCCAGGGGTGTCATGAATCGCTTATTGAGGGCCTTCAGCATCCGGCGTCGGCTATAAAAGGGAGGGCTATAAACTGTAAGCATAAGGGAGCATCGGCAAGCAGGAGATCAAGTATCACATCGCCTTATCACAACGGAGGTCGTTGGGGTATTCCTTACGGTAACATTATACAGAGATTGGCCAAATGCGTAGAAGTAGAACAGAAGCGACGGTTTGTTTTCCACGGGTGTCAGTTGATCGCTGTCTGTTTGGTATTATTACCTTAAGCAGAAGGCTCTTTTTCTGCCTCTGAACTGGGGGAGAATTATTTTAGGAGACCTATAACAATGACCTTGAAATCCTTTCTCGGCATTAACCGCATCTCGTGCCTTTCCGTTCTTTTATCCACCTTGCTGCCTTTGGTCTTTGCGCGAGCCGCTCCCTTAGATACTGCTTTAGTTGCTCCCACTCAGCTTGCCACTGGTTGGGTGAATGTCACCAACAACGTCGGCGGGCAGAAGTGGGGAGCCTACGGCGTTACCTACATGAAGGCTGTGCCAGGCAGCAACACGGTCATTGCTGGCGTGAGCGAATGCGGCCTATGGGCGACCTCTGATAGTGGGCCATCTGGAAGAAGCTTGGTGGCGATGAAATCAAATTCCGTCCGGGCAGGATTGTTTTCGACCCGCAAAACCGGGCTGTGTTCTGGGTGAGTGGATGTTACGGCGATGCGCCCTTCAAGACCGAAGACGGCGGCCAAACCTTCCATCGCCTGGGCCAACTAACCCATACCGATGGCATTGCGGTAGACTTCACTGATCCCCAGCGCCAGACCCTGTTGTTGGGTCTGCATGAACAGTCGCAGAGCCTGCAACTGTCAACCGACAGCGGCCATACCTGGACAAAAATTGGCGATAAGCTTCCAGCCAACAGCAACCACAGCTCCGACCCCATCATCCTGGACTCCAAAACTTTTCTTATTAACACGGCTGGTTGGAAACCCAATGCCACGCTGGGCATCTACCGTTCGCAAGATGGCGGGGAAACGTGGACTTCAGTCTCTACTTTCGGGCCAGCGGGCGAACCGCTGGTAGCCTCGGACGGGGTCATCTACTGGCAGCGCCTCTGGGGTGGCGGGCTACTCAAAAGCACCGATCAGGGAAAAACCTGGAACCAAATTTCCCACGCCGTCAAGAACAATCCAATCGAACTGCCCAACAAGCGACTGGCGGGACTCAGTGCCAATCAACTCGTAGTGTCCTCCGACGGCGGCGCAACCTGGACAAATTTCGGCCCACCAGCCCCATTCAAGCCCGACGGCATTACTTATAGCGAAAAAGGCAAATGCTTCTTCGCGTGGCATCTCTCAGATAATACTAAAATGGACACGCAGTCTATTCTGCGCCTGAATGTAGAATAGAGCGACCTGAACTGTGCTTGAGTCAGGGCATAGAGAGCGGCCAGAATGAGAATGCTATTCCGCCACATTATTCACGCGCACTGTAACGTCCTTCGTTGTCATGCTGATGTCGTCAAAAGCGCGTAACGTGAAAGTATAGTTGCCAGCGAGGCTGAGGTTGCTGACGGTGCAATGAGATAGACCTTGTTGGGTAAAGATTGGCCGGGCACCTGCTGGGGCCGACTTCACCACCCACCAATGCCGCAAAAGATCACCTTCCTCATCGGTGGTTGTCGCTGCGAGTTGGGTCGTGGCGGCAGGCAATGTCACAACAGCAGGTGAAGCCATAATGGAATTAATCACGGGGGGCGAGTTCGGTGGCTGCACGGTACAGATCACCTGCGCCGTTACCGGGGCATTCTTCCCGTCGCTCACAGCAATCTGGAAAGTATAATCTCCCGGCACCGTCATGTTCATGATTTTGGCCCGGAAACTGACGTAGATATAGGTTGTCTCCGAAAGCGTCACGGATGCACCAGGGGGCTGACTTACGACGCTCCACTTGGCGCTCAATGGGTCGTTCTCCAGGTCGCTCACATTGGCCTGCAATATTCCCGCTGACGTGGGCAAGGCGATACGGGTATGCAGGGGTGCGCCGTTGGAATTTGGCAAATCTAGAACTACTCCATAAGGCGCGGCAAGCCTGAACCCTGTATAGCCGAGCACCGGCGGCTGATTAGAGCCGTAGCGAATGAGATAGGCCCTTTTGGAAGTGGTGTTCACACCGTCCCGCACATCTACGTTGAAGACATAGGTGCCCGCAACGGTCAGTCCACTAACACCAGTCGTGGCAGCCCGGGGCGTGGCGAGCACGGCACTCGCTCCAGCCGGTTGGCTTACCACCGACCACTCATAGGTGAGCGAGTTAAGCTCCGGGTCGTTCGCCGTGACCGCTAAGGACGAACTGGTGGCTGGCGCTTCGATCACACCGGGATGCGATCCCCAGGTCATAATGGTTGGCGGCAGATTAGCCGACAAATGCGGATACAGGGTAGCGGCTACCCCCTTGTCAATATTCAGCGTTGTGGTGCCGTTCGCCCCTACTCTGCGGACTCCTAATTCCTGAAATGTAATGGCTGTAGGCGCGGCCTGGGACAGACCGTAGTCGCCCGGAGGCAATCCGCTCACCGTCACTGCCCTGGCTGTTGGCCCGGTATTGTAGACGACAGTCGTGATAGTGCCCTTTTGCTCAAATGCCAGGACGCGGATGGCAGGGTCATTGGAACTGACGCTTATCCGCACCGCTCCGGGCCGCACGTAGTGCGTTACCTGCCGGATACGAAAATAATAGCGCGTGGGAGTGAACGAAGTGTAGCCGGAATTGGGATTCACGGTGTTGGAGTTACTATATGCCACCTCCCAATACGAGACGCCGCCAAGCGTCAGATCATCGAACAGGTTGTCAATGTTATTAGGGTCCATTTCGGTTTGCGCGGTTGGCAGGCCAATGGCTTTACCAAAATCCTTAATGTTGGAGCGGTAGGGGTCTGCCGTGCCATAATTATGATAGGAGAGTCGGCCCACAAAAGGCCACATATCCCTATCATTTTTCTCCGCCATGATGTATTCCCAGGAGGTTTTCGGGGCTACGGCTTCAGGATATTGGATGCGTGTTATCAATCCTTTGGCAGCCAACCGGGGGCCGAGCGCCTTGATGTCATCCGCGAGAATCTGGGGCGTCCAACCGCCCTGCGGTTCATTAGTGATCACTGCATAGTTCATGTTCACGCCATAGTGGTCGCGCCAATAAAGCGCATTACCCCATATTTGCTGGGCACGTTCGCCGGGATGGTTCAGCATCCAGGGCTTCTGCGACGCCGCAAGACTGGCATAACCAGGACTGGAATAAAACGACGGGCGATAACCTTCGGCCAAAACTCGGTTCTTAAAGTACACCATGTAATCAAAGTATTTTGTTGGCCCCGGCTGGAACTTCGTCCAATCTAGGCTATCGCAATCGCCATTATCATTACCGCTGCCGTCGGAGCGCGGCCCCACTTCATTAATGCGGGTGCCAGTGAGACCCCAATCGTCCGTCAGATAGTCAATGTACTGGTAATTGACAGGCTCGGCGGCGGCCCAACCTGCGGCCAAATCCTGGCTGCCATGCCCCCAGCCCTCGATAGTTTGAAATCTAACCGTGGAATCCAAGGTCACCACAACCGGATTAACCGTAACCGGATTAACCGCAACCGGGGTAACTGCAACCTGTGCGGAAACTCCGGCGACACATCCTACAAAAATTACAAAGGGGATAAGGATTCTCATAGACCAGGAACCTCTCAAGTCCATAGGCATTATTAGCCATCATTATACAGAGTTCCGGTTCAGCTATATTCACCTACCCCACTTCAGGAGCAAGCCGGATGCAATGTTAGTGCTGGTTGCCATCACATAAATGAGGAGCAAGAGATGTCCAAACGGTTAAGCCTCTCTTTGCTATAAGGGAGTGCCGTTTACTTTTATCCAGGGAGTAAATGTGCCCATAGCATGGACTTTCACTTTGCGCTGCCAGATTTTATCGCCGCTAAACGCATAGAGTGTATCCATGTGGCTTCCGCCTAAACAGACACCGAGGACGCGGCTCCGGTCTGGGAGGGGCAGAATCACCTGAGTCGGGCCGTCGTCCGCGCAAACTTGAATGCCCCAGCGGGTCGCAACGAGCATCTGGCCTTCCTGGGCATAGCAGATGGCTTCCGCACCGGCATCGTCTTCCCAATCGGGGACATGGAGCCAGAAAAATCGCTCTTTATTGGTCAGCGTGCCATTCGGGTTGATTTGATAACTGTAGGCCCATTTCGAGTGGCCATCGGCTACGGCCAGAAGCCACTGGTCGGGCCGATAGGCAAGACCAGTGGCGAATTTCAAACCCGTATCAGCGAGCGTCTTTTTGCCGTCTTTGATGAACCAGACCTGGCCCGCCTCCCCCGCTTTATCGCCATTGGCTGTAACATAAAGTCCGCCAGTGGGCAGCGCCAGAATATATTGACCACGAATGCCACTGGCGATGAGCCTGCCCTGCCCACCTGGACTATAACTCATAATTTTTCCGCTCTGATTGGAAACCGTATAAAGCTGCCCCTGCGGGCCAAAGGACAGGCTGTTGGCGTATCCGGCATTCGACACAAACACCCTGACCTGGCCATCTAGACCAATACGATAAATTTTGTTATCTTCGGTAAAAAACACTTCGCCGCTGGCATTGCACGTCGCGCCCCCGACCCCGTTGCGGTCTTGAGCCAGCAATTGCCACTTTTCATCAGGTAGGACGATGTCGCGCACCCGTGGTGCGCCTGGCCCGGCTTGCACTGGCTGGGGCCAGCCTTTCCAGAGATAACTCATGGCCTCTCGAAAGTAATCGTAGTAGCCTGCGACGTGCCCGCCATTGATAATGCGAAAGAAATAATCGTAGCCCGAAAATTTCAGGGCCTTATCCATTTCCTGATCGAGCAAGAACCAGTCGCCAGCGGTATTTTCCATATCGTGGGTGCCCGTAGTCAGGTAGGCGCGAATGGGTTTAGCCTCAAACTTACGCACCAGGGTTGGAAACTCGTGGCCGCCGCGAAACGCGACAAAGCTACCGCTATTGGCATACACGCGACTAAAAGCATCGGGGCGTTCCCACGCGGCGTTAAAGGCTGCAATGCCGCCGCTGCTGCCCCCCGCGATACAGCGATCATTCCCATTGGCAGATAACTTCAAGTTGAATTGCCGAGCTACAAAAGGCAGCAGTTCCTCCACCAGAAAGCGCACATTGTTGTCCCCCACACCATCGTATTCAAAGTCACGATTGCGGCGTCCCAGCGTGCCTGGCACCGGGGCAGGCACATTACCGGGCTGGACAAAAACACCAATGGTAACGGGCATTTCTTTGGTAGCGATGAGCGTTTCCAGCAGTCCCTTTTCCACCGGATTATAGCCATCGGTTTTGACATAGACGCAAGCGGGTTTTACTCCATCATATTGCGCCGGGATGAAAACGGCGACATCGCGGACGGTGCCTGGAAAAATGGCACTGTCCTTAAATGAAAGGGTTTTGATCTCACCCCTGGGAACAGATTCCGGCTTGATGTCGGGCGGAACATAGGTGGTATCGGGCGCGTTAGCAGTAGGCACGCTATTAGAGGGAGCAATGGTACCCGCAAGGGGCTTTATCATCCACTGCAAATGAGCGTCGTCGGGATTGTTGGCCCAGATGTCTATTTTGGCTCCGGGCTGCGGCACGCCGCCCAGATGATCCAATCCCTTCTCCGGTGAATGCCGGGGAATGAGAGTATAGGTCGCGTTTTCGTTGCGCTTAATCATCCACTCCTGCCACGGCTGGCTTTTATCAGTTTCAAGCACGATGGCAGTGCCCATCTTCGTGTCGCCGTTGGCTGCCGCCAGCACTAAGGTAGAACTGTAGGATGGGCGGAGCGCATAGAAGTTATCGCCTTTGGGAACTATCACCCACTTCTGATTCGGCGTCCCAGACGGCTTGCCGATGGACACTATGGTTCCTTCGTTGGTTCCCGCTTGCACCGCTTCAAGCACCAACGATGGTGCGCTGGCCGGAACTAAACTGTAGGCACCCCAATCCTCCTGCGCCTCCAACCTCGCACCAAAAACTAAGGCGCAAGCGAAGACGCCTATCAGGATGAAATGATTGCGCATGATTGGCATGATTAATTTTCCTTACTCAACTTGCTCGTTCTAATCGTTAGTCCTTTGATATTGTCTTAGTTACCTGTTAAACCTCTTGGATAAGTCAGGTTAGGTGTCATGCTGGCGCAGTCGAGGCATCTTTGATGGGCCGCTGCGTTAAGATTGCTCCACTGCACTCATGCTTCGCTCCGGTCGAAATGACACCGCCTGAGACTGATGCCACAGGTCTATGCTCGTTCGCATCCCACCATTAAGCGAAAAGCACCACATACTCGCATACCATTACATTTACACAGGATGGGCGGGCACACCTTCGTGCGTGAGCGTGACGGGCGCAATAGTGCCATCGTCGCGGAACGTGAGGCGATCCAGGCAGGTGACGCGGTGGTGCGGGCGGGTCGCGTCGAGCGGGCGACGGTGGTAGCAGATGACCCATTCATCATCGGTGCCGGGCAAGAGCAGAGCGGAATGATGCCCCGCACCAAGGGCAACTTCGGGATGGTTTTCCAGAATCTTGCCCACGTATTGGAAGGGGCCATAAGGGTTGTCGGCAACGCCATAAGCGGCTAAGTAGGTGTGGTTGCCCCAGTCGCCTTCGCTCCACATCAGGTAATACAGACCGCGCCGCGTGACCATGAAGGGGCCTTCCACGTAATCCTGGGCGGGCGTGATGTCACGCGGCGCGCGATGGATGGCGCACATGGTGGGCGTGAGCCGCGCCACCACACACTTGCCATGCCCGCCATAATAGAGATAAGCGTAACCATCATCGTCCACAAAGCAGTGGGCATCAATCGGCTGCGCGCCAAAAAAGTAGTCGCGTACGAGGGGGATGCCGATGGCGTCACGGAAGGGGCCAGATGGCGAATCGCTAACTGCCACACCAATGCCCGCTCCGTCGCCTGCCGAAAAGTAAAAGTAATATTTACCATTGCGCGGGTTTTGCGCACAAGAGGGTGCCCAGGCCGCGTAGTTGGTGCTCCAGGGCACATCCGCCAGATCAAGGATGGTGCCCTCGTTGCGCCAGTTTGTCAGGTCGGCGCTTGACCAACACTCGAACGAGGCTTGCCTGCTAAAATCCGCCGAGCCAGTCGGGTAGATGTAGTAACGGTTCTCAAAATAATGAATTTCCGGGTCGGCATACCAACCGGGAAACAAAGGATTACCACTCAGGCGTGGCTGATTCATATTCGCCAACTCCTCGCTGTGTATCTTGGGTCATGAAGCACCTCGTTGCACGCTCAAGTTTATCCTCGCCCCAGCATTGGAGTGAAGCCGCTGGCTCGTTCTATTGGATGGTTCTTTTCTATCGCTTCATCCGGCCATTAAAAGATGCTCGGTGCGGCCTTGCCAGCCATCAATGACAAGCCAGAATACGATCATGACAACTTCACCCACAACCATACCCAGAAAAGCGGGCATCATTTTGCGATAGGTATCGCTGCCGCCAAAGCGCATGATGAGCGTTTTGCAGCCCCACCCCAAGAGTATTGAAAACCAGAGGCGACTCATCGGGTAGGACAGGCTCATTAACAGGCCGAGTGGGTGCAAGGGAAACCAGAGGAAACGGCTGCGGGCCAACATCAGGCCACACGTCAGGATGCCGCCTAAGCCCAGCCACAGAGCGTTGAGCCAGGTGAAGTCATTGATACCCTGAGCCAGCGTCATCAGGGTCGTCACCGGCAGTTGCGCGCCACCTTCCGTCACCCATTTATTATGCAGTTGCAGCCCGCCCGATGTGTAGCCCAGGCGGACACGCATCCACATCGTGGTCACTAGGGAAATGAGCAGACAGGTGGTAATCAGCTTCCATAAAGCCTTTGCATTAATTTGGTGGTCACGCGCCAGTTTGAAAGCATGAATAAAGCCGGGCAGTAAGAGGCAGCGGTTATCGGTGCAAAGCGCTGCCTGCACAAAAGCTGCGGGCACAATAGACGCGGGCAACAGCCAGGTGCCCGGCCCGGAGCCGAGGATTTGCGCCACTGGCCCCAACGGAGTCCAACCCTGTGAGGCGAAGAGGATACCGCCTTCGGCCACCAGGCGCGTCAGTCCCAGCGCCATCACCAGATAGGCCGTCCACAACCACAAAGCGACATACCAACTCATGCCCGCCGCCAGGCTCCACACGATCATAAACAGTAGCGATAAAACAAAGCCCCAGAACGCCGCCGGATAAGAAAGGGCCTCACTTTTTTCCTGTGCGCCCGGCGGGGCGCGATGAGTGTAAAAATGAAAGGCACGAGCGACAACGTGGCCTAAATGGGCACGCGCTGTCCAGAGCAGCAGACCCGCATACACCAGATATGCGCCAATGACCTGATAGATCGCAAAGACTTTGGTGCCCCCCGTTACGCCAATCGCCGCCGGTAACATCGCTGGCGGAAAACCCAGATAATAAGCGGTGATGAGCTGCAATTTGAAGAACCAGAAAAAGAACCAGAGCGAGAACCCAACCTCGCTGGCCAGGAGATAACTGATGCCCACGGCAATGGGATTGACCACAATGGACAGCATCCCAATTTGGTTCCAGGGGGCTTCGGTAAAGAGCGGGCCAGTCGGGATTTCGAGCGGCACGGGAGGGACAGCCGGGAAGTATTGATTGAGGCCATTCATCAACTCGATAAAAACCGCGAGGGCAAAGCCCATCCACATCAGGGGGTTTCTAAAAAAAGATGAAGGATGAAGGCGGAAGGATGAAAAACGACCCGGCATCCTTTCCATGTCTTCGGTCAGTTGCAGGGGCAGTCGCAGCAGGGGAAACGACAAAGCTTCATGCTCAGCCCATTGCGCGCGCAGCATCACGCCCAGGCACCCCAGCATCAGATAAGTGGCGAAGATGAGGCTGCCCCAGGCTAAAAGCGGCAGCAGCCAGGCGCTCCACGGAATCGCTGCGGCCCCCGGACGCAGCCCCACATACCAGTCTTCAATGACGTTGCGATTATAGGCACCGTTGAAAGCGCCAGAATGGAGGGGACCTGTCAAGGCGGGGGTCAGCCAGGGTTTCAGGTGAGGCCGCAAGAACTCCAGCCATTTGTTTTCGCGGGTCGCATAGTAGAATGCCCCAATAATCTGCGTCAACACCAAGGTTGCCGAGCCATGACCCGGCACTAAAGTCGAAAATAAACAGGAGATGTAAATGGTGAGGGTCTCGCTACGCTTAAAGGCCCAGCGCTGGTGTAGCACGCGCAGGAGGGGATTAATCACTAATAGCAAAATCAGCAGCACGGCCAGTGCGCCAGGCGGCAGATGCGTGGAGCCTAAAAACGTGTTATAGAGCTTAATGTCAATGAGGGGAATAACGTAGCCAAAGCAGACCGCTAACACCAGGCAGAGCAACACCACACGCGGGGTCACTCCACCCATAGTATCGGTTGATGTCAACAGGGTCGCCTCGCTACGTTTGCCAACAGTTTTGCTCCATCTAGCTTCAATGTAGCAGATACTTTATAACGCTGGCACTGCGCTGGCAAGTTATTAACGTATTGCTGGTGTGCATCTGGCAACGTGAAGCGCCACGCATAAGCTGAATAGCGTGGTTCATTGCGTTGAGCGGAATATGGTTCGGTTCCAATGTCTAAGGCGCGAGGTTCGGTTGGGGCGTGAGGCAGACTGTCAGCGTGCTGCCCGTTCTGCTTTCAGACGATCCAGGTAAGGTTGCATCGCGGCAAACCACTTCTCCGCCATTTTTTGCTGGCCTTGAGGGTTAGGATGCGCCCAATCGAAAGTATCCGAACCGGCTTCATCAGGTTTCTCGTGCCAACCCTGATAATGATGGACGGTTACCACAGGCGATTGAACAGTGCTTAAATCTTTAGCCATCTGCTCGACTAAAGGGCGAATCTGGAGAGCCGCGCCGCCGTTAAAATTCAGGTGTCCGACCAAGACCACCACATGAGGATTCTTCTCGCGCAGCATACCAATCATGTCTTTGAGTGGTTGAATAATAGCTTGCCCAAAGTCTTTTTCGCCCTGGTCGTTGGTGCCGAGGTGAATCAGCACGATGTCGGGCGGCGCAGGGTAGGTCTGCATCCACTCGCGCAGGTGGTCACGCGCCTGGGCCGTTTTCCAACCATAGTGTCCTTCATGGTCGAGGTCGAATGGCACACCGTTGCGGGCAGGCCAGACAAAATCGCCCGCTAACCCCTTGTTCATGGAGCCGATGAAATCCACATTATAACCGGCGTCTTTGAGCTTGTAATAGAGTGGATAGCGATAGGTCAATTCAGTGGGCCGGTCGGCTCTTCCGCCCTGTGTAATAGAGTCGCCCAAAGGCAGAATACGAATCGCTGTTACATTCTTTGCAGGATTATTAGACGTTGCAGCCGCCACAATGTCAGCAGTTGCTGTCGCGCCAACCGTTGCAGCAGCAGAGGCACTGCGCGGTGCATCGCGCCCAGTTTGGACGGGGGGCTTATAAATACGAATGGCCGCAATGGGGGTGTTAGGAGTGCCACTGATCTCTAAGGTATGATGACCAATGGGCAATCCTTGCGCGATGGTGACAATATTATCAATGGTCTTATCCTGATTGGCAGGTGCGACGAATTGATCCACGAAATAAGGCACAACTTTCCAATGCACATCAAACTGAGCAGGCACCGGTTTGATGCCCGGCAAAGCGAGCGCATATTCAACATCCCAATCGGCGGGGTCAATGACGATGCGCCCGGAGTTGGAGACGAAACGCTGATCGGAGCGGCCTGCTCCATCTGGCCCGGTCTTGGAGCCGCTCACCGTGAAGGTAAAAAGCTTCTCGGTGGCCGGGTCTTTGGTTACGTGCATCGTCCAATCTTCTAATTGCAGCGGCTTCTCCCAACTCATTTTTAAGATGACAGGCCATTTGCCTCCGGGTGTGGCAAGAGCGCGGGCAAAGCCATAAAGCTCAGGAATCCCCGATGGCTGCTGGCCATCAATGCGAATCGTTGCTGGTGCAGCAGCGCCTTCTTTAGCGATTATATCCGCGCGGTTCCCATCAAAGGGCAGAGAAAGCTTGCCGTCCTGCCACTTTACGTCTTTGCCCACCGCCAAGGTATGCACCGTGTCACAATTCACGGGGTCAATGGCCGCGTCGTTGCGCTTCACCAGATAAGCATTAGTAAATTGTGCTATGAGATAGCTGCCATAGGCATTGGGATGCACGCCATCCTGGAGCAGTTGCGAAGCGTGAACATTGTAGTCACGTAGATATTGCTTCCACAAATTGCGCTGATCTAAGATGCCCGCACCATATTTTTGCGCCACCGTGGGCAGCCAGAGGTAGTTCATGAACGAGTTCCAGATTTTGCCATCGGGGTGCAGCTTGGCTGGATCGGTCTCTTCATTCAGGTCTTCGTCCTTGGTGACATGATCGGTTTGAATCAAAACTTCGGTAGTGGTGCGCTCGCGGGCACGGCGGATGATGTCTTCATAATCAGTGTGAGAACCATAGACGTGAAAGATCATCAAGTCGGGATAGAATGAGTAGAGGTCGGTCTCGGCTGTCTTGACCAACAATTGCGACGAAAAGCCACCCAGTGCCCGGTTTTCAATGATGAGGTTCGCGTTGGGAAAGCGGCGCTTGAGGTCATCGGCCACCTGGTGCCACCACGCCTGCTCAGTGATGGACTGGCCATAAAAGAGAATCCTGACAGTATTGTGATGCTGCGGGGTGCTGGTTGCCAACAGCGTCATAGTGCGCTGGACGCCAAGACCTAATTTGGCCGGATCGCCCAGGTTCTTGGGGGGCGAAAACTGTTCCGCGCCCTGCGCGTTAAGTTGCATAACAGCTATAGCCAGCCAGCACCAGGCAAAGCCCAGAAGTTTCATCCAGCCCGTAACATTGTTGTGATTGGTCATCTACTTGCTCGTTCCTTTTTATAGTGGACATGATGTAAACAGTTAGCACTTAATGCCAGGCGAATAAATTCACGGCAACAAAGGCACAAAGCCTGCCTGCGCAGGCTCAACTCAAAGGATACGCTGCATATTCTAAGTTGAGTCCGCGCAGGCGGACTTCGCGTTGTTCGTTGCCGCGAATTTATTCGCCTGGCACAAAGTCTGGAATTATGTAATCCAACAGTTATCTTAAAACCACATACATGGCGTTGGGCGGCAGTTTGAGAGTAAAACTTCCCGCCTTACTCTGGCCTGGGACGTCCTGGAGGGCATTACCATTAGCATCTAGCAAGGTTGCCGTCTTTAGCCCTGTATTGCGCACCGTAAGAGTGGCATCCGTGTTGACGATTTGCCAGGGGTTCTGCCCGGTTGCCACAACCTCTTTGCCGACAAAGGTCTGCTTACCATCCTGACTCTTCCAGGTGGCGTCCTTTTCCTGCCAACCAGTTGGACGCGCGATAGTGCCGACTTGCACCAGCACTTTCTGAGAGTTACGGAGGGGCAAATTGTCCAGGGCAACGACACTGACGGTCGCATAATCATTGCCAGATTGTAGCGTGACATCACTTAACTGAATGGGGCCAGCCTTGCTCAAGAAGCCCGTCGCGCCTTGCGCTTTGGGTGCATTAAGCGTGCAGAATCCGGTGCCTTGATTCAAGGTAATTTCGCCGGTCACGCTTTTAACAGTTTTGTTCTGGTTGTTAATGTAAGGGGCCAGGTTAAGCACTGAACTTTTGGCCGGGTCGCCGCCGATTTTAACCTCTACCGGGCCAACCAGAAAGGCAAGGGGATCAACGCCGCCCTTGACACTACTACGGGGCGGCAAGTCGCCTACATCACGGTTGGGATCAAAGCCACCTTCTTCTGCAATTAGGGAAGACCGGCGTTGCCATACATCATCCAGGGCACGCTCCTCATGCACCACCGGGCGACCCTTTTGAATATAACCCTGGCGATACATTAAAGCCGCAGCCGGAAACTGGCCCAGTTGCATTGGTGTAGCGATGCTCCACTTACCAGTCGGCGGATGCCAAGCGAGGTTAGCAAAGGGTGGCTGCCATTCGGGAACATCGCCATCAGCGAAGAAGTAGGAAATATCTACACCTGTGAGCGATTCGTAAGCAGCGGTTAGAAAGGGGCCTTCCGATTGGTAGCCATTGGGAGCCACCCATTCGGTTTCGGGAATGATAAAGGGATAGCCCACTGGCTGCTTGATATTGGTCGGCATTCCACGCGGGTCTAAGAGTACCGAATTATTGGTGAACTTATCGCCGGGACGAATGGCCCACCCGTTGTCGGGGCCGTTATGCTCACCGCCAAAGTAACGATTGACGCCCATGACCTGGTTCGCCGTATAAGAGTAGCGTTCCACATCGAAAAGCTTGACCGGGTCGGCTGGCCGCCAGTTGCCCGCGTTAATGAGCTGCTGGCAGCCCAACTCATTGCGCAGGTAACGTTCCATCTCGGCGTTGAAGTTGCGCATGGTGTCACCAAAGAAAGCCAGCTGATCGGCTAATCGCTTGGCCCGGTATCCCGTCTGTGGCTGCGTCCACTGCCACACGATATAAATGGCAGCGCGTCCCGCCGCAAAGTCATCACCCTGTTTTTCCTGAAAGTCATCCGCACCAGGATGCTCCGCTCCCCAGGCGGCGTTTGCTTTGTCCAGCGAACCATACTTCTTTACGAGCCAGTCACCATAAAGCGTTTCGAGTTCCGTCAGTTGCGGCCCTTTAACACTCTGCATCGTCCAGAACAGCATCGAGTCTTCGTTTTGCAATTGAATGATGGCAACCGAGGGGTCTTTGGCGAGAGGAATGCCAGTGTTAGGGTTAGGCCGGACATAGAGGGCGCGCAGCCGGGCTTTATAACCTTCCTGCATCGTCTTATCCCAGAACACCAAAGCTGCCGCGCTTTGTCCGCTGCCACCGGGCACACCCCACGAATCCTGAATCTTGACGGGGATAGCCCAATACGGCGAGATAGTGGTGTAAATGCCTTCCTGCTTCATGGCGGCGACGAGTTTCCAGATATGGTCAATCTCATCCTGGTTAACGTCAGTAATTTTGGAGCCAGGCTTATTGGGAGCCAGCACCGCATGAACACGCACCATGTTGACGCCGCGCTTAGCGATCCAGCGGGCCTTGTGCGTCACCGCTTCCGTGCCCGCCACGTTCTGCACATATTCATCTACCGCCCAGAAGCGAATCGGTTGGCCATTGCCGAGCGCGAAGTCGTTGCCGTCTGGGGTGCGCTTGATGAAACCGGACTCACCCGCGACTTTTTCATTGAGTGAACGCAAGTCCAGCAAAGCTGCCGGTGAGAAATTATCCGTAGCAGGCTCAAAGGCCCACTTACCCGCTTCGCCCTGGGCTTGAACCTGAGACGAAGTAATTGCGAGAGCTAACAGCAAGCCAACTTTTGATAGCTGTTTTCGAGCAACTTGCTTCTGGGTCTGTATTAATTGCATCGCGTTAATCCTCTCTTTATAAACTGCGCCGTCATTTAACTTTGAGGTTGAATGCTACGGCCCGCTTGAGGCCACCTGCATCTTGCACGGTGATAATGATTTTGGCTTGCCCCGTCTGTCCCGCTGCCGGGGTGACAGCAATACGACGATTGGAATGCTGGCCCCATTCGCCTTTAAAGTCGCCTGCTTCAACCTTGATATTGGCATCTGGCACGAGGGTTTGATTATTGGATATGGCCGTGACCTTTAACCCGTCATCTTTAGTTTCGGCGTCCCACACATTGAAGTCTTTGGTGTAAGCGGCCCCGGCATTAATTTCGGGATTAAACGCCCAGAAGTTGGTGAGGGGCAGCGTGTTCAAGAGAGCGGAGCCACCGAGGGTGGTAATTTTCAGCGAATCAATATCATAAGGTCGGTTTTCTGGCACATGCAGGTGCAGCAGATTCACACCCGCTTTGAGATTGAGTGTTATGGGAAGGGTATCAGCAAACGCGCCGCCGGTGGAAACTGGTGCTTCGACGTTGCCAACCAACTTATGGTTTGATGTCACCTCTAATTGGTGGCCGGGTTTATCAGCACTGATACTAATACGCAGTTCATACGGCCCTGCGGTTGGCGCATTCAGCACGTAGTCATAATTGCTACCGTTACTGATAAAGATGACATGGGGATCATTAAACGGCGGTATGGCGTTCGCGTGAGCGCGGGCATCAATGTTGCCGGGCACTTTAAAGCCAACTTCACTGCCTCCGCTGCGCTTGAACTGGGTCACCGTGTCCCAGGCAATCTGCTGATAGACCCTGGTTTGTTCCGGTGTCAGTTTGGGCAGCGTATTGTTAATACCAGCCAGCGGCAGGCCGACCGGATTTTGCCCATAAAGTGTGGCGAAATGAACCAGACCAATAAAGTAGCGACCTGCCATCGAAAGGTGCAGATCATCATCGAAGTTAGCCGGGAAGAAATCGGTCATGCCTGGCACTTTGCCTGCTTCTATAGCGTGCTTGAGGTTAATCAGCGCCAGGCCACCGGGTACCACGCGCACGCCTGAGTCTGGTCGCTCGTTGGCAAAGTTCAATGCGTGCGCCACATACACACGCATGTAAGTCATGGCGCGTTCTTCCCAATCGGGCGTGCCAGATGATGGCTTGCCCGAACCGGTAACGGGCCACTGCCCATAAATCCAGGGTTGGACGCGGGGGCTACTTTGTTTGGCTAAGTCATAAAACTTTAAGGAGTATTCTGGGCTTTGTGAATCGCCATTATCAATAAAGGCTTGCAACACTAAATCCGTGAGTGGCGCTTCTTTCACAAAGGCATCATGATAAGGCGTACCAAAGCCACCCTTCGATTCCCAATTGACGCGCAGCGGTGCGCCGGGAATGGTTTGGCGGTCAAAAAAGTCGTCATTATAGCCAGCGACTTTAGCCGTCGCCTGCATATATTCGCCAATCGTGTCAGTCAAGCTGTTGCCGATGTGATAATGGCGATGGGCCTTGCTGTTGGCCACTGGTGTTGTGGGGCTATTCGTTGAGGCGCTGTCTGCGACACCTGCCACCACAATGCCTAAATACTGCGAGTTGGCAATGGGCGCATCAAAGAACGTCTTAGTATCACCATCAAAAGCCTTGTCAAAGGTGTTGCCGCTGTTATTGCGCGAACCATAGGTACCATAAGGCTGCCCCTTCATCTTTGTATCACCAGAGTAAAACTCCAACTCCGCTACATTGCCCCAGGAATCGGTGGGAGTAAAGAGGCGCAAGTATTTGTAAACAGTCGTGTTATTGAATTTCAATTCCGACCATTGGCCTTCGGGCGGCGGCGTGGCAATTGTCGCCAGGTCAACAAAGCCACTGGTGGCATCCAGATTGGAACCCTGAATCTTGCCCCCCACCATCCGCTTCGCAAACCCAGGGCGCGGGAAGAAACGCACACGGTTGCAAATGGTGTTGGCGGGAGCTTGAGCTAAAGCCTGATTTAGTGAAGGGATGCTTAGAGCAGCTATCGTCCAGAGCAGAACTACGGCAACTATTTGTGAGTAATATTTTTTCATGATTTTATCGGGGTCTATAAGAGCCAGGTCTTTTATAACCCTGGCTTACTTAGCCTTCGGTTTAATTGAGACGATTGGTGTTGCCGGGGTTTTACCATCCATTAAGGTTTCCAGCATTTCAAAGAGAGCTTGCACAACTTCAGCAGGATCAATTTCCAACAAGGTCAACTCATCACGCCCCAATAGCACCATTGAGCCACGATTGGCATGGGTCGCTATTTTGAGTTCTTGACCAACCATGACACCCAATTTTTGTAAAGCCACCAGCGCACCATGCGTCATCATATCGTCGGTGATGATGACACCATCAGGCTTGGGGGTTGCTTTACGATGGGAGCCACTGAATACATCTATGGCTGTCTGGTAGCCTTGCTCCTGTTTGGTGAGCACAACTCGCGGCTTGTCCGCCTCCATCAGCAGGTGACGGTTGTTTTTGATGAGAGCCGCATGAAAGGGCACACCACAGTCCACCAGGGACTGGCGAAAGATGTGAGTAATAGCCTCCGCATCTGTGCGCGTAGCTTCCAACGTATGCGCTAAATCCACAGTCCGCCACAAACCGATGCGGCGGCACCCTTGCCGCGCCAGCTCTGCGACACCCAAACGGATTAGTTCCACACCATCAAGACCCACCGTGTAATCTGACCAACCAGCAAAAGCCACCAGGGGAACGCCTTGATCCCGCACCCACTCGGTAACTGGCACCGGCAAGCCAACAGCGATAATCCCATGTACCCGTCCGGCTTGAATATCACGCACTAACCCTTCGTGCAGCATCTCGCCTGACTGTTCAGCGGCTGTCGCCGCAGGTGCCGCAAAGTGAAAGCTGAGTATTTCATCATGAGTCGTAGCCCATTGCCGCGCTTGCTCCAGTAACACATCCCAGAAGGGCGAGTGATTAGCTCCCTGAAAATAAGCGGGATCACAGACCAGTGCGATGCTCCGGCGTGCTGTAGCCGCGACATAAATGCCGCTACCCTGCACTCGATAGATAAGGCGACGCGCTTCTAACTCGCTCAGGGCGCTATTAAGGGTGGTGATGCTCACGCCCATCGAATGGCGCAACTGCCGGTGCGTTGGCAGCTTACCGTGCGGCCCCACCTGACTCGCTAAAGTTTGGAGTTGGGCGGTCGTTGCCTGCACCTTGCTAAAATTTTCGGACGATTTAGAAGAAAGAGACATAGTGATTGTTCCGATACAATTGTATCGAAACAATCACTATTATAGCTGATAAGAAGAATTGTGCAAGCAGGTTAGTCAATGAACGTTGAGTATGGCGATATAATGAGGATTACGAAATTTTTCAGAGGACTGAATGGGATTATTAGTTGATGGGTTAATTATTGTGTTCTATTTCGTCGTCATCACCGCCATTGGGCTGCGGATGGGGCGGCGCGAAGAGAGCCTGCACGATTTTGCTTTGGGAGGGCGGCGCGTCCCCTGGTGGGCGGTTATGGCTTCGATTATCGCGGCAGAAACCAGCGCCGCCACCTTCCTGGGGGCGCCAGGGGAAGGCTATGATAAACAAAGCCTGGCTTATGTGCAACTGGTGTTTGGGGTTATTATTGGCCGTTTCGTGGTGGGCAACATCTTCTTAAAGCCCTACTACCAATATAAGGTTTATACCGTCTATGACTACTTAGGTGTGCGCTTTGGGCCAAAGACGAAAAACTATGTCTCTGGTTTGTTCCTGGTGATGCGCACCCTCGCCTCTGGTACCCGCCTGTTTGTGCCCTCCTTGGTCATGGTCTTAGCGTGGCGGATGTTTGCGGGTAGGCAACAGGTGCAATTTAGTCAGCAGGCCGTGACGGGTGTGGGGCCATATCTGGTGGCTATTATCGCCCTGACTATCATCACCTGTATTTACACGGCTCTGGGCGGTATTAAGGCGGTTATCTGGACGGATGTGATTCAAGCCTGTTTGATGTTTGGCGGCGCACTGGTGGCCGCCATAACGCTCCTTATCCATATTGGTGGCTTTGAGGCGGTTGGGCGAGCCGTGCCACAGATGACTCATTTACAGGGTTACTTCATTACTGGTTTTGAGCCTGACCTTGTGACGAAATGGCAAGCGGATAATCATGTGCAAGGCATGAATCTGTGGCAGTACATCAAACTGATCCTCGCCAGCGATTATACGGTGTTTTCTGCCCTCATCGGCACCTCACTGGGCAACATGGCCGCCTTTGGCACCGATCAGGACATGGTGCAGCGAATGCTCACTGCCGAGACACATCAGAAGGCGCGGCGTAGCCTACTGACGGCAGCCTTTATGGATTTGCCCATTGCTACAGTCTTCACCTTTATTGGTATTCTGCTCTTCGTTTTCTACCAGCAAGACCCAACTTTCAAACCCGCTGCCAACTCCGATGTGTTTGGCTCCTATATTCTCAACGTGATGCCGATTGGCATTCGCGGCTTAGTGTTGGCGGGTGTATTCGCTACCGCAATGGGTTCCCTTTCCGCTGCCCTCAATGCTTTAGCGACAAGTGCCACCAACGACTGGTATCTGCCGCGTGTACCAGGCCGCAGCGAAGCTCACTATGTCCGCGCCGCGCGTGCCTTCACCACTGTGTTTGCCATCTTGATGGTGGGAATCGCAGGAGGTTTCGCTTATGCCAAAGTGACCAACCCTGATATTCGCATTATCCCGGTGGTACTTGGCATCGCGGGCTTTATCCTCGGCCCCATGCTGGGCGTCTTTCTGCTGGGCATGTTCACCAAAGATCGGGGTTCAGATAGAGGTAACATCATCGCCCTAACCCTGGGCTTGATTGCCACAGTGGTATTAGGCGATTTGCATATCACTATCCTCAATGGGATAGCTCCACTCCTGGGCCACCACACGCCATTTGTGCGCCCTGATTGGTTGCCGAAAGTTTCCTTTACGTGGTTTGCCATGATTGGTGCGATTGTGGTCTTGGCGGTGGGGATGCTGTTCCAAACACCACCAGAAATCTTAGATGCCGCCGAACGCCAGGCCGCAGAAGCCGACCGTGAGGAAGCACGACCGCTGGCGCAACGTGAAGTAATGGGTTAGGATTGGCGAGACCCGCTGCTTTAGCGGCGGGTCATTTAGTCACAGCTAAAGCTTTAATAGCCGCTTGCTTGAAGGCATCGTAACTCTTGCCACCTTCACCGGGAAAGCCTGCGTGCTGCACCAGGAACACGGTAATCAATCCGTGCTGCGTATCAATCGTCATGTTTGTGCTGTAGGCACCACCGTGTCCGAACCAGTTATCACCAACCGACCAGCCAAATCCATAACCTTCCAGGCCAGGGCGAGTCTGGCGAGTCGTCATCTGCTTAACCGCTGGTTCGGAAAGATAACGTTTGCCGTCAAGCATACCGCCGTTCAAAATCATCTGGCAGAAGCGCCCGACATCGGTGGCGGTTGAGAACAGTCCACCAGCAGGCATAGGATAACGCTGCGTATGATCGTCTAAGGGGTAATGCAACTGGCTGATAGTGGTTTCTTGAAGATCGTTCTTGGCCGCGTTGGGCTGATAGGCTTTGGCTAAACGACCAAGCTGTTCCTGATTCGGCCAAAATGTGGTGTCCTTCATGCCAAGGGGATCGAACAGGCGTTTTTGCATGAACTCCTCATAAGACATTCCGCTCACCACTTCGATAATACGTGCCGCCGTATTGATGCCTGCATTGGAATACTCGTATTTAGTATCTGGCTCAAATTTGAGCGGCATCATGGCATAACTGCGCACGCGATAGCTTAACGGCAGCACATCGAGCGTTGGTTGTTCAAGTGGCGAGCTAAACGGTAATCCGCTCGTGTGGCTGAGCACATTATGCACGAGGATCGGATGAGCTGGCTTTTTCAACAAAATATGATTCTCATCCTGCTCCGTCTGCAACATTTGCCCTTTGAATTCCGGCAGATACTTTTCCACCGGGTCGTCTACATTCACCTTGCCCTCATCCACCAACATCATCAGGGCGGTGGCGGTCATCGGTTTCGATTGTGAAGCGATCCAGAACAACGCATCAGTGCGCATCGGCTTATGGCCAGCAACGTCCTCAAAGCCAACCGCTTCAAGACTCAATACCCTATCTTTAGTAGCCGCCAGCGCAACGGCACCAGCCAGTTCATGGCGATCCACAAGGGGCTGCAAAACCGCTGCTGGCCCTTGCGCCACGTTGTTATCTGCGGCTTGCGCAGGGGATTCTGTGGCCAGGGCGAAGGCACTGATGGCAAGCGCGGCTAACATTGAGGTAGCGAGGCAGTGGTAAATCACGTTGTGCATTTAATATCTTCCCTTAGAATTTTGATGTTGAGTAGGAGTTAGTTTAACGGTCGGCGTCTCATTTACCGATCACAGTTTGATGAATGGCCAGAAGTAGCGAGGTCTGGTCGTGGGTATCCTGCCCTAATTCCCAGATCATTACACCACCTAAATGCTGCTCCAGCGCATAACGAGTTTTCTGCCGCATAGTCTGGATACCGTTAAAGTAAATGCCCGCAACCTCGTCGCTATTGGGCAGCGGATGATACTGTTGCATAATCTCAGCGTAAGTTAATGACTGGTCGCTATTTTTGATGCTGCGGCCATAAAAAGGGACTCCCAGACAGAGCTTTGCGCGCGGCACCCCTTGCTTGAGCATTTTCTGCACATCGGCTGCCGCCTGCGTAAAGGTGGAGTGCTGGCCCTCATGATCGTAGGCCATCAGGTGGACGCGATCTACGGCGCGATAAGCCTCTGCGCTCAGATGCTGCCAGTCCGCTACGGCCACCGTCACCAATAAATTGTGGGCTTGAAACTGTTGCTTGGTCTCCTGGAGCAATACCGCGTAAGCCTCCTCTTCGACGTTATTGGTCGGGTGTTCCCAATCGAAATCTATACCGTCCAGGTGATTCCCGGTGCAGAAACGAAGTAACTCCTGGATGAAGTGGGTGCGTGTCTGCGGATTAGTCGCCATCGAAGCGAAGCCCTCAGAACGGTCTGCGCCACCAAGGGCTACCAAAATGCGCAGGTGATGCCCTGTCCTCAGTTGGTTCAAGCGCGCTAAGACTTCAGAGGGAATGCGTGCCGTGTCTAATTCACCGTTAGACTTAGGCTCAATCGAGAACAGAATTAAGTCAGTAAGATATGATAGCGCCGCAGCATCAAGAGTGGCAAAGCGGTATTCCGGGAGATAGGCGATAACAGTAAATTCCTTCACGAATGGTTTAGTGTTAGAAGTGTCACCAGGTGCTGCCCCGCAAGTTGATGCGCAGTAAAGCAGGCTTGCCATAAAAACAGAGTACACCGTAATCTGCAAATTGCGCCATCTCATCTTGCTCTCCGTTCCGACCATAGTTCCCCGTATTTAAAAACTCTGCCGGCTAAGAATTGTCACAACTCACATTCTTGCTATTCTAATTCAACTTGCTACCGAAGTAGACACTCAATGGAGAATGCCAGCAGGAAGCAGACCACCTTGAGCACAAAACCTTGTGGTGTCACCGCATGAATATG